>Ga0307373_10009815_pt1 | contig 14213 bp, 14 predicted proteins | sample OX2MG_FD_202534 | JGI IMG/M metagenome (GOLD analysis project Ga0307373, IMG submission 202534) | Soil microbial communities from Risofladan, Vaasa, Finland - OX-2 | ecosystem: Environmental > Terrestrial > Soil > Coastal area > Acid sulfate soil | place: Finland: Risofladan, Vaasa | collected... | reverse complement strand
CCGGGGAGGGTTTGAGTATTACCTGGAACTGATAGTAGTGCTGCAGCCGGTTGGGGTTTTCGCCATAACGGCCGTCGCTGGGCCGGCGGCAGGGCTGCACGTAGGCGGCCCTCCAGGGCTCCGGGCCAATGGCTCGCAGGAATGTGGCGGGGTGGAAGGTGCCCGCGCCTACGGGCATATCCAGCGGCTGCAGCAGTACACAACCCTGACAGAGCCAGTATTGCTGCAAGGCGAGGATAAGATTCTGGAAGGTCGCGGGGATTCTGGCGCTCATTATCTTGTACGGTCGGCGTCCCGCCCGGCTTGAAGGCCGCCAAGTATAGCTTCTTCAATAAGTCACTGACACAAATCCGGAAACAGGCCGTCTCAGAGTTGTGCACTATTGTGGTGCGGTTGGGGCTAATTAAGACGATTTGGTTTTGAAGAAATGCCGGATTGACAAGGGTTTTCGTTTGGCACGCGGATTGCTGCTCAATAGCATTAAGGTAATTTCTGCCATTCTCACCTCTGGAGTTTCCCATGCCCTCTAAAGATGTCTTGGATCTGATTGCCAAAGAAAACGCGAAATTTGTGGACTTCCGCTTCACGGACAGCCGCGGCAAGGAGCAGCACGTGAGTGTGCCGGCGCATACCGTGGACGAAGCACTGTTCGAGGATGGCAAAATGTTTGATGGTTCTTCTATTGCCGGCTGGAAGGGAATCAATGAGTCCGACATGATCCTGATGCCCGATCCCGGCAGCGCGATTATGGACCCGTTCTTCGAGGAGCCTACCGTCAATTTGCGTTGCGACGTTATCGAGCCGGCCACCATGCAGGGCTACGGGCGTGATCCACGCTCCCTCGCCAAGCGTGCCGAGGCCTATCTGAAATCCACCGGCATCGCCGATACCGCCTACTTCGGACCGGAGAACGAATTTTTCATCTTTGACGACATCCGCTGGGGCGCTGATATTAGCGGCTCCTTCTACAAGATTGACTCCAAGGAAGCCGGCTGGAATTCCGAGCGCGTTTACGAGGGTGGCAATATCGGCCACCGCCCCGGCATCAAGGGCGGGTATTTCCCGGTGCCGCCAGTGGATGCCTTGCAGGACATCCGCTCCGCCATGTGCATGGCGCTGGAAGACATGGGCTTGAAAACCGAAGTGCACCATCATGAGGTGGCAACCGCAGGGCAGTGCGAAATCGGTGTGGCCTTCGGCACGCTCGTCAAGAAAGCCGACGAAGTGCAGATCCTCAAGTATGTAGTCATGAACGTGGCGCATGCGTATGGCAAAACCGCCACCTTCATGCCCAAACCCCTGGTGGGCGACAACGGCAGTGGTATGCACGTACACCAGTCGCTGGCCAAGGAGGGTAAAAACCTGTTCAGCGGCAACCTCTATGGCGGATTGTCGGAACTGGCGCTCTACTATATCGGCGGCATCATCAAGCATGCACGCGCGCTGAATGCCCTAACCAACGCCAGTACCAACAGCTACAAACGCCTGGTGCCGCACTTCGAAGCACCGGTAATGCTGGCTTACTCCGCCCGCAACCGTTCTGCCTCCATCCGCATTCCCTACGTATCCAGCCCCAAAAAGCGCCGTATTGAGGTGCGTTTTCCGGATTCTAGCGGCAACCCTTATTTTGCCTTTAGCGCCATGATGATGGCCGGCTTGGACGGCATCCAAAACAAGACCCATCCGGGCGAAGCCATGGACAAGGATCTTTATGATCTGCCGCCGGAGGAGGAAAAAAATATTCCCCAGGTTTGCTATTCATTGGATATGGCGTTGGAATATCTGGACAAGGACCGCGGCTTTCTGAAAGCTGGCGGGGTGTTCACTGACGATGTGATTGATGCCTACATCGGACTCAAGATGCAAGAAGTCACGCGTCTGCGTATGACCACACATCCGGTGGAATTTGACATGTATTTCAGCTTGTAACTCGGAACACAAGCATTCGCGGTGTATGCCGATTCGTTTTGCGATATCCGGGGACGCGCCTGGCATAAATGCTATCTATGGGCCGTTTGTCACTGATAATGCCGTATCGTTTGAGTTGGAACCGCCTTCCGATGAGTGCATGGGAGAGCGCATCACAAACACGTTGCGACAATTTCCCTGGCTGGTGAGTTATTTCGGCGATCGGGTGCTCGGTTATGCTTACGCAAGCCAGTACCGGCAAAGAGCGGCGTATCAATGGGCCGTTGAGACGACGGTGTATGTGGACGCGCAAAGCCGGCGAACCGGGATTGCACGCGGACTATATCGACGGCTGTTTGCGATACTGCGGCAACAGGGTTATTACACAGCCTACGCCGGTATTGCCTTGCCAAATCAGGGCAGCATTGCCTTGCACCAGGCTTTGGGGTTTGAGGCCGTCGGAATTTATCGGGCCGCAGGTTATAAGCTCGGTGCTTGGCATGATGTAAGTTGGTGGCAAAGACCTCTGGGCAATTACGATTCACCGTCAAGTCCGCCAAAACCGCTCCCGCAGTTACGCGCCGCACTGGGTGAGTTGACGTGAGCGGTCGGCAGGCATAAAAAAGCCGGCGTATCGGGGGATGGGAAACGGTACGCCGGCAAGCTTCCAGGCGTTGGGGAGACACCCGGCCGGCCCCGAAAGGGAGAGACGGGGCCAGTTCAGCGCACCGGGGAGGTGCACCGTTGGGACCCGTTGGCCGAGTATCCGGGCAGAAGAAAATCGGCTTTACCGGGAACTTAAGCCTGGCGGGTCAGGACTGTTCAGAGCACGTATTGAGATTAGACTAGACCGTCCAGTCTATTTTTGCAAGTGCTATTGGAAGCTCACAGCACTATCTGTAACGAATCGAGGTCATCCAAATGCAGTAATGAGCTCGTTTTTAAAGACTGGTACTTGTCCGCCCCCCGCAAACTAGCTAGGCTGCCCCCATGTACAAAGCCGCATTTCTGATCTTATTGGCCCTAAGTCTTGGTTCGGGTTTGGCCCAGGCCGACACCGTATACAAATGGGTGGATGCCCAGGGCAATGTGCATTACACGGATCACCCGCGCCCGGGTGCCGAAAAAGTGCAATTGCCAAAGACCCAGACTTACAAGCCACCCTCCATGACGGAGGCGCTAACACCCGCACCGGACGCTTCCACCGCAACCCCCACAACGGGCTACAAACAATTCACGATTACCTCGCCAGCGAGCCAGGCGAATCTCTGGTACGTTCATGAGGTCCAGGTTGCAGTAAGCCTGTCTCCCGCATTGCGCTCCGGCGATACCCTAACCTATCAGCTGGATGGCCAGAGTATCGGCCCAACCACGCAGACCAGCGTTACTTTCAAGGACATTGCGCGGGGTGCACATACGGCTTCAGTCACCCTGAACAGTGCCAATGGCGCTACCTTGTCAGCCGGCCCCGTCACTTTCTTCGTACATCAGAAGACCATCTTAGGTCCGAAACCGCCCTGATAAAGGGCATTTGCACTATAATGGTGCAAATGCCAGATTTAGAGCTTTCAAGTTTTTTTGCTTTTTTACTGGAAAGTCAGACCACGGGCTTACTCTGGCTAGATGCGGCGTTCCGTCTGCGCTATCTGAACCCAGCCGCGGAGACCCTCCTGGATTTGGATGGTAAGCGCTGCATCGGCTCGATCCTGACCAGCAATCTGCCTGAAGCCGCTGATCTCAAATCTATTCTGCAGCGGGTGCTGGATACCCGGGAAACCGTTACCCAGCGAGAGTTGAGCTTGATAGTCGGCGTTGTCGACGCACGCCATACCATTACCGCGGACTGCACTATCAGTCCCATGGTAGACAAGCAAGGCGATGTCAAACTGTTGGTAGAACTGGTTCCCCAAGACCGGTATCTGCGTATCAGCCGCGAGGCGGCCCTCAGCGCCCAGAGCGCAGCCAATCGCTCCCTGGCCCTAAAGTTGGCTCATGAAATCAAGAATCCTCTGGGCGGCCTGCGGGGAGCGGCTCAGTTGTTGGCACGCCGGTTGGACGACCCGGGGCTTTTGGAGTACACCCGGGTCATCGTAAGTGAAGCGGATCGTTTGACGGCGCTGGTGGATTCCCTGCTCGGACCGTCCCAAGCACTCAGGCGCGTGGAGACCAACATCCACGAATTACTTGAACATGTGGCGCAGCTTTTGCAAGCCGCTGCATCCGGCAAACTCAAAATCAATCGCGACTACGACCCCAGCCTGCCGGAAATGCAGCTGGACCGAAATCAAATCATCCAAGCCCTGCTCAATCTCGCCAAAAACGCCTGTGAAGCACTGGGCGAGCGCGGTGTCATTATTTTCAGGAGCCGTGCTTTGCGGCAGTTTACCCTCCACGGTATCCGCCATCGGCTGGTAGCTTGCGTGGAGATTGAGGATAACGGCCCCGGCATCCCGCCGGAATTAGCGCTTCAGCTGTTCAGTCCGCTGGTGAGTAGTAAACCCAATGGTGCCGGTCTTGGCCTTAGCATCGCCCAGGAGCTGATTAGTCGCCATGGCGGACTCATCGAATGCGCGAGCGTACCGGGGCGCACGGTCTTTTCCATTCTGCTTCCCATCGGGGGCAACCATGAACATGAAAGCGTATAAGGTCTGGTTGGTGGACGATGATCCCTCGTTGCGTTGGGTCATGGGCGAAGCATTACGCGAAGCCGGTCATGCACCACGGGATTTCAGTAGCACGGAAGAGGTACTGAATGCCTTGAAAGAAACCACGCCGGATGTCTTGATTACCGATATTCACCTGCCGGGCGAAGATGGCCTTAAATTACTGCGTGAATTGCGCGCGTCCTATCCGCGATTGCCGGTAGTGGTGGTCACGGCCCATAGCGATTTGCAAACGGCGGTGGCTGCATACCAGGGTGGGGCTTTCGAGTACCTTCCCAAACCCTTCGATGTGGATGAACTTACCGCACTTGTTTATCGGGCATTGCAAACTGCTTCATCGCCGGATATTGCCCGCTCGCTTGAGGCGCAGCCGGTGGATACCCTCATTGGAGAAGCGCCGGCGATGCAGGCGGTATTTCGTACTATCGGCCGGTTGTCCAGCACGAATCTGACAGTGCTGATCACGGGCGAATCCGGTACCGGCAAGGAACTGGTCGCCCGTGCTTTGCATCGTCACAGTCCCCGGAGCCAGCGCCCTTTCATCGCTCTCAACACCGCCGCGATTCCCGCCGAATTACTGGAATCGGAACTCTTCGGTCACGAACGCGGCGCCTTCACCGGCGCAAACGCGCGCCGGATTGGCCGCTTCGAACAGGCCCACGGCGGCACCTTGTTCCTGGACGAAATCGGCGACATGCCATCGGCCTTGCAAACGCGGCTGTTACGGGTGTTGGCGGAAGGCGAGTTCTACCGGGTCGGCGGCCATGAGCCGGTCAAGGTCAGCGTGCGCATCATCGCCGCCACCCATCAGAGCCTGGAAACGCAGGTACGAGCAGGCCAGTTCCGTGAGGATCTGTTTTATCGCCTGAACGTCGTGCAAGTGCATATGCCGGCGCTGCGGGAACGCCGCGACGACATTCCGCAGCTATTGGAGCATTTCATGCAGGCGGCGGCGCGGGAACTTAACCTCGAAGCCAAGCGGCTTACGGCAGATGCCATGGCGGCACTGCGGGACCGCAGCTGGCCGGGGAACGTGCGTGAACTCCGAAATGTCTGTCGCCGGCTCACATTAATGGCGACCGGCCGCATCGTACACCGCAGCGATTTGGCGGAATTGCTGAATGAGAATGAAGGAGAATCATTTGCCGACGCCAACCCTGGTGATTGGCGGAGTGCGCTGCGCGCCTGGACGCGGCAACAGTTGGCGGACGGCAAAACCGGTATTTTCTCCGTGGCAGCTGGAGATATGGAAAGGGTTTTAATTGAGGCCGGGCTGGAAACCAGCGACGGCCACCGTCAGCAAGCGGCCAAACTGCTCGGTATTGGCCGCAACACCCTCACACGCAAGCTGAAAAGCGCAAACTCTGATCAGTAGTTGATGCATCGCTAAAAAGTCACGGTGGCGAAAATACTATCGGTGTAGTTTCCTGGAGCAATATTCTCCAGTGCCGGAATCTGGCCATAAACATTGATACGCACGCTATTGTTTTTGAAATTCCTGCTGACCGTCTGGGTACCGCCGGTGCTGTCACCACAGATGATCACCCGCGCGGCGGTGGTATAAACAGGTTGTAATCCAATTGGTCGCTGGTGGTACCGCTGATCATGTAGTGGGGGTTGCAGGAGCCGCTTTGGCCGGTGCTTAGAGCCACGGTAATCCTTCCCCGCCCGCGACAGCGAGCGATGATGTGCCCACCCTGTTTCGTGCCGTGGAGGTAAATGGGTTGTAATGACCAAACTAACCGGCGTGGTAGAAACAATACATGTCGCCGCCCATAGCGTGCTGGCAGGCGGCAAAGCCAGACATAGACATAAACATAGACATAGTAAAAAGGTCAGCCAGCGTGTATTAATCGGCTTTGTAACTCACTGCTGTCCGGAGGATCTGAAAATGAGCTGTATTTGGTTTGTAACCCATTGATTTTTCAAAGCGGTGTTTTGGATGGAAGTTGAAATCGGCACCACCTACAAAACCTCGAAGAACCGCATCAGTAAAGGCTTTACGAGAATTGTGTCTCAAGACGACCGGACAGTAGTGTTTGTAACTAAAAACTCACAGTAACTGTGATGGTGTCACCATCACCCCCGGGATGACATTTTGTTGGGCGGGAGTCATACCGCACGCGGTTTGATTTTTGGAACCTCGTTCCATTGCCATCGTTAATAGTTGTTTCGTACCAAATGGTAACAGTAGGGCCGCCCACCTCCGTGTCGGGCGGCCTTGGTCCTTGTACCCTTTCGGGCATTTCCCAGACACCTTGGGGATTTCCCTATGAAGGCATCTAAGAATTTCTCCTACATCCATACCTTAAGCAAGCCCTATGCCAGTTCACTTGGCCCAAGCATACTAGGCTTGTTAAGTGTTTCGATGCGTCCTTTCGAAAGCCGAACCGACAAAAATCGTCAGTTCTTCATCAAAAATCTAGCCACAAATGACACATTTCGGGCACGTGATACGCTGTTTTTGGAGGAACGGCAAGGAAAGCTTCGTGTGGAGGATATTCTTAATTTACATAAAGTTACGAATGGAAACTAACCTGCTGCACAAAGTTCAAGCCGCCCGCCATCAGTGTCCAATGTACCTACCAATTCGGCAACCGTTTGGAGGTGATGCCGCGCGAGATAATCGGCGATGCCGGCGTTGAGCTTCCTGCAGACCAACGGATCATAGAACAAGGCTGTTCCGACCCCGACTGCCGCGGCACCGGCCACCAGGAATTCCAAGGCATCTTGGACGGTGGTGATCCCCCCCTGACCGATGATGGGGACCTGATGGGGCCGCGCGACCTGATAGGCCTGGTGCACCTTGAGGAGGGCGATGGGTTTGATAGCCGGACCCGAAAGCCCTCCCTGGAGGTTGCCGATGACCGGTTTGCGGGTTTCCGGATCAATGGCCATACCCATGAGCGTGTTGATGACCGCCAAACCGTCGGTGCCGGCCTCGATGCAGCGCCGGGCGTTATCCGCAATGTCCGTCTGGTTGGGAGAGAGCTTGGTGATCAGCGGCTTTTTGGTAACCCCGCGACAAGCGGCCACCACCCGTGCCGACATATCCGGGTCATTGCCGAAGGCTACGCCGCCGTGCTTCACGTTTGGGCAGGAGATGTTGATTTCCATGGCATCAATAGGCGAATCATCGAAGCGCCGCGTGACCTCCGCGTATTCCTCAACCGTCGAGCCAGATACATTGGCGATGAAACGGGTTTCGGAAAAATCCAGTGTTGGCAGAATTTTTTTCACCACGTGATCCACACCGGGGTTCTGCAGGCCGATGGCGTTTAACATGCCCGCCGAAGTTTCGTAAATCCGGTGGGCTGGATTGCCGAGGCGCGGTTTCAAGGTAGTGCCTTTAAGGCACACGGCGCCGGCGTCGCGGTTGGAAAACCCGACCACACGCGTATATTCTTCGCCGAACCCTACACAGCCCGATAACAGCACCAGCGGCGAATTGAACTTGAGACCACAGAAATCGGTTTTCAGCGAATCGGGAAGAGTGTGCTCTCCATCGTCCATACGCGCCCCTGATTAATGTTGCACGTCGTCCTTTACCAGCCGGAAATTCCGCCTAACACCGGCAATATCATACGCTTGTGCGCCAATTCGGGCGCCACCTTGCACCTCATTCATCCACTGGGCTTCGAGCTCACCGAGGCGCGGCTGAAACGCGCCGGCCTCGATTACCGGGACATGGCCTGCATGCACGAGCATGCCGATCTGGATGTCTTTAAAAAAGAAGTGATGCCTGCCCGGCTATTTGCCGTCTCCACGCGCGGCCGCCATCACTACGCAGATGTAAAATTTCAAGCGGGCGATGCTTTCTTGTTCGGACCGGAAACCCGAGGTCTGCCGCAGGCGATGTTGGATTGCCTGCCGCTGGAACAACGGCTGCGGATTCCCATGCGACCCAATAACCGCAGCCTGAATCTCTCCAACGCCGTGGCGGTCATAGTGTATGAAGCCTGGCGGCAGTTGGGATTTGAGGGTGGCAGCTGAATCGGCCCGGGATACCGGCAGGCTTACGATTCCGATCTGAGCGCACGCGTCATCAGGGCCTCGGCCGCGGCGCGCGGCGCCAAACCTTGATGCAGGATGCAGTAGATCTGCTCGGTAATGGGCATGTCCACGCCGAGCCGGCGGGCCAGATGGTGCACTGCGGCGGCGGCGTACACGCCTTCCACGACCTGGCCGATGTCATGCTCGATGCTTTTCACGGCTTTACCGGCGGCCAGCGCCAGACCCATGCGGCGGTTTCGTGATTGATCGTCGGTGCAGGTGAGCACCAAGTCCCCCAAACCGGCCAAACCCTGAAAGGTCTCGGCGCGCGCGCCGAGTTTCAAACCCAGGCGCGTAATTTCCACCAAGCCGCGGGTGATGAGCGCGGCGCGCGCGTTGGCGCCGAACTTCAAGCCATCACTGATGCCGCAGCCGATGGCGATGATGTTTTTGACCGCGCCGCCCACCTCCACGCCGGTCAGGTCGTCAGAGGTGTAGGCGCGAAAACTGCTGCTGTGAAGGTTTTCTGCCAAATCCTTGGCAAACTCCGCATCATTCGAGGCCACGGTCACCGCCGTGGGCATGCCGGTGGCTACTTCGCGTGCGAAAGTCGGGCCCGAGAGCACCGCCAGCGGCAGTTGTTCACCCAGGACTTCACCTGCCACCTGGTGCAACAGTTTGCCGGTGTCGTGTTCGAAACCTTTGGTGGCCCAAGCGAGACGCAGATTTTTCGGCTTTAGGGCAGCCAGCAGGTTCAAGGTGGCGCGGAAACCATGACTGGGCACCACCACCAGCACATCGCGAACCACAGCGATGAGTTTTTCTAGGTGCGGTTCGATCACCAGCGTGTCGGGGAAACGGATACCCGGCAGATATTGGCGGTTTTCGCGTTCCGCCTGAAGCGGGGCCAACTCATTCGCATCCACCGACCATAAACGCACGCTCTGGCCATTATGTGCCAGCAGGATCGCAAGCGCCGTGCCCCAGGAGCCGGCGCCGAGAATACCGATGGGAGCCGCAGCGCTCACAGCCGGGCGTGAGCCTAAGCCGGGATGGCCAAATCACCCTGTGGGGTGGTGGCCTGTTCGATGCTTTGCATATAGACGGCGTCGAAGTTCACCGGCTGCAGTAATAACGTCGGCATGCCGCCTTTTTGCACCAAGTCCGAAACCGCCTCACGCGCGTAAGGGAACAGGATGTTGGGGCAGTAGCTGCCGAGCACCGCTGCCGTTTCCTGATCATTGAAACCGCGAATATTGAACAAACCGGCCTGGTGCACTTCCACCAGAAAAATACTGCGGCTTTCTGCCTGGGCTTCAATGGTAATGGTCAACACCACCTCAAAGTTGTCATCTCCCAGCTTATTGGTATCGGAGCGCATATTCACTTTCACTTCCGGGTTGACCGGCGTGGCGAATACCGAAGGTGCGCGCGGCGATTCGAAGGAACAATCTCTTACATAGATGCGTTGCAGCACCACCTGTTTGCCGGCGGCCTCTTCATTATTGTTGGGAGTGACGGGAGTGTCAGCCATGATGATTCCTTGAATATTGAAAGTTGCGATAACTCAATCAGCGAGCAGCGTATCCAGCCCACCCTTGCGGTCGAGGGCGTAGAGCTCGTCGTAACCGCCGACATGCTGCTCGCCGATGAAAATCTGCGGCACGCTGCGGCGACGGCTTTTGTTTTCCATTTCCTTGCGCCTGGCCGGGTCCGTATCCACCAGAAACTCGGTATACGTCACGTGTTTGGATTGCAGCAAGGCCTTGGCACGCATGCAATAAGGGCAGACGCGGGTGCTGTAAATGGTGACGGGTTTCATAACTTACTGTTTGGGTACGCCGCGTTCCAGCGGGAAATGCTCGTTCTGCCAAGCCCGGACGCCGCCCTTGAGGGTATGCACGGCCTTGAAACCATGCTTTATAAGAATGCCTGCGGCCTTTTGGCTGCTAGGCCCGATATCGCAGTAGATGATCAACGGCTGTTCCTTGAATTTATCCAGTTCCGTCACCCGGCCCTCAAGTTCGGCCGCGGGAATGTTGCGGGCGCCGATTACATGGCCTTCGCCAAAGTCTTTGGCCGGGCGAACGTCCAGTACTGCAGCGCCTTTATTAATGAGGAGTACGCTTTCCGCCGGCGCTAACTCCCGGTACTTGCGCAGGCGACGCAGGACTTCATCACCGATGAACAGCAAGATGATAAGGAGGGCGGCGGCAATGAGGTAGGGGTGGTGACCCGCGAATTCAAGCACACGTGACATGGATGCAGTGGAGGTCGCACAAAGGGGGCGTAGTATAACAGTTGATGCATAAGCCTTTGAGGGGCTGGATAAAGCGCCTAGAATTACCGCGAAATCCGCGCCGGGAACCCTCCATGTCAGCCCGCCTGCAGCAGCTCACCTGCATTACCTGCCGCACAGCCTGCCGCCGGCCTTGCTTTTGCCCATGACACGCGCACTGCCGCTGGCTGCGTTGGGCACGTTACTGCTCGTCAGCATTGTGGTACCAGCTGTCGCCGGTAGCGACGCCGCCAAGCAGGCGCAACTCAAGGAGCTGCGAGCGCGCATCATCCAGGTGCAGTCCAACCTGGACCGTGACATCCAGCGGCGCAGCCAGATGCAGTTGGAGTTGCGCACCAGCGAGCGGCAGATCGCGCAACTGAGCGGGCGCCTGCATAACTTAAAGCTCTCCGTCAGCCGGGCACAATCGCACCTCGACGCTCTGCAGCGCGAACAAGCGCAGAAACAGGTGGCGCTTGCCGCCCAGAAAGACGCGCTCGCAAAGCAAATCCGGGCCGCGTATATGGAAGGTCGGGATTCGCAGTTGCAGCTGCTGCTGAACGCCCAGGATCCCGCCACTATTAGCCGGCTGCTGGCCTATTACGATTATTTCAACAAGGCGCGGGCGGCGCGCATCCAAGCGGTGCGCGAGGAGCTGGATGCCCTTGAAAAAATCAACGCCCAGGTCCAGCAACAGGTAATGCGTCTTTCGAATTTGCGTGCTCAACGGGCACAGGCGCTGGCCAAGCTGGAACAGAACCGCACGGCACGTAAACAAGCGCTTGCACGGCTCAATGCCAGCATCCACACCCACAGCCAGAAACTTGCACGCATGCAGCGCGACGCCCGCGCCATCGTGGATTTGCTGGCGAATCTGCAACAGACTCTGGCGGACATACCCGCAGATCTGGAAGGACACCGTCGCTTTGCCAGCCTGCGCGGCCGACTGCCTTGGCCGGTCTTCGGCCGGGTTATCCAGCACTTCGGCGAGCCGCTGGCGGGTGGCCGGTTGCGTGCCACGGGTGACTTGATCGCCGCACCACTGGGCACACCGGTACGCGCCGTATCTTATGGGCGTGTGGTGTTCGCCGATTGGCTGCCGCATTTTGGCCTGCTGGTGATCATTGATCACGGCGACGGCTACATGAGCATCTACGCCCATAATCAGAGTGTCTATGCGCGCGTGGGCGACTGGGTGCAGATGGGTGAGACCATCGCCACTCTTGGCGACAGCGGCGGTCAGAATCAACCGGCGCTGTATTTTGAAATCCGCCATCGCAATGTGGCGCTCAGCCCTCAGGAATGGTGCCGTGGACATCTGCCGCGGGGATAATCGGGGCGCTGCGTGTTATCTTGATCGCGTAGTTCAGCAGGCTGTACACAGCCGGAGAATATCTGCATGTCCGCCACTTTCCCCAAGTCTGTTGCGTTTATATTCGGTTCCCTTCTGGGTGTCGTGCTCGGCGTCATGGTATCCGCAGTCGCTGCGCCGCCGACGGCACCCGCCGCACCAACACAGACGCAAACCCCGCTGCCCTGGCAACAGGTGCGGCTGCTCGCCGATGTGATGCAACTGGTTAAGGAAGATTACGTGCAGCCGGTGGACGACAATACGCTTATCAACAACGCCATCAGCGGCATGCTGGCGGGATTGGATCCGCATTCCGCATTTCTGGATAAGAGCGATTACCAGCAGATGCAGATCATCACCAGCGGACAATTCGGCGGCCTGGGACTGGAAGTCACCCAGCAGGACGGGGCGGTGGTGGTGATCTCGCCGATTGACGGCACGCCCGCCGCTCAGGCCGGCATCCAGACCGGCGACATCATCCTGCGGGTGAACGGCACCAGCCTGGACGGCATGAGTCTCGACAATGCCGTCGCACTCATGCGCGGCAAGCCCGGCACCGCCATCACCCTCACCATCCTGCGCCATGATGTGGCCAAGCCCCTGGATTTCAAACTCACACGCGCCGAAGTGCACATGGCGAGCGTGCGCAGCCGCCTGCTGCAACCGGGCTATGGTTACGTGCGCATCAGTCAGTACAGCGAGGACACCGGTACTGGCGTGACGCGGGCAGTGCAAGCTCTCGTTAAACAAAACCACGCACCCCTCAAGGGCTTGATTCTGGATCTGCGCAATAATCCCGGCGGCCTGGTGGATGCGGCGGTGGACGTGTCCAATGCGTTCCTCAACAGCGGCATTATCGTTATCGCCAAAGGCCGCGCGCCGGATTCCAACTTCGTGCGCCGTGCCACGCCCGGCGACATACTTTCAGGCGCGCCGCTGGTGGTGCTGGTGAACGGCGGCACCGCCTCGGCGGCGGAGATCAACGCCGGTGCGCTCCAGGACAATCACCGTGCGCTGATTCTCGGCACCCAGACTTTCGGCAAGGGTTCGGTGCAGACCGTGATTCCGTTGCCGGAAGGCGCCGCCATCAAACTCACGACCTCCCTGTATTACACGCCGTCGGGCCATTCCATCCAGGCGGAAGGCATCAAGCCCGATATCGTGGTGCCGGAGTTCAATGTGGCGGTGCCCAATGCCGCCAATCAAAATCTTGCGGAATCCAATCTGCAGGGACATCTTGCCAACAATGCACCGACACCGGAAGCCGCCTCCGGCACGCCTGCCGCCGAGCGGCTGGCACAGCAGGATTTTCAGCTGTATGAGGCCCTCAATATCCTCAAGGGACTGAGCCTGACCGCCGACGGTCCCAGATGACAAGCAGCGCAACGCGACGGTCCTGTGTAGCCGTATTCGCGCCACTGTTGTTGGCGCTGCTGATGCAAGTCACCGGCGCACCGCGGTGCGCCGCCGCGCCCCTTGCCCATCCGGTGGTGGCCATCGTCATCGATGATCTTGGCAATACCCTTGAGGAAGGCCGGCGCGCCGTGGACTTGCCGGGACCGGTAGCTTGTGCGGTTCTGCCACAGACGCTGTATTCCGTGACCCTCGCCGATCTCGCTTACGCACACGGCAAAGAGGTGCTGCTGCATTTGCCGATGCAGGCAATTGATGACGCACCGCTGGGTCCCGGCGGCATCACGCTGGAGATGACCCAGCAGGAAATCCAGAATACGGTGCACGCAGATGTGGCGGCCATCCCACACCTGGTGGGCGTCAACAATCACGAAGGCAGTCTTATCAGCATGCACCCCGGGGATCTCGCCTGGATCATGCAGACGCTGCACTCCATCGGGCATCTGTTCTTCGTGGATAGCTATACCACCGTGGACAGCATCGCCTATCAGATTGCGCGGGAGAACGGTGTGCCCGCCGCGCGCCGCGACGTGTTTCTGGATGATGTGAACACGCCACAAGCGGTGCAGTTCCAGTTCAACCGTTTGCTGGAGATTGCGCGCAAGCA
>Ga0307373_10009814_pt1 | contig 14214 bp, 10 predicted proteins | sample OX2MG_FD_202534 | JGI IMG/M metagenome (GOLD analysis project Ga0307373, IMG submission 202534) | Soil microbial communities from Risofladan, Vaasa, Finland - OX-2 | ecosystem: Environmental > Terrestrial > Soil > Coastal area > Acid sulfate soil | place: Finland: Risofladan, Vaasa | collected... | reverse complement strand
CAAACTCGCAGATCGGCTTGATCGCGTCTTCGGGCTTGCCCACTCGATCAACGAACTTCAGGAGCTTCTCGGTATCGGGGACGCGGCGGTCGCCCAGGTAGGCGGTGAACTTGCGCCCCTCTTCGGTGACTGTGGCGCGCTGCTCTCCGCCAAGCTCTGCCAGACGCTGCGCGAATACGCGTGAGTGATACGCCTCGCGTTCGGCGACCATGCGGATTCCCGAGCGGATGCAATCGGTGGTGCAGACTTCCGCCCATGCGGCAAATGCCTCTCCGCCATTAGCTTCGCCCGCGCGCACCTTATCGAGAAAGCTGACCACCGCGGCGCGCTCGCTCTTGTAGCTCTTGCCGAACGCATGAAAACCGCCGGAGCCGTTGCCGTTCATCCCGGCACCGGATTTCTCGAGCGCCGCAACCTCGGCTTCGAAAGTCTGCTCTCCGATAATTCCGCTGCGATACGCGCGCAGCAACGCTTTGAATTCAAAATCACGGCTCATGTGAAATCCTCCGATCTACAAAAAGTATATTATGGGTTAACACAAGAGCATAGGGTGCCACGCTCGCAGATGTCAAACCAGAGGCTATTTCGATTCGGTGACGCTTCCATGCCGGGCGCGGTTTTCGGATGATGTTCGCACACCGCTCGATGCGCGCCGCTCGCGGCAGCAATCAATCTGCACCGCGCGGGAGGATTATACGATGGCCGAGATCAAGCATCACTTCGTGAACACCAACGGAATTCGGATGCACGTCGCCGAAGCCGGCGCCGGGTTCCCGGTGGTCATGTGCCACGGCTTTCCGGAGCTGTGGTACTCGTGGCGGCATCAACTGAAGGCGTTGGCGGACGCGGGTTTCCGCGCAATCGCGCCTGACCAGCGCGGCTACGGCGACACCGATTGTCCAGCGCCGATCGAGGCGTACACTCAGCGGCAGATCGTCGGCGACATAATCGGGATGCTCGATGCGCTCAAGATTCCGCGCTGCGTGATTGTCGGACACGATTGGGGCGGGATGACCGCGTGGAACGCCGCGATGATGCATCCGGCGCGAATCGAGCGCGTCATCGGGATCAACACTCCGTTCCTGCCGCGCGGACCGATGAAGCCGACCGAGATGATGGCCGCGATGGCGGCGGGCAATTTTCACTACATTCTGTATTTCCAGACTTCCGGAGTCGCCGAGGCGGAACTCGAGCGCGACGTCGCGCGCACGCTGCGCGGCTTCTACCAGGATCCGCCGAAGATCGATCCGGCCGCGCTGCGCAACACCGTGCCGGGCGTGTTCGGTGCGGCGGGCGGCGGAATTCTCGACAAGTTGTCTGACGGTCCCCACGGATCTTTCCTGACCGATGAGGATTTCAAGGTGTTCGTCGCGGGGTTCAAGAAGACCGGATTTCGCGGCGGACTCAACTGGTACCGCAACCTCGATCGCAACTGGGAGGAGAGCGCGGCGTTCGAGCAGCGCGTCGATGCGCCCGCGCTGATGATCACCGCCGAGCTCGACGTGGTGCTGCGGCCCGAGATGGCCGAAGGGATGAGCACGTGGGTGCCGAACCTGCGCAAGACCGTGCTGGTAAAGGGATCGGGGCATTGGACGCAGCAGGAAAAGCCGGCCGAGGTGAATCGCGCCATAATCGAGTTCCTGGACGATTTGAAATAGCTGCCAGCTAAATCTGAGATGCCCTCTCCCTTCGGGAGGTGCCACTGCACGCGGGCGGCGCGGCGCGATGCTTGCGCTCTTTTCGCAAGCATCGTGACGCGCGGGTGAGGGTGCTGCACTGCCGCCATGAAGGATAAAAGACGGTGGCGCTGGAATGGAGTTGATTGACAGGCAATCGACCTAACCCCTGTCCCCTTCCCGCACGGGAAGGGGAACGTATGCCGCAAGCGTGGCTGGAGGTCTGGCGATTACAATGAACCAGCGACGATCTACGTTCCAAAGCATCGCTCTGGTTGTCTGGAGCCCCTTCCCGTGCGGGAAGGGGTAGGGGTTAGGTCGTTCTTTTTGGCTGTGCTCGGAAGCCAGATTTGCCAGCACTCACCTTTGCGCCGCGGCTGTCTTGAGAGGGTGCTGCTCTGATTTTAATCGCGTGGCGCTGTTGCGCCGCGCTGAATAATGACCCTCACCTAACCTCTCCCTTTCAGGGCGAGGAATCAGATCGCAGCGACAGATCAGAAAATTACTTCTCCAGCGCGCCGGTTGCGTCGGCCAATATTTCGGATAGGTCGCGGACGCGCATTGTATCTTCGAGCGAGCGCGACTTTACCGCATCTTCGATCATCGTCATGCAGAAGGGGCAGCCTACGGCTACGCATTCGGGTTTGGCTTCGCTTAGCTGATCGAGGCGCTTTTGATTGATGCGAGTGCCCTCGTGCTCTTCCTTCCACATGCATCCGCCGCCTGCGCCGCAGCAGAAGGTCCGGTTCTTCGACTGATCGACGTCGGTGACCTCCGCGCCGGGAATCGCGCGCAACATTTCGCGCGCACCGTCCCATTCGCGGTTGTGGCGCGCCATGTAACACGGATCGTGGTAGGTGACGCGGGCCTTCAAAATCTCTTTGGGCTTCAGGCGGCCGGCCCGGACCAATTCGGCCAGAAACTCGGCCTCGTGCAGGACAGTGTAATTGCCGCCGAAGTCCGGGTACTCATTCTTTAGATTATGGAAGCAGTGCGGACACTGAGTGACTATTCGGCGCGGCTTATAGCGATTCAGCGTCTCGACATTTTGCGCCGCGACCGTCGCGTACAAATACTCATTGCCCAGCCGCCGCGCGGGATCTCCGGTGCAGGTTTCCTCTTTGCCGAGGATTCCAAACTTGACTCCCGCCTGCTGCATCAGCGCCGAGAACGCGCGCGACACTTTCTGATTGCGCTCATCGAACGACCCGGCGCATCCGACCCAGTACAGCACATCGAGGTCGGCGGGATCCTCAACCTCCGCCATCTCCGGAATGCCGAGGCCTTCCGCCCATTCGGCGCGCTTCTCGGCGGCGAGTCCCCACGGATTACCCTGGTTTTCGATTCCCTTGAATGCGCTCGTCGCCTCTTGTGGAAATTTACTTTCCATCAGGACTTCGTAGCGCCGCATATCGATGATGCGCTGTATATGCTCGATTCCGACCGGGCATCCTTCTTCGCACCATCCGCAGGTCGTGCATCCCCAGACCGCGGCTTCAGTCGCGACTTGAGTAATCATGTCGGGACCGTCCCAGACTGGAGTCTCCGCGCCGTCGCCGGCTTCTTTAGCGGCAGCCGCGGCGATCAGGAACGGCGCCTTCTGCAGCAGATGCTCGCGCTGCTCGATCACCAGAAATTTAGGATTCAGCGTCTTGCCGGTGTTGACGGTCGGGCAGTTGATGGTGCATCGCCCGCACTCGAGGCACGCCGACATATCGAGCAACTGCTTCCAGGTGTATTGCTCGACCTGCGAGACGCCGAAGGTCTCGGCGGTCTCGAAGTCCTTGATCGGCGCCAGGCGTCCGCGCGGCCCAAGATTGCGGAAAAACAGATTCACCGGTCCGAACACCAGATGGCGCAGCTTGGTGAACGCGAAACACGCGAGCAACACGTACACGAGCAGCAGATGCGTCAGCCACAGGTAGCGATGATAGGTTGCGCCGGCGCCGAGCGCGCCCTCGAGGCCGCCGATCGTGCGGCCGATGTAGGCCCATTCGGTGAACTTCGGATGAGTCGCGTTGATCCGCGCGCCTTCGAGCATCAGACCGGTCAGCGCAACCAGCACCAGCATCGTCATCGGGAACCAGTAGCCAAGCTGGTTTTCGAGATTGTGATTGATCTTGTCGGCAGGAGGTTGATTCAGCACTGACGGCTGGCGGATGCGGCGGCGTGCGCCTTCGGCCAGCACGCCCGCGATGAGAATCAGGAAGAAGGTGTCCATCGCGGCTTTGAAGACCAGGTAGAAATCGCCGTAATAGAAATAGAGTTTGAGGCCGAACACCGCGACCAGGTCGCGCACGTCGCTGTTGATCGCGACGATCGTCGTGCCGATCAGCAGTCCGACGAAGCCGACATAGAACGAGTAATGCATCCATCCCCACGACTCGCGGGTCACGTAGCCCTGCCCGAGCGCGTCGCGCAGCGACAGAAACAGGCGGCGCGGAATCTGGTCGAGGCGGTAGTCGGCGACGCCGAGCCGAATCCTGCGATACCATCCAAGGGCCGCCCACGCATACGCGGCGATGAGCACCACGAGCAGCGAGTACATCAGGACGATGAACGGGATCGGGATGTTCCAGAGAATCTGGCGGGTGACTTGCTCGTTCATTTGCGCTCCGGAGGACTCCGCGCCGGCGGGCACCGCGAATACGGGCGGCGTCCGGACTGGCATTCTGTACCAGTCTTAAATCAGACCCACGCGAGTAAATTCAATGCTAACCGGAGCGAATTATTGAGACGAGCCACCCCGTCGGATGACGGGGGCATACGCGCTCAGACCTTGAAGCGGATATGGATGATGTCGCCGTCGCGCATGATGTAGTCGCGGCCTTCGAGGCGGAGCTTTCCGGCTTCCTTGACCTTGGCGTCCGACTTGAGCGCGGCGAAATCCTCGTACCCGAAGACCTCTGCCCGGATGAAGCCGCGGGCGATATCGCTGTGAATCACCCCGGCCGCATCCAGCGCGGTGTCACCACGATGCAGCGACCATGCGTGCGCCTCGGGCTCACCGGCGGTGTAGAAGGCGATCAATCCCAAATGTGCGTAAAGCGCCGTGATCAGCCGGTCGCGCGCGGGCGCGTCCAGGCCGGCCGCAGCGAGCATCTCCTTGCGTCCATCGGCTTCAAGCTCCCACAGCTCCGACTCGAACGAAGCCGCAAGCCTGAAGACCTCGATTCCGCGGGCGTGGACGGCAGTGCGCTCAGCCTCGGTGATATCCGCGGCGGCGGCTTCCATCTCGCAATTGACGACCGCGAGGACAGGCTTGCGCGAGAGAAAGCCGAAGCTCGAGAACACGGCGAGCTCCTGCGCCGTCATCTCCATGAGCCGCAGCGACTTGCCCTCTTCGAGCCACTTGAGGACCTTTTCGAGCGCGGTCTTTTCGAACTCAGTCGCGCTGCGATCTTTTTTTACGCGCTCGAGACGGCGCTCGGCCTGATCGAAATCGGCGAAGACCAGCTCGCCCTCGATACTCTCGAGTGCGGGCAGCAGCTCTTTGTGCATCGCGGCGAACTGCGGAATGACGACCAGCAGCGCATCGAGGTCGCGGATGAGCGGCAACAGGCTCGCGTCGAGCGCGGCGCCCTCTTTCTGTTCCTTTGGATTGGGCGCGAAATCGAGAATCGTGAGCTCGACCGGAACCTTCTTTTTCGAGCCGTAGGTGACCTCGAGAAAGTCAAGGCGCGGGTCGGCAACCTTTATTTGTCCCGGGCGGCTGCGATTTTTGCCTTCGGCGGCGCCGGGAACCGGCACAAGCCCGGTGAGCGCGTGGAACACGGCAGATTTTCCGGCGCCGCGCGCGCCGATAATTCCAGTCTTCAAATGATCAATCCTCGAAACACCCGAGGCTGACATATCGCCGCGAGGGACGAAAGTCCGGCGGTTTCCTGCTATAAGCCGGAGCGAGCGAGGTGAACGCGATGCCCCAGGCGCCGGCAGATTATCCGGTCCGTTACCCAATCGATTTCGGCGACATCAGCCCCGATGTCCGCCATCGAGTCGTTCAGCTCTACGCCGCCGACCTGGGCAAATCGCGCGGGGTGCTGTGGATACCGCCGAAGGCGAAGCCGCGCACCGTCGTGATCATGTCGCATCCGCGCGCCGACTTCTCGACCCATTACTCAGTTCCGTACTGGGTCGATGCGGGTTTCGCGGCGTTCGCGCTGAACACGCGTTACCTCAACAACGACGCGATGATGTTGCACGAGAATCTGCTGCTCGACCTCGCGGCGGGAATCAAATTTCTGCGCGAAGAAGAGGGCTTCGAGCATATCGTGATGCTCGGCAACTCGGGCGGCGGCTCGCTGTTTTCCTATTACGACGCGCAGGCGCGCACGCCGAAAGGCGAGCGTATAGCGGCGCCTCCGGCGGGCGGTCCTCCTGATCTGAACAAGTGCGAGCTGCCGCTATGCGACGGTTTCATCATGCTGGCGGCGCATCCGGGCCAGGGGATGGTCCTGATGAGCTGCCTCGACGCGGCGGTGGTTGACGAGTCGGATCCGTTCGCGTCCGATGCGGCGCTCGATATGTACGAGGAGATCAATGGCTTTCGCACGCCGCCAAGCGCAAGTAGTTATTCGAAAGGGTTCGTCGATGGATATCGCTCGGCGCAGCGCTCGCGATGCGCGCGGATCGACGCGATCGCGCGGCGGCATATAGATGAAGCGAATTCTTCGCGCGCGATCATGCGCGACAAGGATTTCGCCGCGATGCCGTCCGCGCGCAGGAACTTCGCGGCTCGCCGAGCGATGGCGCCGACCTACATGATCGTCTATCGCACGCAGGCCAATCCGAATTACTGCGACCTCTCGATCGATTCGTCCGAGCGCGCGGTCGGCTCGATCATCTCCCCGCGTCCGGACCTCGCGAACTACTCGGCCTTCGGGCTGGGGCGAATCGTTACGCCCGATGCGTGGCTTTCGACCTGGTCGGGGCTGTCCTCGTACGCGAAAACCGCGGTGAATCTGCCCAAGGTCACTGCGCCGACGTTAGTGGTCGGTGCGAACGCGGACCAGGACATTTTTCTCTCCGATGTGCGCGCGGAGTTCGAAGCGTCGGGCGCAGAGGACAAGACGATCGCGTTCGTCGAGGGCGCCGATCACTTCATGCGCGCCGGCGGCACGAAAGCGCATCTCGGCGACCCGCGTCCGCGCCTGATGAAAGTTCTGACCAACTGGACGCGCGAGCGCTTCACACCCTAAGCGGGGCAGCGGCTACCGTTCGTACGCGGCGAGCTGCTCCTGCCATTTGCTTCCGAAGGCCATTATCAGCACCTGCTGGTTGATCGCCGCGTCGCCGTCGAGACTGCGCAGTTCGCCGCCTCCGGTATGCGCGATCACCGCAAACGCCGAACGCGCCTGCTGATAGAATGCCGGCATTGGCGCGGCCGCGGTGGTGGCCTCGCGATGCACGCTGATATTGAATGCGCGCTCGAACCGCTGATGCTCCTGCGCGGTCGGATCGACGACGCTGACGAAGCCGTTTTCGGCGCGGAACTTGCGTTCGAGTTCGAGGATCGCCGCGAATTTGTCCGGCTTTGGCGGCGCGTCCCCGGCCAGAACGATCACCTTGCGCGCGTAGGGCTTCCAGTCCATCCGATCGACCGCCGCCTGCATCGCGCCGTAGGTGTTCTCTTCCCACTCGCCCCCGCCCTTGGTCTGGATCGCGGACAGAAAAGCGTCGAGCTTCGCCGGCGACAGCGTCAGCGGCTGCACGTCAAGCGGCTCGCCCTCGCCGCCGTATACGACGATTCCAATCCGCGCGGTAGGAACCAGGCGCTGAATCGCGCGCACCAGCTCCTTCATCCGCGCCTTCACATCCGCCATCACCAGCCGCATCGAGTCCGTCCCGTCGATTACCAGCACGACGTCCAGGCCATTGCGGCGCAGATGGCCGATAAAGCCGCCCCATCCCCCGCCAAATCCGGGACCGTGTCCAATGCCAACTCCGTCACCGCCACGATTGAGCCCGATTCCCCCGCCCTCGGAACGCACGTAGTCGGTCGCGAGCGCAACTGCCTGCGCGGTGTCGTCAGTCTGCGGCATCTCGGTTTGCCGCGGCGCGAGGTCGGGCATCGGCACTTCGGGCAGGTCGAGTTTCTGCATCTCGTCGCCACCGCCTCCGCCGCCGCCGGCCTCGAGATTGACCAGGATCAAATCGCGTCCGCGGCTTTCGTGGACCGTGATGATCAGGAACAGCAGCGCGCCGACATGAATTGCGACCGAAAGCGGAAACGGACCGCCAACAAAGCGGACCACACGCGCGACCACGCCCGCTCCGGCAGCCTCGCGGCGCCTGGTCCGCCGAATCGCAATCGCTACCACGATTATCGAGAGGCAAAGCGCTAGCAATGCGAACAGGTACGGATTCATCGCGGCACCTCCTGATCGAGTCCCGGGGCGTCCATCTGGACGCTCTTTGATGATCAGATCGCGCGCGGGGCGTTTCCTTGCGTAATTTCTTTGCGCGCCGGACACGCCGCGAACGAAACCACGCGCTAGGGAGTGCTACTCGCGGAACTGATTCCTCTGCCGAAGGCGGAGACCTGGTTCTGCCACTGTTCGCCAAAAGCGAGAATCAGCACCTGCTGATTAATGTGCGAGTCGTGGGTCAGCGAGCGCATCGCTCCGCCGCCGGCGTTGGCCAGCACCTTATATGCGGCACGGGTCTGCTGATAGAACTCGGGCAACGGCGAGATCTTCGGTGGCTCCTCGCGATGCACCTTCAACCAGAACTCGCGCTCGAAACGTTCGTGCTCTTCGGCCGCCACGTCAACGGTATTGAAGGTCCCGTTCTCGGCCTTGAATTTGCGGATCATCGCGATGAGCGGCGCGAAGTCTTCTTTGCGCGGCGGCGAATCTCCGACTAGCACCACCACCTTCTTCGCGTACGGCTTCCAGTCCATCTTCTCCGTCGCGGTTTCGCATGCGCTGTAGGTGTCTTCTTCCCATTCGCCGCCACCTTTGGCGGTGATGCCGTTCAGGAACTCGGTCAACTTCTGCGGCGACAGCGTTAGCGGCTGGATCTCCATCTTCTCGCCCTTGCCGCCAAATACGATAATCCCGACACGCGCGATCGGAACCAGCCGGTGAATCGCCTGGATAAGCTGGCCCATCCTGGCTTTCACGTCGTTGATGATAAGGCTCATCGAGCCGGTGCCGTCGATCACCAACACCACATCCAGACCCTTGCGGCGCAACTCTCCGATAAATCCACCGAAGCCCGAGCCGATGCCGTGGCCGTAACCCGCACCCATGCCGCCGCCGCGCCCGATTCCGATTCCCCCGCCGCCGGCGGCGCGCACGTAATCATTTGCGAGGCCAACAGCCTGCGAGGTGTCTACCGCCTGCGGCGTAACCATCTGCTGCGGCGCGGAGTCAGGCATCGGCACTTCTGGCATGTCGAGGTCCTGCATCTCGTTGCCGCCGCCACCGCCGCCACCCGCTTCGAGATTGACCATGATCAACTCGCGTCCGCGCTGTTCATGCACCGTGATGATCAGCAGCATGATCAGCAGCAGGTGGATTGCGACCGAAAGCGGAAACGGACCCACGATAAATCTAAGGCCGCGGCTAAGCGCGGCGACAATTCCTTCGTCCTCGCCATGCGGCGAGAGCTCGGAGTCGTCGTCAGAATCGCCGAGTTCCGCGAGACCACGCTCCGGACCGCTCCTGGGCGCTTCCAGAGCTCCCGCGCGGGCCAGAGCCGCGAGGTTCCTCTGACATAGCGCGCACCCGGCGGCATGACTTTCCCATCGCGTGTATTCGTCCGCGTCCAGCAAACGGGTGGCGAATGCCGCGAGCACGTCGGCGTCGGGGCAATCGTTTCCGGACGTATCAAGCCTTTCGGCGAGGCGGCGCGCGGTGAGCACCTCGAGCGCGTCATTTCTGACTTCGTGGTTTTCGCCGTCTTCGCCGTTTATGGGATTAGTCATCACTTTGCCTGCGAAAGCGATCGGCCGAGATCGAACGGCCAATCCTCGGTTCCAAATTCGAAGCAGCGGGTGATCTGTTCGTCGCTCAGATGATGCACGCGCTTGAGCTCGCGCGCGACCCCGCCGCGAATCGCGCGACGGATGCGGCCCAGATTGCGCGAGACGGAAGATTCATGTTCGCCCAGCAGGGCGCCGGTTTCCGCGAGCGTGAGACCTTGCACGTAATAATATGAAAGGCGGAGTCGATCGCGCGGATCGAGTTCGGCGAGCGCCGCGTCCAGCGCCTGCGCGAGCATCGGAATAAACCGCGCGCGATCCGGATCGGCAGGTGCCGAGTGATTGTGGTTGCCGCTCTCTACGGGCGCGGCGGCGGCCACGGTAGCCGCGTTGGTATGGTAGAGTTCGCGCAGCCAATCGGCCTCGCGGCGGACGATTACAACGCGCAGCCACGCGGCCATCGCACTGCGGCCATGATAATGATCGAGTGGGGAGCGGCGCGGATTGCCAGCGCGTGCGGCGTCAAACAGATCGCCGTAAAGCGAGTCTTGGATTTCGCGAGCGCGATCGAGATCGCGCGCGATTGCGCGGACGAAACTCTCGATCAGCCCACGGTAACGCGTGTCGAACTCGCGCCACGCGTCCGCGTTCCCGGCGCGGCATGCCATCGCAAGCGCAAGATCCTCGACGTGGAGCGAATCGAGGAAGACTTCGATTTCGGCTGGATTCGCCATACCCGCGGCAAATCGGCGCTCGATCGCGCGCTCGAGCATCTGCGCAAAATCAGAGTCGGCAATTCTCCAACGGCGGGCCGCGCTGCGCTCATAAAGGCGCGCAAAGGTTTCGTGATAAACAGCGCGAAATCTCGAAGGCGGATCCATCGAGGCTCATCTTCGGCTCGATCCCTTCGAGTCTCAAGACGCATGCAGATAGGTCTCTCTTTCCCGGCGCGTGAGTGTCCGCTAGTCTGGGCATTCAGCTGAGACGCGCGCGGGCGCGGCCGAGATCGCGGAGGGGGCCACCCTAGCTCAGTTGGTAGAGCAGCTGATTCGTAATCAGCAGGTCGTCGGTTCGAATCCGACGGGTGGCTCCAAAAAATCTAATAAAATCAACCATTTATACCGATGGCCGAGCCGCTGAATTGGCCATCGTCATTCTGTGTCACCACTGTGTAATCGGCTGCTTTTTGTGCTTGAGCAGCGGTGTGAACTACGAGCTTCCGATTGTCTCGAAGCTTCTTCAACCAGCCGGCGACGTAAGCCGCTTGATTCTCGATCACTGCCGGTGAGATCCCAGCCTCGGCGAATAGAAAAGCTGAACCCATTTCAGCGCACAGCTCCTCTTTTGAATAACTAATTGACCCGAAAGGGCTTCGGCGATCGTCTCTCTACTCAGACGCTTCTGGTGCCCAGTGCTATGCGTCTTATGCCGATATCGGCATAACGTCCATTATGCCGACTTTTGGATTATGCCGTGCAGTTCGCGCCGACCCTGTCAGAGCGCGCGCAATCAGCATGTCATATCGGCATATTGTAGAGGTCGCAGCCAGCAATGAACGCGTCATCCACGCCGCTGATGATGGATCGGGGCACACCCGGTTCAGTCAAATGGTGGTGGGCTTTGATTGGCGACGCAACTCGTATCCGGCGGCGCGTTCGGATTCGAGAGGAATGACGCGAGCACGTCCTGCGCGCAGAGGTTCTGCGGGAGCACCCAATGACCTATGCCGGGAATCACGATAGTGGTCGAGTTCGAGAGCGTCTTAGCCGCGTATGTGGCCCACATCGGGGAGGTCTTGGCATCGAAGCTCCCGGAGATTACGAGCGTCGGGATGCTGCTAGTGGTGACGTCACGTATGGAGTCGGATGCTTTGGGGACGTTCCACACGGCGCAGTCCTCGGTCTCGAACGGAAGTTGCGGCGCTTGAGACAGGACCGAGGCCGGGTAGGTGGGAAAGGCAATCAGGCCGTCCACGAGTATTTGCGATTGAGGCTGAAATGGTATCCATTCGCTGCAAAACACGCCGTAGGTCAGACCATAACCGAAAGTGCTATCAAGGTTTGGATTGGTCAACGCGGCGCGAGCCGCGGCGATCTGAACCGGGTTTCCATCGACCAGTTCCTGTATGGCCGATGGCACTGTCGGGAAAAGGTTCCGGCCGCCCGCGACGAGCCAGTTCACCAGCGCACCGCCATCAACCACTACCGTCACCGGCGGCCCGTCAGGTGTGTACGTGCTCGTGGTAGTCAATGGATTCGCCTCGAGTTGCTGGACCTGGCTCGTGAACGTGCCTTTTACGTCACCGTACTTCGCGGCACAGGTGGCCTGAGCGGCACACGCGGCAAACAGGTTGTTGAAAGCCTCGCCAACATTGCTCCAGGTCCATCGGAGGCTCGCCACGCTGGGCGGAACGACGGAGTCGATGGTGACGCTGACGAGATTCTTGGGATGGAGGCGCATCAGGGTGAGCGCCAGATAGGTTCCGTAGGAATATCCGTACAGGCTCCACTGATCTCCAGTCAGCAAGTGATCCTTTCTGAGCGTTTTGCGAAGGTCTACGAAGTCGGCGGCGTTTTCCAGTGTGTTGTAGGCGCTCAGATCGATGCCTTCCGAGACCAGCCGATCATGACAGGCTTTGGTCGCGGCCACGTGCAGAGTCCCGGTTGATGGCGCGTTGTAGACCAGGCCAACCGCCTGCGCGTTGAATTCGTCGATCTCCGGGCACAGGAGTTCGGGCTCCGCATCCAGGGTTCCGCGCTGCCCCATGATGATTAAGTCGCGGTCTTGGTTCAGCCCTGCGGGCACCAGGAACTCGGCATCGCCAAGCGCGTCCCCGCCCGGACCGCCGGTCAAATGGAAAAGAGGTTCATGCTGCGGGGGCTGGGTTACTGACGGGATGATTGCTACCGGCAGGCGGATGGTTTTTCCGTTGGGCTTGTGTCGATTCTCCGGCACGGTGAGCTGGCCGCATTGTGCATTAGCCAACTCTGGAAGCGACGCTACGTCCGACGGACATGGACCTTTTTCGAAGCTGGGAGAGGCAACCCCCGGCGGCGAATTTCCTGACGATCCGCACGCGGCGGAGGTGAGTGCCAAAGCGATCGCGAGCGCCACCACTCGCAGGTTGCTTACCAATCTCCAACAACCAATCACGCTCAACTCCATGCGAGACCGCGGCGCTCCTTTTTCAGATCGCGAAATCGGTCAGATCTTCATCGAGAGTATCAGGCGTAACCACAGTGAAAGAGGAGCTAAACGGCGGCGGAGTCAACTCGGAAACGCAGCTCGTGTCCGGCGCCAGCGGGTTGGAGAGGAATGACGCGATCACGTCCTGAGCGCAGGTCGACTGGGCGGTCACCCAATGGCCTGCTCCCGGGATAACTATATTGGTGGAATTCTGGAGCGTGCTGGCAGCGTAGAGGCCCCATTGCGGCGAGGTTCTGCCGTCGAAGCTACCCGTAATGACCAGCGTCGGGACCGGGCTTATCGTCACCTGCCGCACCGAGGGAGACGCCGCCGGAACATTCCAGATGGCGCAATCCTGGGTCATGAAAGCAAGCTGCGGCGCCTGCGACAGAACCGAGTCGGGATAGGTTGGAAAGGCGAGAAGGCCCTGTGTAAGGATTTGCGATTCTGGCTCGAAGGGAACCCACTCACTATCAGAAGACGCCAAAGGCCAAGCCATGACCAAATAGGCCCCTGCCGGCCGCGCTGGTGAAATAAGCGCGCGAGGCGGCGATCGGCTCGGGGTTACCGTTGGCCAGCGCCTGTATGGCCGCGGGAATCCCATTAGTCGGGGCAAACGGGGGAAACGGGATGGTGGGTTGTGGGGCAGCGGCCAGCCAGTTGATCAGGTGTCCACCGTCAATCACTACGTTTACGGAGTCGCCGTCGGGATTGATGGCCGTTGTGGTCAGCGGATTGGCTTCGTATTTCTGGACCAGGCTTGCGAACGTGCCGGCCAGATCGCCGTACTCAGCATTGCAGGCGGGATCGGCGGTACACGCGCGAAAGATGTTGTTAACCCCTTCGTTGGCGTTGGTCCAGGTCCAGCCCAGGGTCACCACACTCGGCGGCGCGACGGAGTCGATGATCACGCTGCGGATTCCCTCGGGATGATCCCGCAAATAGGAGAGCGCGAGATAGGTGCCGTAGGAAAATCCATACACGTTCCACTGTTTAAACCCGAGCCGCTTGCGCATTATCTTGAACAAGTCAGCGAAATCGGAGGAATTCTCAGTCGTGTTGAAAGCGCTCAGGTCGATTCCCTGGCTGACGAAGGTGTCATGACAAGACTGCGTTGCCGCCACATGCAACGCCTCAGTTGAGGCAGCGTCGTAGCGGAGGCCGATCACCTCCTCGTTGAAAATGTCAATAGCGGTGCAGGTGAGCTCCGGGTCGGTGTCCTTGTCCCCGCGTTGATCCATGATGATGAGATCGCGGTTTTGGTTTAACTTGAACTGCACCAGAGATTGCGCTTCCCCGAGCGCGTCGCCGCCCGGACCGCCGGTCATGTGGACAATCGGATCGGGGAGCGCCGGTTTAGTCACCGACGGTATAATTGCAACGGGCAGGCGAATCTCGGGGCTGTTGTGCTTGGTGCGATTCTCG
>Ga0307373_10009812_pt1 | contig 14214 bp, 15 predicted proteins | sample OX2MG_FD_202534 | JGI IMG/M metagenome (GOLD analysis project Ga0307373, IMG submission 202534) | Soil microbial communities from Risofladan, Vaasa, Finland - OX-2 | ecosystem: Environmental > Terrestrial > Soil > Coastal area > Acid sulfate soil | place: Finland: Risofladan, Vaasa | collected... | reverse complement strand
CAGACCGAGGCGCTGGTCGCGATCGACGTCAATTCCGGCCGCGCGACGCGCGAGCGCAACATCGAGGAAACCGCGCTGCGCACCAACGTCGAGGCGGCCGAAGAGATCGCCCGGCAGTTGCGCCTGCGTGACCTCGCCGGGCTGATCGTCATCGACTTCATCGACATGGAGGAGCACCGCAACCACGGTGCCGTCGAGCGCCGCCTCAAAGATGCGCTGAAAAACGACCGGGCGCGTATCCAGGTCGGCCGCATCACGCCGTTCGGGCTGTTGGAGATGTCGCGGCAGCGGCTGCGACCATCGCTCGCCGAGGCCTCGACCCAGCCGTGCCCGCATTGCGGCGGCACCGGCTCGATCCGCTCGACCGAATCGACCGCGCTCTATGTGCTGCGCTCGATCGAGGAGGAGGGAATCCGCCAGCGTGCCGCCGAGCTTTGCGTCTATGTGCCCACCACCGTCGCGCTTTACCTGCTCAATCAGAAGCGCGCGTCGCTGAGCCGGATCGAAGAGCACTATGGCGTGCGGGTGGTCGTCGATCGCGACGATTCGCTGATCCCGCCGAGCTTCCGACTCGAGCGGCTGCGCGCCTTGGCCCCCGGCGAGGCGCCGCCGCGCCGCTCGATCCAGATCGAGACCCCGACGGCCGAGATCGAGGACGAGGAAGACGAGGGCGTCGAAGACGAAGCCGTCGCGGATGTCGATGCCGAAGCGGAGCGGACCGAGGCGCGGCCGCCGCGCCACCGCGAACCGCGCGAACCGCACGAGCCGAGCGGCGGGCCCGAGGGACAAGCCGCGCCCGGCGATGACGAGCGCGGACGCCGCCGGCGTCGCCGGCGCCGCCGGCCGCGGTCGGAGGAGGCCGGTGAACGCCGCCCGGCGCCGGCTGCGGCGCAAGCCGACGCAGCCGGCGAGACGATCGCCGAGGAGCCGCTCGAGGCTGGCGAGGGCGCGCACGAATTGCACGAAACCGATGCCGAGCATCGCCGCCGCCGGCGCGGCCGACGCGGCGGACGCTGGCGCAGCCGGCGCGAGGAAGCCGCCGAGGCGGCTGATGGCGCGCCGGGCGAGGCGGTGCCGGGAGGTGAGGAGTCGGGTTCCGAACCGGGGTTTGCGGCGCTGGCGCCGGAATTGATCGAGCCGGCGGAAGAGGTGCCGATCGAGCATTATGCCGTAGCGGCTGAGGCTGTTGTCGTCGCCGAGGAACCGGTGGCTATGCCCGAGGCGGTCGAGGCGCCGCCAGTTCTAGAACCCGAGCCGGCTCCAGAGCTGGCCGCTGAGCCCGAGCCGGCTCCAGAGCCGGCCGCTGAGCCCGAGCCGGCTCCAGAGCCGGCCGCTGAGCCCGAGCCGACTCCGGAGCTGGCCGCTGAGCCCGAGCTGGCTCCACAGCTGGCCGCTGAGCCCGCGCCAGCCGCTGAGCCCGAGCCGGCTCCGGAACCCGAGCCGGCGCTCGCGGCGCATCACGAGATCCCGGGGGCCGATGTGCACGCGATCGAAGAGCGGCCGGCGAACCCGCGCAAGGGCTGGTGGCAGCGCCTGATCGTGCCCTGACCCCTGCACGCGGCGCGCAACGGTTGGATAGGCCACGGGGCGGCCGCGTCTGCCCCGGGGATGCCGTATTTGAGCCGTAGCGACATTGCCGGCGGCGGTTTTGCGGGGCCGTGCAACAGCGGGGGCAAAATCGGTCGTGTCGTTACATCGTCACCCGCTGCGGCTCGCGGCGGTCTTGTTCGCGACGCTGATGATCTGCCACCAGGCGCGCGCGCAGGAGCGCCTGTTGCGCGACACCGAAATCGAAACCGACATCAAGACGATGGCGGCGCCGATCTGGCGCGCGGCGGGGCTCGATCCTGGCGATGTTCGGATCTATATGATCGACGATCGTGAGATCAATTCGTTTGTTGCCGGCGGCCAGGCGATCTTTCTGAACACGGGGCTTCTGGAGCGTGTGCAGAACGCCAATCAGTTGATTGGGGTGATCGCACACGAGACCGGGCATATCGCCGGCGGTCATATCCTGCGCACCAAGGAGGCCCTGCGAAACGCCAGTATCGAGGCAATCATCGCCACGGTGCTCGGGGCGGCCGCTGGCGTCGCGGGCCACAACGGCGCCGCGATCCTCGGCGGCATGGGCGTTGGAGAGCGTTCGTTTCTGAGGTTCTCGATCGCGCAGGAAGCAACCGCCGACCACGCCGCGATGAACTATCTCGACCGCACCTGCCAATCGGCCCGCGGCCTGCTCGATTTCTTCGAGATTCTCCAGGACGACCAGCGGCTGTCGGGCGATACCGACGACCCGTGGGCGCGCACCCACCCGCTGACCTCGGAGCGCATCGATTATGTGCGCGACCACGTCCAGAACGCACGCTGCTCCAACGCACCGTCGCCGCCGGGTGACGACGCGCTGTTGCGGCGCATCCAGATGAAACTGCATGCGTTTCTCGACGATCCGTCGATCACCCTCGGCCGCTATCCGGAGAGCGACAAATCCGAGAACGCGCGCTATGCGCGGGCGATCGCCCTCTACCGCATCCCGCAGCTCGACAAGGCGCAGCAGGCGGTCGACGGGCTGATCCACGACTACCCGAAAAATCCGTATTTCCAGGAACTCAAGGGACAGATGCTGTTCGAGAACGGGAATGTCCGCGAAGCGGTCGCGCCATACCAGGAGGCGGTGCGTCTCGATCCGTCGGCGGCGCTGCTGCGTATCTCGCTGGCGCAGGTCTACATCGAGACCCACGATCCGGCGCTCAACAAGCGCGCGATCGGCGAGCTTAACGCTGCATTGCAGACCGAAAGCCGCGACAACACCGTGTGGCGGTTTCTGGCGATAGCCTACGGTCGCGATCACCAGATCGGGATGGCTGCGCTGTGCATGGCCGAAGAGGCGCTGGCCAACGGCAAGAAGAAAGAAGCGGCACAACAGGCGCTTCGGGCCAAGCAGCTATTGCCCCATAATACGGCCTCGTATGCGCGCGCCGTGCAGATCGGTACCGAGGCCGAGCGCACCGACGACGACTGATCCCTACCTTCGTTGCACTGGACTTTGACACAGGAGCGACCCGCCATGGCCATGCGTGCCCGACGGCAACACATTTCGATCCTTTCTGCCGCCGCCTGGCGCCGGTGGATGCGACTCGCCGGCGTGTTCCCGCTGGCGGTGGCGGCGGTGCTGAACCTTGCGTCATCGCCTCCGGCGCGGGCCGACGACCTGACGCCGGCACAGCGCAAGGCGGTCGATGTGATGATCCACGACTACCTGCTGAACCACCCCGATGTGCTGATCGAGGCGATCCGCAAGGCGGAAGATAAGATGAAGTCCGACCAGGACCACATGGCGGTCCAGGTTCTGCAAAAGCGCCACCAGCAGGTGTTCGACGACCCGGCAAGCCCGGTCGGCGGCAACCCGCACGGCGATGTGACGCTGGTCGAGTTCTTCGACTACCAGTGCCCGTACTGCAAAGAGGTTGAGCCCTCGCTTGAAAAGCTGGTGGCCCAGGATCACGGGCTGCGCGTAGTGTTCAAGGAGTTTCCGGTGCTCGGCCCGGCATCGATCACCGCTGCGCGCGCCGCGCTGGCGGCGCAGAAACAGTCGAAATACGACGCTTTTCACGTCGCGATGATGGCCGCCAAGGGCCGCATCACCGACCAGACCGTCTATGCCGTGGCCGGCTCGGTCGGCCTCGATCTGACCCGGCTTAAGCATGACATGGCTGACCCGGCGGTGGCGAAGCAGATCAAGGCCAATCTCGACCTCGCGGATGCGCTCGGCATCACCGGCACGCCGGCGTTCATCATCGGCGACCGGATCATCCCGGGCGCGGTCGATCTCGACACGCTGAAACAGGACATCGCCGACGCGCGCGGCAAATAGCGGCAAGACGCCTGCGGCTCGGGCCGCGGTCTACTGAGCCAGCGCCTCGGTGCCGGTCACCAAGTCGAGCAGCTCGGTGGTAATCTCTTCCTGGCGGATCTGCCGTGCGTCCTGGCGCAGCTGTTCGAGCTTTTTCGTGAGGTTGTCGCGCGCCGCCTCCATCGCCGAGAAGCGCGCCGCGTTTTCGCTGGCGATCGATTCGACCGCGGCCTCGGTCAAGAGTGCCAGGACATAATCGGCGACGAGCTTTTCGAACAGCGCTTCGGCCGGCAGGTTGTGCAGCGGCGGCTGCGGCCGCCGCGCGGGCTTGAACGCCGCCGGCTCGACCGGGAACAGCGCGCGGCGCTCGATGGCGAGGGCTCGGCCGCGCCGGTGCCGGGCGAAGACCATCTCGGCGCGGGCGATCTGTCCGGCCGCGACGGCGTGATACAGCGCCGCCGCCAGCCGGCGCGCGGTCTCCGGCGCGCCTTCCGGGCGCGTCGCCATCGGATGCGCCCAGGCGACGGCGCGGCCGCGTTCTTCCAGCCGCACTCCGCCGCGCGTGCCGAGCACGAACACAGCGTCGCCGTCGGCAGGCGCCTGGTCCACGGCCTCGATCACGCGCTCGTTGAACCCGCCGACAAAGCCGTGCTCGGCGGTGAACACGACGAGGGCCCGCCGCCCCGCGACACGCGAGCGGGCAGGGGCGGCTTCCGGCATCAGCAGCAGCGCGGTGCCGATCGCCCCCGCCATCGTTTCGCCATATCGTCGCACGCCGGGCAGCGCGCGGTGCGCCTCCTGAACACGCATGCTGGCCAACGAGCGCATCGCCCCGACGATGTCGAGCAGGTCGCCGACGCTGGCAATATGCGACTCGACCTGGACCAGCCGGGTCATGGCGCGGCCCGCGGCTCGGGTGCGACCGATTGCACCAGCCCGTTGAGTGCGGCCGAGAGCCGGTTGCGCAAATCGTCGGACAGGGCCGAAGCCTGGTCGTCGAGCACCAGCGCCTCCGGGCACTCGCGGCCGAGCCAGGCGCCGAGCCCGGCACGGAACGCATCGACGCGGTCGAGCGGCAGGTCGTCGAGAATCCCCTCGGAGACCGCGAGCAGCAGCGCCACCTGCTCGCCAAGCGTCAGCGGCGCGAATTGCGGCTGGCGCAGCACCGCGCGAATGCGTCTTCCGTGCCTGATGACCTTGCTGGTGCGCTCATCGACCATTGTGCCGAAGCGGGTGAACACTTCGAGTTCGAGGAATTGGGCGTAGTCGAGCCGCAGGCTTTCCGACAGCGCCTTCAATGCCGGTGCCTGGGTCTTCCCGCCGACGCGCGACACGCTCTTGCCGACATCGACCGCCGGCTTCTGGTCTTCGTAGAAAAGAAGTGGGTCGAGATAGATCTGCCCGTCGGTGATCGAGATCAGGTTGGTCGGGATGTAGGCGCTGATGTTGCCGGCCTGGGTCTCGGCGATCGGCAGCGCGGTCAGCGATCCGGCACCACGCTCGGGCGACAGTCTGGCCGCCCGCTCCAGCAGCCGCGAGTGGATGTAGAAGATATCGCCGGGATAGGCTTCGCGACCCGGCGGGCGGCGCAGCAGCAGCGAGATCTGGCGGTACGCGGCAGCGTGCTTGGTCAGATCGTCGATGACGAGCAGCACGTCGCGGCCGCGCGCCATGAAGTATTCGGCCATCGTGCAGGCGCTATACGGGGTCAGCCATTGCAGCCCCGGCGCTGCGTCGGCTGCGCCGACGACAAACAGACATTGGTCCGGTGCGCCGTACTGCCGCACCGCGGCGATCACCTGCGCTACCGAAGACGCCTTCTGCCCGACCGCGGCATAGACGCAGATCACGTCCGACGAGCGCTGGTTGATCATCGCATCGACCGCGATCGCGGTCTTGCCGGTGCCGCGGTCGCCGATAATCAGCTCGCGCTGGCCGCGCCCGAGGGGGATCATCGCGTCGACCACCAACAGCCCGGTCGCCAGCGGCCGGGTGACCAGTGCGCGGTCGACGATCGCCGGCGCCGGCTGTTCGACCGGCAGCGAGGCTTCGGCGACGATCGGCTTGCCGCCGTCGAGCGGCTGGCCGAGCGCGTCGACGACCCGCCCCAGCAGCGCTTCGCCGACTGGGACCCGCGCCACCTCGCCGGTGCCGCGCACCAGGCTGCCAGAGGCGACCGCCTCCTGGTCGCCGAGCAGCACGCAGCCGATCGCCTCTTCGCCGAGATCGACCGCCAGCCCGCGCACGCCGCCGTCGAACACCAGCAGTTCGTCAAGCCGCGCCTCCGGCAAGCCGCTGACCGTCGCCACGCCGTCGCCGACCCGGAGCACCCGGCCGATGCGTTCGAGGCTCGGCGCGAAGGCCTGCTCGGCGACGCGCTGCCGGCTCTGCGCTAGCCACGCCTGCAGATCGTCAACCAGCGTGGGCATCGGAATCAATCTGCTGCCGCATCGCGGCGAGAGCGCTCTGCCACGACAGACGCAGCACCGCGTTGGGAAACCGCAGTTCGGCGCCTGCGACGAGGGCCGGATCAACCGCAAAATCGATCGCCGCCGGGCCATCGAGCAGCTTTTCCAGCCGGGCGTGCCAGGCGTCGGCGGCACCCGGCGACAGCGGCGAGGCGGTGACGACTTCGAGGCGGGCGCCGTTTGCCGCCTGGTGCGCGAGGTTCTGCCGCTCTTCCGGCGGCAGCGCCGCAAGATGGCGGTCGATCCGCTCGATCCACGCCTCGGCACGCAAATCGGGCGGCATTTCGGCGAGCAGCCGGCGGGCGATGTCGCCGCCGAGGTCGAGCGCCGCGTGGCGCGCCTCGGCCAGTGCCTGGTCGCGTTCGATGGCGAGCGTCTTGCGGGCGTCCTCGACCACTGCCGCCGCATCGCGCTCGGCCTTGGCGATGATTGCCGCCGCCGCGGTTTCGGCCTCGTGCGCCGTCGCCGCCAGCGCCGCCGTCCGCTCGGTCGCGATCCCGCCGCGCTCGCCCTCGATCTTTGCGAGCTGCTGCCGCGCCGCCGTCTCGGCGGCGTGCGCCTTGTCGTACTCCCCGTCGATGGCGGCGCGCCGCTCGTCGATCAGGCGCAGCACCGGCTTGTAGAGAAATCGGTGCAACAGCCACACGAGGATCGCGAAATTGATCGTCTGCAGCGCGAAAGTGAACCAGTCGAACCGCATGAGCTAGCCGGCGTAGGGGTTGGCAAACAGCAAGAGCAGCGCCAGCACCAGGCAATAGATCGCCACCGTCTCGATCATCGCGAGCCCGACAAACAGCGTGCGTGAGATTGTGCCCGCGGCTTCCGGCTGACGGGCGATTGCATCCAACGCCGCGGCGACGGCGCGGCCTTCGGCGAATGCCGGGCCGATCGAGCCGATCGAGACCGAGAATGCGGCGGCGATGACGCTGATGAATTTGATCGTATCCATTCCGCCTCCTTCAATCCGTAGCGCCGCGGTCGACCGCGGCGCCGATAAATACGGTGGCGAGCACCGTGAAGATGTAGGCCTGCACCACGCCGACCAGGATTTCGAGCGCCATCAGCGGAATCGGCACGAACAGCCCGGCCATCGCCAGCACCAGGGCGATGACGAACTCGCCGCTCATCACGTTGCCGAACAGCCGGACCATCAGCGCAAAGGTCCGGGTTATCTCGGAGATGATGTTGAGCGGCAGCATGATCAGCTTGGGCTTGGCAAAGCTCGCGAGATAGCCGAGCGGGCCGCGCACCCGGATGCCGACGACGTGGACGGCGCCGAACGCGATCAGCGCCAGTGCGGCCGGAGTCTCGAGTTTGCCGGTCGGCGCCTGGACCCCGGGCAGCAGTCCGGAAAGGTTGGCGGTCACGAGGAAGATGAACAGCGTGCCGAGGAGCGGCAGGTATGGCCGCGGGTTTCTGCGGATCACGTCTTCGATCTGCGCCAGCATGCCGGTGACGACGATTTCCAGCAGGGTCTGGCGGCGGCCCGGTCGCACGGCGAGTCGGCGGGTGGCGAGCCAAGAGCCGACCCCCAGCACCGCGATGATCGCCCAGGTGGTCACCACCGCCCGCGTGAGCGTGACCGGGCCGACGCGCAGCAGAACGGTGCTGACGAGCGGCGAGGCGGCCATCAGATGGCCCTCCGCAAGGCGCGCAGCGCGCGCGCCCGCGCCGCGAGAAAGCCGAGAAACGCCGCCAGCAGCGGCACCGTCCCGAAATGCGCGGCAAGCGCGAGGAACCCGATCGCCGCGGCGAGGCGGCCGAGGGTCAGCGCGGCTGCCGCCCCCCGGCTGCGTGCGGCGCCGAGAATTTCGGCGGTGCGCCGCAGCATTGCGAAATAGGCGAGGCCGAAGCCGACGCCGGCCGCCACCCACAGCGCCGCAACCACGGGGCTGAAACCCGGCCCGTTCATCGGTATATCCGCTTCCAGCCCAGCGTGCAGCCGATCGCAACGCCGACGACCAGCAGCCCCAGGGTCCAGAAAATTCCGGTGGCGAACACGCGGTCGAGCCAGCGCCCGGCGAAGATGCCGATCAGGATCGGGGTCACGATGGTCCAGCCGAGCACGCCGATCATCGCCAGGTTCTGGCCTATCGATCGCTCGCGCTCGCGCTCCCACCTTTCGCGCCGTCTGCGGCGCAGCCGAACCGCGTCGTCGAGGTCGTCGGGCGCCGGCCGGTTGTCGTTCAGAGCCGGGTTCACGCGGTGAACCCGTCGCCGGGTCCGAGTGGCGCGCCCGGCATCGCCGGCCTGGATTTGCCGCGCAGAAAGCGCACCATCTGGTGTAACGCGGCAACATAAAGGCGCTGGGCGTCGGTGTGCGCCGCCTGTTCTTCTTCCTGCCGGCGCCGCAGGCGGGTCACCACATCGCCTTCGAGCCGGGCCAGGTCGTCGTCCGCAACGGCCTCCGGCGCGGCGATCGCGATCTTGTCGCCGCCGCTGACCTCAAGCACGCCGCCGCGCACCGCGATGTAATGCTCGGTGCCGCCGGCGTCGCGCCAGCTCACCACCGAGGGGATCAGCGCGGTCAGGAAATCTGCGTGGCCTGGCAAGATGCCGAACTGCCCGGTCGGGTCTTCGGCGCGCAAGTGCGTGACCTCGGCGGCCTCGACCAGAATCGCAAACGGTGTGGTTATGGTGAGCTTCAAGCTGCTACCCTCGCCTGGGCTTCCTTGTGTCGCCCCTCGTCGAAATCGCCGATCATGTAGAGCGAGCTTTCAGCCCACCCGTCGGCCTCGCCGCCGAGGATCGCGCGGCAACCGTCGAGCGTCGTGGCAAGCTCGACACTGCGGCCCGGCTTGCCGGTGAACGGCACCGTCACCAGGAAAGGCTGGGTCAGAAACCGCTGCAGGTGACGCGCCCGCCTGACCGCGGTGCGGTCCGACGCGCTCAGCTCTTCGATGCCGAGCAGCGCGATGACCTCCTGCAATTCGCGGTAATGGGCGATCGTCCGCCGCACCTCCTGCGCGACCGCGTAGTGCGCCCCGCCGACGAGGCGCGGGTCGAGCAGGCTCGAGGTCGAGGCGAGCGGATCGACCGCCGGATACATCCCTTCGCTCGCCATCGCGCGCGACAGCACGATCGACGAATCGAGGTGGCTGAAGATCTCGGCGACCGCCGGGTCGGTGAAATCGTCGGCCGGCACATAGACCGCCTGGATCGAGGTGATCGCGGCGCCGGCGACCGAGGCGATGCGCTCCTCAAATTCGGCGATCTCGCTGGCCAGCGTCGGCTGATAGCCGACGCGCGACGGCAGCCGGCCGAGCAGCCCCGAGACCTCGCCGCCGGCCTGCACCAGGCGGTAGACGTTGTCGATCAGCAGCAGCACGTTCTCGTGCGCCACATCGCGGAAATACTCGGCAATCGCGAGCGCGGTCAGCCCGGCTCGCCAGCGCGGCCCGGGCGGCTCGTTCATCTGCCCGAACACCAGCGCGGTGCGCGACAGCACGCCCGATTGGCGGAGTTCCAACAGCAACTCGTGCCCCTCGCGCGAGCGCTCGCCGATCCCAGCAAATACCGAGATGCCGGCATGACGTTCGACGGTGGTGCGGATCAATTCCATGATCAGGACGGTCTTGCCGACGCCGGCGCCGCCGAACATCGCGGCCTTGCCGCCGACGATCAGCGGCGCCAGCAGGTCGATGACCTTGATGCCGGTGTGAAAAATCTCGCGCGCCGTGCTCTGGCGGTCGAGCGTCGGCGCCGGCGCGTGGATCGGCCGGCGCTCGATCCCGGCCGGCAGAGCCGGGCCGCGATCCACCGGCTCGCCGGTGGCACCGAGCAGCCGCCCGAGCACCGCCTCGCCGACCGGGACCCGGATCGGTGCGCCGAGCGCTCGCGCCGGAAGCCCGCGTCGCAACCCGGCGGTGTCGCCCAGCGCGACCGCGCGCACCATCGTCGGGTCCAGATGCTGCTGCACCTCGGCCATCAGTGGCGGCCGTCCGTCGGCGTCGATCGCGACGGCATCGCTGAGCGCCGGCAGCTGGTTGGCGGGAAACGCAATATCAAGGACCGAGCCGCGGATCGCCGTCACCCGGCCCGCCGCCGCGCCCGTATCGCCGTGTGTGCTCGAAGCAGACATCCATGCCTCTCCTCCGAGTGTTGATATTGCCAGGACCGCTGTGCGGCATTGATCCCGATCAACGCGCGGCCGGCATTGGCGTGCGATTACGGTGCGGCCTGCATAATGAGGAAAGCGGCGATGAAGCAGACGGGTGCGGTCTCGGCCATGACCCTCGCGGTTGCGCTTTGCGCCGCTGCACCGGCGTCTGCCGCCGACAGCGCGAACGGCAAACGGTTGGCCGAGCGCTGGTGCGCGGCCTGCCATGTCGTCGATGGCAACGCCCCGAGCACGATCCAGCAGGGACCACCGAGTTTTCGCGCTGTTGCGCACGACACCGACCGGCTCTACCGCGCGCTCGCCAATACGTAATTTCCCTTAAGGAGCATTCCGGATTTCGAGGGTTCGGGCGGCGCGTCACTGTCTCGACATCCCATCGGATGGAGGGATCGATGTTCAGGTCTTTCGGCGGCGACGGTTTCCCGGTGGTTCGCCGGTCTCGCTTGACGGGTCAGCCGGCGGCGCGATCGGGCCACCTCGACCTGCTGGTGGCGCTCGAAGGCATCGGCGTCCGGCGCGCGGTCGCGCGCGACGCCGAAATCTACGGCGAGGGCTCGCCGTGCGGCGGCTGGTACAAGGTGATCTCGGGCACCGTCCGCATCTGCAAGCTGATGGCTGACGGCCGACGGCACATAGCCGAGTTCTGCTTTGCCGGCGACAGCTTCGGGCTGGACATCGGCGGCGAGCACCTGTTTTCGGCCGAGGCGGTAAGCGACGCAATCGTCATGCGGTTTCCGCTGCACGCCACCCGGCAGCTGATCGATAAAAACCAGCATATCGCCCGCGGCCTGTGCGAGCTGACGTTGCGCGGACACGCGCATGCTCAGACGCGGATGCTGCTGCTCGGGCGGATGACGGCGATCGAGCGGGTCGCCTCGTTTCTGCTCGAGCTCGCCGAGCGGCGCGACGCGACGCGCGTCCTCGATCTGCCAATGGCCCGCCTTGATATTGCCGATTATCTCGGCCTGACGATCGAGACCGTCTGCCGTGTGTTGTCCGGCTTCAAGCGCCACGGCGTGATCGCCATTCCCAGCGCTCACCGGATCGAACTGCTCGACCGCGACGCGCTCGCCGCGGCCTGCGACGCCTGAAACCCCGGCCCGGGATCTAGTTCAACCCATGCAGAAAGACGACCAACAACCCCCAGCAGGCGAAGGAGCGGAGGCCGGGCGCAGGCTGAGCGACGATCGCCCGGCCCCGGCGCAACGGCCGGTCGCTATCGTCGACGACGACGAGCCGATGGTCGATTCACTCGGCATCCTGCTCGCCGCCAACGGGTTTGAGTGGATCGCCCACAGTTCTGGGCCGGCCCTGCTCGGCGACGAGCGGCGGCGGCTGATCGGCTGCCTGGTGATCGATCAGCACATGCCGATGATGGATGGGCTAGCGGTCATCGCCGCGCTGAATCGCGAAAACCTGTCGATCCCGACGGTGCTGATCACCGGCCGGCTCGATCCCGGAGTCGCCGATCGAGCCGGCGCGCTCGGCGTTACTATTCTCGAAAAGCCGTTTCCCGCAGCGCGCCTGCTTGACCTGATCCGCGCTGGACTAGGACGGCGGCAGTAGCCCTGAAGCAATGGCCCTACCGTGTGGGTCTGTGGCGTGATGGTCTGGTCTCGTGGCAAAGCGGGTAGTGCCCGGACCAGGAATGGGAGGCTCCGATGACAGCAGTGACGACGTTCCTGGCTTTAGTGACGATCCTGGCTTCGCTCTGCGCGTTGTCGGTCGTTGCCTGTGCGGCGCGCCCGCTTCCGATGCCCGTTCGCATCGCGTCGCACCGCCGGCATTGACCCGGCGCGGTCCACCGCCTGGACAATCCGCAGGACCGATTCTTTCGTCCGACTCTTCTGTTAACTATCCTTCCATGCTATCTGAACCGGGCGGAATCCGGCTCCGACGAGCGTTTCGCTTGCGACAGCCAGCTTTCCGTGATGGCGGGGCCGGGAAGCGTTGGCGGCACATTCCTCCTCTGAAGGCAGCTCCGGTCAGGATGCTTCCCTGTACCGCGCGGTAGTCGATACGGCGGTCGATGTCATCGTTGTGATCGATCGCAACGGGATCATCCGCTCGGTAAACCAGGCGACCGTGCATATCTTCGGCTATGCCGCCGACGAGTTGGTCGGTCGCAACGTCAATGTGCTGATGCCTGAACCGTATGCCGATGAGCATGACGGGTATCTTGCTAACTACCTGCGCAGCGGCGTTAAAAAGATCATCGGGATCGGCCGCGAGGTATCGGGCCGGCGCAAGGATGGGTCGGTGTTTCCGATGGATTTGTCGGTCGGCGAGGCGCGCAACGGCGGTGACCCGATCTTTGTCGGCATCATCCGCGACATCACCAAGCGCAAGGCGGCCGAACTGGCGCTGCGCGAAAGCGAATCGCGCTGGCGCTCGATCGTCGACACGGTGCCGGACGCGATCATCCTGATCGATGTCAAGGGCACCATCGAATCGTTCAGCCCGTCCGCCGAGCGCCTGTTCGGCTATGCCAGCGGCGAGGTGGTCGGGCAGAACGTCAAGATGCTGATGCCGTCGCCCTATCGCGAGGCGCATGACGGCTATCTCGAACGCTATATGCGTACCGGCGAGCGGCGCATTATCGGCATCGGCCGCATCGTCGTCGGGCTGCGCAAGGATGGCGCTACGTTTCCGATGGAGCTGGCGGTCGGCGAGTTCTCGTCGCCGGGCGGGCGGTACTTTACCGGCTTTGTCCGCGACCTGACCGAGCGTCAGCAGGCCGAGCGCCGCATCGAGGACCTGCAGAGTGAATTGCTGCATGCCTCGCGGCTCAGCGTGATGGGCCAGATGGCCTCGACGATGGCGCACGAGCTGAACCAGCCGCTGACCGCAGTGACCAATTATCTCGAGGCCAGTCGGCAGCTCTTGTCGACCGGCGCCGCCGGGCCCGATCGCGTCATCGACCTGATGGAACGGGCGGTCGCCCAGGCGCAGCGCGCCGGCGAGGTGATCCGCCAGCTTCGCCAGTTTGTCAGCAAGGGCGAAACCGAACGGCGGACCGCGAACCTCAACAAGCTGGTCGAGGAGGCGCTCGCCCTGGCCCTGGTCGGCGCGCGACAGTCGGGGGTGCGGGTGTCGCTCGATCTCGACCATGCGCTGCCGCCGGTCGTGGTCGACCCGGTGCAAATCCAGCAGATCGTGTTGAACCTGGTGCGCAACGCGATCGAAGCGATGGAGGGGGGCGACCGCCGAGACCTGTCGATCGCGACGCGCGTGGTGCACGACCGGATCGAAACCAGCGTCGCAGATACCGGGCCGGGCATCGCGCCCGAGCTTGCCGACCGGCTGTTCCAGCCCTTTGTCACGACAAAGAAGACCGGAATGGGGCTGGGCCTGTCGATCTGTCGCGAGATCGCCGAGGCGCATCACGGGCATCTGACCGCCGCGCTGCGGCCGTCGGGCGGCACGATCTTCCTTCTCGCGCTGCCTATAGCCAGCCCGGACGAAGCCGCCGATGCCGGATGATCGTCACGTCTATATCGTCGATGACGACGAGGCGGTGCGCGACTCGATCTCGGTGCTGCTCGAGGCCTGCGGCTATACGGTGCACAGTTATTCTGCGGCGAAGGAATTTCTCAATGCCGCGCCGACCGTGCCGATCGGCTGCCTGATCGTCGACATCCGCATGCCAGAGATGGACGGGCTTGAATTGCAGCGCCACCTCAACGACCGGTCGCTGGCGTTTCCGACAATCGTCGTCACCGGGCACGGCGACGTGCCGCTGGCGGTGCGGGCGATGAAGGCCGGCGCGCTCGATT
>Ga0307373_10009811_pt1 | contig 14215 bp, 14 predicted proteins | sample OX2MG_FD_202534 | JGI IMG/M metagenome (GOLD analysis project Ga0307373, IMG submission 202534) | Soil microbial communities from Risofladan, Vaasa, Finland - OX-2 | ecosystem: Environmental > Terrestrial > Soil > Coastal area > Acid sulfate soil | place: Finland: Risofladan, Vaasa | collected... | reverse complement strand
GCGGTGAGTTTCTTCAAGCGCGGCAACGGACTCGAGGATCTCGCTCAAGTGCGGTACGTCCGAGCGCAGCGCGCGAGCGGGGGCGCGGAGGGGCAGGTCTCGCACTGGATCACGACTATTCAGTACACCTATGCGGCGCCTTCGAAGTCAGCAGTGCTGCGGCGGTGGAATCCGCTGGGATTCAAGATCATCGAGTTTCGCACGGAGCCCGAGGCGACCGTTGCTGAGGGACCCACGACGGCCCCGCCGCCGGCGGCACGCAGCGCGGCAGGCGCGCGACCATGACGGGATGGTCGTGCAGGATCGGCTCGCGTCTGCTGGCATTGCTGATCGCCTCGGTGATGGTGTCCACGGCGCCGGCCGAAACGCTGCCCTCCAAAGGCAGCGTCGATCCTCGCATTCGCACGGCGCTGTACAACGCCGATGAGGTGTACCGGCTCACTGGCGTGGTGGGGTATGTGATTGAACTCATCTTCGCGGAAGGCGAGGTGTTCACCGGCAAGGCGGGCGGGGACTTGGAGGCCGTCACGATTGACGGGTATCAAAATCAGGTTCATCTGAAACCCAAGGCGGCGATCGTCGCCACAAACCTCATCATCTACACCAACCGCCGGGCCTACCGCTTCGACTACTCAGCCTCCACGCGAGTGCCGCCGCACTACTCCAGTGAGTGGATGTATGCGGTTCGCTTTCAGTACCCACCCGAGCCCAGCGAATCGACGGCCAGCAACCCGTCGCGCGTCGCTGCCGAGTTAGCGCGTGCCAGCGCGACGCGCCCAAAAAACAGCGACTATTGGTTTTGCGGGCGACCAGCACTAAGACCTGTCGCGGCTTCCGATGACGGCGTGCAGACACGATTGACGTTTGCTGCGCGCACCGAGTTGCCGGCCATCTTTGTGCGCAACGAGGACGGGTCGGAATCGCTGCTGAACTTCAACGTCGAGACGGGCGATGTCGTGATTCATCGCATCGCCCAGGCATTCATCCTGCGGCGGGGCCGATTGACGGGTTGTGTAGTGAACAAGGGGTTCGCCGGTGCCGGCGAGCGATTGGAGTCCGGCACGCTCTCGCCCGAGGTGCAGCGAGCGCGCAAGGAGCCGCCGCCATGAGCACGCGCCGACCTGCCTCGCGCCCGCCAGATCCCACCGAGCGTGGCGAGACGCCTGAATCCTTCAGGGCGGAGGAATCCGCTAGGTCAGACGATGCGAGAGACGCTCATGCGCCGAGCGCGGAGGATGGAGTTGTGCTCGGTGAGCGTGGGTCAGCGGCCGTGAATCGGCCGCCCTCACTCCAATCACGGGCCACCAATCTTCTCGCTGCCGGGCTGATGAGTGCCATGGCCATTGGGCTCATAGGCTGGTATTACGTGCACACGTTCGCGAATCGTTCGGCGGCCAGGCAATCCCCGCAGGCGAATGCAAAAGGCAATACGCAAGGCGAGATGGTATTGCCACCGCTGGGGCGTGTTGATCCGCCGCCAGCGCAGCCTTCTTCGGTTGGGGCCGTGCTGGGCTCGGCGCCCGATGAATTGCCCCCGCTGGATGAACCCAGTGTTGGCGGCCGGGCAGCCAACTACGCACCGGCGACAGCCTATGGGGTCGCTCGTCCGGCCCCACCGACGCCAGAGGAACGTGCCGAAACCCGCAAACTCTCCGGCGCTGTGTATTCGAGTAGTGCGAAGGCTCAGGCGATGACGCAGGGCGAGGGTGCCGCAGAGGTGCTGCTCACCGACTCGTCGCGGGGCGCTGGCAGTGCCAGTGGTGGCGACTTCGATGCGCTGCTCCGACCGAGCGCCACACCGGCCGCGCGGGCGCAAGTGCTGCCCACGCAGACGCTGCTGTTACCGAAGGGCGCGTTCATCGACTGCACGCTTGAGACCGCGATTGACTCGACGCTGGCCGGCATGACGACCTGCGTGACGGCGACTGATACTTTCGGTGCCGACGGCACAGTGGTCTTACTGGAGCGCGGTACCAAACTTGTTGGTGAAACGCGCGGCCAGGTGCGCCAGGGTTCGGCGCGCATTTTTGTACTGTGGACCGAAGCGCGCACGCCGACGGGCGTCGTCGTGCCACTGGCGTCCCCGGGCACGGACGAGCTAGGACGTTCGGGATTGCCGGGTGCGGTCAATCGACACTTTTGGGAGCGCTTCGGCGCAGCGATCCTGATCAGCACCATTAATGGCGCCATTCAAGCCGAGGTGCAATCGCAGCGCGGTAGCGGCGGCACCGTCGTCCTCAACCCACAAGGGTCAAGTGACATCGTGACCGAGGTGTTGAAATCGACCGTGAGCATTCCGCCCACCGTCGTGAAGCCCCAGGGGGATCGGATTCAAGTGCTGGTGGCGCGCGATCTGGATTTTCGCAGTGTCTACGCACTGCGCATGTCGCCATGAACGCCGAGGTCTCGGTTATGGCGCCTTCGGTCGTGCCGATCCATGGGGCGCGATCAACGGTAACCTCAGAATCCTCGGCGCTCGATCTCACGCTACGGCCGCTCAGACCGTTCCTTCGAAACCCCGAGGTCACCGAGCTGTGCATCAATCGGCCCGGCGAAGCGTTTCTCGAAACCCGCGAGGGCTGGGTGCGTGAGCCCTTAGCATTTGCGACGTTTGATTGGTGCGTGTCGCTCGCCAAACTGGTGGCGAACGCCACGCGGCAGCGTATTGACGCCGAATCCCCACTCCTGTCCGCCTCGCTTCCGAGCGGAGAGCGTATCCAGATCGTACTGCCGCCGGCGACGAGCGCTGGCACCGTGGCGATCACCCTTCGCCGCCCGGCGGATGAGGTGTGGTCCATCGAGGAGCTGGAACGACGCGGCGTCTTTGCCGCCACGCGCCGTGCGAGCGATGCGCTCGATGACACGGAAACTGAACTTCTGCGACTTCTGGCCGCTCACGACTATGCCGCGTTCATGCGCCTGGCCGTGGCCAGCCGCCGCAACATCCTGGTCTCCGGACCCACCGGCTCCGGCAAGACAACCTGGACCAAGGCGTTGATCCGCGAAATCGCGCCCCATGAACGGCTGATTTCGATTGAGGATGCGCAGGAGCTGGTGCTCGATCGTCATCCCAATCATGTGCGGCTGTTTTATTCGAAAGATGATCAGGGTCTTGCGCGCGTGACGCCCAAGCAGCTCCTGGAAAGTTGCTTGCGCATGCGACCTGATCGAATTCTGCTCGCCGAGCTTCGCGGCGAAGAAGCGTTCGACTATCTGCGTAACGTTAACAGCGGGCATCCGGGTTCCATCACCAGCATTCATGCGGCGAGCGCCTCGCTTGCCTTCGAACAGCTCGTGCTCCTCGTCAAGCAAAGCCGAGCCGGCCAGGAACTGTCCCGCGCCGATATCAAGAATCTTCTCTATTTGCTCATCGATGTCGTTATTCAGTTTGGCGTCGAGGATCGGAAGCGCTGCATCAAAGAGATTTGGTATGACCCAGAACGTAAGCGCCGCGGCCTGGCAGCGGCCGGTTAGGCAGCCGCGACTTGGGGGCGTCCTCAAGATCGGGATGGGCGTCGTCGGTGCGCTCATTCTCTCGCAGTACCTCGCGGGCTATCTTTTTCTGTGGTGGGTGCATCGCGATCCCTTGCAGGCAACGCCCCTGACCATCGCACGCTACAGTCACTATTACGGTGACCGGGCGGATGTGCGGCGGCGACTACAGTGGTCGTCTGCAGCAGGCTTGGCGCTGATCAGCCTCACGGCACTGGCGGCGCTGCTTCGCAAGTCACGCTCGTTGCACGGCGATGCACGTTTCGCGCGACGCTCCGAGATCGCCCGCGCGGGACTGTTCGCCGATCACGGTCTGTTTCTCGGTCGCTATGGCCGGCGGTATCTGGTGTTGGGTGGCCAACAAGGCGCCATTGTGTGTGCGCCACCGCGTGCGGATAAGGGTACGGCCATTGTGGTGCCGAATCTGTTGTCCTGGCCCGGCTCGCTGATTTGTCTGGACGTGAAGCTGGAGAACTGGCGGATCACGGCCGGATTCCGCGAGAGCATCGGTCAGGTCTGTCACCTGTTCAACCCGCTGGACGAGGCTGGCAACACGGCCTGCTGGAATCCTCTGAGTTACGTGTCGAGCGATCCGAACCTACGCATCAACGACGTGCAACGCATTGGGGCCATTCTCTTTCCGGACGTGCCCGGCACCGATCCGTTCTGGATCGCGAGCGGGCGCAGCATGTTCTTGGGCATGACGCTGTACGTGCTGGAAACCCCGTCGCTCCCCGCCACCTTGGGCGAAGTGCTGCGCCAAGGCATGGCGAGCGATGCCGAAGGCTTCAGCGCCCACTGGAAGCGCGTGATCGGTGGACGTCAGAGCGGCAAGTATCCCTTGAGTCAGCAATGCGTGCGCGCCATATCGGACCTGATGGACCTGGCGCCGGTCACAGCCTCCTCGATTCGCAAGACTTTTACCTCGCGTCTCGATCTGTTCGCCAATCCATTGCTTGATGCGGCAACCTCACGCAACGACTTTGATCTGCGAAACTTGCGGAAGCACCCCATCTCGATATATTTGGGAATCAATCCGGGCGACCTTCAATTGCTGCGCCCGCTGTTGAACCTCTTCATCGAGCAGACCTTGAGTTTGCAGACGCGGGAACTGCCCGAGCACAACCCAGAGCTTCGCTATCAGCTGCTGGCCTTGCTGGATGAGGCGGCGGCGCCCGGCCGCATTCCGATTCTCTCGCAGGCGATTTCCTATCTGCCCGGTTACAACGTGCGGGTGATGTTGGTGATTCAGGCGTACTCGCAGTTGCGTGAGATTTACGGGCTCAACAATGCGGACACGATGATGAAAAGTTTGGCGGCGCGCATCTTGTACGCGCCCAAGGACTTCGCGGAAGCGAATGAAATCTCGCAAGAACTGGGCATGACCACCGTGAAGGTCGTGAGCCGCTCCAAACCTGTCTTCAATCTGGCGGACATGAAAGCGAAGCGCTCACACAGCGTCACGGTGAATGAGCAAAAACGACCGCTGCTGCTGCCCCAGGAAGTCAAAGAACTCGGGCGCGATCGGGAACTGATCCTGTATGAGGGCTTGCGACCAATTCTAGCTAAGAAGAATCGCTACTTTGAGGATCGACTGTTTCGCAAGCGCTTGTTGCCGCCACCGACGCGGGCGACGCCCGAGCGGTCCCAGTCGCCGCGTGGCCCGATCGAGCCCACAGCGATGGCGTTGCCGCCGGAGCCTATACCGGCGGTCTCGGCCAGCGACACGCGCGTCACTCGCGAATCGACCGTGGCCGATATTGAGCGCATCGATGCTCTGACGCTGGAGGATTTCGACGCCACGCTGCCGCCCGCGAACGCTCGGGACCGGGACGAGAACGAGCCTCAGACGCGCGAGGAACTGGATGCCGATGTTGCCGGGTTTTTGAAGGCCTTTGATCGATAGGACGATGCATGGCGAAGACTGCTGATGAACCCGCTGATCCGCCGACCACGACGGGGAAGGCGCGCACGAGACGGGCTGATCAAAAGGCCGAAAATGCCATTCGACCGGTGAAGCGGCGTCCACCCGTGGTTCCCACAGAACCGGGGTCGCGCGCGGCTGCGCTGCAGCGCTCGTCCGGGTCGCCGAGGGTTGCCCAGAAGGCCGCCACCACCCCGGCGGCGAATGCGGTGCCACCCGAAATCTGGGAGCGCTTTATTGGCATTGGCGCCAAGTACTACTTCCCCGATGGCACGCCCGCCTTTGTGGATCGCGGAGTCAAGCTCACGACGCCTTCTGAAAACACCGAAGTCATCCGCAGCCTCATCACCATCGCGCAGGCGCGCGACTGGCAGCACATTAGCGTTACCGGCACCCAGCGCTTTCGCAAGGAAGCCTGGTTTGCCGCTCAACGAGTGGGTATCACCGTGCGCGGCTACAAACCAAGTGAGATCGAGCAGGCGCAGCTGGTGCGCGGCCTCGCGGAGGGGCGTAGCCCCAGTGGGCGACAGGAACACCAGAACACCGAGGGGCAGGCGTCCACGAGCGCGCGCGGCGACCGCCGCGGCGCAATCCCAGAACGCGCTCGTGAAGGTACCGAATCACCAGGTGGTCGGCGCGGGACGCTGTTCGTCGGCCGACTACTCGATCATGGTCGAGATACGTATCGTCACGATCCGCGAGAGCAAAGCTCCTACTTCGTCAAGCTGCAAACCCCGGAAGGCGAGCGCGAAATCTGGGGCGTGGATCTGGAGCGTGCATTGCGTGATTCGCTCAGCAATGCGCGGGCTGGGGACGACATAACGGTGCGCGCGGTCAGTCGCGAAGCCGTGACGGTGCCCAAACGTGAACGAGACATCGAAGGCCGAGCCATCGGAGAATCATCAGTGTCGACGCATCGCAATGAATGGATTGTTGAGCGCACGGATTTTATCGCAGGCCGCGAGAGCGCAGCGCGAACCTTCCGCAATCCGAAGATCTCCGCACAAGAGGCCGTGAAGAAGCACCCAGAGCTGCAAGGCTCGTATTTGAAGCTTCAAGCCGTAAAGCTCGGCGCCGAGCGGGATTTCAAGAACCCGGTAGACCGTGAACGGTTGTTGGTCCGCGCCCGCGTGCTCATCGCCCAATCGATCGAGCGCGGCGAGCCACTGGAGCCAGTGCGGCTGCGCGAGCCGGTCGCCAAGAAACCCGTGAACGAGCACGAGATCAAGCCGGAACTGCAGCGCGCGCGGTAGTGGGCCACGCCGCACGCGTTGCAGTTCCGCGGACTATTTCACCAGCTCGGGCAGGCAGTCCGTGAATTCCCGCTGAATCCGACTCATCGGTGTCGTTATCGCCTCGTCGCCGGTCAGGATGGCCAGCGTCATGGCAGTCATCGTCGACAGACCGTTGGAGTTGCATAGGATTTGCAGAGCCAGCGGGATCGGAAAGCCTTCGGCATGTCGGCGCAGCGGATGGATGCCGCCATGCACGAAGGAGTTCATCGCGTGCCACGAGACGTCTTTGAACCGTACCAGCATCTGGTAGGCGGGCGCCGGCGCGCTTGTGCCGACGCACTTGCCGATCTGTTCGATCATTTCGTTGACCGACGGTAGGCTTTTGGCGGCTTGCTCGCTTTCGATTGTGAGTGGTGCCATTAGCTTCGAAATGGCGGCATCGCTCGCCGCATATAACAGCCACATGCCGCGGGTCAGCGCCTCGAATTGCAGCCGTATCAGGCCAGTGGCCGACGTCGCCAGCCCCATTGCCATCAAGACTCGGAGGCTTGTCGCATGCTCCAGCGCTACTGAGCACATGCCAAAAGACACCTGTGCCTTGGGCGAGGAGTCGAATTCGGCGTTATCAAGATGACGCAGTAAGGCTTCATGCAATTCGTCGGAACGGCGAAGCATCGCATTCATGGCGTTGGTGTCGGTATTCGGCGATGGCGGAGTCATCAGAGCGTGGCATTCCTGTGGGGCGTCTTGTGGACAGGCACTGGAAACAGAGGGAAGTCCGAAGGGGGGATTGCCCTGTTTCTTGTCACGCTACCACGCCGGTCACAGCCGTCAAGGCGACCCCTACGGGGCTCGCTGCGCTCGGCCTGGACGGCTGCGCTGCGGCGTGAATTCCCGATACACGTGGGCAATCCCGCCCACGCAAAGATCGAGGAATCGACCATGACAACATTGTACGTTCGCGACGGCGATCAGTTTCGGGAAGCCGACCGCCAGGATGTTCTGGATCGCGCTAACGCGCTCATCGCTCAGCGCTACCGCGCCGGATCGCCAGTGCTGGATTCGCCGACTCGTACGCGGGAGTTCCTGCGCATCAAGCTCGGTGCCTTGGAGCATGAAGTTTTTTCAGCTTTGCTCCTGGATACGAGGCATCGTTTGATTGCCTACGTCGAGCTGTTTCGGGGCACCATCGATGGGGCTTCGGTGCATCCGCGTGAGGTGGTTAAGGAGTGTCTGGCCCGCAACTGCGCGGCTGTGATATTCGCGCACTGTCATCCTAGTGGCGAACCTTCGCCATCGCAGGCGGACGAACTCATCACCCGCCGATTACGGGAAGCCTTGGCACTGGTGGACATACGTGTCCTTGATCACCAAATCGTCGCTTGCTCTCAGGTCTCTAGCATGGCTGAGCTGGGTCTACTTTAACCCGGAGCGTGATCGCATTCGGGTCGCAACCCGCGTAGTGAAGCTGCGCGGGTTGCTCTTTGCGCTGCGAATTGCACATCGCGCGCCACGCAAGGCCGTGTCACGCGATCTGCACAGTTTGGCGCTGCCGCTGAGCTTCGATAAACCACAGTGCCCCAAAATCCGCGCCAGCGCGCAAAGCCGCGCTGCTTCGCCGGCGAAGCGCCGGTCACGGATTTTTCTAGTCCACTGGTGGCGGCTTCGGGAGGGGCGGTTAAGACAGTTTTCCGGGTGTGCGAGCGGGGCAAAAATGCTTACCGCATACCAAGGAGACTTTCCATGACTACTGCAACTCATTCCCAAACGGACACCCGAAAAGTCGAGGCCTATCAGGTTTCAGAACATGCACGCATGGGCACCCTGCCGCGCCATTTCGGCTCGCGCATGATGACCGTGGAGCAGAAAATCTATGACTTGATGGACCAGTTTGTGGCCGGCTACGACGGGGGTTACTGGGAGTTTTTCGAACTCAGCAACGGCGGATTTTACATGGCGCCCCGAATGCCCGCCGTGCGGCTCTCGGTGGATAGCAACGGCTACGAAGGCCGGTTGTCCGCCGACGCTGCCGGAATCACGGTGTGCCTGTTCGCTTTTAGCCTCCTGTCCTTTGAGCGCCTGGGCGAGGTCTACAGCCGTCATTTTCACTGGCTGAGGGATTTTGCTCTGGGGCATGTCGAGGCCGCCGAGATTTTCGCCGCGATTGACTGAGCCTGACCGGGTGCGCCGATCCTTGACCCGTGCAGGGGTCGGCGCTCCTGAATCCCACTGATCCACACCATCGAAGGATTGCCGCCCATGAATAACCAAAGCGACCGCGCCGATGGCCCTACAGGCGCCGTAGAGGAGCGCCGCCGCCAGACTGAAATCTGCCCCCTTGCTGATCGCCAGTACCGCACATGTGACCGTAGGCGAGGCTCAGGCGCTCACGGACCACGGTTACTGTCGCGGGCAGTACGGATGACTCTTTTACGTCGGTCAGCCCGGTGAACCGATACTCAGCGAGATCGAGCCTGTCAGCGCCGGACTGGCAGAGGTCATCCGTCGTGCGCGCGTAGAGGGCTGTCCATATGTGCTGCTGGATCGGGACGCTGGAATTCTGCCCGATGCGCCGACCTACGATTGGTAACAGTTCAGAGGGTATTTCCGTCGCGGAATCTGGCTACCCTTTGGCCGTGACGATCGAGTGGGCGGGCAAGATTTCGGGAGACGCGCCTGGGACTAACAACGCAGGGATTTTTGGTGGGGGGTTTGGGGTGCTTTTGACGAGATATGCAGGATAGCTGGCCGGCGGCTATTGGGTCACAGTGTGACCCATGATCTCAACGCACATCATCAAGACACGGGTTTCCCCGGACACCAAAGCTCGGGTGAGCGAAGAGGCCCAGCGGGAGCTATTGACGGAATCGCTATGGCTGAGACGCGTGGTCGATGCGGCCTTGTGCAGCACGCCGACATCTGGCGATGCGCCGCACCGGGGACCAGTCGTCGGATCACTGGACGGCAGGGTTCGGCACGAGCAACGTCGAGAAGCGGCTGGCGTTGCCCGAACACGGCTGTACATCCGCCTCCGACACGATGACCGGCGGATACTTCAGGAGCGCGCCGAGAAACGCGAGATGCCGGCCGCCACCTATGTCGCAGTGCTGCTGCGGACGCATCTTCGGGCGCTGGCGCCATTCCCACAGGAGGAGACGGCGGCCTTGAAGCTGTCCATCGCCGAGTTGGGCGCGGTCGGTCGAAATCTGAATCAGATAGCCCTCGTGGCCCACAAGACGGGCCGTGTCACGGGACCGGGTCGCGACGACCTGCGCTCGATGCTGAAAATCTGTGAGGCCATGCGCGAGCACATCAAGTCGCTGGTCCGAGCCAACCGCGCCAGTTGGGAGAGTGGCTATGCCGAAACGGGTGATTGATGTTCATGACGGCACTGGGTTTTTGGACTTTGTTAGCTATGGGCGTGGCGGTAGCGAGCGCCCGATCAGTCTCTCCCGCGCCCAGATTGAACAGATCGCCCGAACCGTTGGACGAACACCGGAGGTCATGGTGAAGGTGCTGCCCAAGGACAGCAACAATGCAGGGTCGGTTCAAAAACACATCGACTACATCGGCCGTCGTGGCGACGTTGAACTGGAGACTGATGACGGGTTACGGCTGCAAGGGAAAGACGCCGGCAAGGAATTGCTGAGCGACTGGGACCTCGATCTGGATACCCATCGCCGGGAATCCGAATTTGCCAAGACGCGCGGCAGGGTCGCCCCGAAACTGGTTCACAAACTCATGTTCTCTATGCCGCCCGGCACCCCGGCCAAGGGAGTGCTGGCTGCCGCCCAGAACTTCGCGCGCGAACAGTTCGCCCTGAAACATCGCTACGTCATGGCGCTGCACACCGACGAGCCGCATCCGCACGTCCATATGGTTGTGAAAGCGGTGAGCGAGCAGGGCGTGCGGCTGAACATCCGCAAGGCAACGCTGCGTGAATGGCGACGCGAGTTCGCCAGGCACCTCCGTGAACAAGGCATCGCTGCGAACGCGACCGATCGATTTGTGCGCGGCGAGACCAGGCAGCGCAAGTTGGATGCCATCTATCGCCCGATGCGCGACCCGACGCAGAATTCAACGCATATGCAAGAGAGGATGGAATCGGTTGCCGCAGAACTATCGAAGGGTGGTCTAAATGCGGAGACAGGGAAATCGACGCTGCTTCAGACACGCAAGAACCTGGAGCGTGGATGGCAAGCGGTCAGTGAAATTCTTGCACGTGAACGGCAGCCGGAGCTTGCGGCGCAGGCTGAGCGATTCGTGAACCAGATGCCACCGCCTAGCACGGAAAAGGAACAGATCGCCGCCAGACTGCTCGAACAAGTGCGTGAACATCGAGTCCGTCAGCAGCCTGTTACCCGATGACATCCTTGCGGAGTTCATCGCTTCACCCCTACCGCATTGGCTCACACGACTGCTCGGGAGATTTGTGCTATGCAATTGTCAGTGCGTGGGGAAATGCCGTGGTTTTGAAATCCAAGCCGCTACGCTGTGTCAGCAGGTTCTTGCCTTCCCCGCCGGCGTTGGTGGCCCAAACATGCTGTGCAACCGCTTGGTAAGCCATGAGCGCTGCGCCACGGGGATGATCGAATGGGCTATCGACGCCGGCACTGACTAGCACCGTATTCGGACTTACCTGCAGCAACGTCTTCGCGTGTACACCGGTTACGGCACCATGATGAGCCGCCGCCATGACTTCGGCAGCCAAGTGCTTGCCGAAGAGCCTACAGATCGTGTCCCAGCGGTCGGTTTCCGTATCGCCGGTTACCAAGTAACGAAAGCCGGTTGAGTCGGTCCCCGTGATTTTCGCAACGATGCTGCAATTGTTTGATGAGTCCATGTCCTCAAGGTGCGGCGAGAAAAGCTCAACGGTGAAGTGGCGGCCCAGTCCCACGATGTCGCGCCCATCCATTCGATCCAGCCGAATCGAGTGCCGGGTCAATGGGCGCGTTGTGGCTCGGCGTCTCTCGTGCCTGTTGATCGCAGCGAAAACCTCGCCGGCACAGTCGGTGTCCTTGTAGTACTTGGGGTACATGATCCAGTCTGGCGTGAACTGAGAAAGAATCCATTCCACACCGCGGGAATGGGCGTGATCCGCATCGAAGCCCGTCAGAATGAAGCCGCGCACCGCGACGCCGCGGAAGTAGACGGAGAGAGTCTGCTCAATCTCATCCGAGGTGACGTGATCGCAGTCAGGCATGTGCGCATCAATGATGATGCCCTCGTTGCCCACACGGACGGCGGCCAATGCACCCTGACCAACGTATAGCGTCAAAACATCCATTTTCGCTTCCCCTTCCTGCTCGGCTGCTTTTCGTAGAGTTCTGCGTTACACATTCGCTCGGTCGAGAGGAGGGCGGCACGACATGATGGAAACGCTTCGTTGCTGATCGCCTCGCCGGTGCGGGTGAGCCACTCTGGAGGACTACGAAGGTTGACGGTGTACTTCGGTGCGGCGCCCGAACAGTCCTCGACTATCACCACTTCTGTAGCCGAACCATCAATGAGCGGTACCGGCCCCCGCCAGTAGATGCCGAGTTCCTTGGATTGGAATGGCGCAACTTTGGGATAGAACTGGGAGACGAAGTCGCGATCGTGGACTCGATTCTGTTTCAACGCACCATCGTCGATGTGCGGCGTGCTCTTACTGCGGCTTGCCGACACGGGCGCCGATGGCCACACGAGTGAGGAATCAATGAGCTTTAGCGCGCTCGACGGAATCTCGTAAACCTCGGGGTTGCCGCGTCGGAGCACGTAATTTTTGAATATGTAGCGCTGCAGCCCGGTCTTACCCGGCTTCCTCTCGATCACGAGGAGCGCGTAAAAGAAATCTGTGTTGTGGTTCTTGTGTTCGACGGTGCGTCGATAGGTCTCGATGTCACCGCCGCTCAGGTGGCGCAGGCCGTTGACATGGTGCGTATGCCAGTTGCCAAGGTGTTCAACGGCCGGCTCACGTTCTTCTACCTCGCGGAATACCCGCTCCTGATAGTCGCCGTCCTGCTTGAAGTATGTCGCCGTGCGCTGCGCGCTGGGACCGGGCTCGATGATGCCATTCACTGAGACGGTCAGGCCATCGCCGCGACTTTCGTAGGTGCCGAGAACGCGGCCACCGGTCTCGTCCGCATCGTAGCGGTCGCACTCGTCAAACACGATTTCGAGGGCGCTCCTCGGGATCACGAGCTTGATGTCATGGGCCTTCGAAAACATCATGCCGAAACCTCGCTGCATATCTTGCAACCATCAATCGCCGGAAAATTGATTCGTTGGATTTGAAAATGCCAGTCAAAAGGATGCACAGGGCGATTGCCCCAGGCGAGGTAGTTCCGCTCGATTGGTTCCATGTTCTTCGGGCGCGCTGGCAGGCGCCGGGCGATTGCGTCGAGTACGAAGCGAGCATGGAAATTCGTGATGAATGCGATATCTACATTCAACCCCGGGGAGTCCTTGATTTCGGCAACTGGGAGGCCGTACATCGCATCGCGCTCTTCTGCGCTGACCAAGTCGATCTCGCGAACCTTGTTGCGGTAGGGTGAGCGCTCAAGCACCATTTCGAGGCAACCGAGGCAGCCGCCCTCACCGGGGCGGTAAGCAAACACCTCGCCCCCGATACCTCGCGTGAACACACGTCCCACGACAAACGGCGTGCCCGTACGCACACACGCCTCATTGAGTCGATACCGTGTCGGCTCATTGTCAGTCGCGAGTACGACGACGCTTGCCGCACGCACTCGCTCCTCAAGGTCGGGCAGTCGCATCAAATCCTCGTCGTGCGTCACGATGTTCGCAGCGGGATTGCGATCACGGAGCAAGTCAGCCAAGGCTTCGATTTTCTTTTGCCCCACATAGCGTAGGCCGCACGCATGACGGATGACATTTTCTTCGCCGAGCAGCTGGTTGTCGTAGAGTGCGAAGTTGTGCACGCCAGACATGACGAGCTGGAGGGCAACTTGGCTCCCCCCGGAACCGCAGCCGGCAATCAGGGCCGTCGATTGCCCGATGAGCCCGACGTCGTAGAGCTTCTCGATGCGCTCAAATAGCTTGCTACCCGTTGACATCGTTTTCCTTCGGTTGCGGCCATGCACCGTCCTTTCGCCACACCTCATAGTGCTCCAGCCAACGCCGCGCGTTGTTCAGGGTACTCAGCGCAGTATGCTTTCCCGGATTCCAGGAACTCATCACACCGAAGATACACAGCGCACCATCTGCAAAGCGGTGCGGCGAGCTTGCATCGAGGGCATCGACGTACACTCGGGGACAGACATTCGGGTATCCATTCGGTAGCACGATAGTGATGTCATATCCGTCGTGGTCGAGGGCACGTCGAAACGCGAATGCGATTTCCCGCTCCATGGTAACCGTCGTGCGCGATTCCTCTCCGGCGTTCTTGAGTTCGTCAAGTTCTCGGGCGATGCGAGTCGAGGAGATATCGGGCAGGAAAACTGAGAGGGGCACCAGACATGCTTTTTGGTGGCCGTTTCGTTCAATGACGAACGACTCGCCGCCATTCGCTACTCGATCCAGAATTTCGCCCGGCCGGTTGCGCAGCTCAGTCATCGGCAGG
>Ga0307373_10009810_pt1 | contig 14215 bp, 11 predicted proteins | sample OX2MG_FD_202534 | JGI IMG/M metagenome (GOLD analysis project Ga0307373, IMG submission 202534) | Soil microbial communities from Risofladan, Vaasa, Finland - OX-2 | ecosystem: Environmental > Terrestrial > Soil > Coastal area > Acid sulfate soil | place: Finland: Risofladan, Vaasa | collected... | reverse complement strand
GCGGGACATCTGCCGCTCGAGCGGCTGCGTACGGCGCTGGACGCCGGCGGCGGGGAGGGGCGGCACGCACTCTGGCTCGCGCGCCGCGGCGTAGAGGTCGAGCTCATCGATGCCTCGGCGGCGGCGGTGGAGCGCGTGGGCGCTCGCGCTCGCGCAGAGGGTCTGCCGTTGACGGCGTGCATGGCGGACCTGCGGAGCTGGGAGCCCGAGCGCGTCTACGACGCCGTGCTGGCGGCGATCGTCCTGCACGCCTTCAAGGTGGAGCGCGCAGCCGACGTGGCGGCGCGCCTGCGCCGCGCCGTCGCGCCGGGCGGTTACCTGTACCTCTCGGTGCACGTGGCTGGCGGTGAGGAGGAGCGGATGCGCCGCGCCGAGGGGCAGGACGAGCGCGCCGAGCGCACGTTCTTCGGCAACGCCCACATCAAGACGCTCTTCACCGAGGACGAGGTCTTGGCGATGGCGGCCTGGGAGCCCGTCGCAGTGGAACGCGCCGCGGGCGAACGCTGCCCGCGTGCAGACTGCCCCTATCCGCACGACGTCCTGCGCCTGCTGACCAGGCAACCGTGAGACGCCTTGACCTCAGCGGCGTACCCGTGGCTTTGGCATGGGCAACGCATCGGCCGTGGCGGCGAGAAGGTCACATAGCCACGCTCTGTCATCCCAACGATCTGCCGTGATCCAGAAGTGCGGCTTGGCACCCGGATACGGCTGACCAAGCTCCGGCGTTCCGATCTTTGCCCTGCCGGCCTCCGTTGGCTTGACGAAGAGCTCGTCGTCGCACACGAATGCGGTGGGTTTCTCTTCAACATAGATGCAGTACTCGCCGAACATCTTTCTCGTTCTGACGTTCTGCAGCGAGCCGATTTGATCCAGCAGGTAGGTGATGATGCTTTGCCTGGTGGCCATGAGGGATGGATCAGTGCAAGGCGGGTGGCGCAACGCCCCGACCTCTTTCATCGGGCCAGAATCTCTGCCGCCCTCGCGGACCAGATGCGCGCTGCCATCGCCGCAGCCGGTCTCGAGCGTTGCCTGCGCGATCGCACGCAGGGTCTTTCTTGCTCTCGCTTCTCGCGCTGGTGAGCGTGGTTCAGGCGTGCTGGGCGCCGAGGTAGGCCTCGACCACCGCGGGCTGGTGCATCAGCTCGCTCCCCGTGCCTGAGAGCGTGATGCGCCCGCGCTCCAGCACGTAGGCACGGTCGGCCAGCGCCAGGGCCTTGCGCGCGTTCTGCTCCACCAGCAAGACGGACGTGCCGCTCGCGCGCACGTCGGCGATGATCGTGAAGATCGCCTCGACCAGCTTCGGAGCCAGTCCCATGGACGGCTCGTCGAGGAGGAGCACGCGCGGGCGGGCCAAGAGACCGCGAGCGATGGCGAGCATCTGCTGCTCTCCGCCCGAGAGCGAGCCCGCCGGAAGGGCACGCCGTTCCCCCAGAACGGGGAAGCGCTGGTAGATGGCGTCGATGGCGGCGCGGCGTTCGGCGGGCGGCGTGCGGGTCGCCCCCAGCTGCAAGTTCTCCTCGATCGACATCTGCGCGAGGATCAGGCGCCCCTCGGGCACGTGGATCAGTCCGCGCGCGACGATGGTGTGCGGGCGCAGGCCGGAGAGCCGGTGACCGTCGAGCGTCACGGTTCCCGCGCGCGGGCGCACGAGTCCGCTCAGCGTGAGCAGGAGCGTGGTCTTGCCGGCGCCGTTGGCGCCGACGATGGAGACCAGTTCTCCCTCGCGGACCTCGAGCGCAATGCCGTGGAGCACCTCGATGCGGCCGTAGCCGGAGTGGAGATCCTCGATCTGGAGGACCACCCGGCTCACGACGAGGCCTCCGACCCGAGATAGGCCTCCACCACCGCGGGATTGCGCGAGACCTCGGCCGGCGAGCCTTGGGCGATCAGCTCGCCGAAGTTGAGCACCGCGACGTGGTCGCACGTGCCCATCACCAAGGGCATGTCGTGCTCCACGAGCATGACGGCGACGCCCTCGGCCGCAATGGACTTGATGAGCGCCTTCAGGTTGGCTGTCTCCTGCGGGTTCATGCCGGCGGCGGGCTCGTCGATCAACAGGACGCGGGGTCTCATCGCCAACGCCCGGGCGATCTCGACGCGTCGCTGCGACCCATACGGCAGCACGTTCGCGGATGTCTCCCACTCGTGACGCGGCAGGCCGACTCGCGTGAGCAGGTAGCGCGCGTGCTCCTCGAGCTCGATGCGCATCCGGCGCACGGCGGGGAGGAAGACGAACGCGCCGAGGTCAGGGTCGCGACGGATCCGCGTGGCTCCGACGATCACGTTCTGCAGAGCGGTCATGCGCGGGAAGAGGCGGATGTTCTGATAGGTGCGCGCGACGCCCAGGCGCGCGATCTCGTGCGGCCGGCGTCCGGAGAGCTTGGCGCCGTCGAGGGTCACGCTGCCCGTCGTCGGCGCCACCAGCCCGGTGGTGACGTTGATGAGCGTGGTCTTGCCGGCGCCGTTGGGCCCGATGAGACCGACCACGCGTCCGCTCTCGACGTCGAACGAGACGCCGTGCAGCGCATGAACGCCGCCGAAGTCGACGCCCACGTCGCGGAACTGCAGCGTGCTCACGCGCGCTCCTCCGCAGCGGCGGGCGGCTGCGGCGCGCGCCGCTCGCGCGACCAGAGCCCGGCGATGCCCTGAGGAGCGAAGATCACGACCAGCAGGAGCACCAGTCCGTTGACGATGTCGCGGTAGTTGTGAAGGAAGCGGAAGACCTCTGGAAGCGACGAGATGATCGCCGCGCCGAGCATCGCTCCCCAGGGGCTGGAGACGCCGCCGATCACGCAGTAGACCAGGATGTCGATCATGCGCCCGAATCCCCAGTCGCCCGGACTGATGAAGAAGTTCTCGTGGGCGTAGAGCGAGCCGGCGATCCCCGCGATGGCCGCGCTCCCGACGAAGGTCCAGAACTTCACGCGGGCGGGGTCGATGCCGAACGACGCCGCGGCGTACTCGTCCTCGCGCACGGCGGCCATAGCCCAGCCCGCGCGCGTGTCGCGCAGGCGCCAGAAGAAGAACGCCAAGATCGCGAGCACCAGGTAGATTTTCCACGTGGTCGTCTCGTTGGGAATCTGCGCGAGGCCCTCCGCGCCGCCGGTGACCGAGAGGTTGTTCTCGACGATCAGCGCGATCTCGCCGAAGCCGATCGTCGCGATCGCGAGGAAGACGCCGCGCAGCCGCGTCACGGGCCAGCCGATCAGGGCGCCCACCAGCGCCGCGGCCGCCGCGCCGATCAACGTGGTGACCGTCAGCGGCCAGCCACGCGAGATGGAGAGCAGCGAGGCCACGTACGCGGCGATGCCGCCGAACGCGGAGTTGGCCAGCGCCAGGTGGCCGGCTTGGAGCGTGAGCGAGAGCGAGAGCGCGAAGATCGCGTTGATGCCGATTTGGTCGATCAGCTTGGAGTGCAGGGCATAGAAATGAGCGAGCGCTCCGAGCATGAGGCTACGCCGTCCGCGCGGCGCGCTTGCCGAGCAGTCCGCCGGGGCGCACGATCAAGATCAGGAACATCACGCCGAAGGCGATGGCGTCGCGGTAGCTCGACGAGAGGTACGCCACGCTGAAGACCTCGAGCAGGCCGAGGAGAAAGCCGCCGAGCACCGCGCCGGGGATCGAGCCCATGCCGCCCAGGATGATGACGGCCAAGCCCTTGAGCTCGATGCGCTGGCCCATCAGAATGCCGACGGCGTTGAACTGCGCGCCGATGAGGATGCCGGCCGCGGCGCCCAGGGCGCCGGCGATCAAGAACGTCACGCCGATCGTCCGCTCGACGTCGATGCCCAGGAGCGAGGCCGCCTTCGCGTTCTCCGCCACCGCGCGAATCGCGCGCCCCAGGGGCGTGGCCTTCAGCAATAGGCTCAAGAGGATCATCATCAGCAAGGAGACCACCAGCACCGAGAGGTCCATCACGGTAAACGTGGCGTGGCCCAAGTGGAGGTTCGCGTGGGGTACGGTGCCCGAGGGATAGCCCACTTCGTCGGGGCCGAAGAAGCCGCGCGTCACGGAGACCACGATGATGCCGAACGCGATCGAGGAGATCAGCGGCCCGAGGCTCCCGCCGCCCGCGCCGCGGGCCCGCAGCGGGGCGAACGCGACGCGGTCGAGCACTACGCTCAGCAGGCCGCCGAAGGCCGTGGCCAGCGGGAACGCCGCCCAGAACGGCAGGCCGTGCGTGACCAAGGCGAGCGCCACGAACGAGGAGGACATGAAGATGGCGGAGTGGGCGAGATTCAGGATGTCCAGCACGCCGAAGATCAGCGTGTAGCCCACGGCGAACAGGGCGTAGACCGCGCCGAGAAAGATTCCGTTGGCGAGCTGCTGGTCGAACACGGTGCACCAAGTTCGCGCGGCGTGGGCAGGAGCCTTTCGCCCCCGCCGCCGGGGATCTCTGGTTAGATCGAGGTCATTCCACCTTGCCTAACGACCGGCACATGCCTCCCTTGGGGCCACTCGTCGGCGCACGTCCTGCGTGCGCCTCCTGTTCGCGCCGCATCGGGCCTCTCGACATCCTGTCTCCGGCCCGATGTCGGAGCGCCCCCCGTGAGGCATGTGCCAGTCGTCTGCCAAGGTGGAGCGACGTGCTAGCCGTTGAACTTGGCGAAGGTGTCGCCCTTGATCTGCACGACGAAGCCATGCGCGTCGGCGTCACGGGACGGGGCGAACTTGAACGGCCCGATGACCGTCTCGACCGTGCCCATGTTCTTGAGCGCCTGGCACATCTCGGCGGCATTGCCGGGGTGAGACTTCTTCACGGCCGCTGCGGCGATCTGCGCCCCCGCGTAGGCCTGGGCGGCGAACTGGTCGGGGCCCTTGCCGTACTTGGCGATGTAGTCCTTCACGAAGGCGGCGTTGCCGGCGGTGTCGGCGCCGGAGAACCAGGCCGCGCCGACCACCACGCCCTGCGCGTCCTTGCCGGCCAGGGCGATGATCTGCGGCGAGTTGAAGCCGTTGCCGCCGATCTGGTGCGCGTCAAGGCCGATCTCGCGCGCCTGGGTGAGCAGTTTGGCGCCTTCCGCGTAAAGCGCGCCGTAGATCACCACGTCGGGCTTGGCCTGCTTGATCTTGGTGAGCTGGGCCTTGAAGTCGACGTCGCCCTTGTGGAAGGTCTCGACGTCCACGACCTTCACCCCCGCCTTGGGGAGGTCGGCGTTGAAGATGGTGTAGTCGGCCTTGGTGAACTGGTCGTCATCGCCGTAGATGATGGCGGCGGTCTTGATGTTCCACGCCTTCTTCGCCGCGGCAATCACGTCGGGGACGATCTGCGCCTCGGAGAGCGAGTTGCGGAAGACGCAAGGGCCCATCTCGGTGATGCCGCTGGCGGTGTTGGAGACGCCCATGACGGGCACGCCGGCTTTGACGGCGAGCGGATCGGCCTTGAAGGCCTCGCTGGAGAGCGTGGGGCCGATGATGAACGAGGTGCCGTTCCCGAAGGCCGACTGCATGATGTTGATGACCTGGGCCGGCGAGGTCGCCGCGTCCTGGATGTCGACGGAGACCTTCTGGCCGCCCGTCTCGATCTTGCCCGAGTCGATGTCGGCCGCCGCCAGCGCCAATGCGTTCTTCTGCGAGGTGCCGTAGGCGCCCGCGGGCCCCGTGACGTCGAAAATGGCGGTCCATTTGAGATCGGGATGCGATGCCGCGAGGCTCGCACCCGTGGCCGCCGCCAGCGTGCCGCCGAGTGCCGCCGCGGCGATGAGTACGCGAGTAACGTTACGCACGAAAATCCTCCACAGGCTCATAGATCTTGAGAAGCGCTGAGCCGTCGGGCGTTCCATTCGCGCGGGCTCGCGCGCGAGCCTGGTGGCCCGCCGGGCTCTGCCAAGGGGGCGCTTCCGGATGGCGCGAAGGCCTGGCCCGTGACGAGCGGGCTGACCTCTGAGACGACCATCGACGGCAAGAGCCTGACGCTCGAGGCCATCGAGGCGGTGGCCGTCCACGGCCGCCCGGTCCGGCTAGCCGAGGAGGCGTGGCAGGCCGTCGAGGCCGCGCGGCGGACCGTCGAGCGGCAGTTCGAGCGGGGCGCGGTGATCTACGGCGTGACCACCGGCTTCGGCCGGCTGGCCAACGTGGCCGTTCCTCGCTCCCAGGCCGGTGCGCTGCAGCTGAACCTGGTCCGTTCCCATGCCGCGGGGACGGGGCCGCCGTTTTCCATCCCGCAGGTCCGGGCGGCGCAGGTCCTGCGCGTCTCGACCCTTGCCGCCGGGCACTCGGGCGTGCGCCGCGAGGTGGTGGCCCTGGCCCTCGAGCTGCTCAACCGGCGGATCACCCCATACGTGCCCTGCCAAGGCTCGGTGGGCGCCAGCGGCGATCTGGCCCCCTTGGCGCACATGACGCTCACCCTGCTAGGCGAAGGGGACGCCTACCTGGGCGATGAGCGCATGGCTGCCGGCGAGGCGCTTGCGCGCGCCGGGCTGGCCCCCGTGGAGCTCCACCCCAAGGAGGGGCTCTCCCTGGTCAACGGCACCGAAGTCATGACGGGCGTGGCGGCGCTGGCCCAACTGCGCGCCGAGCGTCTGTTCAAGGCCGCCGACGTCATCGCAGCGATGAGCCTGGAGGCCTTTCTCGGCACGGACAAAGTCTTCGACGAGCGCATCAATCGTCTGCGCCCGCACCCCGGGCAGTCGCGCGTGGCGGAGAACCTGCGCCGGCTCCTGGAGGAGAGCGAGATCATGCAATCGCACCGCGACTGCGGGCGCGTGCAGGATCCCTACTCGTTCCGCTGCATCCCGGTGGTCCACGGCGCCGTGCGCGACGCCGCCGCCTACACGCGGCGCGTCTTCGAGATCGAAGCCAACTCGGTGACGGACAACCCCCTCGTCTTCCCCGAGGACGACGCCTTCCTCACGGGCGGCAACTTCCACGGCCAGCCCGTGGCACTGGCCTGCGACGTGCTGAAGACCGCGATGGCGGAGCTGGCCTCCATCAGCGAGCGGCGGCTCTACCTGTTGCTCAATGCGCAAGAGCGCGGGCTCCCGCTCTTCCTGGCGCCGCAAGGCGGCGTGCAGAGCGGCTTGATGCTTACGCAGTACACGGCCGCGGCGCTCGTGAGCGAGAACAAGGGGCTGGCTTGGCCCAACAGCGTCGACTCGATCCCGACGAGCGCGGGACAGGAGGATCACGTATCCATGGGAACCATCGCGGCCCGCAATCTGGACCGCGTGCTCGACAACGTGGAGGCGGCGTTGGCCTGCGAGCTGCTCGGCGCGTTGGCCGCCACGGACTGCCGGCGCCCGACGCGTTCCGGCGCGGGAACCGCGGCGGCCCACGAGGCGGGGCGCGCGCTCGTGCCTCCGCTCACGGAAGACCGGCCGCCATCCCCGGACATCGAGGCGTTGCGCGGCCTGCTGCGCTCGGGCGAGCTCGTGCGCGCGGTCGAAGCCGCGGTGGGCCTGCTGTGATCGCGGCGGACCACGGCGAGCGCCACCTCTGGCTCGAACACGGCGACGACCCGGCCGTGCGGGCGTGGGTCGCCGAGCAGAGCGCGCGCACGGCGGCGGCGATCACCTCGTATGGAGGCCGCGAGCTCTTGGCGCGGCGCGTGGAGCGTCTCCAGCGCACCGCCGCGATCGGCGCCCCGCGGGAGCGCGGGGGCCGGCTCATCTACGCGCGGCGCGGCGAGGAGCAGGAGCAGCCCGTGGTCGCGGTGCGCGAGGCCTCCGTCGGGCAGGCGGCCGCCGAGCGCGTGCTGATCGATCCCGTCGCCCTGGCCGGAGCGGCGACGACGGCGATCGACTGGTGGTATCCCTCCCGCGACGGACGGTACGTGGTCTTCGGCATCTCGGCGGGAGGCGACGAGAACTCGACGCTGCGGGTCGTCGACGTCGCGAGCGGCGCGCTTCTGGACGACCGCATCACGAGAACGCGCTACGCCAGCTTGGCGTGGCTCCCCGACGAGAGCGGCTTCTACTATACGCGCTACGCGGAGGATCCGCGTTTCCGCCGCGTCTATCTGCATCGCCTCGGCACGCCGTGCGAGACCGACGACGAGATCTTCGGCGCCGCGCTCGGCCCGGCTGAGCTTCCCGAGGTAGCGCTCTCCCACGACGGGCGCTGGCTCTTCATCACCGTCTCGCACGGCACGGCCTGGGAGGACGTCTACCTGCTGGACCGGCGCGATGCGTCGAGTCCGCCGCTGGTGCTCTCGAAGGGCCTCGAAGCGTTCTACTCGGGAGCGTGGCTGCCCACGGGGCGGATCGTCGTCCGCACGACCGACGGCGCCGCCAACGGGCGGGTGATCGAGATCGACCCCGCGCGCCCGCAGCGGGAGCACTGGCGGACCCTGGTTCCCGAGGCCATGGAGCGGTTGATCGCCTGCGAGGTGACCGCGGCGGGGCTGTTGCTGCACTACCTGCGCGACGCGTGCTCGCGCCTGGAGCTCCGCGAGCTCCAGGGCGAGGGAGCGCCGCGTGCCGTGACCCTTCCTCCGTTCACCAGCGTGAGCGACATCGCCGCCGATCCCGAGCTGGGAACGGCCTATCTCGCGACGACCACCTTCACCGATCCGGGCAGCGTCTTCGCCCTCGACGCCGCATCCGGCGCGGCGACGCCTTGGGCGTCGGCGGCGTCGCCGGTGGCCGGCGGAGAGATCGACGTCGAGCAGCGCTTCTACCAGTCGCGCGACGGCACGCGCATCCCGATCTTCCTCGTGCGGCGCCGCGGAGCGGCGGCTCCCGGGCCGGCGCTTCTCTACGGCTATGGGGGCTTCGACATCTCGCTGACGCCCAGTTACCTCGGAGCGATGCTGGCGTTCGTCGAAGCCGGCGGCCTCTATGCGATCGCCAATCTGCGCGGCGGGGGCGAATACGGCGAGGCGTGGCACCGCGCGGGCATGCTCGAGCGCAAGCAGAACGTCTTCGACGACTTCGCCGCGGCCGCGGACTTTCTCGTCGAGAGCGAGCTCGCGGACCCACGGCGGCTGGCGATCATGGGCGGCTCGAACGGGGGCCTGTTGGTGGCCGCCGCGGTCACGCAGCGTCCGGAGCGCTATCGCGCCGTCGTCTGTCTGGTGCCGCTGACCGATATGCTGCGCTATCAGCGCTTTCTGATCGGTTCCTACTGGGTCCCGGAGTACGGCGACCCCGACCGCGAGCCGGACCGCTCGTGGCTCTCCGCCTACTCGCCGCTCCATCGCGTACGCGACGGCGCGGACTATCCCGCCATCCTCGTGGCCACGGGCGAGCACGACACGCGCGTGGATCCGCTCCATGCCCGCAAGTTCGTCGCGCGTCTGCAGGAGGCGCAAGGTGGCGACGCCCCCGTCCTGCTGCGGATCGAGACCGCGGCGGGTCACGGGCAGGGCATGCCGGTGGGCAAGCGCGTGGACGAGCGGGCCGACGAGCTGACGTTTCTCTTCCATCACCTGGAGATGACGCCATGAGCGTCGAGATGCCGGTACGAGCGCCGCGCGGCCCCGAGCGCACGTGCAAGGGCTGGGAGCAAGAAGCGGCGCTGCGCATGCTGATGAACAACCTGGATCCCCAGGTCGCCGAGCGTCCGCAGGACTTGGTGGTGTACGGCGGCAGCGGAAAGGCGGCGCGGGACTGGGAGTCGTTCGAGAAGATCGTTCGCACGCTGCGGCGCTTGGAGAACGACGAGACGCTGATCGTCCAATCCGGCAAGCCGGTCGCCGTCTTCAAGACGCACCCGCGCGCGCCGCGCGTGTTGCTCGCCAACGCCAACCTCGTCGCGAAATGGGCGGACTGGGAGCACTTCCGGGAGCTCGAGCGCCGCGGTCTCATGATGTACGGCCAGATGACGGCGGGGTCGTGGATCTACATCGGCTCGCAGGGCATCGTGCAGGGAACCTTCGAGACCTTTGCCGAGTTGGCGCGCAGGCATTTCGGCGGCACGCTCTCGGGGCGCGTGGTCCTGACAGCCGGTCTCGGCGGGATGGGCGGCGCCCAGCCGCTGGCCGTGACGATGAACCAAGGGATCGCGCTGTGCGTCGAGGTGGATCCCGCGCGCCTCCGGCGGCGGCTGGAGACGCGCTATCTCGACATGATCGCCTCGTCGCGGCAAGACGCGCTGACGATGATCGAGTCGGTGCGCCGGCGCAAGGAGCCCGTCTCGATCGGCTATGCGGGCAACGCGGCGGAGGAGCTCCCCGCGCTGCTGGCGCTGGGTCTGCACGTCGACGTCGTGACGGACCAAACCAGCGCCCACGATCCGTTGAACGGTTACGTCCCGGCGGGGATCGATCTCCAGCAAGTGGCGGAGCTGCGCGCGAAGGACCCCGTGGAGTACGAACGGCGCGCCGTCGCATCGATGGCGGAGCACGTGCGGGCGATGCTGGGATTCCAGGAGCGCGGCGCGGTGGTCTTCGACTACGGCAACAACTTGCGCGAGCAAGCGCGCAAAGGCGGTGTCGCCAATGCGTTCGACTTTCCCGGCTTCGTGCCGGCCTTCATCCGCCCGCTGTTCTGCCGCGGGAAGGGCCCTTTCCGCTGGGCGGCGCTCTCCGGGGACCCCAACGACATCGCGCGGCTCGACGACGAGCTCTTGCGCCTCTTCCCCGACGATGCGCATCTGCGGCGCTGGATCGAGATGGCCCGCGAGCGGATCGCCTTCCAAGGGCTGCCGGCGCGCATCTGCTGGCTGGGCTACGGAGAGCGCGCGCGCTTCGGCCTGCGGATCAACGAGCTGGTGGCCTCCGGCGAGGTCAGCGCGCCGATCGTGATCGGGCGCGACCATCTCGACGCGGGCAGCGTGGCCTCGCCCTACCGCGAGACGGAGGCGATGCTCGACGGCACGGACGCCGTCGCCGACTGGCCGTTGCTCAACGCGCTGCTCAATACCGCCGCGGGAGCCTCGTGGATCTCCATCCACCATGGCGGAGGGGTGGGCATCGGGTACTCGCAGCACGCGGGCATGGTGGTGGTGGCCGACGGCTCGGAGCTCGCGCGAGCGAAGCTGGAGGCCGTGCTCACCACGGACCCCGGCATCGGCGTCGTGCGGCACGCCGACGCCGGCTACGACGAGGCGATACGCGCCGCCGACGAGCGGGGCATCGATTGGCGTCTTTGATCCCGCGGTCGACGGCGGGCGCCGGCGGGGCGCTGCTGCTTCATGGGGGGCCGATCGTGACCAACCAGGGGGCACGCGCGACGCCGCAGGGCGGCGTCACCTTCGACCGCCTCGGCTATTATGTGCGCGGAGCGCTGTTGGCGGTGGACGGCATCGTCCACGCGGCCGGCGCGGAGGGCGAGGTGCGGCAGGCGCTGCGCGCGCTGCCGGAGCCGCGCAGACGCCGCATCGAGGAGTTGGACCTGCGGGGCCGTCTGCTGCTCCCCGGCTTCGTGGACGCGCATACGCATCCGCTCTACGTCGGCGACCGCGAGCCCGACTTCGCGGCGCGCCTGGCGGGGCGCGCTCCGGAACTGGGCATGGCCTACACCGTGCGGAAGACGCGGGCCGCTTCGCCGGCCGAGCGCGAGGCCGCGTTGTCGGCGCACTTGCGCACGATGTTCCGCCACGGCACCACCGCCGCCGAGGTGAAGACGGGGTACGACCTGCGCCCGGAAGGGGAGCTCGAGTTGCTGCGCACCATCGTGCGGGTGGGCCATGCCCCAGGCATGCCGCGCGTGGTGCCGACGCTGACGGGTCCGCACGCGCACGCGCCGGAGTACGACGACGACGATGCATTCGTCGACGCGTTGATCGAGCGGGCGCTGCCGCATGCGCGCGCCGCCGGCGGCATCTATGCCGATGCCTTCTGCGAGCCCGGCTATTTCACGGTGGAGCAGTCGCGGCGTTACCTGCGCGCCGCCCGCGAACACGGCTTGCGCCTGCGGCTCCACTGCGACGAGTTCGCCGCGGGCGGGGCCGCGGCGCTTGCCGAGGAGCTCGCGCTCGACGCCGCCGACCATCTGAACCGCATCGCCCCCGACCACATCGCGGGCCTGGCGCGCGCCGGGACGGTAGCGGTGCTCTGCCCGACCACCGTGTGGTACATGGGCGTGGCGCAGCCGGCACCGGCGCGGGCGATGCTCGACGCGGGCGTGCAGGTGGCGCTGGCCACGGACTTCAATCCCGGAACCGCCCCGTGCCCGAGCCTGCAGATGGCCGCGCACCTGGGACGGCGTCTGCTGGGGCTGAGCGCCGCGGAGGCGCTGGTTGGGGTCACCGCGGCGGCGGCGCACTCGCTGCGGCTCCGGGCGGGAACGCTCGAGGCGGGGGAGCGCGCGGACGCGGTGGTCATGGAGATGGGAGATCCGCGAGAGTTCGGCTGGAGCTTCGGCGGCAATTTGGCGGCCGCGGTCGTCAGCGCAGGGGAGGCGTACACATGATCCAGGTAGTGCGTGCGCGGCACGCCCTCGTGAGCGGAAGACTCGTGCACGACTTCGCGTTCGCCGCCGACGGAGGCCGCATCGTGCGCGCCGGCGACGGCGACTCGATCGTGACGCAATACCCGGATGCGCCGCGTATGGACTACGGCGAGGAGCGGCTGCTGGCGCCCGGGGCCATCAACGGACACAGCCACTGCTATCAGATCCTGTTGCGGGGCTGGGCGGACGACTGGGGCTTCGAGCGCTGGCGGAGCGACGCGCTCTACCGCATCATCCCGCAATTGACGCCCGACGAGCTCTACTGGGTCGCGCTCTCCGCGTTCGTGGAGATGCTGGGCAACGGCATCACCACGGTGGTCGAGTTCTTCTACCTGAACGGCGGGGGGACCCAGCACCTCGAGCGCCTGGTCGAGGCCGCCGTCGACTGCGGCATCCGACTCGTCGTCGCGCGGGCATGGATGGACGCCGACTTCGCTCCGCCGGCGTTTCGCGAGGAGATCGCGCAGGCTCGCCGCGACACGCTGGCGCTCGCGGAAGACCTGCGTGGCCTAGGCATCATGGTTTGCCCCGCGCCGCACTCGCTGCACGCCGCCTCGGCGGAGATGACGCGAGCGGCCGTGGACCTGGCGCGCGAGCTGGGCGTGCCCGCGCACATGCACGTCGCCGAGGCGCGATACGAGGTGGAGCAGGTGCGCGGCCGCACGGGCCTCACGCCCATTGCCTATCTGGACTCGCTGGGCGTGCTGGGGTCCGACTTCGTGGCCGTGCACGGCATCTGGCAGACGGAGGAGGAGAAGGAGCTGATGGCCGAGCGCGGCGCAGCGCTGATCCACAACCCCGTCACGAACCAGTATCTCGGCGACGGCATCGCCGACATCGTGGGGTTGCGCCGGCGCGGCGTGCGCGTGGGCCTGGGGACCGACTGCAATCTGCGGCCGTGCATCTACGACGAGATGCGCGCGGCCTCGTTCTTGCAGAAGATCGCGACGCTGGACGGCGCGACGCTCAGCGCGCACGACGCGTGGATGATGGGGACGCGTGAAGGCGCTCACGCCATCGGCATCGAGGCCGGGGACTTCACCGAGGGATGCTATGCCGACTGGTGCGTCGTCGATCGCACGCACCCGTCCTTCCATCCGTGGTCGCACCCGGTCAACCAGATGGTCTACGTCTCCGACCCGGGCATCGTGGTGGAGACGTTCGTCGGGGGTCGCAAGGTGAGCGACCGCCGGCGCGCTCAGCGGTACGGCAACGAGCGCATCGCCGCTGAGGTTCGGCGCGTGGCCGAGCGCCTGCGCCTGCCGATGGACCCCGCCGGCCCGGGGACGTGATCGACGCGGGGGGGCTGGCCGACGCCGCGCGCGCCGCGGGCTTGGAGCCGTGCAGCGCCGTGGTGGCGCGTCTCGACGCGGCGGGCGAGCGCGCCGAGCTGGATCCCTGGCTCCCCCTCTATCCGGCCAGCATGATCAAGGTGCCGATCGCGGCGGCCGCCCACGCTCGCATCGCGGCCGGGGAACTGGGGCCGGGGACCGAGGTGACGATCGCTGCCCGGAACCTGACGGCCAACGACGCGCCGAGCCCCCTGCGCGAAGGCTATCGAGCCACGCTTGGCCAGCTGGTGGACTTGATGCTCGCGCGTTCCGACAACGTGGCGACCAACCAGCTGATCGACCTGCTCGACCGGCGCGCGGTCACCGCCTTCTGCGCCGCCATCGGGTTGACCCGGACCCAGGTGCACCGCAAGCTCTCGGGGAGCGAGCCGCTGATCGACGATCCCGAGGCCACGGGGCGCAACGCACATCCCTGCGGAGACGCCGCGGCGCTGCTGGCGGCGCTGGACAAGCGGCTCCTGCCCGGGTCCGAGGAGATCGTCGCGAGTCTGGCCCGCCAATGGTGGAACGGAAAGCTGGCCACTGGGCTTC
>Ga0307373_10009809_pt1 | contig 14216 bp, 12 predicted proteins | sample OX2MG_FD_202534 | JGI IMG/M metagenome (GOLD analysis project Ga0307373, IMG submission 202534) | Soil microbial communities from Risofladan, Vaasa, Finland - OX-2 | ecosystem: Environmental > Terrestrial > Soil > Coastal area > Acid sulfate soil | place: Finland: Risofladan, Vaasa | collected... | reverse complement strand
TTTCATCGGCCTCCGCTTCGCCGATGGCGGTCCGCCGCGACCGGCGGCGCGAACCGGCACGGCCGCGCCGAAATTCGCGTTGCGCGCCCCGGTTGTCGCCACTGCGCTCGCGGTGGCGCTCGCCGCGCTGGGGCCGATCTATGCCGGCTTCCTCGAATCGGCGCGCCAGCCTGTGGACCTCGCGCGGGCGCTGCCGCCGGCGGTTGCGGCGCCCTGGCGAGCCGACGCACATTTCGCCGATACCTGGAACCCGCTGGTGATTTCGCCCGATCGCGAATTCCGCGATTCCTTCTCGGCCGGCGATGACCAGGTGCAGCGCTATATCGCGCTCTACGACGCCTATGGCCGCCACAACAATCTCGTGCGCAGCCCCAATCGCATCTACGACGAGGACAATTGGGTGCGCACGACCCTCGGCACCGCGACCGTGACAATCGACGGCAAGCCGGCGACCATCGACACCGCCGAGCTCCGCTACGAAAATCACACACGCCTCGTCTGGTATTTCTATGTCGTCAATGGGACCATCACCGGCAATGCCGCCGAGGCGAAGCTGCGCCAGGCGCGGCAGATACTTGCCGGCCGCTCGGCGGTATCGGCTTTCGTCGCCATTGCCACCGAAGACCCGATGACCCCGGACGGACATCCCGAGCGCGTGCTCGCCGATTTCCTGGCCAGGATGGAGCCGCTCGATCCCTACCTCGCGGCAACCCGCGACCGCGCGCCGGCCAGCGCCGCCGCGGTCGCCGAGCCGGGCGGGGGCTGAGCGATGGAGGGAGCACGCGCCCTGTGCGCTGCGCCGCTGCCGCTTGCCGACGCTGCGCCGGCCAAGCGGTTGCGTATCCTCTATCACCATCGCGTGGTCTCGCGCGACGGGCAGGCGGTCCATGTCGACGACATGATCGCCGCCTTGCGCGCGCTCGGCCACGAGGTCGCGATCGCGGCGCCTGCAGTGGCGGGCGGCGGGCAGGGCGCCGACGCGCCGCGCTGGATCGCCTGGCTGAAGCGCGCGCTTCCGGCTGCGCTCTATGAAACGTTGGAGCTGGGCTACAACCTGCCGGCCTTCGCGCGGCTTTATCGCCAATGGCGAGCCTTCGCGCCCGACATTATTTACGAGCGCTACAATCTCAATCTCCTCGCCGGTACTTGGCTCGCGACGCTCACCGGCACGCCGCTGCTGCTCGAGGTGAACGCTCCCTTGGCGCAAGAACGGGCCAGCTTCGGCGGGCTGCGCCTCCATCCGCTGGCCTGGCGGATCGAGAATTGGGTGTGGCGGAGCGCCGACCGCGTCCTGCCGGTCAGCGGGCCGCTGGCCTCCTTGTGCCTGGCCGCCGGCGTTGCAGGCGACCGCATCGCCGTCATTCCCAATGCGGCCGATCCGCTCGTCCACGACGGTATCGAGGGCGAGGCGGCGAAACGCGCGCTCGGCCTTGACGGCAAGATCGTGCTCGGTTTCTCGGGCTTCATGCGCGAATGGCATGGCCTCGACCGCATCATCGAGGCGCTGGCGCAGCCGGACCTGCCGCCGGCGGTGCAGTTCCTGCTGCTCGGCGACGGACCCGCCCGCGCGGCGATGGAGCAGCGCGCCGCCGCGCTCGGCATCGCCGACCGCGTTACCTTTGCCGGGATTGTCGCGCGCCACGAGCTCGGCCGGCATGTCGCCGCGTTCGACATCGCCTTGCAGCCGAAAGCGGTGGCCTATGCCTCGCCGCTGAAGCTCTTCGATTATATGGCGGCGGGCAAGGCGATCGTCGCGCCCGACCAGCCCAATATCCGCGAGCTGCTGGTCAATGGCAGATCGGCGCTGCTGTTCGACCCGCAACGCCAAGCCGCGATGCTCGATGCCGTTCTGCGGCTTGCCCAGGATGCCGGGCTGCGCCGGCGGCTCGGGGCGGGGGCGCGGCGTTCGCTCGACGAGCGGGGATTTACCTGGCGCGAGAATGCGCGGCGTGTCGCCGCGTTGGGTGCCGGGCTGACGGCCGATGGGGCCGGAAAGTAGAGGTGTGCTATGGAAGCAGTATTCTTCGTGTTTTCGCTGATCGGCGTGCTTGCCGTGATGCATTGGGCGGCAACCAACGATCAGGCCGGCAATCGCGGCGCGACCAAAGGCTTCTTCGCGATGCGCGATTTCGTCGCGGAGGCCGAGGAAGCGACCGCGTCGCCGCCCGAGAGCAAATTGCGAAAGCGGCGTTAACCCGCTGAACCGACGTTACGATTCCGGCCTTTTGCCGGAACTGTCGCAATCGGCGCGCCGGCGCGCGTCGCGGTTGCGGAATTTTTGCGGTTGCGGCAGCGTTCTTGGCACGACCTCACGGGAGTTTTCATGCGTATCGCGGTGATCGGCTCGGGCTATGTTGGACTTGTGTCCGGCGCCTGTTTTTCGGAATTCGGTGTCGAGGTCGTCTGCGTCGATCTCGATGCGGACAAGATCGCGCGGCTGACGCGCGGCGAGATGCCGATCTACGAGCCCGGCCTCGATCAACTGGTCGCGAGCAACGTGGCCGCGAAACGACTGTCTTTCACCACCGATCTGCCCGGCGCGGTCAAGGCCGCCGATGCGGTCTTTATCGCGGTCGGCACGCCCTCGCGCCGCGGCGACGGCCATGCCGATCTGTCCTATGTCTTCGGCGCCGCGGAAGAGATCGCGCGCTCGCTCGACGGCTATACCGTGGTGGTGACGAAATCGACCGTGCCGGTCGGAACCGGCCGCAAGGTCGCGGACATCATCCGCCGCGCCCGGCCCGACGCGTCCTTCGACGTGGTCTCCAATCCGGAATTCCTGCGCGAGGGCTCGGCGATCGGCGATTTCATGCGCCCCGATCGCGTCGTGATCGGCGCCGAGACCGAGCACGCTCAGGCGGTAATGCGCGAGCTCTATCGTCCCCTGTTCCTCAACGAGACCCCGATCCTCTTCACCAAGATCGAGACCTCGGAGCTGACGAAATACGCGGCGAACAGCTTCCTCGCGACCAAGATCTCGTTCATCAACGAGATCGCCGATCTGTGCGAGAAGGTCGGCGCCGACGTCCAGGATGTCGCCAAGGGCATCGGGCTCGACGGCCGCATCGGCCGCAAATTCCTTCATGCCGGTCCGGGTTATGGCGGCTCGTGCTTCCCCAAGGATTGCCTGGCGCTGGTCAAGACCGCGCAAGAGGCCGGCTCGCCGATCAGCATCGTCGAAGCGGTGATCGGCGCGAATGACAGCCGCAAGGAAGCGATGGCGCAGCGCGTGATCCATGCGTGCGGCGGCAGTGTCGCCGGCAAGACGCTCGCGATCCTCGGCGTCACGTTCAAGCCGAACACCGACGACATGCGCGACAGCCCGAGCCTCGTAATCGTGCCGATGCTGCAGCAAGCCGGCGCCACGGTCCGCGCCTTCGACCCCGAAGGCATGAAAGAGGCGGCCAAGCTGATGGGCAATGTCGTCTTCTGCGTCAACGCCTACGAGGCGATGGCAGGGGCCGATGCGCTGGTGATCGTCACCGAATGGAACGAGTTCCGCGCCCTCGACTTGTCACGGGTGAAGAGCCTTTTGCGCACCCCGACCGTGATCGATTTGCGTAACATCTACGCGCCCGCCGACATGTCGGCGGCGGGCTTCTATTACGTCAGCGTCGGCCGCGTGCCGGTCGAGCCTTCGGCAACGCGCGAGCGGCGGCAAGCGATAGGAATCACGCGATGAGCTCCACCAAAAAGCGCATCCTCGTCACCGGCGGCGCCGGCTTCCTCGGCTCGCATCTGTGCGAGCGGCTGATCGCCGAGGGCAACGACGTGCTGTGCGTCGACAATTATTTCACCGGCCGCAAGGACAACGTCGCGTCGCTGCTGGGCAATTCCAGCTTCGAAGCGATGCGCCACGACGTCTGCTTCCCGCTCTATGTCGAGGTCGACGAGATCTACAACCTCGCCTGCCCGGCGTCGCCGATCCATTACCAGCACGATCCGGTGCAGACCACCAAGACCAGCGTCTCCGGCGCCATCAACATGCTGGGCCTGGCCAAGCGCTTGCGCGCAAAGATCTTCCAATCCTCGACCTCGGAGGTTTATGGCGATCCGAGCGTCCATCCGCAGACCGAGGATTATCGCGGCAACGTCAATCCGATCGGGCCGCGCGCCTGCTACGACGAAGGCAAGCGCTGCGCAGAGACGCTGTTCTTCGACTATCACCGCCAGCACAAGCTGCGCATCCGCGTCGCGCGCATCTTCAACACCTACGGCCCGCGCATGCATCCGAATGACGGGCGGGTGGTGTCGAACTTCATCGTCCAGGCGCTGAAAGGCGAATCGATCACGCTTTATGGCGATGGCAGCCAGACCCGCGCCTTCTGCTATGTCGACGATCTCATCGAAGGCTTCGTGCGCCTGATGGCCGCGCCCGATGACGTGACGGGGCCGATCAACCTCGGCAATCCGGTCGAGACCACGGTCGCCGAGCTGGCGCACAAGATCGTCGCGCTGACCGGCTCGCGCTCGAAGATCGAGCGCTGGCCGCTGCCGGTCGACGATCCGACGCAGCGCTGCCCCGACATCAGCCGCGCCAAGAGCCTGCTCGGCTGGCAGCCCTCGGTCGCGCTCGAGACCGGGTTGAAGAACACGATCGATTATTTCGACCGGCTGCTCGGCACCGAGGGCGCGGCGCAGGAACGCGCGCGGCCGGTCGCTTAAGCCTCGATACGACCGCTGCTCACGGCGACCCGCGCCGCGCCGGGCGTTAACCATGAGCCATGCGCGATTCTTAAAGGAATCTCGCCTAAGTTTTCGCTTGGTTCGGTGAACGCGTTGCGACCCTTCTCCTCCGCTCGAGCCGGCTTGCGCGCGTTGATCGGGTTCTGACCTCGGCGAGAGAATGGCGAACAGTTCCGCATCGATACGCGAGCGCACGCTGATCGGCGCCGGCTGGATGATTCTCTGGCGGGTCGCGACCCGCATTCTCGGCTTCATTTCGACCTTGGTTCTGGCGCGCGTCCTGGTGCCGGCCGATTTCGGCCTGGTCGCGATCGCGATGACCTATATCGCCGCATTCGACGCGTTCTCGATCTTCGGCCTGCCGGACGCGATCATTCGCGCGCCCGAGCACGATCGCGCGATGTTCGACACCGCCTTCACGCTGTCGGTGCTGCGCGGCCTCGCCAACGCCGCGATCATCGCCGCGACCGCGCCGGTGGCCGCGCATTTCTTTGCCGAGCCGCGGCTTTTGCCGCTGCTGCTGGTGCTGGCGCTGTTTCCGGCGATCGAAGGCACCGAGAATATCGGCATCGTCGAGTTTCGCCGCGACTTCCGCTTCGAGCGCGAGTTCCAGCTCTTCCTGCTGCCGCGGCTGGTGTCGGTCACGGTCACCATCGTCACGGCGCTGCTGTTCCATTCCTATTGGGTGCTGGTGGTCGGCAATCTGGTGCTGCGCCTCGTGCGCTGGGTCCTGACCTACACGATGCATCCCTATCGTCCGCGCTGGAGCTTTGGCGCCTGGCGCAAGCTCGTCGGCTTCTCGCTCTGGACCTGGGCCGCCACCATCGCCGATTTCGGCCGCGACAAAAGCTGGATGATCGTGCTCGGCCGCTTCCTCAGCACCTTTCAGGTCGGCGTCTTCATGATGGCGTCCGAGATCGGGATGCTGCCGCTCAGCGAAATCGTCGCGCCCGCCTGCCGTGCCCTGTTCTCGGGCTTCACCGCGGCGCGCAACGAGGCCGGCAGCTTCGCCTACGCTTTCCGGCGCACCATCGGGGTGATCGCTTTGCCGATCCTGCCGGTCTCGATCGGCATGTCGGCGGTGGCGGGCTATATCGTCGACCTGGCGCTCGGGCCGCAATGGCTGTCGTCCGGGATGGTGATCGCCTGGGTCGCGGCCTCGGCGCCCCTGGCCTTGCTGTCGTCGCTCGGCGCGACGGCGATGCTGGTCTCGGGCCATGTGCGCAACAATTTCTTCATCGGCGTGGTCCTCGCCGTCATCGGCACCATCGCCTGCGGGGTCGCGGCGCTCGAGGGTGGGCTCTGGGGCGTTGCCATTGTGCGGGCGGCTTTGACCGGGGTCGAAGGCGTGGCTTTCGCCGCGGTTACCGGCCGCACCCTCGGCGTTGGATTGCACGATTGGATAACGAGCGTGTGGCGGCCGTTGCTCGCGACCGCCGCGATGGCCGCGGCGCTCTATCTCTCGGGTTACGGCTGGATCGCGACCGCGGGCGACGGCGGCCTTGCCGAGACTCTGCGCTGCGGCGATGCGATGCTGCTCGGCGCCGGAACCTATCTCGCGGCGTTGTTCTTGTGCTGGGCGGCGGCGGGATGTCCCGAAGGCGCCGAAACCTTCGTGCTCGATCTGGTGCCGCTCGGGCTCGGCGCCCGCGCCCGTAAACTTTTAGTAAAGACTTAACCCGGACGCGCGACACTCGCTGGAATTGCAAAGGCTTGCCTGGGCGGCGAGGGCCGCGGAGTCGGTGATGCGCTTAGGGTTCGAAACGCTCGGCAACGCCACGCTGGTGTTCTACGACGACGATCGGCCGGTTCTCGCGACCGACCCGTGGCTCGAAGGCACCTGCTATTTCGGCAGTTGGGCGCTCGATCGCCCGGTCACCGAAAGCGAGCGCGCGGCCGTGCAAGTGGCCGATTACCTTTGGATTTCGCACGGCCATCCCGATCATCTCCACGCCGAATCGCTGGCGCAGTTGCCGAAGAACAAGATCGTCCTGCTGCCCGACCACTATCATTCCGAAATTCGCGACCACATCGCATCGCTCGGCTTCAAGGTGGAGGTGCTGCACTATCGCCGCTGGCGGCAGCTCTCGCCGCGCGTCCGCTGCATGTGCCTCGACAACGAGAACCAGGACGGCATCCTGATCGTCGAGGCCGGCGACAGCCTGGTGGTCGATCTCAACGATTCGCCGCTCTGCGGCGAGGGCCGCTTCATCCGCCGACTCATCCGCCGCTACGATCGCGCCAAGACCTATGTCGCGGCGCTGTGTGCGATCGATGCCGACATGCTCAATTTCATCGACGCGGAAGGCCGGCGCGTGGTCGATCCCCCCGACCAGCGCAAGCGCGGCATGATCTGGGCGACCGCGCGCCGGATCGAGCAGCTTGGCGCCGGGAGCTTCGTCTCCTCTGCCTCGCAGCATCTTTATGTGCGCGCCGACAGCATCTGGGCCAATCCCTATCGCGTCGCCTGGGCCGATGTCGAAAAGCATTGGACGCGGCCGAGCGTCCGCAAGATCGAGCCGTTCTGCGCGGTCGACCTCGAAACCGGCGCCTATCACCGCAAGCATCCGGCGCAGGTATCGGCGCTCGATCAGATCACCGACGCGACCGGCGAGGATGACTGGTCCGAGCGCTTGACCGAAGACGAATGGGACAAGCTCCTCGCGTTCTTTGCGCAATACGAGACCGTGCGCGATCATTTCGACTATCTCGATTTCGCGGTCGGCGGCGAGCGGCGCCGCATCTGGATCGTGCCCGAGGCAAAGCGAAAACCGGACGCGAAGCTGCGCGGCATCGCCTTCCACGCGCCGCGGCGCTCGCTGATGGCAACCGTCGAATATGGCTATTTCGACGACATCCTGATCGGCAATTTCATGAGGACCGAGCTGCACAACGCGACCCTCTACCCCTATTTCACGCCGCTGGTGGCGAAGCTCGGCGGCGCCGCCAAGGTTTTCACGAAGGCCGAGCGCCGCCGCTTCAAGCGCCGCTACCTCCGCCGCAATCCGCTCGGCTATCTCGAATGGCATCTCGACCAGAAGATCAACGCGTTCCTCGACCGCGTCCGCTGGTGGTCCGAGCGCTTCGGGGTGAAGCGGCCGCTGAAGCGCATCTATCGCCGCATGCTCGGCGATCCGGTGGTCTGAGCGATGGCCGAAGGCAGCATGGCTCTGTCGGCAAGCATTCCGACGCTGTTCTGCATCAACGCGCGCTATGCCAAGCACGCGGCCGTCTGCATGGTCTCGCTGCTCGAGAACAATCCCGCGACGTTTTTCGACCTTGTCGTGGTCAGCACCGGCGATCTCGGCGGCGCGGCGGCCAAGCTGCGGCGGACGCTCGCCGCCTATCCCAATTGCGCCTTGAAGACCGTGCGGTTCGATGCGCGCTCCAGCATCAAGCTGCCGGTGCGCGCGCATTACTCGATCGACAATTACACGCGGCTGTGGGTCGCGGAATTTTTTCCCGCCGCGGTCGCGAAAGTCCTCTATCTCGACAGCGACATGATCGTGACCGGCGATATCGGCGGCCTGTGGCGCGCCGCGCTCGGCGATGCGGTGCTCGGCGCGGTGACGATCCCGGGCTCCACGCGCTGCGCCGCCTTCGGCATTCCCGAGCGCTACGGCTATTTCAATTCCGGCGTCATGCTCATCGATCTCGCGCGCTGGCGGCGCGAGCAGATCTTCGCGCGCTTGATCGACTACCTTGCCGCCCATAGCGACAAGATTGTCGATGCGGATCAAGACGTGCTGAATGCCTGTCTCTACGATCGCCGCTTGCCGCTGCCTTACATCTACAACGCGATCGCGCCGTTCTTCTTCGATTACCACCCAATGGGCATGACCGAGGCCGAGATCGTGGCAGTGGCTGCCCAGGCGCGCATCATTCATTTCAACGGCGCCTCGAAGCCGTGGAGCTATCTCTGCCGTCATCCGCGGCGCGCCGAATATTGGCATTACCTCGCACGCACCGAATGGCGCGACGACGGGCCGGAGGATCGCAATCTCGCGAATTGGACCAAGAAAACCTTCGGGCCCTTCGTGCCCGAGGCGCTGCGCGCCTATGTCCGCGCCAGGGTCTCCGCGCCCGCCGAGTGACGCAACCGCGCCTTGAGCCGTCGCCCCCAGGGCGATGCGGTCAGCAAATAATAGAGATTGGCCAGCGGCGCGTCGCCTTTGGCGATCGCGTGCGCCAGCAGCGCCAGCCCTTGGCGCGGTAGGGTGGGATAGACGCCGCGGCCGATCGCGGTAAGGCGCGCGCCGAGAATGGTGCGCCGCTGGCCGGGCGTGAGTCGCTCGCCCAGCAAGCGGCAATGGCGCTCGATCATCGGCAGCACGGTCTCGTATTCGCGGTTGCGGTTGCGGCTGCTGAGGCTGGCCGGCTGCTCGTGCATGGCGGTAAGGCAGGCATCGACGAAGCCAACCTCGCCTTGCAGCGCCATGCGGATGAAGAAATCCTGATCTTCTTCGGCCGAGCGCAAGCTTTCGTCGAAGCCGCCGATCGTCCGTGCGGTCGCGGTGCGGGCGATCACCATGCTCGGCACGAGGTAGGAATGATGCAGCATGCTGAGCCAGGCCGCGGCGCCTTGCGGCGGCATACGCTGGCGGTTGACGATCGCGCGCGTGCCATCGACGTAATGCACCTCGGCGCGGCAGCCGATCAGCACCATGCGCGCATCGGCGGCGACGATCGCCATCTGACGCGATAGCTTGTCGGGCGCCCAGGTGTCGTCGGCATCGAGGAAGGCGAGGAATTCGCCGCGCGCCGCGGCGATCGCGCGATTGCGGGCCGCGGCAACGCCGCCATTTTGCGCGCAGGCGATGACCTGCAGGTCGCTGCCCGCCGCCTGGCGCAGCAGCGCCAGCGTATCGTCCGTGCTGCCGTCGTCGACGGCGATGATCTCGATCGGCCGATAGCTTTGCGCGCGCGCCGCGGCCATCGCGTCGCGCACCGTGCGCGCGGCATTGAAGCAGGGCATGACGACCGTGACGAGCGGGCTTTCGGTCATCGAGCCGCCGCCTCGGCGGGTGGCTTGCCGGCGGTGGCGGCTTGGCGATAGATCGCGTGATGCGCCGCCGCCGAAGCCTCCCAGGAAAATTGCCGTGCCCAGCGGCGTGCGGTTTCATTGGGCTGCGTGCCATGACGGCGTGCAGCGAGGGCCGCTTGCGCTGCCGCGATCCAGCCGTCGCGGTCCTGGGGCTCCAGGACCACGGCGCCGGGCCCGACCAGCTCGGCGAGGCTGCCGAGCGCGCTCATCAGCACCGGCGTTCCGACCGCCTGCGCCTCGAGAGCGGGAAAGCCGAAGCCCTCGTAGAGCGTCGGATAGAGCATCGCCGCGGCGTTCTGCACCAGCCGCGGCATCGTCGCTTGCGCGAGGAACGGCGCAAAGCACACGCGCGCGCGAAGCTCGGGCGCGATGGCGTCGCGCGTGGCAGCGTGGCTGGTCGCCGGCACGCCCAGAACGACCAGTTGCAGCGCCGGCTCGGCGAGCGCGGCGAAGGTCTCGACCGCCCAGGTAAGCCGCTTGCGCGCGAGCAAGCCGCCGCAATAGAGCAGATAAGGCTCGCGGATCCCGGCGGCGCGCAGCGGCTCGTCGAGCGGCGCCGGCTGCGCGTCGAGGAACCCGCGCTCGACCCCATGCGGGACGACGCGAAGCTTGGGCGCGAGCGCGGGCCAGAGCCGCAGGATGTCGCGTTTCGATTGCTCGCTGATGGTGATGAGCGCCGCGGCCCGGGCAAAGGCGCGCGGCAAGATCGTATCGCGATAGAAGCCGGGCGGCAGGTCGTCGTCGCGATCCCAGATCATGGTGTCGTGGATCGTGACCACCATCGGTACCGGCTGCCACAGCGGCGCCGAATTTTGCGTGCAATGCAGGACATCGATGCCGCGCCAGCGCGCCTGGGCGGGCAGTACGGCCTGCTCCCAGAGGCGGAAGCGATAGCCGGGGCAATCGCGCGCCGCGAGCGGGGCGCTTTGGCCTGCCGGCAGGGGATTGTGGAACGGACGGTCGGGACGGTCGGAGAAGAATTGCCAGCGCAGCGTCGGCTCCGCGGCCAACGCGCCGATCATGCCACAAAGGTAGTTCCCCATCCCGCGTATATGATCGACCGTCAGGCACCGCGCATCGATGCCGATCGTCAGCGTCTCGTTGCGTGGTGAAGCCAGGCGTCCCGCGAACATGGCGGCGCGCTATTTCGTCGGCCGCATTGCCATTTGCGGTTGCGGCGCGGGCAAGGCTTTCGGCCGGCCGCGGTTGAGCGACAGCCGTTGGGCGAGAGTCGGCTCCACTTTGCCCATCAGCGCGAGCTCGGCGAGCGAAATCCGGCGCACGGCGGCGATCACGATCAACAGCGTGTAATAAAAGTCCCAATAAGGCAGCGACAAGAAGCTGCCGCCGATCGCATAGCCAAGCAGCGCGACGATCGACATGTGACCGAGATCGTTGGCCCAGCGCAGCTCGGGCACGTCTTTGGTGCGGCGAATGATGGTGCGGCAATTGCCGAAGCCGACCAGCAGCAGCGCGATCCAGACGAACAACGCCGGGAAGCCGTTCTCGCCGAGCACTTCGAGCCAGATGCTATGGACGGCGCGGGCTTGCGCGCCGGGCGCATATCGATCGACGACCTCTTGGGTATAGGGCGCGTAAAAGCCGCCCCCCACCAGCGGCCGCGCGACCGCGATCTTGATCGCGGTCGCCCAGATCTGGAGCCGGCCTTCGGCCGACGCATCCTGCTCGTAGTTTTGGATGGTGGCGATACGCGCCACCCAGCCGCTCGGCATGAACATCACCGCGCCGGCGACCGTGCCGCCGATGACCACGGCCGAGACCAGCTTATGCTTGGAATGCCGCCACAGCCACATGATCATCGCGCTCAAGGCGATGAAGGCGCCGCGCGAATAGCTCGCAAGGACCGACAGGAGGCAGAAGCCCATCGACAGCCGCGCGCCGATGCGCAGCAGGTCGTTCTTCGATTGCCGGCCGAGATAGTTTATCAACGGCAGGGTCATCACGAGCGCCGCGGCGAGCTGGTTGTTGTCGGAGATCTCGGTCAGGTCCGGTCCCCAGACGCGATAGGCGCCGCCGGTCAGCAGCGTGAACACGCCGCCCTTGATGCCGTAATACGAGATCGAGATCACCATGATCCACATCAGCGCGTGAACGCGCACGCGATTGGTCAGCAGCGCCGCGGTGATGAAGAAGAAGACGAACTCCTTCAAGATCGCTTCCCATTTGATCCAGGCGCGGTCGGGCACGAGCGAGTAGTAGGTGCTGATGGTGAACAGCACCGCAAGCAGCGCGAGCAGCACCGTGGTCGCGTCGAGCGGAATGCGCCGCCGCTCGCTCACCAACCAGCCGGCGATGCCGACCAGGCCGACGATGACCGCCCAAGGCAGGCTGTCGCCGATGCCCCACACCAGACGATGCGGGCTCATGAACGACACCCACGACCACAGCAGCACGCCGATGAAGGGCGTGAGGAAAGCCGATGGCAGCAGCGCGATGATCAGAACCGTCAGAAACAGCGAGCGCACGGCGGAAACCCTGGCAAAACTTTGGTCGCAGCGATGCTTAAGGGGATACCGGAAATAGATTAAGAGGCCGGTAATTTTGTCGGCCGGGGGCGCGAGAAGGCCGGTGCGGCGCGTGCGGCGCGCAAGCGCTTGCCGCCGCCGTTAACGCAATCTTACCCATGCCTGTGGGATGAGAAGACGATGGCCGGATCGCCGTTGGTTTCGATCGTCATTCCCGCGTTCAACGCGAGCGCCACGCTCGCTCGCGCGCTCGATTCGGTGGCGGCGCAAAGCTATTCCGCCTGGGAAGCGATCGTGGTCGACGATGCGAGCAGCGACGATACCGCCGCCTGCGTCGAGCGGCGCGGCGGTGAGCGCTGTCGCGTGATCCGCCGGGCCGTGCGCGGCGGCCCCGCGGCGGCGCGCAATGACGGGATCGTCGCAGCGTGCGGCGATCTCATCGCCTTTCTCGATGCCGATGACGAATGGCTGCCGGAAAAGCTCGGCCGTCAGGTTGCGGCGATCGCGCGGCATTCCGCCGCCAGCCTCGTTGTCTGCGACCTGCGCGCAGTGCATGAGGACGGCAGCGAGGGTGCGTCGGTGTTCGCGCGCCAGCCACCGGCATCCGGGCCGGATGCCTGGAAGGTGCTGCTGGAATCCTCTTTCATCGGCACCTCGGCGGCGCTCGCGCCTCGGCGGCTGATCCAGGAGATCGGCGGGTTCGACGAGACCCTGGCCGTGGGCGAGGATCAGGATCTCTTCATCAAGCTCGCGCTGCGCGGCGAGGTCGTAATCGTGCCGGAAGCGCTCGCCATCTATCACTATCGCCCGTCCAGCTATTCTGCCGCCTATGCCGGCGCCCAGGCGCGCATCGTGCTCGGCATGGTCCGCGGCCATCTCGCCGCCGAGCGCGGACGTCTGGCCTGGCACGAGCGGCGCCGCATCCTCGCGCATCGCTATGGCCGGCTCGGCCGGAATCTCGTTGCTGCGGGCGCGCGCGGCCGGGGCGCCGGGCTGATCCTCGAAGCCGCCTGCCTCGGAAGCGTCACGCTCGAGAATCTCTCGGCTCTCTTGCGCGCGGTTCGTCCGTGATGCCGGTCGGTTACCCTGAGATAGTGCTAGGCGTGGTCCTCGTCGGGGGTGAGGGCGCTGAGCTGCAGGGCGTGGACACCGCCCGCGAGCTCCTCGGCCAGGATGCCGTAAACGCGGCGCTGGCGCGCGACCCGGCTTTCGCCGGCAAAGGCGGCGGCGACGATCTCGATGCGGAAATGCGTCTCCTCGCCGCTGTGGGCGCCGTGATGATGGCCGGCATGGAGCTGAGAATCATTATAGATGGCCAGACGGTCGGGGTGCAGCGCGGCGTCGAGTTTCTGGCGGATCCGGTCGGCGGTACTCATGCCATTTCCCACGAAGAATGGGCCGCACTTCGTCCCAAAAAGCCCTGCTGTCAAGCGCTGTTAACGCCGATCCCGCCGGCTTGTCAGGTTTGCGGCCAACCCCCATACTCATACGATGTCCCGCCCCCGTCTCGTCTATAGCGACGATCCGGCACCGGTGCCGCCCCGGCCCTGCGACCATCCCGGCTGCGCGGCGGCGGGCGACTTCCGGGCGCCGCGCTCGCGGGCGACCTTGGACGATTTCTACTGGTTCTGCCTCGATCATGTGCGCGCCTACAACGCCTCCTGGAACTACTATGCCGGGATGAGCAGCGCCGATATCGAGGCGGCGATCCGGCATGACACGGTCTGGCAACGCCCAACCTGGCCGCTCGGCGCCCGGATCGGCAATTTGCGCAGCGCCAAATGGCGCGGCTTCGGCCTGTTCGATCTCGACGAGGAAACCCCGGCCGAGCGGTCCCCGAAGCGGCCGCGCTCGCTGCAGGAAAAGGCACTGGCGCTGTTCGACCTGACCCCGCCCTTGACCCTGGCCGGACTCAAGATGCGCTATAAGGAGCTCGTGAAGCGCCATCATCCCGACGTGCATGGCGGCGACAAAGAGGCCGAAGAACGCCTCAAGGAGAT
>Ga0307373_10009808_pt1 | contig 14216 bp, 10 predicted proteins | sample OX2MG_FD_202534 | JGI IMG/M metagenome (GOLD analysis project Ga0307373, IMG submission 202534) | Soil microbial communities from Risofladan, Vaasa, Finland - OX-2 | ecosystem: Environmental > Terrestrial > Soil > Coastal area > Acid sulfate soil | place: Finland: Risofladan, Vaasa | collected... | reverse complement strand
TGATCTGCGCCGAGGCCGAGCAGATGCTGGGGCTGGCGGGGATCACGGCGGACCCCGCCGCGGCCCTCGACGACGGCCGGGCGCTGGCGGTCTTCCGGCGGATGGTGCGGGCCCAGGGGGGCGACCCTGATGCGCGGCTGCCGACGGGGACCACCCTCGGGGTCGTCCCGGCGGACCGGGCGGGGTTCGTCCGGCGCCTGGAGGCCCGGGCGGTGGGCTTGGCGGCGTGGCGGCTCGGGGCGGGGCGGGCCCGTGCCGGCGACCCCGTCTCGGCGGTGGCGGGGGTCTGGTGCCGGGCCAAGCCGGGAGAGCCGGTCGAGGCCGGCCAGCCGGTGCTGGAGCTGGTCGGCGACGACGCCCGCCGCCTGCCCGCCGCCCTGGCGGCGCTCGCGGACGCCGTCGAGCTCGGGCCCGAGCCGCCCGCCGTGGCCCCGATGATCCTGGAGCGCCTGGGCGCCGCCGGGAGTCCCGGGGCGTAGGGGTCGAGCGGTGCGGCTCGCCGACCTCGCCGAGACCTCCCTGCGGGTGGCGGCGACGCGCTCCCGGCTGGCCAAGGTCGACGCCATCGCCGCCAGGCTGGGCGCGGCCGCCCCGGACGAGGTGGCGGTCGCCGTCCGGTACCTCACGGGAGAGCTGCGCCAGCGGCGGGCCGGCGTGGGCTGGGCCGCGCTGCGGCGGCTGCCCCCGGCGGCCGCGACGGCGTCGCTCTCAGCTTTGGACGTGGACCTGGTCTTCGGCCGGCTGGAGTCCGCCGGGGGACCGGGTGCGGTCGCGGAGCGGCGGGCCCAGCTGCGCGCGCTGCTGGCGCGCGCCACCGTCGAGGAGCAGCGGTTCCTGGTGTCGCTCGCGCTGGGCGAGCTGCGCCAGGGTGCGCAGGCCGGGATCATGGCCGAGGCGGTGGCCCGTGCCGCCGGGGTCGAGGTGGCCCTGGTGCGAAGGGCCGCCATGCTCTCGGGCGACCTCGCCACCGTCGCCGACGCCGCGCTCCGCGGGGGCGCGGGGGGGCTCGACCGATTCCAGCTGGTGGTGGGGCGGCCCGTTCGTCCGATGCTGGCCCAGACGGCGGCGTCGGTCGCGGCGGCGATGGGGGCGGTCGGGACGGCGATCGTCGAGTGGAAGCTCGACGGGGTCCGGGTCCAGGTCCATCGCGACGGCGACGACGTCGCGGTGTTCACCCGCACCCTCGACCCGATCACGAGCCGGGTGCCGGAGCTCGTGGAGGCGGCGCGCGCGCTTGCGGCCCGCAGCGTGGTCCTCGACGGTGAGGCGATCGCGCTGCGCCCGGACGGGCGGCCGCGACCGTTCCAGGAGACCAGCGGCCGGGTGGCCAGCCGCGATGCGGCCGCCGAGCCGCGCCGGGCCGTCCCCCTCACACTCTTTGTGTTCGACTGCCTCTGGCTCGAGGGCGAGGCGCTGATCGACCGGCCGGCGGCAGCGCGCCTGGCCGCCGCCGCCGCGGTCCTGCCCCCCTCGGTGTGGGTGCCTCGGGTCATCACCGGCGACGTCGCCGCCGCCACCCGATTCTTCGAAGACGCCGTCGCCCGTGGCCACGAGGGGGTGATGGTCAAGGCCCTCACCGCGCCGTACCAGGCCGGTCGCCGGGGCGCGGCCTGGCTCAAGGTCAAGCCCCGCCACACCCTGGACCTGGTGGTGCTCGCCGCCGAGTGGGGGCACGGCCGCCGCCAGGGGTGGCTGTCCACCCTGCACCTGGGCGCCCGCGACCCGGCCACCGGCGGCTTCGCCATGCTCGGCAAGACCTTCAAGGGGCTGACCGACGTGATGCTCGCCTGGCAGACCGCGCGGCTGCTCGCGCTCGCCACCGACAGGGGCCAGGGGGTCGTTGCGGTGCGGCCGGAGCTGGTGGTCGAGGTCGCCTTCGACGGGATCCAGTCCAGCCCCCGCTATCCCGCCGGGATGGCGCTCCGGTTCGCCCGGGTGGTGCGCCACCGGCCCGACCGGCGCGCCGACGAGGCGGACACGGTGGCGACGGTGCGGAGGTTGCACCGGGGAGGGTGACGACCGCCGGCCACCGCCGCTACCCAGGCCCCGCCCGCGGGTCCGCCTCGTCCAGGCGCCGGACGACCTCCGCGAGGAGCCGGCCCACCCGGCCGGCGGCGGCCGCCCCCTCCCGCAGCACCTCCTCCCCGTCGATCGGAGACGGGGTGAGCCCGGCGGCGAGGTTGGTGACCAAGGACAGGCCCAGGACCCGAGCACCGAGATGGTGGGCCGCGATCGCCTCCAGGACGGTGGACATCCCGACCAGGTCGGCGCCCGCCGCGCGCAGCGCCCGGATCTCGGCCGGTGTCTCGAACTGGGGGCCGGGGACGCCGGCGTAGACGGCCTCGGCGACGCTGGGGTCGACCCGCCGCACCAGGGCCCGCAGCCCTTGGTGGTAGAGGTGGGTCACGTCGAGGAAAGGGCCGGCACGGGGCTGGGGTGGGAGGGGGCCGGTCAGCGGGGAGCGGCCGGTCAGGTTGAGGTGGTCCGCGATCAGGACCGGGCGGCCCACCCGAAGGTCTGGTCGCAGCGAGCCGGCGGCGTTGGTGAGCACGACCGTCCCGGCCCCGGCCAGGACCGCGACCCGCACGGCGTGAACGACGCGGGAGGGCGGATGCCCCTCGTAGAGGTGGACCCGCCCGGAGAGCACCAGGACCAGTCGCGTTCCCACCCGGACCGATCGCACCGTCCCCTGATGGCCGGGGGCGGTCGGAGGTGCGAACCCGGGCAGGTCGGCGGGCGCGACCTCCTGCTCGACCGGGCCGACCGCCGCCTCGGCGGCGGCCCACCCCGACCCCATCACGATCGCCACATCGGGGGCACCGCCGATGCGCTCCCGCAGCGCCTCGGCGGCCTCCTCCGCGACCCGGTACGGCTCCTCGGCCCCGACCACCCTGGAAGGATGCCAGGCCGGCGAGCGGCGCCGACCGCCGGCGGGACCGAGCACCGGGGTGCGGCACCGCGCGACGGTGGACCCGCGGAGCGCTGTCGTGTCGGGTCGGTCGGGGCACCGGCGGCGTGGGCAAGGCCGAGGCGCTCGCGCTCGCCAACGCGGAGCGGATCGCGTTCGCGCAGTCGTGCCGCGAGGGGGCCTGGCGCCGGGTCGTCCCGGGCGAGGGCTGGCCCGTCGGGGTGCGCATCCATCACGGCGCCGCCGGCCACCCGCTGCTGACCGGCCGGATCCGGGAGCTGCTCTGTGCCGGGCGGGTGGAGGGCTCCCCCGCCGAGCTCGGGGCCGCCAACGCCGGTCACGCAGAGCGGTTCGCGGGGGTCTCGGTGGACGAGGCCGTCGCCGCCTGCCGGCGCACCGGCGCCGCGGCCGCAGCCCACCGGCGGACGCTGCCCGACGCCGACCTGGATCGTGAGCGGCCCACCGGCATCGCGGGCGGGCGGACCCTCACGTCGCGGCCTGGGCGATAGCCGCGACCCGCCACAGAGCGACCCATCTCGACCACGCGCCCAGGGCCGTCGCCGACCCCTGAGCGGGCTGCGCCCGGGTCGGCCCCCCTACTCACGTCGGTACGGCTGGCCGTCGGCCGCCGGCGGCCGGACCCGGCCCACCAGACCCGCCACCGCCACGATCGTCGCCACGTACGGGGCCATCAGCAGGAAGGGGGACGCGATCGGGACGTTGAGCACCGACAGGGTGCTCTGCAGCGAATCGGCGAAGCCGAACAGAAGGCAGGCGGAGGCCGCCCAGAGCGGGTTCCAGCGGCCGAAGATCATCGAGGCCAGCGCCACGTAGCCGAGCCCGGCCGACATGTCGGCGGTGAACTCCCCGGTCGAACCGATGGAGAGCGCGGCCCCGCCGAGTCCGCCGATCGCGCCGCCCAGGATCACGTTGCGGTAGCGGATGAAGAGCACCCGCAGGCCGACGGTGTCGGCGGCGCGGGGGTGCTCGCCGACGGCACGGACCCGAAGGCCCCAGCGGGTGTGGAAGAGGCCGACCTGGATCACGAGGAGGAGGGCGAGGGCGAGGTAGAGGAAGACGTTCTGGTCGAAGACGATCGGCCCCACCAGGGGGATGCGGTCGAGCAGCGGCACCGCCACCGGTCCGAACGTCGCGGGTGAGTTCAGCACCGACTGGTTGGGGGTGAGCACCTGGGTGTCGAGGAAGGTCGTCAGCCCGGTGGCGAACGTCACGATGACGAAGCCCACGATGATCTGGTCCGCCTGGTAGCGCAGGCACAGGAACGCGAGCAGGGCGCCGATGAGGGCGCCGGCCGCGGCCCCGCCCAGCATCCCCAGCCAGAGGTCGCCGGTGACCGAGCCGACCATCGCCCCCAGGAACGCCCCCGCCAGGAACTGGCCCTCGATGGCGATGTTGATGACCCCCGAGCGCTCGCACATCACCCCCGCCAGGGCTCCGAAGACCAGGGGGACGGAGTCGATCAGGGTGTTGGCGAGCATGCCCTCGAAGCTCATCTCCGTGCCCCGGGCGGCCCACACCAGGAACGCCAACCCGAAGGCGGTGAGGGCCAGACCCAGCGGCGCGTAGGGGTGGCGGCCGCGGGGGCGGAGCAGCAGCAGCAGGCCGGCGGCCACCGCGACCGCCGCCAGGACGGCATTGGTCAGCCGCACCGGCAGCACCACCACCGGCACCGACACCGCCGGCGCCGAGTCGAGGTTGAGCCGGGCCAGGCTGGCGCCGCCGACGTGAAGCGCGAACAGGACCGCGATCCCCAGCCCCAGCCCGCAGCAGACGACGCCATGCCAGAACCGTCGGCGGTGGTGGGCGGCGGCGGCCGCGCGGCCGCCGCCGACGGCGCCCCAGGTGATCGGGGTCATCCCCCCCACCCCTGGGAGAGCAGGCGGATGCCCCCGCCCTGGGCTCGGATGCGATAGAGCTGCCGCACCAGCTGCGGCGCGGCGATGAAGAAGACGATCACCGCCTCGATCACCTCGACCAGCTCGATGGGGATGCTGGTCTGCGCCTGCATCTGCAGGCCGCCGGCCTGGAAGGCCCCGAACAGCAGGGCGGCCAGGACCACCCCGGTCGGGTTGGCGCGGCCGAGCAGCGCCACGATGATGGCGGTGAAGCCCAGCTCCTCGCCGAAGTTGGGCACCAGCTGGTTGGCGACGCCCAGGACCTGGACCCCGCCAGCGAGGCCGGCCAGGCCACCGGCGAGGACGAAGGCGAGGGTCACCATCTTGGGGATGTCGACCCCGGCCGCCCGGGCGGCGGCCGGGCTGGCGCCGATCAGCCGGAACCGGAAGCCCAGGGTGGTCCGCCGCATCAGCCACCACACCGCACCGGCGGCCAGCAGGGCCACCACGATGCCGCCGTTGACGCGCAGGCCGGGACCGGCGAGGTGGGGGAGCTGGACCGCCGCGGGCACCGGCCGGGAGATGGCGTTGACCTGGAGGCCGCCACCCAGGAAGAACGGCAGGCCCAGCAGGTACACGAGGAGGTTGAGGACGACGTAGTTGAGCATGATGGTGGTGATCACCTCGTGGGCACCGGTGCGGGCCTTGAGGACGCCCGGGACCCAGCCGGCCGCCGCGCCCCCGGCGAAGCTGCCGACGAGGCCGAGCGCGAGGTGGAGCGTTCCCGGAAGCCCCGGCAGCACCAGTCCGATGGCGGCCCCCGCCAGGGCCCCGGCGATGATCTGACCCTGGGCGCCGATGTTGAACATGCCGGCCCGGAAGGCGAGCGCCACCGCCAGCCCGCTGAGCAGCAGCGGGGCGGTGTCGACCAGGGTCTCGGAGAGCGGCGTGAAGGCGGCGACGAAGGCCCCGGCCGTGCGCTGCTGGAAGGCGTGCACGTAGGCGGCGGGGTCGCCCAGGGCGCCGGTGAAGAGGGCCGCGTAGGCCGTCTCCACCGCGGTCCAGGACGTGTGCACGGCCCGGCCCGGGTCGTGGAGGACGTGCCCCCACGCGGTGAGGGTTGCGGTGCTGGTCGCCACGATGATGACGGCGCCCACCACCAGCGCCGAGAAGACGGCGAGCACGGTGACGACCAGCGTCCCCGGGACCGCCACCGCCTGGAGCCGGCGCCGCGGCCCCGGCCCGGCGGCGGGTGGGGAGTCGACCGGCTCGGGCGCGGGCGGGACCGGCGTCCCCGCGCTGGCGGCGTTCGCGTCGACCTCGGTCACGGGGCCGCCCCGGGAGCCATGGCCGGCGCCACGCCGGCCATCAGCAGCCCGAACGTCTCGCGGGGGGTGGACGGGAGGACGGTGGCGACGATCCGCCCCCGATACATCACGGCGATCCGATCCGCCAGCGCCACCACCTCGTCGAGCTCGGTGGAGACGAGGAGGATGGCGGTGCCGCGGTCCCGCTCCTCGACGAGGCGGCGGTGCACCGTCTCGGTCGAGCCCACGTCGAGGCCCCGGGTGGGCTGGGACGCGATCAGCAGCCGAAGGGGACGGGAGAACTCGCGGGCGAGCACCACCTTCTGCTGATTGCCGCCGGACAGGGTGGCGGCGGGGGCCGCCGGGGAGGCGCTGCGGATGTCGAACTCCTGGATCCGCCGGACCGCGTTGGCGCGCACCGCCCGGGGGTCGTACCGGAGCCCGGCGGCGAAGGGCCTGCGGTCGAAGAGGTCGAGGACCAGGTTCTCCGCCACCGAGAAGGAGAGCACCAGGCCCTCGCGCTGACGATCCTCGGGGATGTACCCGACCCCGGCCCTGGCCATCCGCCGGGAGGAGGCCTTGCTGAGGTCGGCACCGTCGACCCGCACCCGACCGGCGGCGGCGGGGACGAGCCCGTAGAGACAGCGGGCCAGCTCGGTCTGGCCGTTGCCCTGGACCCCCGCGACGCCGAGGATCTCGCCGGCGTGCACGGTGAGGCTGAGGCCGTGGACCGCGACGCCGCCGCGGTCGTCCACCACCCTGAGGTCGGCGACCTCCAGCACCGCCCCCCCGGGTCGGGCCGACCCCTTCTGCACCTGGAAGGCGACCGCCCGGCCGACCATCATCGCCGCCAGCTGCTCGGCGGAGGTCTCGGCGGGGGTGGTGCGGCCGACGACGCGGCCGAGCCGCATCACCGTGATCCGGTCGGAGACCTCCAGCACCTCGCCGAGCTTGTGGGTGATGAACACGATCGACCGTCCCGACGCCCGCAGGGCGCGCATGATCTGGAACAGCTCCAGGGTCTCCTGGGGGGTGAGCACCGCGGTGGGCTCGTCGAGGATCAGCAGCTCGGCCTCTCGCACCAAGGCCTTGATGATCTCGACCCGCTGCTGCACCCCCACCGGCAGCGTCTCGACCACCTGGTCGGGGTCGACCGCCAGGCCGTACCGCTCGGACTGCTCCCGGATCTCGCGCCGGGCGCGGCCGCGGTCGAGCAGACCGAAGAGCCGATGCACCGGCTCCTGGCCCAGGACCACGTTCTCTGCGACCGTGAAGACCGGGACCAGCATGAAGTGCTGGTGCACCATCCCGATCCTGGCCCGCAGCGCGTCCTTGGGGCTGGCGAGGTGGACCGTTCGCCCGTCGATTCGGATCGCGCCGCCGTCGGAGCGGCAGAGGCCGTAGCAGATGTTCATGAGGGTCGTCTTCCCGGCCCCGTTCTCGCCCAGGAGCCCGTGGATCTCGCCGGGCTCGACGACGAGGTCGACCCCGTCGTTGGCGACCAGGTCGCCGAAGCGCTTGACGATCCCCTGCAGCTCCAGCCGCACCGCCCGGCCCCCCCTACCGCGCCCCGTCTGCGGGGGAAGCCCGGCACACCGCCGCCCCCGCCGGGGCGGCGTCCGCTGCCCCCCGGACCGCCGGTCGGCCGGCCCGGTCGCGGTCCCGCGGCACCAGGACCCGGGCGTGGCCGGGGCGGGGGCGCCGAGGATTCGCGGAATCCGCGGGGCCGCCCGCTCCCGGTCGGCCTGAGATCACGTGCTGGCTGGGTACTTGAGGGGATTGACCGAGATGCGCCCGGCGATGATCCCGGCCCGGAGCTGGTTCAGGGTGGCCTTCACCCGATGCGGGACCCTGCCGGCGAAGTCGTGGAAGGGTGAGAGGCCGACGCCGTCGTTGGCGAGGGTGCCGTTGTAGACGCCGCCCCTGAAGGTGTGGTGGGCGGCCTCCAGGACCGCGGCCTTGACCGAGGCCACGATCCCCTTGGTCACGCTGGTGATGAAGATGCTGCAGTACTGGTGGGCCGAGACGCAGCCGTCGACGTCGACCCACTCCATCGCATGGGGCGGCCCGGCGGCCTTGACCGCCGCTGCCGCGCCCAGGCCGACCGATCCGGCGACCGGGAAGATGATGTCGGCATTGTCGTGGATCATGGTCTCGGTGTCGATCTTGCCGGCCGCCTGGTTGGTGAAGCTGCCGGTGAAGGTTCCCCGATTCTTGTTGGGGTTCCAGCCCAGCACCTTGACGTGGGCGTGGTGGTGGAGGTTGTAGTAGCGGACCCCGGCCACGAACCCGCTCATGTAGATGGTGACGGTGGGGATGTCGTCACCGCCGAAGGTTCCCACCACCTTCGACTTCGACATCGCGGCCGCCAGGTAGCCGCCCAGGAACGCGTCCTGGTCGGTGTGGTAGTAGAGCCCGAGGATGTTCTTGATCTTGGGGGTGTAGGTGTAGTCGACGATGGCGAAGTCCTGCTTGGGGTGGGCCTTGGCGGCCTGCTCGGTGGCGGTCCCCATGAGGAAGCCCACGGTGACGATGATGCCGCACTTCTGGCGCTCGAAGGCGTTGATGTTGGGGACGTAGTCGCTCGACGAGGTCGACTGCAGGTACTTCACCGCGACCGCGTGATCGGCGGTGTGGGCGGCCTGCATCCCCTGCCACGAGGAGGCGTTGAAGGAGCGGTCGTCGATGCCGCCGGTGTCGGTCACCATGCAGCCGAGGAACGAGCCCGCCCGGGGCAGCACCTTGCCGGCGGCGGTTCCGGCGGCGGGGTGGACCGCCCCGCAGCCGGTGGCCACCACGGCGAGGATCGCGCTCCCCACCGCGAGCCGGAGACCCGTGCGGTCGGCGCGTCGTCGCCGGGGCGGCGCCGGCGGCCGGGCCGTGCCCCCTCGTCTCGTGAACGCTGGTGTCATGACCTCCCTCCTGGGGTGGTCGGGGCGAGCCCCGACCGCCGCGCGGACCCGCACCGGATGGGTGGCCCCTGGCCCGGTGTCAGGCTCCCGGCGGCGGCGCCCCGACCCGCTCTCCGACCGGCCTGACCTGCCGACCCCCGCCGATCCCAGCACCGGAGCCGATGGTGCGGCGGAGTGTAGCAGCCGGGGCGGCGGCGGGCGGGTGGGCCGCCGGGCCGCGGCTCAGCCCGGGGCCAGCTGGGGGATGATCTCGCGGCCGTACGCCTCCAGGGTCTCCGGCTGCCGGTCGTGCATGAGGTAGAGGGCGAAGTGGTCGACCCCGAGCCGGGCCAGCTCGCGCAGCCTGGCGAGGTGGGCCGGGACCGGCCCCACCACGCAGAAGCGGTCGACGACCGAGTCCTCGACGAAGTCGGTGGTCGGGTTGCCGGCCCTTCCGTGGTGGGCGTAGTCGTAGCCGGTGCGGTGCCGGATGAAGTCGGTGAGGGCGCGCGGCACCGACCCGGAGTCGCTGCCGTACCGGCGCACGATCTCGGCGACATGGTTGCCGACCATCCCGCCGAACCAGCGCAGCTGGTCGCGCTGATGGGCGAGGTCGTCGCCGACGTAGGCGGGGGCGGCGACGCAGATGGTGATCGCGAGGGGATCGCGGCCGGCGGCACGGGCGGCCTCCCGCACGGTGGCGATCGCCCAGGCGGCGATGGCGGGGTCGGCCAGCTGGAGGATGAGACCGTCGGCGCAGCGCCCCACCAGAGCCAGCGCACGGGGGCCGTAGGCGGCCATCCAGACCTGGGGGCCGGTGGTGCGCACCCAGGGGAGGCGCACCGCACGACCGCGGATCCGCACCACCTCGCCGGCCGCCAGGCCCCGGATCACCGAGATCGCCGCCTCCAGCTCGGCCAGGCCGGCGGGACGGCCCCCGGTCACCCGCACCGCCGAGTCGCCCCGGCCGATGCCGCACACGGTCCTGGGCCCGAACGCCTCGTTGAGGGTGGCGAAGCAGGAGGCGGTCACAGTGGGGTCGCGGGTCACGGGGTTGGTCACCATCGGCCCCACCACGACCCGCGCGGTCGCGGCCAGGATCTGGGGGTAGATCACGAATGGCTCCTGCCAGAGGACGACCGAGTCGAACGTGAAGACGTGGCTGAACCCGAGCGTCTCCGCCAGCTGGGCGAGCTCGACGGTCCGCCGCGCCGGGGGGTCGGTCTGGAGCACGACTCCGAACTGCACCGGTCGGCCTCGCCCGGTCAGCCGAGCGCCCGGGAGAGGCCCCGGGCCAGGAAGCGGCCGTCGCCGGGCCGGCCGACGTACCGGCCGCCCTCCAGCACCACCCGGCCGCGCACCAGCACCGTCTCGGCGGCGCCTTTGACCCTGAGCCCCTCGTAGCAGGAGTAGTCGACCGCCATGTGGTGGGTCGCCGCTCCCAGGGTTCGCGACCGCGAGGGGTCGTAGACGACGATGTCGGCGTCCGAGCCCGGGCCGATCGTCCCCTTGCGCGGGAAGAGCCCGAACATGCGCGCCGGCGCGGTCGAGACCAGCTCCACCCAGCGGGTGAGGGGGATCCGGCCCTCGGTCGCCGCGTGGTGGAGCAGGTCCAGGCGGTGCTCCACCCCCGGGAGCCCGTTGGGGATCTTGGAGAAGTCGTCCCGGCCCAGCTCCTTCTGCTCCCGGAAGCAGAACGGGCAGTGGTCGGTGGCCACCACCTGGAGGTCGTCGGTGCGCAGGCCGCGCCAGAGGGCGGCCTGGTGCGCCCGCGGCCGCAGCGGTGGCGAGCACACGAACTTCGCCCCCTCGAAGCCATCGCCGGCGAGCTCATCGTCGGAGAGGAAGAGGTACTGGGGGCACGTCTCGGCGAAGACGGGCTCGCCGCGGTCCCGCGCGTCGGCGACCTCGGCCAGTGCCTCGGCCGCCGACAGGTGGACGACGTACAGGGGCGCCCCGGCGACCCGCGCCAGCGCGATCGCCCGATGGGTCGCCTCGCCCTCGAGGACCGCCGGGCGGGTGGATCCGTGGAACTTGGGGCTGCGCTCGCCGCGGGCCAGCGCCTGCAGGACCAGCTGGTCGATGGCGATGCCGTTCTCGGCGTGCATCTGGATCAGCGCCCCGATCCCGGCGGCCCGCTGCATCGCCCGCAGGATCTCGCCGTCGGTGGCGTAGAAGACGCCCGGGTACGCCATGAACAGCTTGAAGCTGGTCACGCCCTCCTCGACCAGCCGGTCCATCTCGGCGAGCGAGGCGTCCGTGACCTCGCTCAGGATCATGTGGAAGCCGTAGTCGGCGGCGCAGCGGCCCTCGGCCCTGGCGAGCCAGCCCTCCAGCCCCTGATGGAGGGAGCCCCCCCGCGGCTGGATGGCGAAGTCGACGATGGTGGTGGTGCCGCCCCAGACGGCGGCCCTGGTGCCGGTCTCGAAGGAGTCGGCGGCGAACGTGCCGCCGAAGGGCATCTCCATGTGGGTGTGGGCGTCGACCCCGCCCGGGATCACGTACCGGCCGGCGGCCTCCACCACCCGGTCGGCGGCGGCCGCGAAGCTGCGGGCCAGCTCGGTGTCGGGAGGGGCCACCGCCAGCACCCGCTCGCCCTCGACCAGGACCTCGGCCCGAACCTCCTGCTGGGCGCTGATCACGGTGCCGCCGCGCACGATCAGGCGCACCGGGCAGGGCTCCCGCAGGGCGGCCCGGTCACGGGCTCACCAGGGCCCCGTACGCGTCCGGGCGGCGGTCGCGGTAGAAGGCCCACACTCGGCGGACCTCCTCCAGCAGTCCCATGTCGAGGTCGCGCACCACCACCTGGTCGTCGGTGTCGGAGGCGGCGTCCCCGACCAGCTGCCCCCTGGGGTCGACGAAGTACGAGCCGCCGTAGAAGTCGTTGTCCCCGAGCGGCTCCACCCCCACCCGGTTGATCGCCCCCACGAAGTAGAGGTTGGCGACCGCCGCGGCCGGTTGCTCCAGCCGCCAGAGGTGGGCGGAGAGCCCCCGGCTGGTCGCCGAAGGGTTGAAGACGATCCGGGCCCCGGCGAGACCGAGCGCCCGCCACCCCTCGGGGAAATGCCGGTCGTAGCAGATGTACACGCCGACCGGGCCCACCGCGGTCCGGAACACGGGGTAGCCGAGGTTCCCGGGGCGGAAGTAGAACTTCTCCCAGAATCCCTCGACCTGGGGGAGGTGGTGCTTGCGGTACGTGCCCAGGTAGCGGCCGTCGGCGTCGACCACGGCGGCGGCGTTGTAGAGCACCCCGGGCTGCTCCTCCTCGTAGACCGGGACCACCAGGACCATCCCGGTCTCCCGGGCCAGCTCGCGCATCCGCTCGACGATGGGGCCGCCCGGCACCCGCTCCACCAGCCGGTAGTACGCGGGGTCCTGGACCTGGCAGAAGTAGGGGCCGCTGAAGAGCTCCTGGAAGCACAGCACCCGAGCCCCCTGCGCCGCCGCCTGGCGGGCGAGCTGCACGTTGGCCTCGACCATCGAGGCGGTGTCTCCGGTCCAGTGCGTCTGCACCAGCGCAGCCCGGACGGTCTCCGCCATCGGCGTCCCTCCACACGCTCCCCGCCGCCCGCTCCGCGCCGACTCTCCCACCGCCCGGATGTGGTGTCAAGCCGGCCAGTCGGTCGACCCCGTTGTGGCCCGGCGGCCAACGGGAGCACGCTCCCCTCCCAGCCGGTGGGCGACCGGGGGTGGGCCTGGCCGCGCATCGGGCGATCCTCGGTGACGAGCCGGCAGCCGTGCTCGGGCGCGGTGGCACAGATCAGCCGGCCGGCGGGGTCAGCCGGACGGTCCGCGGCTGCGACACCGGCGCACCGCCGCATGCGCGCATGGACGCCGCGCACCGGCACCGGCCGGGCCTGGTGCGGCCGCTCTGGTGCCCTCCACCTCCCCCCCGGCCTCCACGTCGTCGCGCAGCGCGAGGATCCCTGGCCTTGATCTCGGGGCGGTCAGTGTTCTGGTCATGCGGTCACCGCCGCCCGAGGGCGCGCGGATGCCGTCGGCGGCGGGCGGGGACGGCCCGGGATCGGCGCCGCGGAGAATCGGCGGGTCCCAGTCCCCACCGATCCGCGGCCGCGCGATCAGTCGACCGGGACGGTCCCCAGGTACTGCGGAACGAGCCGCACCGCCAGCTCCCGCTCCACCGCCGCCGCCAGACCCACCAGCTGCGTCTCGCTCCAGGCGGCGCCGAGGAGGGTGAGGCCGACGGGGAGGCCGTCGGTCAGGCCGACCGGCACGGTGATCGCCGGTGTCCCGGCGACGGCGGCCGCCTGGTAGCCGGCTCCGCCGTCGGCGTCACCGTTGACGAGGTCGCTGCACGGCGCCGGGCCCATGGTGGGGACCAGCAGCGCGGCCACCTCGTGGGTGCGGAGGGCGTGGTCGATCCCCTGGCGGCGGGCCCGTCGCCAGCCTCGGGCGCGGGCGCGTCGGTAGCCGGGTGCGGCGAGTCCGTCGGTGGCGGCTGCCTGGACGAACAGCTCCTGACCGAACCAGCGCAGCTCCTGGTCGGCGTGGGCCTCGTTGAAGTCGATCAGCTCGACGAGGCTGCGGGGGCAGGCATCAAGCTGCCCCGGGCGCTCCCGCAGGTAGGCGTCGACACCGTCCTTGAACTCGTGCAGGAGCACGGTGAGCTCGTCGGGGCTGCCGCGCAGCACCTCGGCGGTCGGGATGTCGGCGGGGTCGACCAGCACCGCGCCGGCGGCACGGAGCTCGGCCAGGGCCGCCTCCACCAGCCGGTCGGCGCGCGCGCTGTACCCGAAGTGGACGGCCCGGGCCACCCCCAGCCGCACCCCGGCGAGGGGGGGCGGGCTCGCGGCCGCCGCGGCCGTCGCCAGGGGGCCCGCACCGCGCCGGCGCGTCGCCGGGTCCAGGGGGTCGCGCCCGGCGAGCACGTCGAGGAGGCGGGCGGCGTCGAGCACCGTGCGCGCCATCGGCCCCACCGTGTCCTGGCTCGCCGAGATCGGCACCACCCCCGAGCGGCTCACGCGCCCGACCGTGGGCTTGATCCCGACCACCCCGCAGAACGCGGCCGGGCAGAGGATCGAGCCGTCGGTCTCGGTGCCGACCGCCAGCGGCGCCAGGCCCGCCGCCACCGCGGCACCGGAGCCGGAGCTGGAGCCCCCGGGGCTGCGGTCGAGGACGTGCGGGTTGCGGGTCTGCCCGCCGCAGGCGCTCCACCCGCTGGCGCTGTGGGTGGAGCGGAAGTTCGCCCATTCCGAGAGGTTGGCCTTGCCGAGCACGATCGCCCCCGCCTCGC
>Ga0307373_10009807_pt1 | contig 14216 bp, 15 predicted proteins | sample OX2MG_FD_202534 | JGI IMG/M metagenome (GOLD analysis project Ga0307373, IMG submission 202534) | Soil microbial communities from Risofladan, Vaasa, Finland - OX-2 | ecosystem: Environmental > Terrestrial > Soil > Coastal area > Acid sulfate soil | place: Finland: Risofladan, Vaasa | collected... | reverse complement strand
TCGAGGCGGCCGAAAAATCGCTCGAACAAATCAAGGTGCCAAGTTATACCGGCACAGGCTGGTACGCATACACCTACAAAACACATCTCAACGGCGCCCAGAACTATTTCGAGCGCCTGCGTGGACCAAAGAAACTGACGTTCGTTGGACCGGCGCACTTAGAGCGCCCGTTCCATTCGCTGCATGGCGAGATCCTGCGCTGGCACGACCGCTGGCTCAAGAACATCGATACCGGCATCATGGATGAACCGCCGGTGCGTTACTGGGTCATGGGCGCCAATGAATGGCGTACTGGCAGCGACTGGCCCTTGCCGGAAACGCGATGGACCAAGTTCTATCTTAATAGCTGGGAGCGTCTGCAGACCGCGCCGTTCATTCCGTCGAGCGCCGACGACGAACTGCCGCCGGATGCATTCGTGCAGATGCCACCGACGCAGACGAACACGATCCAGAAGCTGCGCTATTTGACCGATCCGCTGCCACAGGATCTTTTGATTGCCGGGCCGGCGGTACTCAACTTGTTTGCCGAGATCAATCAGGACGACACCAACTGGATCGTCAGTCTGAAAGATGTCGGGCCCGATGGCTCAGTCCGGACGGTACGCGAAGGCGAGCGTGAAATCCCGCACGACCTGCCCGAACGCGAGGTGACGCGCGGCTGGCTCAAGGCCTTGCATCGCGCCGTCGATCCGCATCGCTCGAAGCCGTGGAAGCCATGGCATCCATTGACTCGCGCAGCGCAAAAGAAGGTCAAACCCGGCGCAATCGAGGAATACGCGATCGAGATTATGGCGAGCGCCAACCTGTTTCGCCGTGGTCACCGCATCTGCATCGAGATCATGAGCGCCGATATGCCGACCGGCGTGGGTGGCGCGACGAACGCCGAATATGTGCCTAACCACATCTGCAGCAGCAGGACGACCTTGCACAAGATTTATCACGACGCATGGCGGCCTTCGCACCTGCTGCTGCCCATCATCCCGCAATAGAATTGGAGTAGATGTATGAGCGAATCCGCCAAAGCGCCGGCGACCCAGCCCGCACCGGAGATCAAGCGCATTCGGCGCATCGTCACCGGCCATGATGCGCAGGGCCGTTCAGTCATCCTATCGGACGAGACCTCGCCTCATGTGATGCCGATTATGGATCAGCCGAATTTCGCGGTCATCGACTTCTGGAAGACGAGTTCGACACCGGCCGACAACGGCACTGCAACCGCGGACGATCCTTGCCGGCTGCCGATTCAAGTCGCCCCCCCGCAGAATGGCAGCGTGTTCCGCGTTGTGCAGTTTCCGCCCGACGTGGATTGGGCGGCTAAAGCTGCGGCAATGGGCGGCTCGGTCGCGATCGACGAGACCGCCAAGGCCGCCTACACAGGCGGCCCGGTCCGGCACGCGCACATGCACCGGACGCGCTCGATTGACTACGCCGTCGTGCTGTCGGGGGAAATCTGGGCGGTGATGGACGAAGGCGAAACCAAGATGGTGGCCGGCGACGTGATGATCCAACGAGGAACAAATCATGCCTGGGCGAACCGCTCAAGGGCGCCGTGCGTTGTCGCTTTCGTACTGATCGATGCCAAGGGGCTGGCCTAAATCCACAGAAGCGAATGGAACGAAACTTGGAGAGTGCTCAATGAACCCGCATACCAGAGGAGTCGGCGACCATCTCTACGTGGCCGCGCTGTTGCCGTTCGATCGGCAGATGAAAGTCGATGAAGCGGCTTATCGTAGCTTCCTACAGCATTTCCTGAAAAACGAGAAGTTCGTCCGCATGGGCGGCGGCCTTTGCATCAACCCCGAAGCAGGTGAGATTTTTTATCTTACTCGCCAGGAAAAGCGGCGGGTCCTGGAGATCGCCATGGAGGAGGCGCACGGGAAGGTGCCCATCCTTGCGGGTACCTGGGCGATTACCACGGATGAGACAGTCGAAACGGCGCGCGACTGCAAGGCACTCGGCGTGGACGGGATTTTCGTCACGCCGCCGGGTGGCGCGCAGGACGTCACCTCCTGCTGGGACGCCGACGGTTATCCAGAAATCTGGCTCGATCAGATCGTCGCACAGGACCGCGCCGTCGATCTGCCAATCGTTACCCATCCTGTCGGTGGTGCGAAACCGCCGTTTTATCCCGGCCTGCCGCTCGACGCCACGCTGCGCATCTGCCGCGAGGTGCCCAACGTCGTCGGCTGGAAGATGACGTACATGTACGATGGCTTCCGGCTGATCGCCAACAACCTCCGAGGGCTCAACCATCATGTCGCCATCATGGGTGCGCTTGCATCACGTTTCCACGAATACAAGGCAACCGGCCTTTTCGACGGTACGTTGTCCGGTTTCTGGAATTTCGCGCTCGAACCCATGCTCGATCATCTCGAAGCCTGGGACACGAAGGACATCGACAAGGCGCGCGCGATCTGGGACGGCGGGCTCGTGCAGCTACATGAATACGTCGCGGACATGGGCCGACTGCACATCCGCTACAAGACAGCGACCTGGCTGCGCGGGCTGATCCCCAATCCGTTCATGCGCGCGCCGATGCCGAGGCCGAAGCAGCAAGAAATTGACACCCTGTATCAGCTCCTGAAGAACCTGTGTCTGCCGGTCATCGGCAGCAAAGAAACCAGGCTTGCAGCCTGACCGTCGTCGCCGCGCTTGAATGAAGCGAAGACGCGGGCGCCGGCGGAATCGAGCGTCGTGGTCGCGACGCCGATATTGTAACCGTTGATCATCGCCGAAACGAAAGCCGGAATGGTCAGCGTTTTTGCTCGCGAATAGCCGTGGGTATCGCCCCAGGCCAGCCGGACAAACCGCAGCTTTTCGGCTTCGACCCGGCGCATGACATCGGCGGCCAGCCGCCTCTGCTCTTCGCTCCAAAGGCAGTGCCTTTCGATGAACGTCACTTGCTCCCTCTTTGTCATCGGCACGGGCATTCCATTGCTGCACGTTCCGCGAACTCGGCCTGAGGTTGTCCCCCGCGGCTTAGGTACGTTCCGTTACCCATGTCTCCGGGCCGGACAAAATGGGTACTGGCGGAGGGAGTGATACTGCAAAACAACTCTCTCCAGTTCGGAGCAGACGTAGTAAGCGTCTTAGTTACTGTAGTTGCAACAGAATATCCTCCGCGGCCCTTGCACTTCCCTTCTCCGTATGAACATCCAGTTCGATTCCCACGACGGGATTCTAACTCACAATAGTCGCTCGACCTCTTTCAGGCACTTCAGGTGCCTTTGACCGTGACCTGATGCAGAGTTTTCGCGTCAGCTTCCGCAACGGCATTTGCCTTCGGTGTCCGCTAAGTCCCGCCATTAACGACCAGATGCACTGCAGCAAATGAGTCGCTATTGCATGGGCAGAATTCGTTGATTTTTCACGACTCGCAGCAGTCAGCTAATCTTGCGTAGGCCTAAACCCTGCTGCACGTGTGCTGCGATCCGCCACGCTGCGCGGGTGCCACCGACAAGCGGTGATGGATTCGCGTCATCTCATGGACCGCCCTCAGGTCGGTGCCCTTATCCCATCACACTGGCCGCGACGCTGACGCCGGAACGGCGATATCGATAAGCACCGCAATTGTCGCGCCCAAATTTTTGTTTGCATCGCCAAGCCATTTTGGTTCGCCATAGAGGTCGCCCAGCGAAAACTAGGGCGCGGACTCATTGGCACGCAACCAAATTCGGATGATGCGAGTTTGATGAAGGCCAGATAGTTGGCCGCGAGTTTGTCGTATCGGGTCGCCACACGACGACATTGCTTGATCTTGTTGAAGAACCGTTCAATCAAGTTGCGCGCGCGGTACAGATACGGGCTAAAGCAGATCGAGTCTTTGCGATTTCGTTTCGGCGGAATGTTTGCCCATGCTCCCTGCTGGCGGACAAGCTCCCTGATCCAATCCGCGTCGTATCCACGATCCGCGAGCAGCATCGTTTGCGGAAGCAAGGCGCTGAGAAGAGCCGAACACATAGTCGATTGTCGTGCGCCTCACCTCGCGTGACGGCGAGATGGACCGGCAGGCCATTGGTGTCCACCACCGCGTGAATCTTGCTGGTCAGGCCGCCTCGTGAGCGACCCATATCTTGGTGATTGCTGTCCGCGATACGGGCTCCGTGCTGGTGCACGCGCACGACGGAGGTATCGATCATCTGCACCGCTGCGTCATGACCTGCGGCCAGCGCATCCATGATCCGGTCCCAGACGCCAGCCCGCCGCCACCGAACGAAGCGATTGTAACAAGTGGTGCGGGGGCCATACATCTCTGGCAGGTCGCGCCACGGCGCACCTGAACGGAGGACCCAAAAGATGCCATTGAGGGCGCGACGGTCATTTACACGCCGAACGCCACGCGGCTTGTTCGGCAGCATAGATTTGATGGTGGTCCATTCATAATCGCTGAGTTCGTAGCGCATAGTTCGAGGCTCCGGTTTCGGAGCTTGAATCGCGTCTCGGTCCACGCCATCAACCCGCAATGGCCCACCGCAACGTCGCCAACGCCCTGAATTGACTTCCGCTTTCGGCGCAATAACGGACATGGCCGGACTTGCTGCCGGTCCGACCCGGTCGCGAATGACCCTAAGCGGTCATTGGCCGCAATAGACACCCTGCCCAGTTGAGCCATAAACTTCTACTTATCGACTGTCCGATAAGAGCGGCCTGATGATCGAGGTACGGAAAATCGCCGCGATTCTAGCGGCCGACGTGGTCGGATTTAGCCGGCTCACCAGCGTGGACGAAGATCGTACCTTGGCACGACTTCGGGCGCTTCGAAGCGACCTGATCGATCCGACAATCGCGGTGCATCACGGCCGGGTAGTGAAGCGCACCGGCGACGGAGTCCTTGTCGAGTATCGCAGTGTAGTCGACGCTGTGCGCTGCGCCATCGAGGTGCAGAACGGCATGGCCGAGCGCAATGCGGGCCTGCCGCCTGAGCGGCGCATCGACTTTCGGATCGGCGTTCATCTCGGCGACATCGTCGAAGAGAGCGACGGAGATTTGATGGGCGATGGCGTCAACATCGCCGCACGATTGGAAGGTATTGCGAAACCCGGCGCAATCTGCCTTTCCTAAGACGCATACCGACAGGTGAAGGCGCGACTCAACCTTGCTGTTAGCGACCTCGGTGCGACCCAACTGAAGAATATACCCGAACCGATCCGCGTTTATTCCCTCGAAGTTAGCGGCGTCGTCCAGACGAAGCCCGAAACGCGAGGTGAGCCGGCGGTGCCGGAAAATTCTTCGATAGGCCTTGCGTTGCCCGACAAGCCTTCCATTGCGGTGTTGGCATTCCAAAATATGAGCGGCGATCCCGAACAGGAATACTTTGCCGATGGCGTCGTTGAAGACATCATCACTGCGCTGTCGCGCTTTAAAAACATGTTCGTCATCGCGCGCAATTCCTCGTTCACCTACAAGGGCCGCGCGATCGACGTAAAACAAGTCGGCCGCGAACTCGGCGTCCGCTACGTGCTGGAAGGCAGCGTCCGCAAGGCCGGACAGCAAATGCGCATTACCGCCCAGCTCATTGATGCCGCGAACGGTGCGCATCTGTGGGCGGAACGCTTTGACGGATCGATTTCAGACATTTTCGATTTGCAAGATCAAGTGACTGCGAGCGTGGTCGGATCGATCACCCCAAAGTTGGAGCAGGCGGAGATCGAGCGCGCCAAGTACAAGCCGACCGAAAGTCTCGATGCATACGATCATTTTTTGCGTGGAATGGCGTGCTTTCACCGGCAGACCAAAACATCGCTCAACGAAGCGCTTCGGCATTTCAACCAAGCCATCGCAGCCGATCGCGATTTTGCCAGCCCCCATGGGATGGCGGCGTGGTGTTTTGGCTTTCGCAGAGCGAACGGCTGGACCGACGATAGAGTGAGCGAGACGGCAGAGGCCATTCGGCTTGGCAGACGGGCAGCCGAGTTGGCCCGAGACGACGCAATCGCGCTTTCTACGGCAGGTTGGGTGCTCGCCTACCTTGGTGGCGACCTTGCTGCCAGTATGGACCCCTTAAATCGAGCACGGCTGATCAATCCGAACCTAGCTACCGCTTGGCAATTGAGCGGTTGGGTCTGCAACTACATGGGCGAAACGGACCAAGCCATCGAGCATTTCAAACGGGCAATGCGGCTCAGTCCTCTCGACCCATTGAATTACACAACGCAGACGGGAATGGCGACGGCACAATTCCAACTAGGCGAATACGCTGAAGCGATTTTATGGGCGACCAAAGCAATGTCGGCGCAGCCAAGTTTTCTCCCCGCATTGCGCACCATAATTGCCAGCAATGCGCTTTTGAGACGTCAGAACGAAGCCGAAAAATATCTTGCTCAATTGCGCGAAGTCGATCCCGGCTTGCGTATGGGAAACTATTGGGAACGACTCCCCACAACCTATCAGCCTAGCTATCGGGCCAGGATGGAAGAAGGCATGCGCAAGGCGGGGCTGCCGGAATGACCAACGAAGCGCATTTCCGTTCTTGGCACATCGCGTCATTTCGCGGCGTCCAGCAATTCGGTCGCTATTGGGTGCATAGCGGACTCTGACAAGCCGTCCGCCGACAGATTTATGGGTTCACGGCCTAGTTTGTTTTCACGGCAGATCGCAAATTTTGGTCTTAATATCAAAAGCGATAGACATAAACGCTGACCAAACGTCATCCTTCAGAAGTTCGTCTAACGCTATCGAAGGCCAGCCATTCAACTTTTCCGTCGCCTTGATAGTCATTGTTGGCAATGTTCGGACGCGGTGGAGGATTTCTTGGCGGGCTTCATCGGATTTAAATGCTGGTACGTTGACCAGATTACCTAAAGAACCTGACACTTGATCGTAACGATCGAAGCCATTGTCGCGCTGGGGCTCATGGTCGCAACGAAATTGCGAATTCTTAGGCCGAAAAGCTTTATATGCATCGGCCAGCGGCTGGTGCTCCAATGAGCTTGGTAGCGCATGACAAATCACTCCGCAGGAATTGCCGGCGGCAGTTGCTGTTCACCCACGGTCAAATGTCTACCTATTGAAACGTCACACCCGCGAGGGCGCGGTTCGCCTTATCCTGCGGCCAGACGGTGACCGGTCCGGGAGCCGCACCGGCTGTGGCGATGTTGGTGCCCTGGCCAGGTTGTGTCAGGACCCGCTCTCCCGCTGCGTTAGACACGCGCACGACACCTTCAATAAGCAACACACCGAGTGCCAGATTATCGATCGGCCCAGCCCAAAACTCGGTGCCGCGGACACCGATGTTCGCGACGCGCGTCGTCACGATAACGCTAGCGCGCGCAAGCTTTGACACCTGCCCGGAGAGAAACCGGAAGGCGCCGTCTACTCTAAACCTAATGATTCCACGCCCCGCGCCGGGGTTGAACACGTATCTATCGAGCGTCAACCTTGTATTCTCGCCAAGCGTCATCAAGGTGTTGTCAGCGAACGTAAGTTGCAACCGCGCCGCTTCGCCGGTGGAGACGACCTCGTTGAGAAAGACCGATGCGTTAAGGTCAAGGGGACGCGTTGCGCTCTCGCGCGTTGCGCTTGCCTGTCCCTGCATGCGAGTGACCGTTCCGATCGCTTCCTGGGCCGCGGCTAAACCAGTCACGATGCTGGAAAGGACGATCGCCGCAACGACAGTCAGCCGATACAACATCCTGATCCGTCCCGATTCCATTGAGCTATCCTGACACAAAATGTGAACGCAGGGCAGCGTAGCCCGCCGACACGCACGCAGAGTCCAGAGGTGGGCGCCGACAAAGCAAAAAGACAGGGCTCGCGGGACGGCATACCTACGTAGAGAACGGGTTCAAATATCGGACTGGCGGAGGGAGTGGGATTCGAACCCACGATACGGTTTCCCGTATACACGCTTTCCAAGCGAGCGCCTTCAGCCACTCGGCCATCCCTCCGGCGCGCGAACGGCGCAATATAACGAGCCGGCCCGGCGGCACAACCCACGCCGTGCGGCGCGTTTGCACGCTTCGCGAAGCATCTGCTACCGTCACTTTCGCAATAATGAGTGCCGATTTTCGTTGTCCACCGGGTGGGAAAAATGATCGTACGCGAACGAGCCGACGGCGCGTTGATTCTGATTTGCCAGACCGATCACGCCAAACTGTCGGGGCAGTGCGCGGCGCATTGGGGCAACAAGGATTTCGCGCGCCCACAGCCTTATGAGGCGGTGGTGCGCGCCGCGACGTTTCACGACAGCGGCTGGTACGACTACGAAGCCAGCCCGACGGTCGCACCCGACACCGGAAAGCCGCTCAATTTCATGCAAGTCGCGTGGGGCCAACCGCAGCGGCGCGCATTCGAATGGGCGATCGACTGGATGAGCCGGATCGATCCGTATTCGGGACTGCTTATCGGCAAGCACCGGACCGGACTGCAACGCGGCCGCTACGACAAGGTCGCGCACCCGAAATTCTTCAACGCGCAGAACCTGCCCGAGGACAACGAGGACTTTCTGGCGCGCAACGAGGCGGCGCAGGCGGCCACCCTGCGCAACTATGACGAAGGCGAGTTCTGGATCAATTACCAGCTGCTCCAGGCCTTCGATCTGATTTCGCTGTTTCTCTGTAACAAAGACGTGGTCGACGACTATATCGATCCGGTTCCGACGTCGTATGACGACCGCTCGCAGCCGGTGAAACTCGCCTTGAAAACCATCGAGGCTAACCGGATTGAAATCGATCCGTTTCCATTCGACGTCAATCCGTTGCGCGTACAACTGGTCCGGCGCGAACTCGACCAAACGATGTTCGCCGAACCGGCCGCTTTCCGGGAAGCCTATTTCAAGACCGTTCCGCAGGCCGTCGACTTCGTTTTGTGCGGCCGGGGACGTTGACGCGCCTGGAGCAGCAATTGTGAGGGCGATCCGCGTCCACGCTCACGGCGGCCCGGAAACGATGCGGCTTGAGGATATGCCGCTGCCATCACCCGGCCCCGGCCAGGTCTTGGTCGAAGTCAAAGCCGCCGGCGTCAACTTGTTCGATACGCAACTGCGCAGCGGGCTTTACAAGCGCGAACTACCGCTCACGCTCGGGCTTGAAGGCGCCGGAATTGTCAGCGCACCCGGCTCCGATGCGGCCGGCATGAACGCCGGCGATCGTGTCGCTTTCATCTTTGCACCCGGCACGTATGCGACGCACGTGCTTGCGCCGACCTCCCGCGTCGTACCGCTTCCCGACGCCATCAGCTTCGAGGAGGCCGCCGCGATCCTGTTCCAGGGGTTGACCGCGCACTATCTGGCGACTTCGACCTTTCCCCTTAAGCCCAGATCGAGCTGCGTGGTTCACTCCGCCGCCGGCGGCGTTGGCATTCTGCTCTGTCAGATTGCGAAAATCCGCGGCGCCGAGGTGATCGGCGCGGTGTCGACGTCGGCAAAGGCCGAGATCGCACGCGCCGTCGGCGCCGATCACGTCGTCGTTTACGCGGACGAGGACTTCGCGGCCGCGGCCCGGCGCGTTACCAAGGAGCGCGGGGTCGACGTGGTCTATGATGCGGTCGGGCTTGAGACTTATATCCGCAGCATGGATGCGCTGCGGCCGCGCGGAACGCTGGCTCTATACGGCGAGGCGAGCGGGCTGGTTCCGCCGATCGATCCGCGTGACTTGCTATCGCGCAAATCGTTGTATCTCACCCGCACCGGCCTCGATCATTATATTGCCGACCGCGCCGAGCTACTCTCGCGGACCGATGAAATTTTCGGCTGGGTCGCAACCGGGCGGCTGAAACAGACAATTTTCCGGACTTATCGGCTGGAGGAAGCCGCCGACGCGCATCGGGCAATCGAGTCGCGCGCCACGACCGGCAAGCTCCTGGTAATTCCATGACCGCAAAATCGCCGCCGCGTTTACCGTTGATCGACGCACCGGACGACCCGTTAGCGCGCGAGGAGTTCGACAAGCTCGCGAGCGGACGCGGCATCCTCAACCTGCATCGGATGATGGCGCACGCGCCGCCGCTGATGAAAGCATCCGGCGGCATGGCCACCGCCTTCCGCCAAGCCGCCGAGCTCGGAAGCGACGTAGCCGAGATCGTCGTTCTGCGGACGGCACAGATCGCCGACTGCGCCTATGTGTTTCGGCGCCATGTGTCGTTGGCGCGAGCCGCCGGCGTCACCGAACAACAGGTCGGCGAGATCCAGCGTTGGCGCGAAAGCGCCGCCTTTTCGCCCGCGCAGAAGGCCGTGCTTGGATTTGCCGAGAAGGCAGCGCAAGGCACTCCGGTCGATGACGCAACATTTGCGCTCTTGCAGCGAAATTTTTCACCGCGCGAGATTGTCGAACTGACCATGCTGGTCGGCCACTATGTCGCGACTGCCATCTTCATCAAAACGCTGGCGGTTCCCGACGAGACGCTGGAGACGGGGGCGGAGTAGATGGGCGGCCTCGCGCGCGAGTATCCGGCAACGCTCTGCGTCGTGCTCGCCGGCGGGCGCGCACGCCGCATGGGCGGTGGCGACAAGGGGCGCATCGACATCGGCGGCGCAACCATTCTCGACCGCGCGCTGGCGCGGCTACGCCCGCAATGCGACCGACTCATTATCAACGCCCCCGATCCGGCTCGCTTCGCCGACACCGGACTGCCGGTGGTCGCCGACAGCGTACCGGACCACTCCGGCCCGCTGGCCGGCATTCTCGCCGGGCTCGATTGGACGGCAGCGCACGCAGCCGAAATCGCCTGGGTGATCAGCACGCCAAGCGATTGCCCGTTCCTGCCGCATGATCTCGTTGCGCGGCTGCATCAGGCGCGCACCAATGCCGATGCAACGCTCGGCTGCGCGCGGTCGGCAGACCGCCGGCATCCAGTCGTCGCGCTCTGGCCGGTAAACCTGCGCGATGACCTGCGTCGCGGGCTCGCCGAAAACGTACGCAAAGTCATGGAATGGACCGCGCGTTACACCGTTGGCATCGCCGAATGGCCGGCCGTGCCGGTCGATCCCTTCTTCAACGTCAATACGCCGGAACAGGCCGCCGAGGCCGCGCGCCTTGCGGCAAGCTATCCCGACGCTTGAACGCCGATCCGGTCACGCGGCAGCGCCTCGGCTTGCAAGACGTTGGCGATAGCCTCGATGTCGTCGAGCATCAGCACCGGCAGCGGCGCCTGCGGCATCGGCTGGCCAGTGGCAATCGCAACAATGCAATCGTCCTCGGGATGCAGCAGCGGCTTGCCGACCGACGGCCGATACACTTCGAGCTTCGGGTGCGCGTGGCGCTTGAACCCTTCGACAATCACCAGGTCCGCCGGGCCGAGTTTGTTCAGGATTTCGACAAGCGACGGCTCCGGCTCGCCGCGCAATTCGTGAATAAGCGCCCAGCGCCGGCTCGAAGCGATCGCGACCTCGCTGGCGCCGGCCTCACGATGCAGCCAGGAATCCTTACCCGGCTTGTCGAGATCGAATTCATGATGCGCGTGCTTGACGGTCGCGACTTTCAATCCGCGTCCGACCAACACCGGGATCACCTTGGTGATCAGCGTGGTCTTTCCCGACCCGCTCCAGCCGGCAAGACCGATGACGCGCATGGGCCCGCTCATGACCTTATGATAGAGACGCCCTGGTGAATTTGCGACTCTTTGCGACCCTTGATGAAGCTTGGCGACCCTTGGCAATGGCCGAACAAACCTTCGATTTGCGCGGCCTCAAATGCCCGCTTCCGGTATTGCGCGCACGCAAGGCGCTTGCCGGCATGAATTCGGGCGATGTCCTCAGCGTGGCGTGCACCGACCCGCTCGCCGCCATTGATATTCCGACCCTGCTGCGCGAAACCGGCGACACGCTGGAACAGACGCGGCACGACGGCAACGTCATCACGTTCCGCATCCGCAAGCGCTGATCGCCGCGCTCATACCGGAACCGACGTTGCGTCGTAGCTAAAAAGCCAATCGTATCGCTCCGTAACGCGCTGCTCCTGCCACTCGTGCGCGACATGGGCTTGCGCGGCTTCCGCGTCCGCCAACGCACGGCTGTGAAAGCGCGGAATCATTTCGGCCGAGCCGGCCACCGCTTTGTCGGCGCGCGGGCGGCGTGCGGTTTCGTAGCGCGCAAATGCCGTTTCATGGCCGTTTGGGTATTTTTCGAGGCAGCGCGCGAGCACCAGGCCGTCCTCGATCGCCATGACTGCCCCCTGCGCCAGAAATGGCACCATCGGATGACAGGCGTCGCCAAGGAGCGTGCAACGGCCGTTGCTCCAATGCTGCATGGTCGGCCGTAGCGCCAGCGCCCATTTAAATGGAACATCGATGTTGCGGATAATGCCATGCACGTCTTCGTGCCAGCCGTGAAAGTCTTCCAGCAATTCCTCGGCGGTGCCGCGAACGTTCCAGCCTTCGACCTGCCAATCGCTGCGCTCGCGGATGCCGACAAAGTTGAGCAGAGTTCCGGCGCGCAGCGGATAGTGCACCACATGGCCGCCGGGTCCGACCCAGTTGGTGCCGGTGACGCGGGACACCGTTGGCGGCAATTTTTCAATCGGGACGACGCCGCGCCACGCCGTGATGCCGCAAAATTGCGGCTTCGACGCTCCGAACAGACTTGCACGCACGGCCGAGTGTAGTCCATCTGCGCCGATGACGAGTTTTGCCTGCACCGGTTCCGCATTCTCGAACGCGAGTTCAACGCAATCGGACGTTTGCCGCACACCGAGACATTTGCGGCCGAGATGTACAACGTCGGGCCTTTCGCGCATCAGCGCGTGCGCAATGACGTTGTGCAGGTCACCGCGATGGATGGTTATGTAAGGAAAGCCGTAGCGAGCCTCGGACGCGACGCCGAGATCGAACAGCTTCCAGCTCTGCCCGGTGTTCCAAAGCCTGATCGCCTTGCCGGCCGGAAGCACCTGAACCTTTTCCAGCGCCGCTTTCAGCCCAAGCGCATGCAGGACGCGGGTGCCATTGGGGCTGATCTGCACACCGGCGCCGAGCTCGCGCAGTTCCGGCGCCTGTTCGTAAACTTCCACGTCGATGCCGCGCCGAAGAAGCGCCAGCGCCGCCGCAAGACCGCCGATGCCGGCGCCGACAATGGCGATTTTGTTCGGCGCCGCGCCGGTCACGCCGGTTTGCCGGCGGCCGTAAGGTTGAGGTCGACGAAGACATCGTCGCCTTTGAGGATCACCCGGTAGGTACGCAGCGGCACCTCACATGGCGGATCGACCACCTCCCCGGTGGGCACGCGGAACGACCCCATATGCATGCAGCACTCGATCACGTCGCCCTCGAGGATGCCGTCGGCCAGGCTTGCCGCCGCATGCGTGCATTCGTCGTCGGTGGCGTAGTAGGTTCCGCCGATATTGTAGACCGCCAGCGTCTTGGCGCCGGCCGGGAATTGCTTGACCGTATCCGGCGCCACGTCGGACTTCGCGCAGACGCGCACGACGCTGTCGAAACTATCCGCCATCGTTGATACCCCCTCACGATTCTCGCTTACAATACGAAATGCGATCGGAAGGAAGCATGCAAGTTCTCGTGATCGGCGCCGGCGTAATCGGGCTCGCGGTGGCGCGGGCGGCGGCGCGCCGCGGCCACGACGTCATTGTTGCCGAAGCAACCGGCGGCATCGGCAACGGCGTGTCGTCGCGCAACAGCGAAGTCATTCACGCCGGCATTTATTATCCGACCGGATCGCTGCGCGCGCGCCATTCGACCCGCGGACGCCGCATGCTCTACGACTTCTGCGCTTCGCACAACGTCGCTCATAACAAATGCGGCAAGCTCATTGTCGCGACCGACGCGGCCGAGCAGGCGAAAGTCGAGACGCTGCTGGCGCAGGGGCTCAAGAATGGCGTCGAAGGACTTGAGTTGATCGGCGGCAACGCCGCGCGCGCCCTCGAGCAGGAGCTATCCTGCATCGGCGCGCTATCGTCGCCCGAATCCGGGATCGTCGACAGCCACGGCTACATGCGGGCGCTATGGGGCGACCTGGAAGATCGCGGCGGCAGCATTGCCTTCGAGACGCCGGTCGAGCGCGTGACGCTCGCCCAACCGCATTGGCATGTTCAATTCGGCGGCAACGACGCCGGCACCGCCATGTTCGATGCGGTGATCAACGCCGCCGGCCTCGGTGCGCAAAAACTCGCGCGCCGCATCGAAGGATTTCCGCCGGCAAAAGTCCCTCCCCTCATTCTCGCCAAGGGCAATTATTTCGGCTTTACCGGCAAGCCGGCGTTTTCACGCCTCATTTATCCAACGCCGGTCAACGGCGGCCTTGGCGTGCACGTCACCCTCGACCTCGCTGGACG
>Ga0307373_10009804_pt1 | contig 14219 bp, 9 predicted proteins | sample OX2MG_FD_202534 | JGI IMG/M metagenome (GOLD analysis project Ga0307373, IMG submission 202534) | Soil microbial communities from Risofladan, Vaasa, Finland - OX-2 | ecosystem: Environmental > Terrestrial > Soil > Coastal area > Acid sulfate soil | place: Finland: Risofladan, Vaasa | collected... | reverse complement strand
CACCATCCCGAGATGCTGTTCCTGCGCGGGGTGGACCCCTGGCGCCAGGCCGGTGAAGTCACGGGCCTGGAAGACCTGATCGAGCTGGCCCGGCGGTTGATGGATGCGAACAAGGAGCGGTTCGGCCAGGTCACGACCGGCGTGTGGCGGCGCGGCGAGGAAACCTGGGTGTATGGGCGCGCGGGCCGGCCTTGCCGCCGCTGCGGTACCCCGGTCCGTTCCGCCGACCAGGGCGCCGACCCTTCCGAGCGGATCACCTACTGGTGCCCGCGCTGCCAGTCCTGACCGGCCACGGTCCCCCGCCACGGTCCCCCGCCACGGTCCCCCGCCACCGTGCCCAGCCACCGTGCCCAGCCACCGTGCCCAGCCATGGTCCCCAGCCACCGTGCCCAGCCATGGTCCCCACTACCGTCCCTGGTGGCTGGCGGCCACCCTCAGTTGGCCGCCAGCCACGTCCCAGGCCCCGGTCACGCGTCCCGGGTGCGGAACAGGATCCCGCCTGCCACCACCGCGATCGCCGCGTAGCAGCAGAACACCCCGAACCCCACCCAGGGGCTGAACATGTTCACCCCGCTGAGGTTCTCCCAGATCGCGGCGCCGGCATTGAACGGGATCCACTTGTCGACATGCACCGCCCAGCTGTTCGGCAGGAAGCCAGCCAGGACGAACAACACGAACAGCAGCGCCACGGACGCCGTGATGGCTCCCGCCGTGTGCCGCAGCACCGCGCCGATGCCGTAGGAGAGCAGCCCGCACGCACCCAGGAACAGCCCGCCGCCGACGACCGCTCGCAGCACACCGGGCTGGCCGATGGTGGAGTTGAGGTGCTGGGTGGCAAAGATCGACTGGCCGATGAAGTAGGAGCCGAACGACGTCACCAGGCCCGCCGCGAGCGCCACGATCGTGAACACCGTGGCCTTGGCCGCGAACACGACTCCGCGGCGCGGCATCACCGTCAGCGACGACCTGATCATGCCGGTGGAGTACTCCGAGGTGATCGTGAGCGCACCGAGCACGGCGATGACCAGCTGGCCGAGGATCAGCCCGAACATGCTGAACTGCGTCGCACGCGACGTGATGCGAGCGGCCATGTGCGCCTGGATGGCCGCGGGCTGCGAAGCGTAATCCTGGACTCGGCCCCAGCTCAGCAGTGCGCTGATGCCGATCGTGATCACGATCATCGCGGCCAGCGTCCAGTAGGTCGACCGCACCGAACGGATCTTGGTGAACTCCGAGCGGAGCGCGCCGCCGAACCCGGCCCGCCCGGCTGGGGTTGGCAGGGCACGTGCGAGCGGCCCGCCGGCGGTCTGTGTCGTCGCGGTCATGTCAGGCCACCCCTCCGGTGCGGACGCGGTCATCGTCGTGCGCGGCTGCCAGGTCTTCCGCGCCGGGGCCGCCGGCCCGGAACTCCACGCTGGCGGCGGTCAGCTCCATGAACGCCTCCTCCAGCGATGCCTGGGCCGAGGTGAGCTCGTGCAGCCGGATCCCGTTGTCGAACGCGAGGTCACCGACCCGCTCCGCGGCCAGGCCCTGGACGACGAGCGTGTCCCCGGTCGCGGCGGTCACGCTGCCGCCGGCCCGGCGGACCGTAGCGACCAGCGCGTCGGCCTGCGGTGTCCGCACCCGGACCGCCTGCACCGAGTTGCGCTCGATGAAGTCGGCCACGCTGCAGTCAGCGATGAGCTTGCCACGGCCAATCACGATGAGGTGATCGGCGGTGTTCTCCATCTCCGACATCAGATGGCTGGAGACGAAGACGGTGCGCCCTTGGCCGGCGAGCCGCTTCATGAGGTTGCGGATCCACAGGATGCCTTCGGGATCCAGCCCGTTGACCGGCTCATCGAACATGAGGATCGCCGGGTCGCCGAGCAGTGCCGCCGCGATGCCGAGCCGCTGGCCCATGCCCAGCGAGAAGCCGTTGGAGCGCTTCCTGGCCACCTCGGTGAGCCCGACCAGTTCCAGCACCTCGCCCACCCGGCGCCTGGGCAGGTTGTTGGACTGAGCCAGGCAGAGCAGGTGGTTGTAGGCGCTGCGGCCGCCGTGCACCGCTTTGGCGTCCAGCAGCGCGCCGACCTCCCGCATCGGATGCGCGAGCTGGCGGAACTCCTTGCCGTTGACGGTGACCGAGCCGTGGGTGGGCCGGTCCAAGCCGAGGATCAGCCGCATCGTGGTCGTCTTGCCCGCCCCGTTCGGGCCCAGAAACCCGGTGATCCGGCCGGGCTCGACGGCGAACGACAGCTGGTCCACAGCTGTCTTGTCACCGAATCGTTTGGTGAGGCTTTGTGCCTCGATCATCGGATGAGTCCCTCCTCAGGCCCAGGCCGGTGCCCGGCTGCCGGTCCAAGTCTGGCGGTCAGGACCGCCGCGCGCGTCACCCAGCGCGCTGATACGCCTCCACCTGGAGAGGGAGGTGCCGCTGCTCCCTGAGATGTAAACCGGCCCGGTCGCCGCCGGGCCGCAAGCCCCTCACCAGCCCAGATGCTCCAGTGCCGGGGTCACGGCGGCGGCGGTCACCTGGTCGCTGGACCAGGCGGCGGCACACAGTGCGCGCAGGCCGTCCATGGCGTCACCGGCACCGTCGAGACGCAGATCGCCGGGGCCTCGCCAGCGGGCGTGCCAGCCACCGCAATGGAAGCCGCAGCCCGGGCCGGTCACCGCCGGGTGGGGGGTGAGCAGGCCGGACAGGTCGGCGGCCAGGTAGGAAGGACGCTGGCCCGGTGGGGACAGCAGCACGTCCTTCGGGCGGGCCACGCCGGTAAATACGAGCAGGCTGTCCGCGCCGGCCCGGACCGCGCCCTCGATGTCGGTGTCGAGGCGGTCGCCGACCACCAGCGGCCGGCGGGCGCCACTTCTGGCCATGGCTTCGGCGTGCAGCGGGGGCTCGGGCTTGCCAGCGACCACCGGCTGGCATCCGGTGGTGGCCACGATCACCTGCGACAGCGCCCCGTTGCCGGGCTGGCGGCCGCGGGTGGTCGGCATCGTGGAGTCCCCGTTCGAGGCCACGAACCATGCGCCGGCCTGCACCGCCAGCGCGGCCTCGGTGAGCTGCGGGTAATCGATGCCAGGCGCATAACCCTGGACGACCGCGGCGGGCCGGTCGCTGGCGACCGAGACCGGGCGGAACCCTCGTTCCCGGACTGCGGCCCGCAGGCCTATGCCGCCGACCACCAGGACCGCCGCCCCGGGCTCCAGACGCTGCGCCAGCAGCCGGGCCGCTGCCTGGGCGGAGCTGACCACGTCCTGGGCGCAGGCCGGCACACCGAGGGAGGCCAGGTGTGCGGCGATGGCGGAAGGGGTCCGGGAGGAGTTGTTCGTGACGAAGGCGAGCCGCAGGCCGGCCGCCTTCGCCTCGGCCAGCGCTTCCGGAGCCCCCGGGACCGGCGACCCGCCGAGGTAGATGACCCCGTCGAGGTCGAGCAGGGCCACGTCATAGACGCTGGTGAGCGGCACGGCGGACGCGAGCGGCGCGGCCGGCCCAGGCGGTCCCCCGGGCTCGCGCGCGCCAGGCTCGCGCGGTTTCCCGGGCTCACGCGGCGCGGTCACCGCCTCACCTGGCATGGCAGGGCTGTCCGGGCACCTGACGGGGCCGCTCAGACGGGAGCACCGCCCGCGGGGGGCGGCTGGGACGGGGGCTCCGCCGCGCTCCTGGCCCGGAGAGTGGCCCGGACCCCGCGCAGCGCGTCGGTGTAGTGGGGCAGCTCGGGCCGCATCGCGGCCGCGAGCGCCAGGTGCTCGGCGGCGGCCGCCGGGTTCCCGCCGCGGGCGAGTGCGAGGCCGAGCCCGAAATGGGCGTAATCGTCACTCGGGCTCGCCTCCACGATCTGCCGGAAACTGTCAGCTGCCGCAGCGTACCTGCCCGCGTCGAACTGGGCCCTGCCGAGGGCCTCCAGTACGCTGCGCGATCCGGGTTCGGCCTCCGCGGCCCGTTGCAGCAGCTGGGCGGCGGCGGCCGCACTGCCCCGGCCCAGCAGGTCGAGCCCCCGCCGGTACCAGGAATAAGCGTCACCGTCAGGGACCCGGGGGCCGGAATCCACTCGCTGATCTTCGTCGGGGTGGGAATCGTGGCCGCCGCCAGGTGCTTCTGACATATGTGCAGATCCTTCCGTCCGGCCAGCAGCCAGCGTCGGGCCTCGCGCTGGCGCCGTTCCCGGGGCTGCGTTATGCGCAGGACCGGGTCAGCGGCCTTGCGGAGGTCACCTCTCCACCGTACGACGTGATCGCCCAGGACGCCGCTATCCAGTTGCTGGCTTCTGATCCACACAATGTGGTCCGGCTGATCTTGCCCCGCCATGATGCGGGCAATCCGGGCAATGCCTACTCCGACGCCGCCCGCCTGCTGCACGACTGGCAGGACCGGGGAATACTGGTCGCCGACCCCCGGCCTGCCCTGTATGTGTACGAACAGGGCATACCGGGCGGGGAGCTCCTGCAGCGCGGGCTGATCGGCGCGGTGCGGCTGACGCCTCCGGACGCCAGCGCCGTTCTGCCACACGAAGACGTCATGCCCGGGCCGGTCACCGGCCGGCGGCAGCTGATGGAAGCCACCGGTGCCAACCTGGAGCCGATCTTCCTGCTCTATGACGGCGACGGAAGCGGGGCCGGGAACGGCGGGGCGGCCTCGCGGGTGGTCGAGGGCGTGGCCACGCACCGGGAGCCGCTGCTGACCGTGGACACCGATGACGGGATCCGGCACCGGCTGTGGGCGGTGACCGATCCATCCGAGCACGCCCTGGTGGCCGCAGACCTGGCCGCCCGGCAGGCACTGATCGCCGACGGGCACCATCGTTATGCCGCCTACCTGGAGCTTCAGGCGCGCAAGCGCGCCGCTGGCCTGGGCCCCGGCCCATGGGACGCCGGCCTGGCCCTGCTGGTCGACTCGGCCGCCTTCCCGCCCCGGATCGGGGCGATCCACCGGGTGATCCCCGGCCTCAGCGCCGCGGAGGCGGTGCAGCGGGCCAAAGCGGCGTTCACGGTGCGTCCGCTCCCCGCGCACATCCTGCGGGATCCGGCGGCCGCCCTGGACGCGCTGCGCGGGGCCGACGGTGACCGGACCGCGTTCGTGGTGGCGGGCGGCGGGGAAGCCCATCTGCTCACCGACCCGGATCCGCTGGCGGTGGAGGCCGCCATGCCGGGACGCTCGGCCCGCTGGCGCGGGCTGCCCGCGGCGGTGCTGCAGGAGCTCCTGCTGAGCCGGCTCTGGGGAATCCGGGACGACGAAGACAGTGTGCAGATCCATCACGACGCGGCGCAGGCGCTGCGGGCCGCTAGCGAGCCACCGGGCGGGATGGCGGTGCTCTGCCCGCCCATGACGGCGGCCGACGTCCACGAGGTCGCCGCCCAGGGGGAACGGGTGCCGCGCAAGTCAACCTCGTTCGCACCCAAGCCGCGCACCGGCCTGGTGATGCGCTCGTTCGCGCACGGCTGACCAGGCCGCGCCCGGCAGCCAGCGGCGCCGCGACGCGAGGCCCGCGGGCTCAGCCGGGTATGCCCGCCCGGCGCGCATACAGCCAGTCCGGCCCCTCGGTGAGCGGAACGAAGTTGGCGAGGAAGTAGGCACGCAGCCGCGGGGTCCACGGGATTCGCCGGGTGGACTGGCTGGTCAGCCAGACGAACTGGGCAGACTGGAACGCCGACATCCACAGCCGTTCCACGGCGGGCGCGTTCCCGGCACCGGTCAGCCCGTTCCGCCCGTTCGAGAGCGCGTAATCGCTGCCGACCCCGTCCACCATCACCGAGCAGCCCGGCACGTCGGAGACGAACCTGTTGATGCCGATCGTGTAGGACACCTGATCGGTCAGCACACAGGCCCCTGGCGGGATGGTGTGCTCGACGGCGCTGATCTCGCTGGCGGGGACGGCCGCGGACAGGAGGCTTTCTGAGCCCGTCTGCAGGCCCACCAGGGTGGCCAGCACGACCGCGGCCGCCACCGTGACCCCCCGGCGCATCAGCAGCCCGGCCCGTGCCCGCCGGCCGGAGCCCGGGAGCGAGGCGACCACCCGCGCGAGCGGCAGCGCCAGCGCGAGCGCCAGGAACGGCGTCAGGAACGCGGCGTAGTGGTAGTAGAAGTCGGCCGGCCACAGGAACGCGATGATGATCACCACGCAGGACAGTGCCGCGAACCAGTCCAGCGGCGGCGGTGGCCGGTGCGCCAGCCGTGCCCCCAGGACCATCAGCGCGGTCACGATCACGACCACGGCCACGGCGATCACGACCAGGAGAGGCGTGTCGAGCGGGTGCAGATGGGTCAGCCCGAGCATGTTCTGCAGCCGGGTGGCCACCGGGACCCGGGTGACGTCGGATCTGACCAGTTGCGCGACGATCACGCTGCGGTAGAAGGTGCCCGGGGCGAGCAGCGCGAACGGGAGCACCGGTACCAGGAACCCCACCGCGACCCCGGCGGCGAAACCGCCCGCCTGCCGCGGCCGCCGGGCGGCGAGCGCGAGGATCACCAGCACCGGCAGGATCGCCCAGACCTTGACCGCGCCGGCGAACCCGAACGCGAGGCCGGCCCAGACCAGCCGCCTGCCGCCTGCCAGCCGGTCACCGTCGAACGCCGCCAGCGCTCCCAGCAGGCAGAACAGCACCAGCCACGGCTCGAGCAGCACCGTCCTGGCGGCTTGCAGGCTGTCCGGGTAGACCGCGAGGATCCCGCAGGTCAGCAGCACGGCGAGCAGCCCGCGATGGCGCGTGAGCAGTCCACCCAGCGGCACCGCTGCCGCGCTTGCGAGCGCGGTGAGCACCCGGGCGACCGCCATCCCCGACACGGTGCCCATCGTCTTGGTCGCCAGCGCCACGGGAGCCATCAGCAGCGTGATCCCGGGCGGCTGCACCATGATGAAGTCGCGGTAGGGCAGCGAGCCGTGGATCAGCCGGACAGCGCTCCCGAAGTCGGTCCCGTCGTCGTACTCGGTGATGCCAAGCAGGTAGCCGGGCCGGCTCAGCTGGTACAGACGCAGCCCGATGCCGATCAGGGTGGCCACGATGATGACGGTGGCGACCGCGCCGGGCCGCGCGCCCCGCCGGCCGCTGGGCTGGCCCACGGCTTCGGGCCGCGAGCCGGTGCCTGACACTGTCACAGGCGTTCTGCTCACGAGTGTGTGACTCCGCACATCGAGTGTGGGGACGCGAGACTTCCCGCGGCCATTGACCGCTGCCCACCCCCCCGCGCGGAGCCCCGCCCCGCCGCAATAGCCGGCAGCCCGGCCGTGCACAGATACTACTCGCTAGGGGGTTCCCACCACGGCATTGCCACCCACTGTCATCGATTGATTGCTGCAGGTATCCGCCGCGTCTGGCACGATAACCCCATGAACCAGGCAGAACGAGTGTCCGGCGCCAGTGCCGCTGCCACCCCACTCGGCAACGAGGTGTACGCGATCGACACCCGGATGGCCGGGTACACCGGGATCACCGCTGGCTACCTGATCCGGGCCGACCGGCCGTGCCTGGTGGAGACCGGCACCGCACCGTCGGCCCCTGTCGTCCGTGAAGCGCTCACCGCTCTCGGCATCGGCCCGGCCGACCTGGCCACGGTCGTGGTCACCCATATTCACCTGGATCACGCCGGCGGAGTGGGTGACATCGCGGCGATGTACCCGGCCGCTGAGATCGTGGTGCACGAGAAGGGCGCCCGCCACCTGGCCGACCCGAGCCGGCTCATGAACAGCGCGCGCCAGGTCTACGGCAGTGCCCTGGACAGGTTGTTCGGCGAGCTCGCCCCCACCCCCGCCGAGCGCATCCGCAGCGTGGAGGAACGGGGATCGGTCGACCTCGGTGGCGGCAGGCGACTGGACAGCCACTACTCCCCCGGTCATGCCAAACACCACGTCGGGCTCATCGACTCCGCCAGCGGTGATCTGTATGTGGGCGACGCTGCCGGGGTGTTCCTGCCTGAGACCGGGGATCTGCGCCCGGCGACCCCGCCCCCGGACTTCGATCTGGAACTGGCCCTGGCCTCAGTGCGCATGTTCGCGGCGCTCGCTCCGGCCCGGCTGCTGTTCTCCCACTTCGGGCCGGTCAGCGAGGTGGCCCAGACCCTGGAGCGTTCTGCCGAGGAACTCAACGTCTGGGTCGAGGCGACCCGGCAGGCGCGGAGCGACGGGCTCGACCTCGACCATGCGGTCGCGATGGTGGAGGAGCGGACCCGGCACCGGTACGCGGCACTCACAGCCAATGCCGACCCGGAGATGCTGGCCAGGTTCGAGCGGGTCAGCGGTGCCGCCTCCAACGTGGCCGGCATCCTGCACTGGCTCGGGAAGTCCGCGCCTGCCGCGAGTTAACCCGCGTCCGGCGGGCCCGGCTCCTCGACCACGGCAGGCTCCTCACTCGCGGCGCGGTCTTCGCTGCCGGCAACGTCTTCGCTGCCGGCCGGGTCTTCGCTGCCGGCAGCGTCCTCGTCGTCGGTGAGATCCTCGATGACGACGCTGTCGAGGAACTCGAAGCGGTCGGCTGCGTCGGTCTCCCCGTGTGTGTCGGCCGCTGCGGCTCGGCCGAACCATTCCAGGGCTTCGGCCTCGCGGCCGACCTCCAGCAGAGCATCGGCGTAGGCGTAGAAGAGACGAGCTGACCATGGCCGCAGCCGGCCGTCGGCCAGTTCGGGCACCCGCAGCGCGACCACTCCCGCCGCAGGCCGGCCCTCGTCGCGGCGGATCCCCGATTCGACGATGCGCAGCTCTATCTGAATTCCCCGGTCGAGGTCCTGGACCCCTGGGTCGTTGATGATCGCGAGTGCCCGGTCCGGCCGGCCCAGTGCCCGCTCGCAGTCCGCCATCAGCGGCAGGTAACCGCCCCGCCCGGTGAGGCGGCGCGCGGTGCGCAACTCGGCCAGGGCGTCGGCCCAGCGGCCGGCGTGGTAGGCGGCGATCCCGCAGGCTTCCCTGACAACTCCCACCCTGGCCGCCAGCCGCCGTGCGGCCTGCGCATACTCGTACGCCAGCTCCGGGTTGTCAGCCAGGTCGGCCGCGACCAGCCGACGGCCGACGGCGTCGGCGAGGTCGCCCGGCAAGGTGCGCAGTTCGGCCCGCACCTCGGGGTCAAGCTGGTCCGCGGTGATGGAGTCGGGGACGTGCGGGCCGGGCCTGGTGGTCTGACCAGGCTGCGAATCCTGTCTGGCATCCTGGCCGCGCTGGCCGCTGCCTGCCGGGCGGGTCCAGCCGCCTGCCCCCCGGGGTGGCCGCGTACCCTGCCCCGAGCCTGACCGCGGCACACGGTCAGTTCCGGTCGGCCGCCTGCCGGAGCGGGTCTCGCTGGGCCGGCCGGACCCGCGGCTGTCGGCATCGCGGTCCTGGCGGGCTCCGGTCCGGCCACCGGGGCGCGCATCACCCGACCGGCGGTAGCCGCCACGCTCGCCGCTGTCACGTTCGCCGCGTGGCTCACCCCACCGGGGGCCGCCAGCACGCTCGCCGCTGTCACGCTCGCCGCGTGGCTCACCCCACCGGGAACCGCCAGCACGCTCGCCCCGGCTGTCACCGCGCCGGGCTCCGGGACCTGCCTGGCTCCGCCAGCCGGTCCCGCGGGTACTTTCGGGGCCACCCCGGTCGGCCCCGGTCCCGGCGCGGCCACGAGCCGTCGTCCCGCGCTCGGTCGCCCCCCGCTCCGTGCTCTCCCGCCCGCTGCTGTCCCAGCCACTGGATCCCCGGCCACCAGGACCAGGTCCCCGACGGCCCGGACTGGATCCTGAGCGGCCTGGTGAACTGCGCCGCCCTTGACCAGCACCGGGGCCTGAACGCCGGTCGCTGCCTGCGCGGCCAGCAGGCGCGGGTCCGCGGCGGTCATCGCCACGCCCAGCTGCCGCTCCGCGGCCAGGTGTCCCTCCACGCTCCGGTGCACCAGCGTCTCCCGACGCACCCCCGCGTCCCGGTGCACCAGTGCCTCTGGATGGCCCACCGCGCCCCGGTACGCCGACGCCTCGGGGCGCACCACCGCGCCCGGCTGCCCCAGCGCCTCTGGGGGCACCACCGCGTCCAGTTGCCCCAGCACCCCTGGGTGCGCTACCGCGTCCAGTTGCCCCAGCACCCCTGGGTGCGCTACCGCGCTGGGGGGTACCACCGCGTCCCGCGGCCCGCCCCCGGCCCGCCGCGGCGTCACGGTGCCGGGCGCCGCCAGCGTCGTCGCGCCCCGGCCTCTCCGCCACCGCACTTCCCCTTCCGGCCTGGTCACCAGGCCCTACACCATCACTACACGAACACAGCATCACAACACAAAACGCTGGGGGCCGCTTCCAGTGGAAGCGGCCCCCAGCGACGTTTGTCCGGCGGCGTCCTACTCTCCCACGCGGTCCCCCACGCAGTACCATCGGCGCTGAAGGGCTTAACTTCCGGGTTCGGAATGGAACCGGGTGTTTCCCCTTCGCTATGGCCACCGAAACACTATGGAGATGTGATTGCCCGACCGCATCTCGGGAACCGCACAGTGGACGCGTGCAAAACAAAATAAGTAGAAGCCAAGCCACTCGGCCTATTAGTACCGGTCAGCTACACGTGTTGCCACGCTTACACTTCCGGCCTATCAACCCAGTCGTCTAGCTGGGGGCCTTACCGGGTTAACCCCGAGGGAGACCTCATCTTGAGGCGAGCTTCCCGCTTAGATGCTTTCAGCGGTTATCCCTTCCGAACGTAGCAAACCAGCCGTGCTCCTGGCGGAACAACTGGCACACCAGAGGTTCGTCCGTCCCGGTCCTCTCGTACTAGGGACAGCCCCTCTCAAGTCTCCTGCGCGCGCAGCGGATAGGGACCGAACTGTCTCACGACGTTCTAAACCCAGCTCGCGTGCCGCTTTAATGGGCGAACAGCCCAACCCTTGGGACCTGCTCCGGCCCCAGGATGCGACGAGCCGACATCGAGGTGCCAAACCATCCCGTCGATATGGACTCTTGGGGAAGATCAGCCTGTTATCCCCGGGGTACCTTTTAGCCGTTAAGCGACGGCGCTTCCACATGCCACCGCCGGATCACTAGTCCCAGCTTTCGCTCCTGCTCGACATGTCTGTCTCACAGTCAAGCACCCTTGTGCACTTACACTCGACACCTGATTGCCAACCAGGCTGAGGGTACCTTTGGGCGCCTCCGTTACCTTTTAGGAGGCAACCGCCCCAGTTAAACTACCCACCAGACACTGTCCCTGATCCGGATAACGGACCTAGGTTAGACATCCAGAACGACCAGAGTGGTATTTCACCGTTGACTCCACAGAAACTAGCGTCCCTGCTTCACAGTCTCCCACCTATCCTACACAAGACGTCCCAAACACCAATGTCAAGCTGCAGTGAAGGTCCCGGGGTCTTTCCGTCCTGCTGCGCGTAACGAGCATCTTTACTCGTAGTGCAATTTCGCCGGGTCCGTGGTTGAGACAGTGGGAAAGTCGTTACGCCATTCGTGCAGGTCGGAACTTACCCGACAAGGAATTTCGCTACCTTAGGATGGTTATAGTTACCACCGCCGTTTACTGGCGCTTAAGTTCTGAGCTTCGCGGCCCGAAGGCCACTAACCCCTCCCCTTAACGTTCCAGCACCGGGCAGGCGTCAGTCCGTATACGTCGTCTTGCGACTTAGCACGGACCTGTGTTTTTAGTAAACAGTCGCTTTCCCCTGGTATCTGCGACCGCACTCAGCTTGGAGGGCAAGCCTCCTCACCAAACACGGCTCCCCTTCTCCCAAAGTTACGGGGATAATTTGCCTAGTTCCTTAACCACGGTTCACCCGATCGCCTTGGTATTCTCTACCTGACCACCTGCGTCGGTTTAGGGTACGGGCCGCCGAGATGCTCGCCGCGAGGTTTTTCTTGGCAGCATGGGATCACTCACTTCGCCTAAATCGGCTCGGCATCAGGTCTCAGGCTTAATGGTGCGCGGATTTGCCTGCGCACCGCCCTACACCTTTACTCCGGGACTACCATCGCCCGGTAGAGCTACCCTCCTGCGTCACCCCTTCGGCTTGCCTAATGCCGGTCTGGTCCGCGCGCTCGGCCAGCTTGCCCCGAAGGACTCGCCAGCTCTGCGCGCTTAGCATCGCCGGGGTCGGCATGGACGCATCTAAGCGGGTACGGGAATATCAACCCGTTGTCCATCGACTACGCCTGTCGGCCTCGCCTTAGGTCCCGACTTACCCTGGGCGGATTAGCCTGCCCCAGGAACCCTTGGTCATTCGGCGGAGGGGTTTCTCACCCCTCTTTCGCTACTCATGCCTGCATTCTCACTCGAGTGGCGTCCACGGCTGGATCACTCCGCCGCTTCACTCGCCACCCGACGCTCCCCTACCCATCCGCGCACCTGGGCCCTAAAGACGCCGGTGGCCACTGCCAGGTCGGCTGCGGCCGAAACCGCAGCGGACAAGGCCGCCATCCACCTTAGCCACAAAGGGCCGGGTTATTGCGCGAATGCCACAGCTTCGGCGGTGTGCTTGAGCCCCGCTAAATTGTCGGCGCAGAATCACTTGACCAGTGAGCTATTACGCACTCTTTCAAGGGTGGCTGCTTCTAAGCCAACCTCCTGGTTGTCTGTGCAACTCTACATCCTTTCCCACTTAGCACACGCTTAGGGGCCTTAGCTGGTGATCTGGGCTGTTTCCCTCTCGACTACGGAGCTTATCCCCCGCAGTCTCACTGCCGCGCTCTCACTTACCGGCATTCGGAGTTTGGCTGACTTCAGTAAGCTTGTAGGCCCCCTAGGCCATCCAGTAGCTCTACCTCCGGCAAGAAACACGCAACGCTGCACCTAAATGCATTTCGGGGAGAACCAGCTATCACGGAGTTTGATTGGCCTTTCACCCCTACCCACAGGTCATCCCCCAGGTTTTCAACCCTGGTGGGTTCGGTCCTCCACGCGGTCTTACCCGCGCTTCAACCTGCCCATGGGTAGATCACTCCGCTTCGGGTCTATAACATGCGACTCAAACGCCCTATTCAGACTCGCTTTCGCTACGGCTCCCCCACACGGGTTAACCTTGCCACATATCATAACTCGCAGGCTCATTCTTCAAAAGGCACGTGGTCACTTCACATCAGCCCGAAGACTGATTGCGCTCCCACGGCTTGTAGGCACACGGTTTCAGGTACTATTTCACGACCCCTCACCGGGGCACTTTTCACCTTTCCCTCACGGTACTTGTGCACTATCGGTCACCAGGGAGTATTTAGGCTTAGGAGGTGGTCCTCCCGGATTCACACGGAATTTCTCGGGCTCCGTGCTACTTGGGATACCGTCCGGAAGTCACTTAAGTTTCGTCTACGGGGGTGTCACCCTCTGTGCCGACGCTTTCCAGGCGTCTTCGACTACTCAAGTGATTTCTTACTTCCTGCCAGATCAGCAGCTCTGGCTGGCCGGTCCCGCAACCCCGATCACGCAACGCCTGCCGGCTATGACACGTGATCGGTTTGGCCTGTTCCCCTTTCGCTCACCACTACTCAGGGAATCGCTGTTGCTTTCTCTTCCTGTGGGTACTGAGATGTTTCACTTCCCCACGTTACCTCCACCTGCCCTATGTGTTCAGGCAGGGGCGATGGGCCATTACGCCCAATCAGGTTTCCCCATTCGGAAATCCCCGGATCGAAGTCTGGTTGCCGACTCCCCGGGGCTTATCGCAGGCTCCTACGTCCTTCTTCGGCTCCTGGTGCCAAGGCATCCACCGTGCGCCCTTATCAACTTGGCAACTACAGATGTGATGCTCGCGTCCACTGTGCAGTTCTCAAGATACGGGCGGCCCCGGCCACCGCACACCCTTGCGGGTGTCGCAGCCGGTCCGGACCGAGGGGGCCTTGCGGCCGTTCCCTCAGGACCCAACAGCGTGCTCGGCTTGCGCGTCCCCCGCGACCGGCGTTCCGTCCTGGCGAACCAGGTGTACTAACCGGCGAGAGCAGACACTCAAGCCGAATAACCAGTGCTCCACTAGTGAGCAGTCACCTCGGGACATTCGCCCGAGTAGTGACGCCTGGACGCACTCACCGGGAAACCCGGTGGCGCGCCAGTTGCTCCTTAGAAAGGAGGTGATCCAGCCGCACCTTCCGGTACGGCTACCTTGTTACGACTTCGTCCCAATCGCCGGCCCCACCTTCGACGGCTCCCTCCCTTACGGGTTAGGCCACCGGCTTCGGGTGTTGCTAACTTTCGTGACGTGACGGGCGGTGTGTACAAGGCCCGGGAACGTATTCACCGCGACGTTGCTGATTCGCGATTACTAGCGACTCCGACTTCATGGGGTCGAGTTGCAGACCCCAATCCGAACTGAGA
>Ga0307373_10009803_pt1 | contig 14221 bp, 14 predicted proteins | sample OX2MG_FD_202534 | JGI IMG/M metagenome (GOLD analysis project Ga0307373, IMG submission 202534) | Soil microbial communities from Risofladan, Vaasa, Finland - OX-2 | ecosystem: Environmental > Terrestrial > Soil > Coastal area > Acid sulfate soil | place: Finland: Risofladan, Vaasa | collected... | reverse complement strand
CGTCGGCCGGCGCCGAACGGACGGGGAAGCCCTGGATCCGGCGGCTGCTCAGATACCGAGTTGGCCAATGGAGCGGGAGACGAGACTCGAACTCGCGACATCCAGCTTGGAAGGCTAGCGCTCTACCAACTGAGCTACTCCCGCCGAGATCGTCGGCCCGGGTCATGCTGACGGTCTTCCGAACGGAGTTTACAGGTGTGGCCCCGAAGTGGAGCGCCGGAGGCTGGATCAGGAGGCTGCTGCATTCTCCAATCGTCGTGTCAACGGCCGATCTGGGAATTGCGCACCACCGACCAGGCTGGCCCGACGGGTACCTGGTCAAGGCGGTTCGATTGCTCGAAATTGGGGAGGGGACTGGACGCTGGGACGCAAATGGTCAGGTAACAGTAAAGTTACGAGGAGAGTTGGCGCCTTTCGCGCCTTTCGGAGGCCTCCCTGACCAACGCCAGCGGTTCTGAGCCGAACGCCCACTGGACTGCCGACTCGATCCCTGACCTTAGGGGTCGCTCCTGCGTGGTGACGGGGGCGAACCGTGGACTCGGTTTGGAGGTGGCGACGGTACTTGCGCGCCACCACGCGGCGGTTACCCTGGCGGTGCGGGACCACACTCGGGGCGTGGCTGCGGTCGCGGCCATAAAGGAAGCGGTCCCGGGAGCAGCGCTGGAGCTAGCCGAGCTCGACCTGGCGAGCCTGGAGTCTATCGAGCAATTCGCCAACACGTACGGGCAGCGTCACAATCGGCTCGACGGCTTGGTCAACAACGCCGCCGTGATCCTGGCCCCAGAGGGTACGACTGCGGACGGATTCGAACTGCACTGGGGCGTCAACCACCTGGGTCACTTCGCCCTCACCGCCAGGCTAATGCCATTTCTTCTGGCGGCCCGGAGCCCGAGGGTAGTGACCGTGACGAGTCTGGTCGCGAGGTGGGGGCGGCTCGGGATGGGAGTCGCCGAGAGGGAAGGCAATTACCGCCCCATGAGAGCCTATGCCGCCAGCAAGCTGGCCAATCTCATCTTCAGTCTGGAGCTGAGCCGGCGGTCCGAGGAGATGGGGCTTCCTCTTATAAGCATGGCCGCCCACCCAGGCTACGTTAGGGCCGCACCCTCCGGTGGGGGGAGGGGCCTATGGCAAGGGGCGTCTCGGCTGAACCCCAGTTCGTGGCTGACCCAGGGAGCCGCGATGGGGGCTGAGCCAATCCTTCTCGCCGCCGCTGGCTCGAATGTCCTGGGCGGGGCGATGTATGGCCCTGGCGGAATGCTCGGGACACGTGGGCACCCCCGGCCTTCGAAGGTCCCCAGGAGGGCCCGAGCCAAGGAGATCGGAGTTGCCCTGTGGCGAGATGCGGAGGCCAGCTGCGGGGTGACCTTCCAACTGACACCCGGATCTGATCCGCCTTGAGCTGCGAGTCGCGGCCGCCTTACCAGATGAGTTGAGGGAGCGCGGCTCTCAGAGGTCGGGCCGGGGCTGGCGCCTCCAGGCGTTGCTCCGTTGGTAGACTGGGGTCTGGATGCTGTTCGAGTACCTCCCGTTGCTGGTGTTCCTGCTCATGGTCGTCGCCATGGGGGTGGGGCTGACGTTCGGGATCCCTCTGCTGGGCCCGCGTCATCCCAGCACGGCCAAGGGGCTCCCGTATGAATGTGGAATCGTCCCGGCGGAGACTGCCAGGCGGAGGTTCTCGGTCACTTTCTATCTGACCGCGATGCTCTTCATCGTCTTCGACGTGGAGGCGATCTTCCTCTACCCGTGGGCGGTGCTGGTGCGCAGCACCCTGCACGTCTTCGGCTTGGTCGAGATGACCATATTCATCGCCCTGCTGGCGGTCGCGCTGCTGTACGTCTGGCGCAAGGGAGCCCTCGAGTGGGACTGAGCCCCAGGGACGAGGCGCTGCTGATCCCCGGACTAGTGCGGGCGGGCCGGGTGGAATCTCCGGCGTTCCCTGGAGTGATTCCGGCCGAGAGGGATCTGGCTGATGCCGCCGCCCAGGAGGGAATCTTCGCCACCACGGTGGGCAAGGTGATCGCCTGGGGCCGGTACTCGTCGCTCTGGCCAGCCACCTTCGGGCTGGCGTGCTGCGCCATCGAGATGATGGCTGCCAGCAACGCCCGGTTTGACCTGGCCCGTTTTGGGGCCGAGGTTTTTCGCGCCTCGCCCCGGCAGTCTGACCTCATGATCGTGGCCGGCCGGGTGTCTCAGAAGATGGGGCCGGTCCTGCGCCAGATCTACGATCAGATGCCTGACCCAAAGTGGGTGATCTCGATGGGGGCTTGCGCCTCCTGCGGGGGGATCTTCAACAACTACGCGATCATCCAAGGCGTTGACAAGGTGGTTCCGGTCGACGTTTACATACCCGGCTGCCCGCCTCGTCCCGAGGGCCTGCTGGACGCCGTGATCAAGCTGCAGAAGAAGATAGCGGCCACGCCGGTCCATGGGATTAGGGAGTAGCGACTTGGGGGATACGGAGGTCGGGCCCGGGGGAGCGGCGCTGGGCCAGGGTGAGTTGGCCTTGGGCCTGGTCAGCAGGACTCTTGGCCCGGACGAGTTCGAGGTGAGTTGGGATCGGGCCCAGGCCACTCTAACCATCCCGATCGGGCGCCTGCTGGAGGTGGCCACTGCCCTTCGAGACGACCCGGCCACGGCCTATGAAATGCCGGTAACCATGACCTGCGTGGACTGGCCCGAGCGCGATCCGCGCTTTGACGTGATCTACCTGCTTCGCTCGTTGGTGCACAACGACCTGGCCAGGCTATGCGTCAGGGCGGGGGAGAATACCCCCGTTCCATCTCTGGCCACGCTCTATCCCGGCTTGGAGTGGCATGAACGGGAGTGCTACGACCTCTTCGGCTTGACTATCATCGACCACCCCAATCTCACCCGGATCCTACTGCCCGACGACTGGGAGGGGCATCCCCTGCGGAAGGACTATGTCTCCTTCGGCGAGCCGGTGGCGTTCACCCACAACCTGGAATGGGCGCTGTCACCGCAGGATCGGCCCGAGTATCTGCCGGGAGCGGTGCGCGGCTCGGTGGAACGAGCCTGATGGCGATTCTGCCCCCAATCCGGGGCGATGGGACCCCCACTGACACCGTCCCGGTGCAGGAGGGCGTGCCCAAGATCCATCCCGGCGGCCAGGGTGAGTTCCTCGACAAGATCGAACCCGCTGAGGAGCTCATGGAACTCAACATGGGTCCGCAGCACCCCGCCACCCACGGCGTGCTGCGACTGGTGCTCAGTCTCGACGGCGAGCGGGTGCGGGCGTGCCGCCCCGATATCGGTTACCTCCATACCGGGTTCGAGAAGAGCTTCGAGTCCCACACCTACCAGCAGTGCATTCCGCTCACCGATCGGATGGACTATCTGGCCCCTCCGATCAACAACTTCGGGTTTGCGCTGGCGGTCGAGAAGCTGATGGGAATCGAGATCCCGCTCCGCGGCCAGTACATCCGGGTCATCGTGGCGGAACTTTCGCGGATCGCAAGTCACCTGATTTGGCTGGGTACTCACGCCATGGACCTGGGCGCCACCACTGCCTTCATGTACTGCTACCGGGAGCGCGACCAGATCCTCGACATCATGGAGTGGATCTCTGGGGTTCGTATGATGACCAGCTTCATCCGGGTTGGTGGTCTGATGGCGGACGTGCCGTCCGAATTCGTCTCCATGGTCAAGGCGTTCACCGCGGCCTTCCCGCAGCGGGTTGATGAGTATGAGGGCCTGCTCACCTCCAATCCGATCTGGCGCCAGCGAACCATCGGGCTGGGGGTGATGGACGCCGCCACGGCGATCGGGTACGGGTGCTCCGGGGCGACCCTGCGTGGCTCCGGTGTGCCTTACGACGTGCGCAAGGCGCAACCCTATTCCAGCTATGACCACTTCCAGTTCGATGTCCCGATCGGGATCCGTGGCGATGTGTACGACCGTTATCTGGTCCGGGTCAGAGAGATGCGGGAGGCCTGTCGGATCATCGATCAGGCCATCGCCGGCCTGCCCGGGGGGCCGGTCAATACAGCTGATCGCAAGGTGATGCTGCCTCCTCGGGCGGAGCTCGACAACTCGATGGAGTCCCTGATCCACCACTTCAAGATCAGCACTGAGGGTTTCCGTCCGCTTCCCGGCAGCTGCTACTCGGCAGTGGAAAGTGCCCGCGGCGAGCTGGGCTTCTTCATCGTCAGCGACGGCGGCAACCGGCCCTACCGCTGCAAGGTGCGGGGGCCGTCGTTCAGCAACCTGTCAGCGCTCTCCGAGATGGTCAAGGATGAGATGGTGTCAGACGTGGTGGCGGTGATCGGCAGCATCGACATCATCCTCGGCGATATCGACCGGTAGCTGCTGGCGGGCTCGGCATGGGTCGCGTGCTTCGAGATGAGCGAATTCAGCCCCGATCGGTCCCTGGAGTGGGCTTGGCCCGAAGGGCTCTGGGAATGACGATCAGCGCCTCGAGTGCGGCCAGGACCAGCAGGGCTGAGGCGATCCGAGGCACGAAGCCGTTGACTTGGGGCGGTGAGGTGAAGAGCCAACCGATCAACACGGGGACTCCGATCGCGGGCACCACCGCGAACCCTTTCTCTCGGGCTCCCAGGCTGAAGTAAACCAGCAGGTTCACCAAAGTCAGGCCCGCCACTCCGGCACTGAACAGCAGCAGTAGGGATGAGTCGCTCTCATACTGGCGCCCGAGAACTATTCCCAGCAGTGGACGCGAGAAAAGGGCATACGTTGCCAGCACCAGCCCGTCGATGACAGCCAGGGCCGCCAGGGTCTGGAGCAGGAGTCGGCGACGGAGTCTGGCCGTGGGGGCGGCGGCCACGCGGGGATACATCACAGCGCTGAGGCTGCTGGTGCCAAAGAAGAGGATCTTCCCCATCACCGAGAGCCCGGAATAGAGCCCCGCGCCATAGGGGCTGAGCACGTGGCGGGCGGCGACCACATCGAAGTTGTTGAAGATTGGCGCCGTGGCCGCACCCGCCACCACACTGGAATCGATGAGTGCTCCCGGGTGGGCCCGGCGGCCCGAACTTTGCACTGGGCCATGTCTGGGATAAAAGGCCGACCCCAGAGCTCCCGCGACCGACGCCAGGGGCACGGCCGTGGCACCGAGCCCCAGCCGGAGCAGCACCACGGCCAACACCACCATGGTGCCCCCATAGAGGAGGAAGTTGAAAGCTAGGCGGCGAAAGTCGCGCGCCCCCTGAAGGTAGCCTCGTTGCGAGCCACCCAAGGCCGCGACCGGGCCAGCCACTACGGCGACTGCCAGGATCCAGGGATCTGGTAGTCGTAGCAGCAGCGCCAGCAAAATATCGATGGGAACCATCGCTGCTCCGAGTGCGAGCCCGATCCTCCACCCACTTTTCCGTAGCGACGGCCACTGGGCGGCGGCGGGCATGCCCTGGGCGACTGCGGCGGCCACCTCGCGGGCCGCTCCCGCGGCGACCACGTACGACATGGTGTACAGCAGATTGAGGACGGCGATCACCGACGTGGACGCCCCGTTGGCGGCTGCGGTCAGGTGGTGCGCGCCATAGGCCTGGGCCACCAGCACCCCAGCGCCGGAGCCTCCGATTCCTATGAGGTAGAGCAGGTTGTGCCGGACCAGCGGACTTTGAGCGAACGTCCGCAGCGATCGGCGTCCCACTGGAGGCTTCTGGCGACGGTCGGCGGCCGCTCCTCGCGAAGGCGGCCGGGGCCTACCGGTCACAGGAGGCTGCGGTGGGCCCGCGGGGGGGCTTGCGGTCGTGCCCCACCCGACAAGTGTTCCTAGCGTCGGCAGACTCAACCCAGGTCGGTCTGTCGCCGAGCCCACCTGGCCTGGAGCGATGGTCGGGAGGCTTGGGTATGGCGCTTGCGGGGCCGGGCGGACGCCGCCGCGGCGGGACTTGGCCAGCCGCGGGCGGAGCCCAGCGAGATCGGTCGGGCGCGGTGGCCATGGCGCGAGCGGGTCTAGCCTGGCCAGCGACCGATAGGGAGCAGAAAGTTGACGCAATCTCTTGGCCGATCTCATTTGCAGGGAGGCAAGCGGTGGGTATGGTGGCGCCTGGGGCTCCCGATCCGGGTCTATTTGCCACTGGCCCAGGTGCAATGGACTGGATAACCGGGCCGCCAGCGGGTGGATCCGACTCTCTGGGCTCGATCATCTTGCTGGCCAAGATTAGCGTCCCAGCCGGCCAGTCGCCGAGGGTGGCCAGCCGGATCGCCTGGAGCACACTTCGGGCTGGTGGACGGGCCCAGCTTGCCTGCACCGATCGGGAGCCTTGCAGTCGGACCCGAGTAGTTGGAGGTCGAGCCAGCCCAGCCAGAACAGGGTGCCGGCCAGCGGATCCGATGCCGGCTCGACATCGGATCTGGGGACGGCCGGGCCCCTCGCGCCTCGGCCCCTCGGCCCGGCCCCACCCTGAGGACGAACGGAGGGGCGGCTCGAAGCACTCCGGCTGGGGGCTGTGGGTTGGTAAAGTGGGGGGGAATGAGCAGGGGCATGGAGTTGCGCGCCGGCCGCGTTCTGGGGGGAGTGGGCCTATCTCAGCTGGGGCACCAGTGGGGGGGCGTTGGTTGTGGCTGACCCCCAGGTGGTGGAAGCGGACCATGCAGATCCCTTGAGCCAGGCCACGCTGGCTCGGATCCACGCCATGCGGGCTTTGTACCCGTCGCCACGGTCGGCGGTGCTGCCTGCGCTCTGGGCGATCCAGGACGAGCTGACCTACTTGCCGGCCTGGTCGCTCGAGGTGGTGGCCACCGAGCTCGGCTTGCTGCCGGGAGATGTGGAAGCGGTCTCAAGCTTCTATTCGATGTACTTCAACCATCAGCCGGGGCGGCATCAGATCCAGGTCTGCCGGAATGTCTCATGTGGCCTACGGGGGTCTGATGAGTTACTCCGTCATCTGGAGAACTGGCTGGGGGTCGAGGATGGCGGGTCCACGACTGACGGGATGTTCACTCTGGAGGGAACCGTCGAGTGCCTGGGCGCCTGCGGGGGCGCTCCCATGATGCAGGTGGACCGTTTCAGCTATGAGAACCTGACCCCTGAACGTGCGGAAGAGGTGCTCACCAAGATCCGCAAGCAAGAGCCGCGGGGGGTTGAGTGATGGACGACGAGAAGGTCCTCACCCGCCACCTCGGAGCCCCGGGCCTGACCACCCTGGCCGGGTACGAGAAGGTCGGTGGCTACCAGGGGCTGCGCCAGGCGATCCAGATGGGCCCGGAGGCTATTGTCGCCGAGGTCAAGGCGTCTGGATTGCGGGGGCGGGGCGGGGCGGCCTTCCCAACCGGGACCAAGTGGAGCTTTTTACCCAAGGACGTCTTCCCCCGCTACCTGTGCGTGAACGCCGACGAGTCCGAACCGGGCTGCTTTAAAGATCGGGTGCTGATGGAGGAATTTCCCCACCAGCTGCTCGAGGGTGTCCTCATCGCCGCCTATGCGCTCCAGGTGACTCACGCCTTCATATACATCCGGGGAGAGTATCGCGCCCAGCGGGAACTGCTCGAGCGCGCTGCCAAGGAGGCTTACCAGGCCGGCTATGCCGGGCGAGGCGTCCTTGGCACCAAGTGGGACTGTGAGCTGATCGTCCATGGGGGAGCGGGTGCCTACATCTGCGGTGAAGAGACGGCGCTGCTCGAATCCTTGGAGGGGCGCCGCGGGCAGCCCCGGCTCAAGCCGCCATTTCCTGCTGTCAAGGGACTATATGGCCAACCGACGGTGGTCAACAACGTCGAGACGCTGTCCAACCTGCCCTACATCGTTACCGAGGGCGGGGCGAAGTACGCGGCTTTGGGCACCGAGGCGAGCCCAGGGACCAGGCTCTTTTGCGTCAGTGGACACGTCGAGCGCCCGGGCACCTTTGAAGTGCCGATGGGAAAGACCACCTTCAGGGATCTCCTTGAGTTGGCGGGCGGCGTCTGGCGGGGGCGTCAGTTCAAGGCGATGCAGCCTGGGGGCGGTTCGATGCAAGTCCTGGGCCCCCAGCATCTCGATGTCCCGCTTGACTTCAAGGCGGTGGCAGAGGCCGGATCCTCGCTGGGGGCCGGCGCCCTGGTGGTGATGGATGACTCCACCTGCCTGGTCGGCGTGGCCAGCCGCCTCGTCGACTTCTATCGTCACGAATCGTGCGGCAAGTGCGTACCGTGCCGCGAGGGCACCTACTTCGAGAGCGAACTTATGCACCGACTCGAGGCGGGTCTGGCCAGCCGCGCCGAGCTGGCCGAGCTCTCCGACATCTGCGCCAACATGGATGGCCGCTGCTTCTGCCCGCTCGGGGATACCGCAACCTGGTTTGTGATGTCCGCCCTGCGAATGTTCCCGGAGGAGTTCGAGAGCCACTGTGGGGCGGGCCGCTGCCCAGTGCGCGCCGGAGCCGAGGTGGCGGCATAGGTGGCTGAGGCATCCACCGTAGCTGAGTTGGTCAACGTCTCAGTTGATGGGCGCCCAGTCGAGGTGCCGCCCGGGACGCTGGTCTGGGACGCCTGTGAAAAGGCCGGGATCTTCGTGCCTGTCTACTGCGCCCACAAGAAGCTGGAGCCGGTGGCGGTCTGTCGGATGTGCCTGGTGGAGGTGGAAGGGCTGCCCAAGCTCCAGCCAGCCTGCGCCACCAGGGTGGCTCCGGGGATGGTGGTCCGTACCCAGACCGAGCAGGTTCGCAAGTTCCGAGATGGCAACCTCGAGTTCCTGCTGCTGAATCATCCCCTGGACTGCCCGGTCTGTGACCGCGGCGGCGAATGCGATCTTCAGGATTTCACCCAGCGCTACGGTCCGGGGCGAGCTCGCTCCAGCATCACGGAGAAGGTCCATTTCGACAAGGCGGTCAGGCTGTCGGACAAGATCATGCTGGACCAGGAGCGCTGCATCCTCTGCTGGCGCTGTGTGCGCTACTACGAGGAGATCACCGGCGAGCGCGAGATCGTGCTTCAGGAGCGGGGCGTCCACACCGTGGTGGACACCTTTGAGCGCAAGCCCCTCCAGAGTCAGTTCCAAGGGAACCTGCCGGAGATCTGCCCGGTCGGCGCCCTGACCCACGTTCAATATCGATTTCGCGCGCGGCCCTGGGACCTCCGTCGCACCGCCAGCGTCTGCTCTCACTGCAGTTACGGGTGCAACATCTTCGTCGATGCTCGGGAGGACCAGATCGCGCGCTATGCCAGCAACGACAACCCTGAGGTGGACGACAGCTGGCTCTGTGACCAGGGGCGGTACAGCTTTCCGGAGCTGAACCGTCCCGATCGGGTGATCAACCCCGAAGCGCGGGTGGGGGGTCTTCGCCAGGCGGTTTCGTACCAGGACGCGGTGGCTCGTGCCGCCGGGGCGCTGCTGCGGCTCAGAGCTGACTACGGCGGCACCTCAGTCGGCGTTCTGGGCTCTCCTCGGATGACCAATGAGGAGGCCTTTGTACTCCAGTGGCTGGCTCGGGAGGTGATCGGCACCCCTCATCTTGACCACCGTTACGAAGCCCTCGAGGGGATCTCTCCAGCGCAGTTCCGGCTCGGGATTGCGGAGTTGGAGGCGTGCGACGCGGTGGTGGTGATCGGGGACCAGCCCGAGCGTCTCAGCCCAGTCCTGACGCTTCGTCTCTACAAGGTGGCCCACAACCTGGGACGCCAGGTCCTGCGGGTGCCGGAGACGTTCGTGGTGGGGCAGGTGGTGAAGCAATTACCGGCAACCGGGCGGATCGGCATCGTGGCGTCGCAGGCGGACCGAGCGGCTGCGATGGGACTGCTCGCCAAGGCCCGCTCAACTGACCGCGAGGCGGCAGTCCTGACCATCACCGAGGCGGTCAACAGCCGCGGCTGCCAGGACCTCGGCCTGCTCCCCAATTTAGGCCCGGGATACCTGTCCCTGGAGCAACCAGGGCTCTTCGGTCGACAGCTTCTGGAGGCCGCTGCGGCTGGCCAGATCAAGGCGCTCCTCGTGGTTGGCGACGGCGCTGACTTCGAGGCTGAGGCGCTGTTTCAGGAGGCTCTCGCCAAGGTCGAAGTGGCGGTGGTTGTCACCGCATGGCAGGGGGTCGCCAGCCGCGCCGCCACGGTTTTGTTGCCGGGCCGGACGATCGCCGAGAAGGCCGGCACCGTAACCAACACCGAAGGTAGGGTGCAACGGGTGCGGAGCGCCGTCGAGCCCAAGTTCACCTTCCCCTCGGATCTGCGCATCCTGGGAGATCTGGCCAGTGGGTTGGGAGCCGACCTAGGGGTGCAGGCGTTGGCCGGGCCGGTGTTCGAGTTGCTGGCCGCTTCGGTTCCCGCCTACCGGGGCTGCCAGGCGGGGATGCGGGCTCATTGGGAGCCGAGTAGTTGAGTCCGGCGGCCACCTCCGTGCTGTTGGCGGTGGTGGTGACGGTGGTGAAGGGGCTGCTGGTCATCATCGTCCTGCTGACCGGATTTGCCTACCTGACCTTGATCGAGCGCAAGGTCTCGGCGCGAATCCAGCTGCGCTACGGCCCCAACCGGGTGGGCCCTTTCGGGCTCATTCAGCCGGCCGCCGATGCCGTCAAGCTGCTCTTCAAGGAGAAGGTGGCCCCGGAGGGCAGAGACCGCTTCCTGTACCTGTTGGCACCCGCGCTAGCCGCCTGCGCGGCACTTTTTGCCTTCTCAGTGATCCCGGTGAACCAGACCATCTGCATCGCTGGCACCCACGGAGCGGGGCCGCTGTCGGCCAGCTGCCCGGGGGGCTATCCACTGCACTGGGACGTCGCCAACATCAATGTGGGGCTGCTCTTCATCCTGGCGATCACTTCGCTGGGGGTGTATTCGATCTTTCTGGCGGGGTGGGCCAGCAACTCGAAATACTCGTTGCTGGGCGGGTTGCGGAGCGCGGCTCAGTTGATCAGCTACGAGATGGCGGTCAGCTTTGCCCTGATCGGACCGGTCCTGCTGGCGGGCTCGCTGAACTTGGAGACCGTGGTGAATCAGCAGCACTCGCTTTGGTTCGTGTTCCTCCAGCCGATGGGGTTCCTGCTCTACTTCACCGGTGCCCTGGCCGAGACCAACCGGCTTCCGTTCGACCTGCCCGAGGCGGAGTCGGAGCTGGTGGCCGGCTACCACACCGAATACTCGGGGATGCGGTTCGGCCTCTTGCAAATGGCCGAGTTCGTTAACGTGATCACGGTCTGCTCAATCGCCACGGTGATGTTCCTGGGGGGCTGGATGGGCCCCTTCTTTTTCCTGCCGAACTGGCTGGGGCCGCTTTGGTTCGGTGCCAAGGTGGGCCTGCTCATCTTCGTCATGATGTGGGTGCGCTGGACCTTCCCCCGGCTGCGCTACGACCGCCTGATGCAATTTGGCTGGAAGGTGCTGCTGCCTCTGGGCATGGCCAACGTCCTGCTCACCAGCGTGTTCGTGGCCCTGCACTGATGGCCAACTGGTTGCGGCCCACGAGGTGATGGTTCATGTTTCGTGAAATGATCGGGGGGCTGCGGATCACCCTGCGGGAGATGATGACCAAGCCCATCACCATCCAGTACCCCGAGGAGCAACGGCCGGTGCCTCCGCGCCACCGGGGCCGTCACATTCTGCATCGCTATGACAACGGCCTGGAGAAGTGCATCGGCTGTGAGCTCTGCGCCGGTGCCTGCCCGGTGGGCTGCATCTACGTCCAGGCGGCGGAGAACGACCCGCAGCACCCGGTCTCCCCGGGGGAGCGGTATGCGGTGCGCTATGAGATCAACCTGATGCGTTGCATCTACTGCGGCTACTGCGCCGAGGCCTGCCCTACTGAGGCGATCACGCTGGGCCCCCGGCTCGATCTGGCCGATTACAAGCGGGAACGCCTGGTGGCGACCAAGGACGACCTGCTGGAGGCTTGGCCCGGGTTCCACCCCATGGCACAGGGGGTGGCCGATGGCCGTGGGGCGCCCGCGCCGCAGTCCAGTCCCTTGGGAGCGGGCTCGAGCCATCTAGGGCCGGCCGGCTCGGCTCCGGGCCTACGGCCCCCGATCCCGGGGTCCCGTGAGAGCGGGGGAGGCGCAGCGCCCATATGACGGTGATCTTTGGGATCGCGGCCGTGCTGGCATTCCTCGGCGCGGTGGGCGTGGTGCTCAGTCAGCGCACCCTCTACTCGGCGCTCAGCTTGGTGTTGAACATGGTGGCGCTGGCGGTTCTCTTCCTCCTCCTGGACGCCCAGTTCGTGGCGGCTGTGCAGATCATCGTGTACGCCGGAGCGGTGATGGTTCTGTTCGTGTTTATCATCGCCCTGCTTTCCCCAGGCGCTGAGGAACGGGTCCGGCCATTGGAGTTGCGGATGCTCTTTGGCGGTGGGTTGGCAGCGGTTTTCACGGTCGTGATCGGGCGGCTGGCATTGAACGGGATCACGGTCACCAGCAACGGTCACTTCCACGGCGTTCTGGGTCCTTTCTCACCGAACTTGGTGGACTCCCACGGGCAGGTCCAGACTCTAGGCGAGCAGCTCTTCACCACCTATCTGTTGCCCTTCGAGGTCACCTCGTTGCTGCTGCTGGTGGCGGCGGTGGGCGCGGTCTACCTCTCAAAGCATCGGCGGGTAAGCCCATGACTGGCTTGTTCCCCGGTTTCCTGATCCTCTCTGCGGCGATGTTCTCAGTGGGCGCGGTGGGGGTACTGGTGCGGCGCAACCCGCTGGTGGTGTTCATGTCGATCGAGCTCATGCTGAACGCCGCCAATCTGGCCCTGATCACCTACGCCCGGTACACCCACACCATGGCCGGCCAGGTCTTCGCGCTGATCGTGATCGCGGTGGCGGCCAGTGAGGTGGTGGTGGGACTGGCTCTGATCACCGGCGTCTACCGGAGCGGGCACAAGCTCAATCTGGACGAGCTCAGCGAGATGAGCGAGTGACCCGGCCATGAACCCCACCCTCATCTTCGTCCTGAGCGCGATCGTCCTCGGCCTGCCCACGGCGGGATTCGCCGTCAGCGCCATCAGCGCCGGTCGGCTGCCCCACCGCCTGGTGGCCTGGATGGGCCCGGGAGTGGTCCTGGGGGCCTTCGTCGCGACCCTGATCATCTTCGTGGCGATGCTGCAGCAGCCGGCGTCCTCACGGGGAATTACCGTGGTCTTCTGGCATTGGCTGAACACCTCGGTGGCGTCCGGCAGTGGGGTCGCGGCTCAGACCGGATTCAACGCCAACTTCAGCATTCGGATCGACCCGCTCTCGGTCCTGATGATGCTGGTGATCACCGGGATCGGCGGCCTGATCCATGTATACAGCGTCGGCTACATGGCCGAGGACCCCAGCTTCAACCGCTTCTTCGCCTACATGAACCTCTTCATCACCAGCATGTTGCTTTTGGTGATGAGCAACACGCTGGTGTTCCTGGTCATCGGCTGGGCCATGGTGGCATTCGCGTCCTACGCCTTGATTGCCTTCTGGTATGAGCGCCGCTCGGCGGTGGTGGCGGGCCGCAAGGCCTTTGTCACCCAGGTAATCGGCGACGTGGGCTTGTACCTGGGGGCGTTCCTGATCTTCCTCAACCTGCGGGGCGCCAATGGGCAGCTGCTGCACACGGTGAACCTGCAGACCATCTTCGCCAATGTGGGGCCCGGGGCCCACTTCCATGATGGCCTGGGCCCGCTCGGCGGGGGCATGGTGACCGCGATTGGGATCCTGCTCTTCCTCGGGGCCGCGGCCAAATCGGCGCAGTGGCCGCTGCACACCTGGCTACCCGACGCGATGGAGGGCCCGACTCCGGTTTCGGCGCTCATCCATGCCGCCACCATGGTCACCGCAGGGGTTTATCTGGTGGCCCGGTTCCATCCCATCTACCAGCAAGCGCCGGTGGCGGCGGGGATGGTGGCGTTCATCGGCATCGGCACCGCCATGATGGCGGGCATCATCGGGTGCACCCAGTACGACATCAAGCGGGTGATCGCCTACTCGACGATGAGCCAGATCGGACTGATGATCTTCGCCGTGGGTGTGGGCGCCTACTCGGCTGGGATGTTCCAGTTCTTCACCCACGCCTGCTTCAAGGCCCTGCTCTTCCTGGCCGCCGGCAACGTCATCCATGCCCTCCACGACGACCAGGACATCCGGGTCATGGGCGGGCTCTCCAAACGTATGAAGGCCACCTTCGTGGCCTTCATAGTCGGCTCCCTGGCCCTGGCTGGCATCCCCATCTTCGCCGGCTTCTTCAGCAAGGAGGAGTTGCTGGGAACGGGGCTGGCGCTGGGGCCGGCGGTGCCCTGGCTCTGGGTGGTCGGGGTCTTGGTCAACGTGCTCACCAGCTTCTACATCTTCCGAGTCGTGTGGATCGCTTTTAGCGGCGAGCCCCGCTCC
>Ga0307373_10009801_pt1 | contig 14222 bp, 14 predicted proteins | sample OX2MG_FD_202534 | JGI IMG/M metagenome (GOLD analysis project Ga0307373, IMG submission 202534) | Soil microbial communities from Risofladan, Vaasa, Finland - OX-2 | ecosystem: Environmental > Terrestrial > Soil > Coastal area > Acid sulfate soil | place: Finland: Risofladan, Vaasa | collected... | reverse complement strand
GATGAACCCGGCCCGTTCCTTCGGGCCAGAACTTGTCGGCCTCAACTTCGCCAACTTCTGGATATACGTGATTGGCCCCATTGCTGGCGCCGTGCTGGCGGTGGGCGTAGCCTTTGTCCTGCGTGGTCCCGGCGGAGAGGACCCCACCGCAGCAACCGCCGCCGAGGGTTCGCTCTCGACGGGCTGAGGCGGACGGGATCGGCCGGCGCATTTGCTGCTGCGATGCCCTCACCTTCGTAGCTGACGAACCGGCGCGGCGAGGCGATTACGCGCTTACCACCCGCAAGGATGTCCACGCGATTCCAACGAAGTCCAAAACACGCGCTCTAGGGTCAAGTCCCATGGAGTGGTGTAAATCGCTGAGGTTCTCAGTGACGTCGGTGGGCTACGCGGCGAGTCCCTCTGTGAGCGGGTTGGTGAGCAAGGGTGGAGCCTCGGGGTTGAGCAGGCGCTGCATCGACTGCTGACTGAAGAGGCGGCGATCGTCCTGCCACTCGTCGTGCTGGTCCTGGACCACGGCGGTGGTGAGCCGCAAGAGGCTGGCGCTGTTGGGGAAGATGCCCACCACCTTGGCGCGACGGTCGATCTCTGCATTGAGACGCTCGATGGCGTTGGTCGACGAAATCGAGCGCCAGTGATCGGGTGGGAACGTCAGGTACGCAAGCACGTCATGCTCCGCGGCACGGAGCTGCTCGGCGACCTTGGGGAAGCGCGGCTCGAGCACCTCCAAGGCGTGCTGCACCGCCTCCTGGGTCGCCTCGATGGTGGGCAGCGTGAAGATGGTCTTGACCACGCCGAGCACCAGCTGGGCGTGCTGCTTGGGCACGCCGGCGCTGACGTTGCGTAGGAAGTGCACTTTGCAGCGCTGCCAGGTTGCACCCGCGAAGCACTGCGCGAGGGCGTTGCGCAGTCCCTGATGGGCGTCGGAGATGACCAGCTGCACCCCATGCAGCCCGCGGCCGATCAGGCTGCGGCAGAACTCCAGCCAGAAGCTCTCGCTCTCGTTGGCGCCGTTCATCAGCCCGAGCACACTCTTCTCGCCGGTCTCGCGCACGCCCACGGCGATGACCGTGGCCTGGCTGACAATGCGCCCGCCCTCGCGCACCTTGTGGTACGTGGCGTCGAACCACACGTACGGGTAGGCGCCGTCGTCGAGGCCGCGCTGGCGGAACGCAGCCAACTCCTTGTCGAGTTCGCCGCAGATCCGGCTCACCTCGCTCTTGCTGACACTGCAGCCGCCCATGGCCGCCACCAGGGCGTCGACCTTGCGGGTGCTCACCCCGAGCACGTACGCCTCCTGAATCACGCTGAGCAGGGCGCGATCGATGCGCCGGCGTGGTTCCAGCAGCGCCGGGAAGAACGTCCCCGTGCGCAGCTTGGGAATCTGCAGCTCGAGGCGACCGACGCCGGTGTCCAACAGTCGGCTCCGGTGGCCGTTGCGGTACGTGGCTCGATCGGCGCTGCGCTCGTACGGGTCGGCGCCGATCACCGCGCTGGCTTCGAGCTCGACGAGCCGCTGCAGGCCGTGCTCGAGGATCGACTTGAGCTGATCGCGGTCAGCCACGGCGAGGTGGTCGAACAGGTCCTGATGCGTCATCCTGGGATGGGCCATTCGTGGATCTCCTTGGAAGCTTGAGCACTTCTCTTAGAGAACCCCACGGTGGCCTTCTTCGTCTACCCGACGGCGAAGTCAGCCACCAATTCCCACCACTCTATGGGACATAGGCCCATTGCACTGCAGTGAAGCGGTTTTCACTCAGTTGCAGCCGACTCCAACTTGCGGGGATCAGTCACTCTGCAGGGACTAGTACTCATGCCCTGATTGATGTTCTTTTCGCCGGTCGGTCATGCCTTGGTGTAGCTGAGGTGCACAACGCCGGTCGCGAACGTCTCCGATTCGATGAGGTTCAGGGGCAGCATCTCACCCGGTGCCGCGAACAGTCGCTTGCCGGCGCCGAGCACAACCGGGAAGACGAACAGGTGCAGCGCGTCAAGCAGGCCCGCGCGCAGCAGCGAGCTGACCAGGGTTGCGCTCCCGGTCATGCCGATGTTCCGGCCTTGCTGCTGCTTCAGCTCGGCGATCTCGGCGAACGCGCTGGCCGCCGGGATCAGTGTGGAGTTCTGCCAGTCCGCGGACTCCAGCGTGCCGGACACGACGTACTTGGCGGTGCTGTTCATGGTGTCGGCCATCTCGCCGGTCTGCTGCGGCCAATGTGCGGCGAAGGTCTCGTAGGTGACCCGGCCGAGCAGCATTGCGTCCTGGGCCGCGATCATCGAGCCCACGGCCTGCCCCAGTTGCGGGTTGAACCACGGGCCAATCCACTGGTCGGCATCCTCGATGACGCCGTCCAGAGAGATGAACAGGCCGGATACGATTTTCCTCATGGTGGTTTCCTCCTGCGAAACGCTGCGCCGGAGCCTTGTTCCGGCTTCTACTGACGCTTCGAACGGGGACCGCCCAAATGGACACGTGGGCGAAACTTTTCTGGGAGGCCCAAGATGCGCTTCTTGATGACGGTCAATGGCGGCGGCCGCCAGCCCGATGAGCAGCTCTACGCCGAGATGGGCCGCTTCGTGGAGGAACTGACCCGAGCCGGGGTGCTGCTGGCGACGGGAGGGCTCGACCGGGGCACGCACGTGGTGGCAACCAGCGGGAACGTCACCCTGACCGACGGGCCGTTCGCCGAGTCCAAGGAGCAGATCGTCAGCTTCGCCCTGGTCGAGGTGAGGTCAAGGGACGAGGCGCTGGAGCTGGCCCGGCGATTCTGGAGCATGGTCGGCGAGGGCGAGGGTGACATCCGCCAGGTGTCCGGCTCCGAGGGTTGAAGTCCGAGGTGATGACCAGCGGCACCGCCGCGGCCCATGGCGCGGTCGAGGCGGTGTGGCGGCTGGAGTCGGCGCGGATCATCGCGGGCCTGGCCGGGCTCGTCCGGGACGTGGGCCTGGCCGAGGAGCTGGCCCAGGATGCCCTGGTCGCCGCGCTGGAACAGTGGCCCGCCGAGGGCATCCCGGCCAACCCGGGCGGCTGGCTGATGCTCACCGCCAAGCACCGGGCCATCGACCGGATCCGCCGGAACCAACGGCTGCAGAGCAAGCTGGGCCTTCTCGGCCGCGAGCTGGAAAACCTGCAACAGGACGTCCCGGCGGAGTTCGACGCCGTCCTCGATGAGGCGAGGATCGACGATGACCTGTTGCGGCTCATCTTCATCTCCTGCCACCCGGTGCTCTCCACCCCGGCGCGGATCGCGCTCACCCTCCGCCTCCTCGTCGGCCTGACCACTGAGGAGATCGCCCGCGGCTTGCTTGCGGCGGAACCGGCGATCGCCAAGCGGATCGTGCGCGCCAAGCAGACGCTGGCCAGCCGGCAGGTGTCTTTCGAGGTACCGCCGTCCGATGAGCGGCCCGTCCGCCTGGCGTCGGTGCTCGAGGTGCTATACCTCGTCTTCAACGAGGGCTATTCGGCCATGGCCGGCGACGACTGGATGCGCCCCGCGCTGTGCACCGAGGCACTGCGCCTGGGCCGGGTGCTGGCCGAGCTCATGCCAACCGAACCCGAGGTACACGGTCTGTTGGCGCTGATGGAGATCCAGGCTTCGCGGATCCCGGCGCGCCTCAGCCCGGCGGGGCTGCCCGTCCCCCTGCCCGAGCAGAGCCGCGGCCGCTGGGACCAGCTGCTCATCCGCAGGGGGTTCACCGCTCTGCTCCGGGCCGAGCAGCTGGGCGGTCCGCCCGGCCCCTACGTGCTGCAGGCGGCGATCGCTGCCTGCCACGCGCGGGCCCACACCGCGGCCGACACGGATTGGACGCGGATCGCGCTGCTCTACCAGGCACTCGCCGCGCTGGAGGCGTCCCCGGTGGTCGAGCTGAACCGCGCGGTCGCGGTGGCCATGGCTGGCAACCTCGAGCGCGGCCTGCAAATCGTCGACGGCCTCGCCGCCGAGCCCGTGTTGGCCAACTACCACCACCTGCCCAGCGTCCGCGGCGACCTACTGGCCAGGCTCGGCCGCCACCATGAGGCGGGCGCCGAGTTCCGCCGTGCCGCCGAGCTCACCAGGAATCTCGCCGAACGGAGCGTCCTGCTGCAACGCGCGGCTGAGTGCGACGCACGAGAGGCGTAGTGCCTGGGGCAATCCGTCGCACTCTCGCTCGATAGTTGATCACTATCGATCCGGTATACGACAGCGCCCTGAACCGCCCGGGGCTTCGTAGGAGAGTCTATCTACTCGCGCTCGGCGCACATGACGGCGTCAGCATCACCTCGGTCGCCGACTTCGAGGTGCTGGCGAGGGGCTGAGAAAGGGTCGGCTGCGCGCCACTACCCGCATCGTGTCCACGCGATTCCAACGCGATCCATAACGCGCGTTCTAGTCGTCATACCAACCAAATCGCGACAAACCACTCTAAATCGAACTCAGAACTCATCGGGTAATGAGGACTAATCTGGGGGACCAGGGGTCGCAGGTTCGAGTCCTGTCTCCCCGACGGACGCACAATTTGAGTTTATGGCGAGCGGTTGCGCGGTGCGCTGGACGCCTGTCGGCGACGGGGTCTAATGGTCTAACCAGGAATGATGACTTTTCCTGCAAAAGGCATCAATTCATACGGTTGGGGGTGGATGCAGCTGCTCATAGCAAGAGATTGTGGCAGTCGAACGCCTACATATCGCTTACACTTTCCTCTGCCTCGTCGTCTGCCTCGTCGACCGCGCTCGTCTGTCTGTGCATCGCTCCCCCACCACGCGCGTGCGGGCGAGACCGTCGTGCCGTGTGATCCACGCCTTTCCACTTGCGGGGATGCCCCTCAGCCGGCGCGGCGCCGGATCCACCAGAAGCAGAGCCCGACCAGCACGAACGCAACGGCAAGGAAGATCGCCAACTCGAACCACTGGAACGGCCAGTAGCGGCCGCCAGGCTGATATGCCAGGACATCCCGGATGTGAAGCTGTTCGAGGCACTTTTGGAGAAGCGGTCCTGGCGCGGTCGACCAGGGGTCGCAGGATCGAGTCCTGTCTCCCCGACTTCGACCCGATCTGATCCAACGGGTGGCGGCACGATGGCGCGAGATCCCCACATCGTGACCCGCGATTGGGCGCGGAGCCGCGTGACAGACGTCATGTGGGGTCCCTGACAGGCGTCACTATCGAGGATGCCTGGCGCGTCTCAGGCTGAGGACATGGCACATCAGAGGCGATCGCTCGCATGACGGCGATTCACGTCCGCGACCTCCACAAGGCATATCGCGGCGTGCCTGCCGTACAGGGCATCAGTTTCAGCGTCGAGGAAGGCGAGGTCCTTGCGTTGCTCGGGCCCAATGGCGCGGGCAAGACCACCACGGTCGAGATTCTCGAGGGCTTCCGTGCACGGGATTCCGGGCTCGTGGAGGTCTTTGGCTTCGACCCAGGGAAAGGCGAGCGACAGTACCGGGAGCGAGTTGGCATCGTCCTCCAGGACACCGCCGTCGACAAATTCCTCACCGTTGGGGAGACGGTGGAATTGCTCGGCCAGGGCTACCCATCGCCGCTGCCTGTCGGTGAGGCGCTGACCTTCGTGGGCCTCTCCGAGCAGCGCAACACACGGGTCGGAAAGTTGTCCGGTGGCCAGCGTAGGCGTCTCGATATGGCGGTCGGTTTGGCCGGCGACCCGGCGCTTCTGTTCCTCGACGAGCCGACCACCGGCTTTGACCCTTCAGCTCGGGCTGAAGCGTGGACGACCATCCAGGGGTTGGCCGCCCGTGGCACCACGATTCTGCTGACTACCCACTACATGGAAGAGGCTGAGCGCCTTGCCAATCGGGTGGTGATCCTCACAGACGGGCGCGTCGCCGCAGAAGGCGCCCCGGCGGAATTGCGGAGCCGGCGGCAGACCATGACCACCGTCACCTTCAAGTTGGCCGCGGACTCGCCAGCGCCGCCGCTGGGCGCTCGCGGGACGGGTGGTGTCTTCGAAGTGCGCGTTGACGACCCCACCGCAGCGCTGCATACGCTCACCTCGTGGGCGGTGGCGGCGGGCCTTCGACTGGACGATCTGGAGGTGACCAGGGCGTCACTCGAGGATGTGTATCTTGAGCTGACCCGTGCTGCCGAGCAGGAGGACGCAACCAGATGATCGCGGCCGACCTTCGGCTCGTGATGAGTTTCGCTGGATACGCGAACCGCACCTTCTGGCGCAACCCGGCAGCTGCGTTCTTCACGCTCTTCCTGCCCGTGTTCTTCCTCGTGCTCTTCTCCGCGCTGTTCGGCAATGAGCCCCTCACCATCAATGGCAACCAGGTCAGCTCGGCCACGTTCACGATGGTCGGGATCATCACGTTCTCGGTGGTCAGTGCCTGCTACACGAACCTCGCCATCAGCGTGACAACCGCACGCGAAACCGGTTTCCTGAAAAGGGTCCGCGGCACGCCCATCCCGCGGTGGACGTTTCTGAGCGGGCGGATCCTGCAGTCGGTGCTCGTGTCACTCCTGCTGGTGGTTGTGTGCCTTGGTTTCGGTGCCGTCTTCTATCACGCGAGGGTGCCCACCTCGACACTCCCGGCGCTGATCATCACCCTGATCATGGGCGCGGCTGCATTTGCCGCACTCGGGCTAGCAATGACCGCGCTCGTGCCCAATTCCGATGCGGCGCCAGCGATTGTCAACTTCTCGATCTTCCCGTTCTACTTTGTCTCCAACGTCTTCATCCCGATATCGAATCCGCCGCAGTGGCTGAATGTACTCACCCACATCTTCCCGATCGGGCCATTCAACGAAGCCCTCAAGACTGCGGTGGTGCCACCGCTGGGGAGCACCGGGTTCAACGGCGGCGATCTGCTGGTGCTGGCAGTGTGGGGGATCGGTGGGGCCCTGGTTGCCTTCCGCTACTTTTCGTGGGAGCCACACCCGTAACCCGAATTCGGCATCAAGGACCGCACGCTCCCGCCGCGTTGAGCACGGCGAAGAGACGGCGCCGATGGCGCTGCGTGTTTATATCGACGTGTCTGGCACCGACGATGTCGACCTGTCGCTTGCGTGGATAGGTGGCGTGGTAAGCGCTGCCGACGGCAGTCGCGATGCCGCCAAAGAGAGGAGAAGCAAGTTTCCTCAGTCGGTTTGGCAGCGAATCGATTGAGGTGGTGATCGGAGCGCGTGAAGCCGTGTCGGGCACGGGACACGCCGGTTCGGCGGCAGGGGAGGAGACAGCCCGCTCGTCCGTGCATCGAATTGCCTCTCTGGGCCGCTCTGTGCTCGGCCTAGCAAACGTGTCCGGTCAAAACCGGGGCAGGCCCACACTCACGTCGCTCTGGGGTGCCGGGGAGATCCTGAGGTCTTGCGGGTCGAGGCCGCAGGTGGGATAGGTTTCGGCATGTGGTCAGCACCGCGATCCCTTGTGATCGCGGCGAGCACGAGGTCGACGATCGCTGCCGCGTAGTCGTCAGGAAACGGTCGGTGCGCGACGAAGCGGCGGTAGAACGCTGGGCCGGCAAGCAAATCGACGGCAACTTCCAGATCGGTGGTCGGGGAGATTTCGCCCCGGAGGCGTGCCTCAGCCAGGAGGTGCCGGAGCGGCTCGCGGCGGCGCTCAGTGAGTTGTTGGTGGAGGCTTGATAACGCCGGGTCGCACTCCGCGGCGTCGATGAAGGCCGCCATCAGCCGACCGAAGGGTCCATGGCTGACGAGACCTTCGAACAAGGAGAGGAGCTCGATCAAGTCGGTACGCAGCGCACCGGTTGTGGGCAGAGCGAGCGGCTGAAAGCCCATGTCCATGGCGTCGACCAGTAGTTCGGACTGCGACGACCAGTGCCGGTAGACCGTAGCTTTGCTGGCTCGCGCACGTCGTGCGACAGCCTCCATCGTGAAACCAGGCAGACCCTGGTCCCCAAGCACCTGCAGCGCGGCGCGGAGGACGCGCTCACGAGCCTGTCCTCCGCGGGGGATCGGTCCGCGTTTCGAGCCCGGCTCACCCCTGCTTGGCTGATCGAGCGGCCTCGCCCTGGAAGAACGCACTTGCACATTCGGCATCGAAACGCTATCGTACCAATAACTAACGAAACGCGATCGTACTGATGTCACTCTTTCGTTGAGCACGCCGACGAACCACCGCATAGGAGAATCGCATGGCACGCATCGCAGGAGTCCCTGCTCGAGAAGCTGGCCCCTACGTGAAGCTTGCGTACTTCTTCACGCGTCGCAGCCTCGCGAAGCTCACCGGGCGCGAAACCGAGCACATGATCGAGCCGCTCGAGATGTACGCGTACCTGCCGGGCGTGCTCAAGGGCTACGCGAAGCTTGAGCAAGCCACAGCCAGGCTACATCGCGTTCCCAGGCGTCTGCACGCACTCGCCGAGTTGAAGGCAGCGATGCTCACCCAATGTGAGTACTGCATCGACCTGGGCTCGCAAGTCGCGCGTCGATGGGGACTGAGCGACGAAGAACTGCTCGCGCTGCCATCGTATCGGACGAGTCCGCTCTTCTCCGATCTGGACAAGCTCGTCCTCGACTATGCCGTGGGCATGAGCAGCACTCCGGTCGATGTGCCCGACGAACTGGTCACTCGCCTTCGTGCGCATTTCGACAGCGCCCAGCTCGTCGAACTTACCCACCACATCGCCCTGGAGAACATGCGCGGTCGCTTCAACGTCGCACTTGGCATCGCGTCCGCCGGCTTCAGCGAAGGCATGGTGTGCGCTGTGCCTGACACCGTCGGATTCGCTGGCCAACGCACGGGAGTCAACCAATGACCGCAACGACTCTCGCTGTGAGGCGCGTCGCAGCCCCTCGAACCACGGCGATCCTTGCTGGACTCCTTGCGCTTGGCGTGCTCGTCGAAGCTGCTTTGGCGGGCGGCTTCTTGGGCGGCAGCCACATGTGGAAGAGCTGGCACGAGAATCTGGGCACGTTCCTCATCCTCATTCCCCTTGCAAGCCTGCTCGTGGGGCTCGCGCTCTACCGCCGCCAACCCGAGAAGGTCTCGATGCTGGCAAATCGAGTTGTGCTCCTCATCCTGGTGGTGACGGTCGTGGTCACCGGGAACGCTGGCGGCAGCCTCCTCGCCGTTCACATTCCGGCTGCGGTGGCGATGGTCGGGCTTGTCGTCCGCCAGGCCACGATCGCCACCCAAGCACGCGACGCTGAGCGATGACGAACCCCGAGCTCGGCATGACAGAGACGCCGCCAGGCAAGGCGAGTCTCACGATGAGTCTTGTGCTTCGCAACCTCTCATTCACTATCGTCGTGCCGGGATTGGGGGGCGTCTATGTTCCCTGGCTGATCCTCACTCAGCACGGTGGGTCGCTCAGGCCCGTCGCTTGGTACGCCCTTGCCGTCATCGCCGGCGGTCTCGTCTTGTACTTCTCGTGTCTCTGGTTCTTCGGAGCCGTCGGCCGAGGAACGCCAGGTGTCTGGGATGCGCCCCGGAGCGTCGTGACGGTCGGACCGTACCGCTGGGTCCGTAATCCAATCTACATTGGCGCCTTGCTCATCGTCTTCGGCGAGGCATGGCTGTTCGTTTCGGTCGATCTGCTGCTGTATGCCGCGGCGTTGGCCGTCGCGTTTCATCTCCTCGTCATCGGATACGAGGAGCCGAGGCTGCGAGGTCGGTTCGGCAAGAACTACGAGGTGTATCGACGTGCCGTCTTGCGCTGGATTCCCCGACCTCCGAAGACGAGCTAATCAGCCGGAACGGGCATCAGAGCTCAAGCTGGGCCTCGACTCGCTTCGCGCTCAGTGCGAACAACGATGAGGGCAGCTACATGACAGTCCTCTTGCGGACGGAGTGGGCCTGCCCCGGTTTGGCGGACACTAACGGTGCAGTGCGCACAACGTTGAAGGAGAACTCGACGCGGTCCTCTGTTATGGGGTGGGTGAGGACGGCGGACTGTGAGTGTGCAGGAGCCGAGTGGTCGACGTTGAGATGGCTACCGTCCACTCCACTTGATTGGCCGATGGTGACTGGCGAAGGCCACGTGGTCGCGCTCGAAAATGGGGGTGGATAGACATCCTGAGGGGTCTATCGGGTGCGCCTGAATACAAAAAGGGACCGTCACCTTCCCAAGGTTGAAGTTGCGGGTTCGAGCCCCGTCTCCCGCTGACGCGGCCGGTTTCGATCGGGATCCGATCAGTCTTGATTGCGGGCTGAGAAGCCTGAAAGTTGAGCTGATACCGTTCTCGCAGTCAGCTTGTCAGCGAATCGACTGAGGTCCCAATCTGAGCGCCGCGAGGCAGAAACGGGTGGCGGTGCTTGCCTCACCCTGGCGCCTTCGTGTCCGTTGGTCGCCCCTCCCCTAATGGCACCTTGCGGAAGACTCTCCACAAACTCATGTCGTACACGCCCTTCGTGACGCCGGCGATCACGAGGGGTAGGCCAAGCGTTATCAGCGCTCCTTGTAGTAGGAGGCCTGAGATCACCGGGCTCACGGCAGAACCCGCGCTCCGGGCAAGCGATGTCACGCTCGCCGCCGCCGTCCGTTCTCCGGGCGCTACCAGTGCCATGGTGTATGCCTGCCGGGTGGGGACGTCCATCTGCGACAGGAGCTGTCGCAGGAGGAGCATCCCGCCAGCGAGCGGGAACGTTGGCATGAACGCCACCAGAACAAGCAACGCATTCGACGGCAGATGGGTAAAGACCATCGTGTTGAGCAATCCGAAGCGTCGTGCGAGCGGGACGGCCGCCAGGAACGACAGGGCGGATAGCATGTTGGCGCCGAAGAACAGAACCCCGAGGGGACCGAGAGGTATTCCGAAGCGCAGGTGGAAGTACAGGGCGAGAAGACTCTGCGCGACCAGCCCACCGGCCAGGCTGTCTACGCTGAAGAGACCCGCCAGTCGTAGAACGATGTGACGAGAGCGACCCAAGGCTGGGGTCAGCCGTCGCCGCGTCGCGGCGGTTGGCTCGCTCGGCGAATGAGCGACGCTATCATGAACCTCGACCGCAGGTGACAGACGCAGCGCCAATAGAACGACCAGCAGGCCGGCGAGAACATACATCCCGAACATCAGGCGAATGCCGCTCGTCAGCACGAGGCCGGTGTGGGTCAGAACGTCCGGGAGGCCTGCCGCCAGCGCCCCGAGGGCGCCAGCGAAGGATGCCACCAGGTTGTACCGAGCAAAGACCGTGGTGCGGCGTTCCGCGGGGACAATTTGCGGTACGACTGCTTGCTCAATGGGCAGGAAAGGAGCCGTCTCGGAAGCCGAAGTCCCGAGCGTACCGAAGAAGCCGGCAACCAAGAGGATCGGGTAATTGGACACCAATCCGAATGCCGCCCCGGTGAGCGCCATCAGTCCCGCAAGGACAGCGAGTGTGCGGCGCCGTCCCCAACGGTCAGCGTGGAGGGCGATCAGGTACGTGCCGAAAAAATCACCGACCAGCGAGACGGTGATGATCGCCCCGATGCCAGCGGGCGTGAAACCGCGCTGGCTGAGCGCCACCGCAAGCAGCACGCCCATCAGCCCGTAGGCGAACGCGCGAACTCCGCGAGCGGCGACGACCAGACGGGCATCCGAGGCGTGGGCGAGCTGAACCGCGGGGTGCCGGCAGGGTCGTCGACTATGAGGAGGGACTCTTTGCCACCTCGTGCTCGAAGACGGTGTCCAAGGCGTCGTACATCGGTGTCTCCAACTCGATCTTCTTGTGATCCTCTTTACCGTAGAGATACTTGAACCCATTCGCGATGGCTCTGGGGCCGCGACCACTGGCCGAGGTATCGATGTCGTCGCTGACGTCAGCAGCATGCACGACCTACCCCTCGGGGTTGCTGGGATGGCGGAGAAATGGTAACGTGGCGCGATTGCCGCGTTCTGGTGGCACTACGAGCAGGCAGGTAACAGCATTAGGGGAGACACCATGAGCCCGGTGTTCAGCACAGTCGTGGCGTCGGCCCCGACGGGTGTGAGTTTGAGCTTCAGCAACGGCGACACCCTCCATCTACTCCTGACGCTCAGCGTTCTGCTGGTCGCGGTCCACTCCGTGGGCTTCCTCTTTGTAAAGCTGCGCCAGCCGCGGGTGGCGGGCGAGATCATCGCGGGGCTGGCGCTCGGCCCGACATTGCTCGGACTGCTGCGTCCCGATCTCTCGCATCAGCTCATCGCCGGGTCGGCGTCAACCACCGCGGTGCTTGGGGCAATCTACCAACTGGGACAGTTGCTCCTGATGTACTGCGCCGGGGCAACCCTGCGGTCCCATCGGCGTCGCGGAGAAGGGCGGACGACGTCGCTGATCGCGCTGATCGGCAACCTCATCCCGTTCGCCGCCGGCGCCGCCTTCCTGCTGGTGCTCAACCCGGGGGGCTTGATCGGTTCTGCGGCGAACCACACATCGCTGCTCATCGTCTTCTCGTGCGGTATCGCCGTCACCAGCATCCCGGTGATCTCACGGATTCTCGTCGATCTCGGTTTGATGCGTACTGCGTTTGCACGCATGGTCCTCACCGTCGCACTCATTGACGATGTGGTCCTCTACGTCCTGCTCAGCATCGCGGTCGGCCTCGTCGCGACCCCCTCTACCGATCGCTTCGCTCTCCCGAGCCTGCTCTCGATCCACCCTGGCTCAGCTCTCTCCGACGCCTACTATGTGATCGTATCGATTGCGATCTTCGGGCTCCCGCTCGCCTTCGGTCGCTCACTCGTCGAGAAGATGGGCGCACTGCGCTTCAATTTCCTGGGACGCGGCAATGCTCTGGCCTTCCAGATCGTCTTCATGCTGGTGATGACGAGCATCACCCTGTTCCTCGGTATCTCGCCCATCTTCGGGGCGTTTGTCGCTGGGATTCTGGCCGGGACGCTCTCGACCAGCGAGGAAGAGGGTGGCACTGTCTCGATCGATGCCGTCCGCGCTCAGGCAAGTATTCAGAGCTTCTCCTTCGCTTTTTTCATCCCTATCTACTTCGCGATCGTGGGCCTGAAGCTCGACCTCATCCACCAGTTCGACATCCCGTTCTTCGCGGCATTCCTTGTCTATGCGTGCCTTGTCAAGGCGCTCAGTGTGTACTCGGGCGCACGCGTGGCAGGTGAGGGGCGCGAGAGTGCGATCAATCTGGCGATGGCGCTGAATGCACGGGGCGGTCCAGCGATTGTCATGGCTTCAGTGGCCTTCGACGCACACATCATTTCCCAGAAGTTCTATGTCGACCTGGTGCTTCTGGCGCTCGTCACCTCGATGATGGCAGGAGCGTGGCTCGACAGGGTGCTCCGCAAGGGCACCTTCTTCGAGGACGCGCAGCATCCGAGCCGTGTGGTTACGGACGGCTTCCCGTCGCGCGGCGAGGTCGTCGCATAACGCACCGTCCGCGGCACTGCTCACCAGAGCAATCCTGGGAGAGTTGCGGCTCCGCGAGGAGCGGGTCATTGCGTCGGCACCGGTGACCTCCTCCGGCGATAGACCACACCGGACGGACGGGAACGGTTGTCATTCGAAGCCGGGGCACCGTGCCACCCGGCTCGTTGGCGACTTTCGCAGGATGGGATGAGTCGGGCATCGAGCGCCGAGAGTGAGAGCAACGGCGTGACGGTGTGGTTCGAGCTGCCGCTCCGAGCGTACGAACCTGATCAGGCGACACCGGGGGATCCCGTACAACCGATCCGATCCCGTGTCCGTCGTCGCGGGGGCACTCAGGAGGTCGGGTGGCCGGACGCGCCCCGATCGCCGATCTGACCCGGGACGTGTCAGGTGCGGCCCTGACTGCGAGTGCGTCTGATTCCGATCGCAACGGCGGCGGAGCCACCGAGCACCATCGCCAAGCCAACGCTGGAGAGCAGAGAATTGCCGGCGCCCGTTCCGGGCACCGCGGTGGACGAGGCTGTGCATGCGCCGATTGGCGGGCTGATGTTGTTGTCGTCAAGCGTCAATGCGCCGTTTCGGGCCAGCGCCCGTCCGCTGCGAATACTGGCGCCGGTGGTCATGGTGATACTCGTGAGCGCCATCAAGTTTCCTTGTAGCTGCGAGGTCGTGCCCAGGGTTGCCGAGCTGCCCACCTGCCAGAAGACCGAACAGCCCTCCGCTCCGTTGGTAAGACGCACCACCGAGTGGCTTGCCGTCGTCAGCGTGCTCGCGATCTTGAAGACGTACACGCCGTGGCCACTGAGCGTGAGTGACCCAGTCAACTGCGCAGACGAGGTGAAGGTGTAGACACCTGGGTTCAGGTTCTTCCCACCAAGGTTCTGACCGGTGAGATCCGATGTCGTCGGCGAGTTGGCAGCGTCGTTGTAGGCGGTAACAAGGCCGCCTTTAGCCTCCAGCGCGACCGCGTCGCTGATC
>Ga0307373_10009800_pt1 | contig 14222 bp, 10 predicted proteins | sample OX2MG_FD_202534 | JGI IMG/M metagenome (GOLD analysis project Ga0307373, IMG submission 202534) | Soil microbial communities from Risofladan, Vaasa, Finland - OX-2 | ecosystem: Environmental > Terrestrial > Soil > Coastal area > Acid sulfate soil | place: Finland: Risofladan, Vaasa | collected... | reverse complement strand
GGGATCCAACGTGTCGCCCAGCAAGCGACGGACCTCGTCTTCGGCCGTGTCGACGGTACGGTCCGGAGCGAAACGGAAGTTGAGGGTGATCTTGGCTTCGTCCGGGACCACGTTGCCCGCCACCCCGGCGTTCACTCCGACCGACTGGAATTGCTCCGCATACTCACAGCCGTCGAGAAGCACCCGGCGCGGCTCGTAAGTTTCGAGAGCGCGGAGCAAGGGCGCCAGACGGTGCACGGCGTTCACCCCCGTCCAGGGTCGGGCCGTATGCGCGCGCCGACCCGTGAGAGTCACTTCGATCCGCATGGTGCCCTGACAGCCCGCCTCGACGAGCCCGCCTGTCGGCTCGGCCAGAATGGCGGCATCGGCGGCGAGGATGTCCGGCCTCTCGGCCACCAGATGACCCAGGCCGTTGTGTCGTCGCTCCACCTCTTCGCACGTGTAGAAGATGTAGGTCGCGTCGACGGCCGGTTGACGCGTCGAACGGGCCAGATCGAGCAGAACGGCCAGCCCGCCCTTCATGTCGACGGCCCCCAGGCCCCAGAGGGTCTCTCCGTCGATGCGGTGGCCGCCGGTCTCGGTGAAAGGAGGCACCGTGTCGAGGTGGCCGGCGAAGAGCAGGCGACGGTCTCGACCAAGGGTCGTTCGGGCCACCACGGTGTCGCCAAATCGGTCGACGGCGAGGTGACCGGCGTTGCGCAGGCCGGTCTCCACATGGTCGGCCAGCGCCGACTCGCTGTGGCTCACCGAGGGGATGTCGACCAGCTCAGCGGTCAGGGCGAGGAGGTCCGTCACGACCACGTCGAGGTCACGTCGAGACCTGTTGATCGCGCAGAACGGCTTCGAGCTGGGCTTTGTCGTGGCGCTGTCCCGGATCGAGGCGCTTGAGCACCAGGACGCACGGCAGGAAGAACTCGCCTCCGGGAAACTCCCTCCGACGGGAGGCGCTCACGGCCACGCTCCATGGCGGCACCGTCCCTCGGCTGAGCTCCTCACCCGTTTCGGCATCGATGACCGGGATTGAAGGATTGAGAATGGTGCCCTCACCGAGCACCGCCCCCTCGCCCACCCGGGCGCCCTGGGTGACCATGCAACGACTGCCGATCATGGCGTCGTCGCCCACCATGACGGGAGCGGCATTCGGGGGCTCGAGCACGCCACCGATGCCGACCCCTCCCGAGAGATGCACGCGCGCACCGATCTGGGCACACGATCCCACCGTGGCCCACGTGTCGACCATGGTTTCGGCGCCCACGCGGGCACCGATGTTCACATAGCTGGGCATGAGAATGACGCCACGATCGAGAAACGACCCCCACCGTGCCGAGGCGCCAGGAACGACCCGCACACCCGCTTCTTGGTAGCCGGTCTTGAGCGGAAGCTTGTCGGCGTATTCGAACTGTCCCACTTCCGTGGTGGCGATCGAACGCAAACGGAACAACAGCAGGATGGCACTCTTCAACCAGGCGTGAACGATCACGTCCCCGGAGTCGGCATCGAGCTCGGCCACCCGGGCCTCACCCGAGTCGAGCATCTCAATGGCCTGGTTGACCACGGCCAAAGCATCGGCGTCGGACGGGCCGAGCTCGCCGGCACGCGTCCAGATCTCCTCGATCTGGGACTGGAGGTCGGCCACCCGACGAGGTTACCGGCCGGCGCCCGGGACTTCGGGCTTCGTCACATCCCGGCCCAGGCGGGGATCGGTCGATGCCGCCAGTCGTCGACCCACGAGGGCGAGTCGATCGTCGGGCTGGACCACGGCGATCCGTACGTGGCCCGCCCCCTCTTCGCCGTAGAACTCACCGGGACTCACCAGTGTTCCCGCCACTTCGGCCAATGCGTCAGCCAGCGCCCACGCCCCGTCACGGCCCTCGGCTTCTCCTCGGGAGGCGGCCCAGGGTGGCACCGGCACCCACAGGTAGAAGGTGCCGGCCGGAACGGCGGCGTCGAGACCAGAGGCCCGCAGGTCGTCGGCCAACCGTTGCAGACGCCCGAGATACCGGTCGCGCTGCGCGAACACATGGGTATCGTCGTCGAGAGCGACCACGGCGGCGGCCTGCACCGGTCCCGGGACCATCAGCCCCGCATGCTGACGAATCTCGGACAAAAACCGCACGATGTCGGCGTCTCCGGCGTAGAAACCGACACGAAGGCCGGCCAGGTTGGAGCGCTTGGAGAGCGAGTGCACGGCCACCAGGCCCTCGAGGCCATGGTGCAGAATCGTGGGAGGAGGCCACTGGGCCCAGGTGAACTCGGCGTAACACTCGTCGGACAGCACCGGGACGTCGCGCTGGCGGCCCCAGGAAGCGGCCACGGCGAGATCGGTGAGAGATCCGGTCGGGTTGGCCGGACTGTTGACCCACAGAACCACGGCCCGAGCCGCATCCTCCTCCGATATCTGGTCGAGATCCAACCCCCCGCCCGGTGCCTCGGGGATCCCGACCGCCCGGCACCCGGCCAACTGGGCACCCAAGGCGTAGGTGGGATAGGCCACCGCCGGTGCCAGGACCGTGTCGCGTCCGGGACGGCGCAACCGGAGGAACCATGCCGTGGAGGCCACGAACTCCTTGGTGCCCACGCAGACGCCGATCTGCGCGTCATCGACCTCGACACCGAAGCGTCGCTTCATCCACTGGCCGGCTGAGCGCCGCAGGGCCGGGCTCCCCGCCGACGAGGGATAGCCACGCTCCGATGCGGACGACGCCAGAGCGCGGACGACGGCATCGGGTGGCGGGTCACAGGGGGTGCCGATGGAGAGGTCGACCATCCCGCCCTCGTGGCGGGCGGCCACTGAGGCCACGGCCGACAGACGGCTATACGGATACGGCGGCGGTACGAACCCGCCACCGGTCTCATCTCGGGCCTCCACCGTCTGGCCCCTCACCCGGTCGAGGGTCACGACGCCAGGAATGGGCGGAAACGTGCCCGACCCACCTCGTCGAGCACCACGTGCACGACGGTGGCCCCTTCGCCGTGGGCCTCGTCGACCACCTCCCCCTCGCGGTGGACAGCGGCCAAGACGTCACCGCGTTCGAAGGGCACGAGGAGTTCGACCACCCGGTCGGCCACACGCAACTGCACTCCGAGCTCGCCGATGAGATCGTCCGTACCGAGCCCCGTCCGCGCCGACACGAGGACGGAGCCGGGATGGTTGGCGGCCACGTGCGCCGCCCGGGGACTGCGGTCGGCCTTGTTCACCACCAGCAGCTCGGGGACGTCCTGAGCACCGATCTCGTCGAGCACGAGACGGACGGCGTCGATCTGACCCTGGGGTTCAGGGGCCGAACCGTCGACCACGTGGAGCAGCAGCTCGGCCTGACGGACCTCGTCGAGGGTTGACCGGAAGGCCTCGACCAGCTGGTGGGGCAGCTTGCGGACGAATCCCACCGTGTCGGATACGAGAACCGTCTCTCCGCCCGGGAGGGCCAGCCGTCTGGTCCGCGGATCGAGGGTCGAGAAGGGTCGACTCTCCACGAGAACGCCGGCATCGGTCAGCCGATTGAGCAGCGTCGACTTACCGGCGTTGGTATAGCCCACCAGCGACACCGAACGATGCCGGCCCCGGGATCGGGAACGCCGCTGGGTGCGGCGGGTGGCGGAGACGTGTCGGAGGTCCACCTCGAGGCGGGCCATGCGCTGCAGCAGGCGGCGGCGGTCGACCTCGAGCTGCGTCTCCCCCGGTCCCCGCGTCCCGATCCCGCCGGCCTGCTGACTGAATTCGCGGCCCCGGCCGCGCAAACGGGGAAGGCGGTAACGCAGCAGGGCCAGTTCGACCTGAGCCTTCCCTTCCTGGCTGCGAGCATTCTGGGCGAAGATGTCGAGGATCACTGCCGTACGGTCGATGGCCGTCCGGCCGAGGATCTTCTCGAGGTTCCGCTGTTGTGCAGGAGAGAGCTCGTCGTCGAAGACCACCGTGTCGGAGTCGACGGCCAAGGACAATTGGTGCAGCTCCTCGGCCTTGCCCCGGCCGACGTAGGTGGCGGGATCAGGCTGGTCCCGTCGCTGGACGACGCGCCCGACAACGTCCGCCCCGGCCGTTCCCACCAGCAGGGCCAACTCGTCGAGATCGGCATCGACCGCCTCGGCGGTCATCCAGGGGAAGACCACGCCGACGAGCACGATCCGCTCGCGAAACGACCGCTCGATCAGGGTCATCGGCGATGACCACCGAGTGCCGTGAGATCGGCCAGGAGCGATGCATCGACGATGATGTCGGCAACCTTTTGGGTGGGACCGGCGAGCCAGACGCCGTCACCGCGCATCTCGACCTCGAGAGTGCCCCCCGGATTGTGCACCAGCACCCGGGATCCGACGAGGCCCCAACTGTGGGCGGCCGCCACGGCGGCACAGGTACCGGTTCCGCAGGCCAAGGTCTCACCCACCCCGCGCTCCCACACCCGCAGGCAGAGCTCATCGGTCTCGGAGCCGGCCCAGACGAACTCCACGTTCGCCCGGGTCTCGACGGAATGCTCGAGGCGCGGTCCGACCGTCGCCACGGTGGCGTCGTCGACCTCGGGACCGAAGAGAACGATGTGAGGATTCCCCACGTCGACCGTCCGGGCGTACGAGAGGTCAGGGGCGACGTCGAGCAGGAGCTCGGAGCCCAGAGTGACAGGACCCATGTCCACGCCCGCGTAACCTTGTCCGGGGTGGTCACCGCAGCGGTAGTCCACGACCCGGAGTCCGACGCCCGTCGCCACCGAAACCGGCCCCGGTGGTACCCATCCGGCGTCCACAGCCGCCTGGACCAGGCAACGGATGCCGTTGCCGCTCATTTCGGCCTCGCCTCCGTCGGCGTTGCGCAGTTGCATGGTGAGGTCGGCACCGTTCTGTCCGGCAGTGGCCCGCAGGACGCCGTCGGCTCCCACCCCTCGGCGCCGGTCGCACAAGGCGCGTACTTCGGCCCCCGACAGCGGCCGGACGCCGTCGCGGTCGAGCATCACGAGAAAGTCGTTGCCGGCCCCGTGGTGTTTGGTCAGCCGCACTCCCTCGGTGTTCACCATCCCATCAGTCTCCCACCGCCGCCGCGTCGGCGACGACGGCATGGTCGGCGACGACAACAGGAGCGTCCGAGCCGGCCCTGTCGAAGACGTCCACCAGGCCGGCCAGCAGATCACTGTGGGGCTCGAGCCATTGGATGCGTGGGTCGCGCTTGAACCACGACCACTGACGACGGGCGAATGACCGCGTCCGGTTGACGGCGGCGGTCACCGCCTCGTCCAGGGATAGCCCGTCCTCGATGTGGGCCAGGAGCTCGCGGTAGCCGAGTGCCTGCCGGGCCGTGCGCGACATCCCCCCCGGCCGCCCCACCAGGGCCCGCACCTCATCGAGGAAGCCGGCTTCGAGCAACGCCTGGAATCGACGTTCGATGAGGACGTCGTGGACGGCGGGATCGAATCGGATTCCCACCAGGGTGACGGGGCTGGGGGGATAAGCCTCCAGACCGGGACCGAAAGAGGAGAACGGTCGTCCCGAGCCCAGTGTGACCTCGAGAGCGCGGACCACCCGCCTTCGGTTCCCCTTCTCCATCCGCGTCGCCGCCAGCGGATCGAGGGCCCGGAGCCGGGAGAAGAGTGCCTCCATCCCCCCCGGACCGTCGGCTTGGACCTCTAGTTCCCTGGCGATCTGCGGCCATCGCCCGGGGAGCTCGAGGTCATCCACGACAGCCCGCACGTACAAGCCCGTGCCCCCCACCAGAAGGGCTCGGTGTCGGCGACCCTCAATTTCGGCCAAGACCTGGCGGGCCGCACCCTGGAACTGCCGGACGCTGAACTCCTCACTCGGATCAACGAGATCGACGAGGTGATACGGCACGGCCATCCGCTGCGCGGCGGACGGTTTGGCCGTCCCGATGTCCATCCCCCGGTAGACGGCCATGGAGTCGACGGACACGAGCTCGACGTCAGTTCGGAGCCCGGCCAGGGCCAGGGCCAGGGTGGATTTTCCCGACGCCGTGGGACCGACCAGGGCGACGGGTGTCCGTGACGACACCTGGCCCTACCGAGCGGAGACGGGAATACGGGTTGGCGTCGACGGGGGCGCGGTGACCTCGAGGAGTTCCCCTCGCAGATGATGCGGCGCGGCACCGGTGACCCGAACCCGGGCGTAGGCACCAGCTCGGGGAGCGGGTCCGTCGGGAGTGAAATGGACGAGCTTGTTCTGACGCGTCCGCCCGCTCACGACCGAAGGATCGCGCTTGCTCGGTCCCTCGACCATGATCTCCTCGGTCCGGCCCACACGGCCCTCGTGTTTGAGCAGTGCCGAACGCTCGACCACGACTCGCAAACGCTCGAATCGCTCGGCCACGACATCGTCGGGAACGAATTGGGCCGGATCGGCGGCGGCGCGGGTGCCGGGGCGGGGGGAGAAGATGAAGGTGTAGGCGCTGTCGTACTCAGCCGTGGCCGCCACTTCCAGGGTCTCGGTGAAGTCGTCCTCGGTCTCACCGGGAAAGCCGACGATGATGTCCGTGGTGACGGCCAGATCGGTGATCCCGGCCCGGGCACCGGCTAACCGCTCGAGGTACCGCTCGGCGGTGTAGCCACGACGCATGGCCCGGAGGATCCGGTTGCTTCCCGACTGCAGGGGCAGGTGCAGGTGCTCGCACACGGCCGGTGTCTCGGCCATGGCGGCGATCGTCTCGCTGCGGAGGTCCTTCGGATGAGGGCTCGTGTACCGGATCCGACGGATGCCGTCGACCGTCCCGACGGCCCGCAGGAGCTGGGCGAACAGAGGCCGCCGGTGGGTGAGGTCGCGGCCGTAGGAGTTCACGTTCTGCCCGAGCAGCGTCACCTCGGTCACGCCCCGGGCCGACAGGGTCGTGACCTCGTCGACCAGGACGTCGAAGGGCCTGCTCACTTCGGGTCCTCTGACCTGGGGGACGATGCAGAATGCGCACGAGTTGTCGCAGCCCATCTGGATGGTCACCCACGCCAGGTAGGGCACGTCGCGCACGGCCGACAGGGCCGAGGCATGGGCCGGGTCCCCGCCCGGCTCGGGCCCGTCGAGTATTTCGACCACCGGACCTTCGGCCGCGGCTCGCCGGAGAAGCTCAGGGGCGCGACCCAGGTTGTGGGTACCGAAGACGACGTCGACGTGTCCGGCGCGCGTCCGGACCGAACCGCGGTCCTTCTGGGCCAGGCAACCACCGACGGCGATCTGCATGCCCGGACGGCGCTCCTGCAGGCTCTTCAACCAACCCAGGTGCCCGTAGAGCTTGTTGTCGGCGTTCTCCCGGATACAACACGTGTTCAGCACCACGACATCGGCATTCTCGACGTCGTCGGTGGGTTCGAGACCGTCGGCCACGAGAAGACCGGCCAGGCGTTCCGAGTCGTGCTCATTCATCTGGCACCCGAAGGTGCGGATGTGGAACGTCCGGGCCATGGGTCCAAGTGTAGGCAGTGGGTCCCGTCTGCCCGACCTGCCCGCTTGCCGGGTCCTCGTGCGGGCCAGGCAACCAGGGTTTCTCAATGCTGGGCGAAGCCGCCGATGTCGAAGGGGCCGGTGGCGCCACCGTCGACGACGAGGCCTTCGAGGTCGGGCCGCAGCAGCAGGACGCGACCGGGAACCCCGATCTCGGCCATCGCCGCCTCCGCCCTCGTCTTGATACCGGATGCCTGCTCGGCATCGCAGATCCCGAGCAGGGTGGGGCCGGCCCCCGACCAGCACGAGGCCAGCGCTCCGGCCGTCACCAACCGGGCCAACAATTGCGGTGCTTCGGGAAACATGGGGCTGCGGTAGTCCTGGTGCAGTCGGTCCTCGGTGGCCTCGCGTACGAGCAGGGAACGATCGGCCAGCCCGGCCAGCAGCAGGCTCATGCGGCCCAGGTTGAAGGTGGCGTCGGTCCGGGTGACCTGGAGAGGCAGCGCCTGCCGGGCCTTCGACGTCGACAACGATCGCTCGGGCACGAGGGCGACGAAGGCCAGGCCTCCGTCGAGGGGCATCCGGACGGCGCGCACGGCCCCCCTGACCGTCGTGGCCGCCACCAGGCCGCCCACCACGGAGGCTGCCGCGTTCTCGGGATGACCGTCGACCCGGGCAGCGACAGCCAGTGGATCAGCGGCGCCGGCGGCGGCGGCGGCGGCCACGGCCAGGGCGGCCGAGGACCCGAGGCCCCGGGCCACCGGGATGTCGGAGCGCACCGTGATGGCCAGCCGGTCGTGACCGATCACGTCGATGGCCACCGTGGCCGCCAGGTGGGTGGCGTCGGCGGCCAGTTCCGACCCCTCACCGCTGGCCCGGACGGTCAGCCGGCCGGCGGGTTCGATCTCGACCTCGACGTAGAGGTCGAGGGCGACGGCGAGGACGTCGAATCCCGGGCCCAGGTTGGCCGACGAGGCAGGGACCCGGGCGCGCACACCGTAACGGTAGCCAAGATGAGGGCTCTCACAGGCGTTTGAGCCGCCAACTCAGAGGGGCCCGGTCCAGCGCCGCCGTCGTACGCACCGGAACAGAGACGTGCTCGGCCCCGTCTCGGACCTCGAGTGTCCCGACCAGGGACCCGGCCCTGGCCCCGTTGCGCACGGGCGACGGGATGAAGGTCATCCGGACGCTGTCGCCCGGCCAGGCGAGCAGAGTCACCCCCCGGTCCGTCAGCGCCTCGACCCCTGCTGACTGCCAGGGAGTCCCCACCGTGGCGGCGACGGCACGGCGGGGGACGACAGGGCGCTCCCGCAGGGCACGGGCGGTGGCATCGACGAGGGTCACGTCCGTCTGTTTGGCAGCATCCAATGGGTCGAGACCAGGTTGCCCGGTCACCGCCGCCATCACGAGGACCGTCCGTCCGTCGACGGCGCGGTCGGCGGCCATGACCAGGCAACCCATGGCCGCCTGGGTGAACCCGGACTTCACCCCCACGATTCCGTCCGTGCCGATCGAGTGCACGTAGTTCTGGATCACCCCGGCGATGGGCAAGGTGATGCTCCTCTGGCTCACCACGAGGGCGAAAGTCGGATTGGTCATGGCGGCCATGGCCACCCGCAACTGATCGACGGCGCTGCTCACGGACAACGGATTGAGGCCATTGGTGTCGACGTAGTGGGTCTGGTTCATGCCGAGCGCCGAAGCCGTGGTGTTCATCTTGGCCACGAAGGCGGAGACGCTGCCCTCGTCCCATGTGGCCAATACGTCGGCCAGGTTGTTGGCCGAGTGCACGAGCAGACCATCGAGAAGCTGCCGTTCCGACAGAAGTTCTCCTGCCTGCACCGGTATGGACGATGCGTCCGCCACTTCGTCCCCCTCGGCCTCGTTCTGGTCGGCCGCGCTGATGGTCACCGACGGACCCTGGGCGGTGGGCGACAACGGATGGTCGTGGAGAACCAGGTAGGCCGTCATGACCTTGGTCAGGCTGGCGATCGGCACCGGCGTCTCGGGACCCGATTGCATCAGCAGTCCCCGGCCCGGCACGGCGATAGCGGCCTGCCCTGCCCCGGGCCACGGGAGAGCTGGCGATGTTCCCGGGACAGCGGCCACCGTGGTGGCCATGGCCACACGGACAATAGGATTGGGCACCGAACGCTGGAGCTGGAACCCCGTGGCCAGAAGCAGGATGCAGGCGACCGAACCCCAGCGGAACCAGTGTGTACGCGATGCTCCGTGTTGACCGCGCCGGAAGGGCACGGTCCCCTACCGGTCCGACAGCTGCTCGAACTCCTCGGGTGTCATGAGCACAGCGCGGGCCTTGGAGCCCTCAGACGGACCCACGACCCCCCGCCGTTCGAGGAGATCCATCAGCCGACCGGCACGGGAGAACCCCACCCGGAGCTTGCGCTGCAGCATCGACGTCGACCCTAGTTGAGATCGAACGACCAGCTCCATGGCGGCGGTCAGCAGGTCGTCGTCCTCGTCATCGCTACCGCCGACGCCGGACCGGGACCCGCCGCCGCCGGCCAGACCCTCGACGTACTGGGGCTGGTGTTGGCGGCGCCAGTGGGCCACCACCGTCCTGACCTCGCTCTCGGCCACCCAGGGACCCTGGATCCGTCGGGCCACCGAGGAGGACGCGGTGAGAAGGAGCATGTCCCCCTTGCCGACCAGCCTTTCGGCGCCCGGTTGGTCGAGGATCACCCGGCTGTCGGCCAGTGACGACACGGAGAAGGCCAGCCGAGAAGGCACGTTGGCCTTGATCACACCGGTGATGACGTCGACCGACGGCCGTTGGGTGGCGAGGACGAGATGGATCCCCACCGCCCTCGCCATCTGGGCGATCCGGCACACCGATTCCTCGACGTCCCGGGCGGCCACCATCATCAGGTCGTTCAGCTCGTCCACCACCACGAGGATGTAGGGCAACCGCTCCCGGTGGACCGGGGGGTCGACGATGGCACGCGACTGCTCGACCCGGGCCGCCGCCCGTGCCGCTGCCTCACTCACGATGTCGGCGGCCTCGCTCACCACGTCGTGGGTGTCGAGACCGTGCTGCTCGAGCTCGTCGTCGATGTTCGGGGCGTCGGCGTCATCGGCACCGGTGTCCGCGGCGTCGGTGTCAGTGTCACCCTCGTCGATCTCGTCGTCGACACCCACCACCGTGGCGCCCAGCTCGTCGCTCTCCAGCGCCTGGTTGTAGCCGTCGATGTCGCGCATGCCCGCCTCGGCCAAGATGTCGTAGCGACGCTCCATCTCGGTCACCGCCCACGACAGGGCGTTGGCCGCCTTCTTCGGGTCGACCACGACCTGGGTGAGGAGATGGGGCAGGCCGTTGTACTGACCGAGTTCCACCCGCTTGGGATCGACCAGGATGAGCCGTACCTGCTCGGGAGTGGCCCGCATCAGTATCGAGGTCAGGAGCGAGTTGATACAGGAGGACTTGCCCGCCCCGGTGGCGCCGGAGATCAGAATGTGGGGCATCTCGGCCAGGCTGGCCATGACGGCCCGACCGGCGATGTCCCGGCCGAGAGCCACTTCCAACGGATGCGTGGCCGTCCGCGCCTCCTCCGAGGCGAGCACGTCGCCCAAGGTGACCAGTTGCCGACGTCGGTTCGGCACTTCGACGCCGATCGCCGACTTGCCCGGTATGGGGGCCAGGATCCGCACGTCGGCCGAGGCCATGGCGTAGGCGATGTCCTTGGCCAGGCTGGTCACCCGGGCGACCTTGACCCCGGGGCCCAATTCGAGCTCGAACCGGGTGACCGTGGGCCCGACGGTGTGCCCGACCAGCCGGGTGGCCACACCGTGGGCCGTCAGGGCGTCCACCAGGGCCCGGCCGGCAGCGGCGATCCCGGCCCGGTCCTGCTCCTGTTTCTTCGAGCGTCCGAGGGTCTTGGGCGGAGGCAGACGCCACTCCCCGGCGGGCATGCCGAGGTCGACCTCGACCAGGTCGTCGGCCGTGGAGGATGGGCGAAGCTGCTCGTCGGACCTGGTCGGCACCGGCTCATCGGCCTCGGGCTCCACCAGGGGCTCCGCCGCCGTCGGCTCAGGCGTCGATGCCAGTGCCGGTACGACGGGAGAGTCCATGTCGATGCCGGCGGCGAAGGAGACGGGATCCGAGAGCGCAGGGGCGGGTTGCGACGGCTCGGTCTCCTCGTCCTCTTCGGGGACGAGCGCCTGCCAGAGGTCCCTCAACCCACCGGCCACCGCCGTGGCCGCCCGCCGCAAGGTGACCCCGGTGAAGAGCACCAGGGCGAGAAGAAGCAAGGCCATCAACACCACCGAGGCGCCGAAGGTGCCGATCCCGTGGCGCAGCGGATTTCCGGCCACGACGCCCACCCATCCCCCGGCTCCGGCCAATTGCGCAGCCGAGGCGGTCAGCCGGGGGGCGCCTCCGGCCACATCGGCCAGGCCCGAGACGGCGGTCACGGTGAGAACGAGCCCGATGGCCACCCGGGCCTTCTCCCGTTCGAGCGGACCCATGACCAGCCGGACCCCGGCACCGGCACAGCTCAGAGGGACAACGAAACGGCCCACCCCGAGCAACGACCCGAGGCCATGGCGCAAGCCGTGACCCACGGGACCGAGCGAGTCACCGTAGAGGGCGAGGGCAGCGAGGACGGCTGCGGTCAGGAGCGCGATGCCCCAGACGTCTTCCGCGTGGGACTGGACCACCGATCCGACGGAGGCCCAGAGACCCGGAGCGGGGGCGGGTCGCGCCCGCTGTCGACGGCCGGCGGCCGGCGGCCGGGCTTTGGTCGCCGAGCCCGAGCTGCGGCTCCTGGAGGTCGACCGTCCCGACGGTCGGGCGCCCGCGGCGCGGCGCTTGGTGGTCACCACAATGCCCACAACGCTAACAGCAGTCCCAGGAGCAACTGAGGACCCGGTCCCGGTGAACGAGAAGAAGCCCAGCTAGCAGTCCCTGTGGGCCGGAAACGGCCGATCAGACGATGACGACGACGGGGACGATCATGGGCCGACGCCGGGTGCGCTCGCCCACCAGCTTGCCCAGAGCCTTCCGGGCGTGCCGCCGCAGGGTCTCCTGGTCCACCGCCCCGTCGGTCAGGGCCTTCTCGAGAGCCACCCGGACCACCATGCTGGCCTCTTCCAGCAGTTCCTCAGCCTCGGGGGCGTGGATCCAGCCCCGGGTGATGATCTCGGGAGCGCTCACGACTTCCGCGGCATGGGGGTCGACCGTCGCCACCACCACCACAACCCCCTCCTCGGCCAGAACCCGGCGGTCGCGCAGCACCCCGTGGCCGACATCGCCCACCGTCCCGTCGACATAGAGGAATCCGGCCGGAACGTCATCACCTCGCCAGACGCCGTCGTCGGCGATCACCACCGAGTCCCCGTCTTCGCACAGCAGAGCCTTCTCCTCGTCCACACCCATCCGCACGGCCAGCCGGGCGTGGTGGATCATGTGTCGGTATTCGCCGTGGACGGGGATGAACCACTCCGGTTTGGCCACGGCCAGGAGCGTCTGCAGCTCGCCTTGGCGGGCGTGTCCGCTCACGTGGACCGGCTCGATCCCCGTGTGGATCACTTCGGCCCCGCGGCGGTGCAGCCGGTCGATGACCCGTCCCACGGCCCACTCGTTGCCGGGAATGGGATGGGCGCTGATGACCACGACGTCCCCGGGTCGGAGCTTCAGCCACTTGCTCTCGCCCGCCGCCATCAAGGAAAGGGCCGACAAAGGCTCGCCTTGTGAACCGGTCGACACCACGCAGATCTGGCCGGGTTCAAGCTTGTCGATGTCCTCCACGTCGATGAAGGCGTCGTCGGGTGCGTGCAGCAGCCCGAGCCGACGGGCCAACTCGACGTTCTTGGCCATCGACCGCCCGAGCGTCGCCACCTTCCGGTTGCAAGCCAGGGCGGCGTCGATCACCTGCTGCACCCGGTGGATGTGGCTGGCAAAGCACGTCACTACGAGTCGTCGGCCGCTGTGGACGGCGAACAACCGGCGCAGGGTGGCCCCGACATTGCTCTCCGAGTCGGTGAAGCCGGGCTCCTCGGCGTTGGTCGAGTCCGACAACAACAGGCGAATCCCGGGGTTGTCGGCCAAGGATCCGATATGGGCGAGGTCGGTCAGCCGGCCGTCCACCGGTGTGAGGTCGAGCTTGAAGTCCCCCGAGTGCAGGATGATCCCCTGGGGCGTGTGGAAGGCGCTGGCGAAGCCGTGGGGCACGGAGTGGGTGACGGGTATGAACTCCACCTCGAAGGGACCGACCGTCCGCCGCTCACCGTCGGCCACCTCGATGAAGGTGGCCCGATCGGCCAGCCCCGCCTCCTCGACACGGTTGCGCGCCAGTCCCAGGGTGAGCGCCGAGCCGTAGACGGGAACCGACAGGTCCCGCAACAGGTAGGCCAGACCGCCGGTGTGGTCCTCGTGTCCGTGGGTCAGGACGACAGCTTCCACTTTGTCGGCGTTGTCCCGCAGATAGGAGAGGTCGGGCAGGACGAGATCGATGCCGGGCATGTCGGCATCGGGAAACATGATCCCGCAGTCGAGGACGACCATCCGGCCGCCCACTTCGATGACAGCGCAGTTGCGGCCGATCTCTCCGAGGCCGCCGAGAAAGCTGACTCGAACGTGTTCAGGCAAGCGGTCCGCCTGCCCGGGTGTCGGCTGGCCCTCCGGGGGTCCGACCCAGGCGCGAGATCACGAGCCGCGCCTGACCGTCGAGTTCGGGGGCGGCGGCCCCGAGCGGCAAGCGGCACTGCCCGGCCGGAAGACCGAGTGCCCGGCAGGCCGCCTTGGCCGGCACAGGGTTCGGGTGGGTGTCGCTCGATTCGAATTCATAGGACTCCATCAACCGGGCGTTCAACGAGCGCGCCGTCTCGACCTCGCCCTT
>Ga0307373_10009799_pt1 | contig 14224 bp, 12 predicted proteins | sample OX2MG_FD_202534 | JGI IMG/M metagenome (GOLD analysis project Ga0307373, IMG submission 202534) | Soil microbial communities from Risofladan, Vaasa, Finland - OX-2 | ecosystem: Environmental > Terrestrial > Soil > Coastal area > Acid sulfate soil | place: Finland: Risofladan, Vaasa | collected... | reverse complement strand
ATGGTCTGTTGGCTGACTTGTTCCACGACGGTGTCTAACGCCAGGCGGGCTTGCTCCACCAGTTCCACCAACGGCAAAAGAATCTGCCCGTTGGCCCTGCAAAAGGCAGCTAAGATTCGCTCAGCTCTCTTTCCCGTGCAATCGATGACGTGATAGTTTCCTTTCACGGCGGTTCTCCTTTAATCAGGATTGGCGGGCTCGATTCTAACGAATCGAGCCTGAACCGCCGCCTCAACCTTCAACTGTTATCCGGACACCCTCACGGACCGTGCAAGCTATCGCTGGACGGTGATAAAAAGGAGAGCGAACAGATAGAGCCACAAACCGTCCATGAAGTGCCAATAGAGCGCCACAACGCCCACGGCAGTTTGTTGCTTCCCTTGGCGCTGCAAGCGGCCCGCACAAAGTATGATACACGCGAGCGCGATGATTCCTCCGAGCACGTGCAGCCCGTGCGTTGCGGTAATCAGGTAAAAGAAGAAACTACCGGGATGGGAAGCCAAGTAGACGCCGTGCGAAGCGAGCTCCTGCCAGGCGATCAACTGGCCGCCCACAAAAATTAACCCCAGGAGCATAGTGAGATACAACCACAAGGCACAGCGTTTGGGCGAGCCTGCGCGCAGCGAAAAGCGCGCCAGCTCAATGGCCAGACTGCTGGCCAGCAGAACGGCTGTATTCAAGTATAAGACATGCGGGAGCGGAACAGAAACCCAGTCCTTTGAATTCACCCAGCGAGCTTCCAAAACCCGGGTCAGCGCCAAGAACAAGGAAATGATGGAGACAATGGCTACCCACATTCCAGACCGGTAGGCGCTCAGCGGAACGGACCAGCGGTTCGGGTCGGATTCCGAATCGTCGTGCGGGCCATAATTCGGCTCATCGAAATTCCCGCCGCCAAATCCATTTCCATTATGATCGGACACCGGGGCTTCTTGTTCGGGTTTCGGAACGATTCGAGGAGGAACCGAGATTGTGGCCATTATAAACTGCCTCTGATTCAATCTACCGCAAGCCGTAAAATCCTCTAGCAGACGACTTGTTAAAGAACCGTCGCAGCCAAAGATCGATTTGCAGGATACCACCAAGCCCCATCGCCGTGTCGTCATTATCATCATGCGAAGACCATGGGCGTTGGCAGGGAGCCTGCTTTTGCCGCAAGGCGCGATCAATTAGCGTCTGAAGGAAAAGCGACTTCCGAGCGAACGCGCATCGGACTGGCGCTGGCTGTACCGAATTCGACAGCGAGAGGAATCACACCTATATCCGACGATAGTTCGGGGCGGCAGAAGTGATTCCAGGCAAGCGTGGGAAGAAAACTTAGCGGGTCAGCGGAATGCGTGCCGAGATGTGACGGGGTTTCCGCAACGGAACTATCGTGCCGATCTCTGATCGAAAGCTTTTTCAACCAGTGAAGCACAAGCGTTCGGATCGTGCGCCGACCGAGCGCTTTTACAGACTCGAGAGAAAGAAGAGTGATCTACGATGAGTCCAAGAGTCCTGCGCGCCGATTTTTTCGTTTTCTATTCGCCGTTCTTCCGCGATCCGGATGCAGGGAGCCGTGAGGACGGGGAATTGTTGGGCAGCCTTTCGAGCTGTGACGCCATCTTAATAGCGGTTATACGACCAAGGGGCGAGTCTTGTGTTTTCAGTTGACCGTAAGCATTTAACAAAAGATAATACCAATCGATCCGTAAGTGCCTGTAATTTCGGGGGATTGGCTGGGTTTTGATTTCTGCGGACTGAGCCAAGGTTGCGGGCGTCAGAAGTGAGTCTGGGGTTGGAGGAAAAGATGGCGACCTGGCTGGCTTGGCGTATGTAGTACGCCAGGAGATGACTGGCTAGCGAGTAGAGACGTTTTCCAAATGGAACGGTCATGATTCACTTGCGACCGCGAGTGAGATTTGGCTATCGAGCAGGCCTGAGTATCAAGTTTATGTCTGAGGGATTGATGACACCGGAGGCAAATCTGCGCACTGGAGGCACGAGCAGTAGTGTGGCTCATGGGAGCGCGCCTGCTTCCGCCCGCAGTACGCCGTCGCTGGTCGAACAGGCGGTTGGGAAAGCTGTGAATTGGTTTTTGTCGAACCAGGCCCAAGAAGGATACTGGTGGGCCGAGCTTGAAGCGGACACCACTCTCGAATCCGATTACGTCTTATATCTGCACATTCTCGGGCAACTTCAGTCGGGAAAGACCGTAAAACTGGCCCAATACATTCGCGAGAGGCAGCTTGCGGATGGGGGCTGGAACGTTTTCTACGGGGGGCCCGCCGAGCTGAACGCGACCATAAAGGCCTATGTGGCGCTTCGGCTGGCGGGCGATTCCGCGTCGGCGCCGCACCTGGACAAGGCGAAGGAGAAGATTCACGAACTTGGCGGGCTGGAAGCGACCAACTCCTATGTCCGATTTTATCTCGCCATGGCCGGTGCGCTGGACTGGAATCTGGTGCCGGCGATTCCACCGGAGCTGATGCTGCTGCCGAACTGGTTTCCATTGAATGTCTATGAGATGTCCTCGTGGACTCGCGGCATTGTGATCCCGCTCGCGATCATATACGCGCATAAGCCTGGGTGGTGTCTACCTGAAGGTGTGACGGTTGATGAGTTGTTCAAAGTACCGGGGGCAAAACCTCCTTCTTTCACCTGGGACAAGCGACTCATCTCCTGGCGAAATTGCTTTTTGGCGCTGGACCGGGGATTGAAACTCTACGAGCAGGCAGCTTGGAAGCCTTTCCGCAAGGCAGCTCTGGGGCGGGCGCGGAGGTGGATGATCGAGCGGCTGGAACGGAGCGAGGGGCTCGGCACGATTTACCCGGCCATGATGAATTCGATTTATGCCCTGCTGGCTGAGGGCAAGGACACGACCGACCCGCTGGTATCGCGCGAGATACGTCATTTGGAGAGCTACGAGATCGAGCAGGAATCGACGATCCGTGTGCAGCCTTGTATCTCCCCGGTCTGGGATACCGCCATCGCGATGGTCTCTCTGGAAGAGGCTGGGCTCGATCCGGCACATCCGTCCCTGGTTGCTGCGGAGCGCTGGCTGCTGAAAAACCAGGTGCTTGGTCCGGGCGACTGGCAGGTGAAGAATCCAAATGCGGAACCCGGGGGATGGGTATTCGAGTTTCGTAACGATTTTTACCCGGATGTGGACGATACGGCGTTCGTGCTCATGGCGCTGGGACGCGTAGCGGACCCAGAGCCGGTACCGCTTCGGCAAGCCATTCGTCGCGGATTGGCCTGGCTGGTAAGCATGCAGAACAGCGACGGCGGATGGGGTGCGTTCGACCACGAAAATAACCTGCAATTCCTGAACAACATTCCGTTTGCAGACCATAATGCGATGCTTGATCCTTCTACGGCAGATGTGACGGCGCGCGCGATCGAATGCCTGGGCCAGATGGGATGGCCGGCGACCCATCCGGTGATCGAACGCGCGAGAGAATATCTGCGGCGCGAGCAGACCGCGGATGGTTCATGGTTCGGGCGCTGGGGCGTGAATTACGTTTACGGAACGAGCGGAGTGCTTCGGGCGTTCGAGACGGTCGGACTGGCATCGGGGCCGGACTGCTTGCGCGCCGCCAACTGGCTGCGCTCCGTGCAAAATCCGGACGGTGGCTTTGGCGAGTCGGTGCTCTCTTACTACGATGCTTCTCAGAAGGGAAAAGGGAAAAGCACGGCCTCGCAAACGGCCTGGGGCCTGATTGGGCTGCTGGCGACAGCGGGAGCCAGTGATCCTGCGGTGGAACGTGCAGTTGGATGGCTAATGACGCGTCAGAACGCCGACGGAACCTGGGACGAAGAGGAATTTACGGGAACGGGTTTCCCCTGCGTTTTCTATCTGAAGTATCATCTATATCGGAATTCCTTTCCGCTGTATGCACTTGCGCGCTATGACAATCTGCGTAAGGGCCGCCGAAAATTCGCTGGCGTCCAGGTGCGCGCTGAGGAGATGCCGCATCAAAATGGACATGGGGGTAATTAATGAGAGTTCCGCTTAGCTTGACCGCCAACATGGCGGGCTATTTGGCTCGCAAGGGCTTTAGCGGCGAGAAGAAGTACCCGCTGGTAATGATGCTCGAGCCGTTGCACGCGTGCAACCTGACGTGCACGGGATGCGGGCGGATTCGCGAGTACAAGTCCACCATCAATGAAAGTCTCACCGTGGAAGAGTGCCTGAAAGCGGTCGATGATTGTGGAGCTCCCATCGTGTCGATCTGCGGCGGCGAACCTCTGATTTATCCCGAAATCGGGCGGTTGGTTAGCGAAATTCTGGGGCGCAAAAAGCACATCTACCTTTGCACGAATGGGATGTTCATCCGCAAGCACCTGCGCGATTTCAAGCCCACTTCACGGCTTTTCTTCAACGTGCATCTGGACGGCCTCGAGAAGACGCATGATATCTGCGTGGAGCGCGATGGGGTGTTTCGCGAGGCAATCGAAGGCATCAAGGCTGCGAAAGCGGCGGGATTTCTGGTGGCCTCGAACACAACGATCTACAAGGAAACTGACATCGAGGAAATCGCGGAGCTATTCGCCTATCTTCAAACGCTTGGCGTCGACGGCCATATGCTTTCTCCCGCTTATTCGTACGCGGCGGTGATGACCAAGGAAATTTTCATGTCGCGCGCGGAAATCCGCGAGAAGTTTCAGCAAGCGAGCCGGCTGCTCGAGCGCTACAACATCGTGACCTCGCCCATTTACATGGAATTCTTGCGCGGCGAACGAGAGTTGATGTGTACCGCCTGGGGCAACCCCACATATAACCCGCGAGGCTGGAAGGGCCCGTGCTACCTGATGACCGATGCGCACCATAAGACGTTCGGCGACCTCATCAACAACACCCCTTGGGAAAAATACGGGCATGGCCGCGATCCCCGGTGCGAGGACTGCATGGTGCATGCGGGCTATGAAGCCTCTGCCGTTCTCGGCGGCAACAAAAGGCTGGGCGACACCTGGAAAATGCTGAGTTGGACATTTTCCGGAAAGATGGGCGGGCTGAAGGGCGGCAAGCCTGTAAAGTCCAGCCGCAATGGAAACGGGCACGCGAAAGGCAACGGAAAGGCCGCAGTGCCGGCTCATGTGGGCGTGGCTGTATCGGCACAACCGCAGGAGAACGAAGTTTTTCGCATTCTATGACCACCCTCGTCACGGGTGCTACGGGATTCGTGGGAAGCCACGTGGCCCGACAGCTTGTCGGTGCAGGCGATTCCGTCCGAGTGCTGGTCCGCCCGAGCAGCAATCTGCAAGCGTTGGAGGGTGTTGCGGTCGAGAAAGTGGAAGGGGACTTGCGCGATGCCGCTTCACTCGACCGGGCGATGAATGGTGTGCGGCGGGTTTTTCACGTCGCCGCGGATTATCGGTTGTGGGCTCGAAACCCCACCGAGATTTACGAAAGCAATGTGGAAGGCACACAGCGCTTGTTTCAAGCTGCCGCGCGCGCAGGCGTTGGAAAAATCGTTTATACCAGTACCATTGCCACGATTGCGGTTCCACATCAGGGCCGGGAGTTGCCCAATGAGGAAACGCGTGCCACGGTCGAACAGATGATCGGGCACTACAAACGCTCGAAGTTCCTCGCGGAGATTGAAGCCATCAAAGCTGCCCGTGCTGGCGTTCCTGTGGTGATCGTCAATCCGACGGCGCCCGTCGGCCCCGGCGACTGGAAGCCAACACCGACCGGCCGCATCGTCGTGGACTTTTTAAACGGGAAAATGCCGGCATACGTTGACACAGGGTTGAACGTGGTCACGGTCGAGGATGTCGCGGCGGGGCATCTGCTGGCGGCGGCCAAGGGCCGGATCGGCGAGCGATATATCCTGGGCGCCCGCAACTTGACCCTGAAACAAATTCTGAATGCGCTCTCGGCAATCACGGGACGTCCCGCGCCCCGGATGCGGCTGCCGCACGTTGTGGCGCTTGCCGCCGGGTACGCCGACGAATTGGTTTCGCGTCTCATGGGTCACGAACCGCATATTCCGATCGAAGGTGTGAAAATGTCGCGGCATCGGATGTTCGCGGCAAGCGATAAGGCTGAAAGAGAATTGGGCTACAACCCCGGCCCCGTGGAGGCCGGATTGGAACGAGCGGTTCGCTGGTATGAAGAGCACGGATACGTTCGCGGCCGCTCCCGGATCAAGGCAGTCGAGCATCCGCAGGCTGCCTAGGATTGGCATTGAGGATTCTGGTTACCTTCGCGCTGGAAGCCGAATTTGCTCCTTGGCGAGCGATGCACCGGTTTCGCCCGGCCACATGGGGAGCAGCAAACGTGCAGTTCGCTGAAATTGGCGGCGCTGAAGTGGGCGTGATTTTGACCGGGGCGGGTCCGAGACAAGCTGCGCTCGAAGCATCGAGAGTAGCGTGGGGCGGGCCTGGCTCTCTGGAATTCTGCGTCTCGGCGGGGCTTGCGGGAGCGCTGAGGCCAGAATACCGGATCGCACAAGTGCTCGCGGCGCGCGCCGTGATGACCGAAAATCCTCAGCTCGGCGGCGAAAGCAGTGTTCTGGATTGCAGCGCTGCACTGGTTTCATTTGCGGCAGACTGCAGGGCCACGCCGGTGGAGCGATTCTACAGTGCGAATCACGTAGTAGCCACGGCGCCGGAAAAGAAGCGCCTGGGTGAACTGGCGGACGCCGTGGAAATGGAAAGTTTCGAGATTCTGCGACGAGCGCGGACCGACGGTATTCCCGCCATAGCAATCCGCGCGATCAGCGATGCAGCGGATGAGGATTTGCCGCTGGACATGAACGAGATATTTACGGATGAGGGACAGGTGAGCATTCCCCGGGTTCTGGGCCAAGTGGCGCTTCATCCCGGTGCCCTGCCGGGATTGCTCAAGCTCGGCCAGAAGAGCAAGCAAGCGGCGGAATCGCTCGCCGCGTTCCTGGATCGCTACATCGTTACGCTCGCGGAGAGAGCGCAAACGTTGGAATCCAAATCGTGGGTGGCGGCGGAATAATGGAAACGATGAGTCACACGACGGCACAAATCGGACAAAATGACGCATTGCCGAAAGGCGGAGGACGGATGCGCGCGGGGGTCTACCGCGGCAAGGGGCGCGTAGTGGTCGAATCGGTGCCGATCCCGGAGGTTAGTGAAGGCGAAGTGTTGTTTCGCGTGGGCGCGTGTGGTATTTGCGGTACCGACATCAAGAAGATTGAGCACGGATTTCTCGCCCCGCCGCAGATTTTGGGCCACGAGCTCGCGGGAACGGTGGTTGAGGTGGGCGCCGGGGTTTCGAAATTCAAGCCTGGCGACCGTGTGGTGAGCTTTCATCACATTCCTTGCGGAAAATGTTTTTACTGCGATCGCAAGCTGTTCTCTCAATGCGCGGGATACAAAAAGGTGGGGCTGACGGCGGGATTCGATCCGAATGGCGGCGGATTCGCGGAATACGTTCGCGCGATGCCCTGGATCGTGGAGCGTGGAATGGTCGCGCTGCCTCGCGATATCGGCTTTGAAGAAGCGACGTTCGTGGAGCCGGTGAACACGTGCCTGAAAGCGGTCCGGAAAGCGCGGGTGGCAAAAGGCGAAACGGTCCTCGTGATCGGGCAAGGTCCGATCGGAATGCTTCTTATGGTCTTGGCGAAACACGAAGGCGGCACGGTTTATACGAGCGATCCGATGCCGGCGCGCCGCGCTGCGAGTTTGCGGTTCGGTGCGGCGGAATCCTTCGATCCGTCGCGGGGGGATCTCCTCAATGAGATCCGCGGGCGAAGCGGCGGGCGGGGGGCGGACGCGGTCCTGGTGGCTGTGCCTAACCCGTCATTAGTCCCGGAGGCTCTTTCGCTCGCGCGGCCGGGAGGCCGTGTCCTACTATTCGCCCATAATGATCCCGTGCTGCAGCTCGAATTTCCGGCTGCGGCCGTGGGCATCGAAGAGAAAGAAATTCTGGGAAGTTATAGCGCGTCCGTGGAGGAACAGGATGAGTCGGCTGCCCTTGTGTTCGAGCGACGACTGCCGGTACGCGAGATGATTTCGCATCGGTTCCCTCTCGATCGGATCGCGGAGGCGCTGGAATTGGCGGCTCGGCCCGCAGGTGGTACTCTAAAAGTAGTAATCTCTCACGCATGAGCATGGAACCGAACGGACACATGACGGCGGCTGTGCTGTATGGCCGCGAGGATATGAAGATCGAACGGGTGGATATTCCATCCGTCGGCGAAGACGACGTCCTGGTACGGGTCGAAGTGGCGCTCACCTGCGGCACCGATCTGAAGGTCTGGCGGCAGGGCTCGCATCCGCGCATGATTGAACCGCCGGCCCTGTTCGGCCATGAACTGGCCGGGGTAGTGGAACTGAAAGGCAGCGCGGTGAATGGCACGGTGCGGCAGGGCATGCGCGTGGTGCCCTCGAACTCGGCTCCCTGCAATGTCTGCATGTACTGCCGTAAGGGCCAGCCAAACCTCTGCGAAGATCTGCTGTTCAACAACGGAGCGTACGCGGAATACATCCGGATTCCGGGGAGAATTGTGCAGCAGAACATGCTGGAAATTCCGGACCACGTTCCGTTTCTCGACGCGGCAATGGTGGAGCCTCTGGCGTGCGTCCTGCGCGGCGTTCATGAAATCAATCCTCACCAGGATGACACCGTGGTGGTTGTGGGCTGCGGCCCGATCGGCCTGAAGTTCATCCGCACGCTTTCTGTACGCGGCGTGCGCGTGATTGCGCTCGGCAAGCGCAAAAATCAGGTGCAAGCGGCGGAGCGGCTCGGCGCGGTCGCCGCGTTCGATGTATCGGTTATCGACAATCCCGTGACCCTTGTTCGGCAGTTGACCGAAGGCGGCCGCGGCGCGGACGCGGTGATTGAGGCAGTCGGATCGCCGGCCACCTGGCAATGGGCGCTGCAAATGGTGCGCAAGGGCGGCATCGTCAACCTGTTTGGAGGCTGCCCGCGGGGCACACAGGTCAATTTCGACCCTGCGGCGCTGCACTATTCCGAGATCACCATTAAATCGACGTTCCATCATACTCCGCAGTTCATCCGCGAGGCGCTCGATGCGATCGTACGAGGCGAAATCAGGGCGAGCGACTTCATTACCGGCGAAGTGCCGCTGGAGGAACTGCCGCACGTGTTCGAGCACATGAAGAATCGGAATGGCGAGCTGAAAACCGCCGTCATACCCTGAATGCGGCCCGTGCCAGGGCTCGATGCTGCCCACACCAGAACTTGAAATCGCTCGCAGCCTTCCGCCGGAAGGCTGTGCTCCTTCGGAAGCGCAGCGCTACACACGCTGGCTCGCGACGCACCACTACGAGAACTTCAGCGTGGTGTCGCGGCTTCTCCCGCGTCACCTGCACCAGCATTTCTACAATGTGTACGCCTACTGCCGCTGGTCCGATGACCTGGGCGACGAAGTAAGCGATCCGCGGAGGGCGCTGCAATTGCTGGATGCCTGGGAGGACGAACTCCAGGTCGTCTACCGGCAGCACGGACAGCTCGCGCATCCGGTTCTGATCGCCCTGCGCGAAACGATTCGCGCAAAGGGCATCCCGATCGAGCCCTTTCGCGATCTGCTGCGCGCTTTCCGGCAGGATCAGAGAACCGTGCGTTACGGGACATGGGAAGAGGTTCTCGACTATTGCGTTTATTCGGCGAACCCCGTGGGGCGGCTGGTGCTTTATGTGTGCGGCTATCGCGATGCCGGGCGACAGAGCCTTTCGGATTACACCTGCACGGCATTGCAGCTCGCCAATTTCTGGCAGGACGTATCCCGCGATCTGGAAAAAGGACGGATTTACATTCCCCTCGATGCGATTTCAGCGCACGGATTGACGGAAGCCGACGTTACCGGTCGCAAATTCGACGGACGCTATGTGGCGCTGATGAAATCGCTCCTTGCGAGAACTCGCGAATTGTTTGCAGCCGGGCTTCCTCTTGCGCAGCGCGTTGATCCCGCGTTGAGAATCGATCTGGAATTGTTTAGCCGCGGAGGGCTCGCCATTCTGGACGCCATCGAGGATTCCGGCTACAACACGCTCCAGCGCCGGCCCTCTCTGAGCCGAGCCACGAAGCTGCGCATTGTGGGCCGTGCCTTGGGCTCGCGCGTTTTTTCCTTTGGGAAGGGTCTTCCGGCGGAGCCAGCATGCTCCGATCCGAGCCCTTCATCTGCCGCAAGTGAGAGCCCAGCCCACGAGAGATTGCGGGGAGCGCAAATGGCCTCGAGCGCGGAAGAACTGCGGGGTTCGTATGCGGAGTGCCATCGAATCGCTCGCGCAGCGCGCAGCAGCTTCTATTTGGCATTCTTCGGCCTGCGCAAGGAAAAGCGCAACGCTCTCTGCGCCCTGTACGCTTTTATGCGCTTGGTGGACAACGTCTCCGACGAGCCGGGCGATCTTGAAGCGAAGCGGCTTGGCCTGGCGCGATGGCGCGCGATGCTGGATCAGGCTGTGGCGGGGCAAACAAGCGGTCACGCGATTCTGCCCGCGCTGGCCGATACCATGGCCCGCTTCGAGATTCCCACGCGCTACTTTCACGATCTAGTGTTGGGCGCGGAAATGGATCTGACGATCGCATCCTATGCGACCTTTGATCGCCTCTCCGAATACTGCTATCGTGTGGCAGGGACGGTGGGGCTCACGTGCCTGCACGTGTTCGGCTTCCGCGATCCGCGCTCGCCCGATCTCGCCGAGCGGCTCGGCTTGGCATTTCAACTGACGAATATCCTTCGCGACGTCCGCGGCGACATGGAAATGGGGCGTGTGTACATTCCGCAAGAAGACCTGGATGGATTCGGCTGCGGCACGGAGGATTTGCGCGGCCCGACCGCTCCGCGGCTCAGGGATCTGCTGGAATTTGAGGCGGAACGGGCCTGGCGATTCTATGAAGAAGGAGCTGCGCTGGTGCCCCAAGTGGACCCCGATAGCCGGGCAACCCTCTGGGCGCTGGTCCGGACCTACAGCAGCCTGCTGGCCCGGATCGAAGAGCGGGATTTCGATGTATTCTCCGGGCGCGTTTCCTTGTCAAACGCCGAAAAAGTTCACTATCTCCTGATGGCAGGAATGAGCGGTTGGTGGAAGAAGGATGCCCTCGCAAAGCGTTCTGGTGATCGGCGGCGGTCTGGCGGGGCTGTCGTCCGCCGTCGCGCTGGCTGAAGCGGGCTTCCGCGTCCGCCTGTTTGAGAAGCGTCCCCGCCTGGGCGGGCGCGCCACATCCTATACGCTGCCCGACGGCAGCGAAGTGGACAATTGCCAGCATGTCACGCTGGGCTGCTGCACCAACCTGGCTGATTTTTACCTCAGGGTGGGTGCCGGCGCGAAGATTCGTTTCTACGACCGGCTATATTTTGCCGATGCCCATGGCCGCCGTTGGACGATGAAGGCCTCGTGGTTGCCGCCGCCGCTGCACATGGCGCCTTCGTTTATTCTCTTCGGCGCAATGGCGTTTGCTGACAAGCGGTGCATCGCTCGCGCGCTGCTCACGATCGCGCGAGCGGGCGGAGAGCCGCCGAACATGGACGGCGCTTCGATGCTCGATTGGCTGCATCGGATGAAGCAAACTCCCGGCGCCATTGAGCGATTCTGGCGCGTTGTGCTCGTGAGCGCGCTGGATGAGGAACTGGCCCGCGCGGATGCGCGCTATGCGATCGCCGTATTCTGGAAGGCTTTTCTCGCCAATCGCTGGGGATACCGCGTTGGGATTCCGTCGGTGCCTCTTGCGGAACTGTATGAGGGATGCCGGGAAGCGGTGGTGCGACGTGGAGGAGAAGTGCGAATGCGTAGCGGCGTCCGCCAGATTCGCGTGGAGGGAAACCGGTTTGTGAGCGCGGCCCTGGATGACGGTTCGGAAGTGACGGCGGATGCCTGTCTCCTGGCCGTGCCGCACACCGTGGCCCTGGATTTGCTCCCGAAGGAAATGGCGGCGCCGGGGGCATGCCTGGAAGGACTGCGGAACATTCAGACATCGCCCATTACGAGCGTTCATCTCTGGTTCGATCGGACCGTGATGAACGAGCCGTTCCTGGCCCTTTTGGACCATACGACCCAATGGATCTTTAACAAGACCATGCTTTACCGCGGGAGTGAAACGGGAAATGAGAATGGGCGTCTAAAAGATGAGCGAGTTACCTCCAACGCGTCGAAAGCCCAGTATTTGCAGCTCGTGATTAGCGCTGCCTACGATTTGGTGGCGCGTTCGCGCCAGGAAATTATCGACTTTGCGCGCGGCGAGTTGGCGGAGATTCTTCCTCTTACCCGCGAAGCGATATTGCAAAAAGCTACGGTGATTAAAGAGATCAACGCGACATTTTCACCCGCGCCCGGTGTGGATCGATGGCGGCCCCGGCAACAGATCGGAATGGACAACCTCTTTCTCGCGGGAGACTGGACCAGCACCGGCTGGCCGGCCACGATGGAAGGAGCGGTGCGCAGCGGCTATTTGGCTGCGGAGGTGCTGCTTGAATCAATGGGACGCCCGCAAAAAATCCTTCAGCCGGATTTGCCATTGGAAGGGTTGTCCAAGCGTTGGGCAATGCGAAGGCAGGCGCCCGGAACGTGACGTGACGTAACGCAAGAAAGGCCAGTTGTTGTTCGTGAAGATCCTGAAAAGCGGGTCAGTGGCGATTACCATTTCACCGTCCCGGCGCAAATGCGAGGTCATCTAAAGTAATTCGCGGTATGATAGGGGCAATCCCCCCAGGAGGTTTTCATGGAGCGGAAGTATAAGCAAAGGGGTTATAGCGACCGCGATTCCGAGGATAAGAAGCGGGAGCGCACGGAGCGGCCAGCCGAACCCCGGCCGAAGCAGGATATGCTCGGGCCTCGGACGCCGCGGATGGTCGGAACGGTAATGAGGGCTCGCTGTTCGAGTTGCGGCGCGGTCCTGCCGCCGGGATTCGATCAGAATGGCGAGTGCCCGCGTTGTCATTTCGCCCTGCACTGCTGCAAGCAGTGCGTGCACTTCGATACGGGCAAGCAGTTTGAGTGCACCCAGCCGATCCCCGAGCGAATTCCGAAGAAAGACGCGAAGAACGATTGCACGTTTTTTGAGTTTCGTATGACGGTTGAGAAGGATACCTCACCGGTAACCTATGCCACGAGTTCGGTGCCCTCGACAACCGCTGCACGGCCCAACGACGCACGCAAAGCCTTCGAAGATCTCTTCAAGAAGTAAGTTCCTGCAAAAAAAACGAGAGCGCGGAAATCTCATCGCCGTTCGGACTCGTGTCACGGTCGTCCGCGGGCGTGTGTCGATTGGCGCGTGCCGCAAGGAACCAGGCGGTTGGAGCGAGGTGTCTCTCTGGAACATCGCGAAAGCCGGATTGAAAGGCGGTGCCTGCGGCGTTATGCTGAGCTTGCCGCTATGCAAATGTTCCTTCAGTGGATCGATCAAGACGCAATTAGGTGCCCGAATGAAAATTACATACAGCAATATCGATGCGGAATGCCGCAAGGCAGTGGAAAAAGAGTTTGTACGACACGTCGAAAAATTAAATCGGCTGCTGAAGCGATACGCCGCCGATCTCGTCCATCTCCACAGCTCGATTGAAAAGACACCCAGGAAGAACGAATTCGGCTTCTCCTTGAATCTCACGCTCCCGACAGGGGAATTCCACGCCACCGGCATGGGAGGAGACGTTCCCACGAGCGCGAAGGCGGCATTTGCGGAACTCGAGGTTCAAGTGAAGAAGCATCAGGAAAAGCTTCGCAAGGATTACGTCTGGAAACGGAAGCGTGGACGCGCCGCTCCCCGGCTGAGCGATGTGCCATCAACCGATTGAAAGTGGTGACCCGCAGACGGTTTCTATCCTATTTTCGATGGATTAGAAAACGTTGTGCAATAACTTGGCTCGGTTAACATCCTTGTAAAAAGATAGGGATGCCTCAGGCGATAGAGATTGAAAATCAGGCCGAGCAGAAGAGCACGTTACGCATCAGGCAGAGAATCGCAAGCAGTTGGGGTTGGTTGAACAGGCGCCTGCTGAAACGACTGCGGTAGCGCGGAAACACCGCCTTGCAGACTTGCAGGGCGACGCGGGCAAACGGCAGGAGTCCGACCTCACCCATCGCATCTCCTGCCTCCATAGAAAACAACAATCCCGAACAGCCAGATATGCGAATTTCCGTCGTCGTAGCGAGGATGTCAACAGAGCCAAATGGGTTACTAGAAGCTGTTGCACAACCGTGGACAAGCCATTGAAATGATGCTGGTTGAGCTTTTGAAAATGAGAGATAAGCAGAGTCAGCAGCGCCGAAGGAGGGCCGATGGCGCGGTCCGGTGAGTTGCTGA
>Ga0307373_10009797_pt1 | contig 14227 bp, 14 predicted proteins | sample OX2MG_FD_202534 | JGI IMG/M metagenome (GOLD analysis project Ga0307373, IMG submission 202534) | Soil microbial communities from Risofladan, Vaasa, Finland - OX-2 | ecosystem: Environmental > Terrestrial > Soil > Coastal area > Acid sulfate soil | place: Finland: Risofladan, Vaasa | collected... | reverse complement strand
TATGCCTCGCTACTTTCTTCAGGGTGGGTCTGGGTATGCCCGGCGCGAGCCGACGGCGCGGAAGCACCCGGCCTGGTTAGGTGCGGGCATGCGGGCAGTCGAACAAGAAGAATATCCGAGATCGGGCCCTGCGCTCACACCAAGGCCGATCTTGGGCTACCGATCCGCTGGTCCGGGGTCCTCATCCGCCTGGTCTGGCGCCAGAGAGGGCCGGCACTGCGGGTGCGGGTTGCTGGTGAGCGCAGGGCGGCGATCGGGCGGACAGGGTAGCTGGCCGTTGCGGGTTGGCCGCTGGCATGGGCATCGCTACGGGCATGCGACCATAGACGGCGACGAGGAACTACTGGCTGAGGGGTCCCGGAAACCCGCGGACCGTGATCGTGACGGGCCAGAGCCAGGGCCGCGGCCTGATCGGCCCGGAGTACGGGCCGTGCGATTCCCAGCCGCGCGGTTCCCCGCCTCAGGTTGATCGCGAACCTATACCGAGCGGATGACTGTGCCACCAATGTTCGACCCGTCCCGAGCGGCACCGCCGGCGCCTGGGGGCGTCAAGGCCGCTGCCGCGGCTGCCGCCGCGCTGCCGCAGCCGTCGCGGACCGATCAGTCGGTGATCAGGAATTTCTGCATCATCGCCCACATCGACCACGGCAAATCCACGCTCGCCGACCGGATGCTCCAGCTCACCGGGGTGGTCGGAGACCGGCAGATGCGGGCGCAGTACCTCGACAGGATGGACATCGAGCGCGAGCGCGGCATCACGATCAAGAGCCAGGCGGTCCGGCTTCCCTGGCGCGGCACCGACGGCCAGGACTACGTTCTGAACCTGATCGATACCCCTGGCCACGTTGACTTCTCCTACGAGGTGTCCAGATCCCTTGCCGCCTGCGAAGGCGCGATCCTACTGGTGGACGCGGTACAGGGCATCGAGGCGCAGACCCTGGCCAACCTGTACCTCGCCCTCGAGGCTGACCTGCACCTGATTCCAGTGCTCAACAAGATCGACCTGCCCGCCGCACAGCCGGAGAAGTACGCGGAGGAACTGGCCAAGATCATCGGATGCGAGCCTTCGGATGTGCTCCGGGTCTCGGCCAAGACGGGAGAGGGGGTCACCGACCTGCTGAACGCCGTGGTCGCCCAGGTACCGGCACCGACCGGGAACCTGGACGCGCCAGCCAGGGCGCTGATCTTCGACTCGGTGTACGACACCTACCGGGGCGTCGTCACCTACGTCAGGATGATGGACGGCAAGCTGTCGCGCCGGGAGCGGACGCTGATGCTGTCCACACGGGCGGTGCACGAGACCCTCGAGGTCGGCGTCATCTCGCCAGAGCCCGTGCCCTCCGACGGCCTCGCGGCTGGCGAGGTCGGCTACCTGATCACCGGGGTCAAGGACGTCCGGCAGGCCAGGGTCGGTGACACGGTCACCAGCGCCGCGCATCCCGCGTCCGAGGCGCTGGCCGGCTACGCCCATCCCAGGCCGATGGTGTTCTCCGGCCTCTATCCGGTCGACGGCGACCAGTACCCGGACTTGCGCGACGCTCTGGACAAGCTGCAACTGAACGACGCCTCGCTGGTCTACGAGCCGGAGACGTCGACGGCGCTCGGGTTCGGATTCCGCTGCGGCTTCCTCGGCCTGCTGCACATGGAGATCATCAGGGAGCGGCTCGAGCGCGAGTTCGACCTGTCGCTGATCTCGACCGCGCCGAACGTGGTCTACCGGGTCGCAATGGACTCTGGCGCCGAGGTGATCGTGACGAACCCGAGTGAGTTCCCGAGCGGTCCGGGCGGGGTAGCGACCAAGACGGGCATCATCGCGGCCGGCAAGATCAGCCAGGTGTTCGAGCCGGTCGTGCGGGCCACGGTGCTGGCGCCGTCGGACTACATCGGCGCGATCATGGAGCTGTGCCAGTCCCGGCGCGGCGTTCTGCTCGGGATGGAATACCTGTCGGAGGACCGGGTCGAGATCAGGTACACGATGCCGCTCGCCGAGATCATCTTCGACTTCTTCGACCAGCTGAAGTCACGCACGAGGGGCTATGCGTCGCTGGACTACGAGCCCGCCGGCGAGCAGGAGGCCGACCTGGTCAAGGTGGACATCCTGCTCCAGGGCCAGCCGGTCGACGCGTTCAGCCAGATCGTTCATGCCGACAAGGCGCGCGAGTACGGCCTCGCGATGACCGCGCGGCTGAAGGAACTGATCCCGCGGCAGCAGTTCGAGGTTCCGATCCAGGCCGCCATCGGCGCGCGGATTATCGCCCGCGAGAACATCAGGGCGCTCCGCAAGGACGTGCTCGCCAAGTGCTACGGCGGCGACATCACCAGGAAGCGCAAGCTGCTCGAGAAGCAGAAAGAGGGCAAGAAGCGGATGAAGACCATCGGCCGGGTCGAGGTCCCGCAGGAGGCCTTCGTCGCCGCGCTGACCGCCGACCAGGGCGGCGAGCGAAAGTCATGACGAGAAGCATGACCTGCGTGTCGGTCAGTCGCGTCCGCTGAAGAAAAGTGCCGCGATGGGCCGGTCGGCCATGGCAGCTGCCTTACGGCACCCCAGGGATGGGCACCTGGGTCGGCCCCGGGTGCCCGGCCGTGGCGACGAGGACGACCAGCAGGATCACGGCGATAGCCGATAGCGCCAGCCCGACGTAACCCAGGATCAGCCCGGCCAGCGCCATCCCCGCGCCCTGCTCACCCGTCTGCCGGATCTGGCGGCGGGCGATATGGCCGAGTACGACGGCCGGGATCGTGCCCAGCAGCCAGAAACCAAAGAACTGAACGATCCCGCAGATCATCGCGGCGATGGCCATGCCGTTGGTTCGCTGGCCGAGCCCATGATCAGTCCGGCCAGCGCCATCCCGTCGCCGGCCTCGCCGGTCTCGCGGATCTGGCGGCGCGCGATGTGACCGAAGACGATCGCCGGGACGCCGGCCAGGAACCAGAAGAAGATCTGGCCGATACCGCAGACCATGGACGCGACGGCCATCGAGTTGGTTCGCGGCCCCATCGGGCCTGGCGGGTAGGACCCCGGCCGGTAAGGAACCGGCTGGCGGAGATCGACCATGAGGGTGCTCAGCTGATCGTAGGTCTTGGCCCGCATCAGGCTGGTCGACCTCGTGTCGAACTCTTCCCAGGTCAGCCGGCCGTCCGAGTAGGCCGCCTGGAGCAGCGTGTGCACGCTGTCCCGGTCGGCGTCGGTGGCCCGCATCGACCCGTTACTGCCCATCGACCCGTAACTGCCAGCTGTCATCGGCTCCAGTCCCCACCCGGCCTCGAACGGGAAATACCTGGTTCCAGATTAACTCCACTGTCGGCTAGCCTGCGGTCATGGCAAGCGCGCGGATCGTCTCCGTCAACACCGGCGCCGTCCGGGATCTGGTCATCGGCGGGAAGCCGGATCGCAGCGCCATCGACAAGCGCCCGGCTGACGGGATGGTGCGTGTCGGCAGGCTCGGCCTGGCCGGCGACGACCACGGCGACACGGAGAACCACGGCGGCCTGGAACAGGCTGTCTACGCCTACGCCAGCGAAGACCTCGACTGGTGGACCGAGCAGCTGGGCCGCGAGCTGCCCAGCGGAGCCTTCGGGGAGAACGTCACTACGGCCGGGATCGACGTCAGCACAGCCCTGATCGGCGAGACCTGGCGGATGGGTCAGGTGCTTGCCCAGGTCACCTCGCCGCGAATCCCGTGCGAGACGTTCAGGGCCTGGACCGGCGAGGACCGCTGGGTCAGGCGGTTCGCCGCCGCGGGGCGCCCGGGCGCGTACCTGCGGGTGCTGACCGAGGGCGAGCTCGGCGCCGCGGATGACATCGAGGTGCTGGCGCGGCCGGAGCAGCACGTCACCGTGGCCGAGTCGATGCTGGCGTACTACGGCGACGCTGCCCTGATGCGCAAGCTGCTGACCGTGCCGGGGCGGGGCGCGAAGTGGGACGCGATCGCCGAGCGGGTTCTTGGCCGGATGACGGCGTGACGGCTGGCGTGATCACCCCGGGGACCAGCTGAGCATGCCAGGCACACCGCCCGACGGGACGCCCGTGCCACCGGACGGACGACTCGAGCCTGCCGCGCTCGACCAGCTGGGCACCGTCCCGTTCGGGGTATATGTCCATGTGCCTTTCTGCAGCACCCGCTGCGGCTACTGCGACTTCAATACCTACACCGCCGCGGAACTGGGCGGCGGGGCATCCAGGGACAGCTACGCCGGCCTGGCCATCAAGGAGGTCGGGCAGGCCCGCGCGGTACTCGGGGCGCAAGCGCCGCCGGTGAGCACCGTCTTCTTCGGTGGCGGGACGCCGACGCTGCTGCCGCCTGCCGACCTGGCCGCCATCCTGGCCGCGATCGGTGTCGAGTTCGGGCTCGCGGCGGGCGCTGAGGTGACCACGGAGGCCAATCCGGAGAGCGTGGACCAGCGGACGCTGGCCGAGCTGCGGGCGGCCGGGTTCACCAGGATCTCACTCGGCATGCAGAGCTCGGCAGAGCACGTGCTGACGGTCCTCGACCGCGCCCACTCGCCGGGGCGAGCCGAGCAATGCGTGGCATGGGCGCGATCGGCCGGTTTCTCCCATGTGAGCCTGGACCTGATCTACGGCACGCCCGGCGAGCGCCCGGCCGACTGGGAGCGATCCGTGCGGTGCGCCATCGAGGCCGGGCCCGATCACGTCTCGGCGTACGCGCTGATCGTCGAGGAAGGGACCAGGCTGGCCGCCAGGATCAGGCGCGGAGAGCTTGCCCCGCCCGACGACGACGAGATGGCCGACCGCTACCTGGCCGCCGATGACCTGTTCGCGGCCGCCGGGCTGCACTGGTACGAGATCTCGAACTGGGCCGCCGGGGCTGACTCTGCCTGCCGGCACAACCTGCTCTACTGGTCGGGCGGCAACTGGTGGGGCGTCGGACCGGGCGCGCACAGCCACGTGGGCGGTACCCGCTGGTGGAACGTCAGGCACCCGGCCGCCTACGCGGGACGGATCGCCGCGGGCACCAGTCCCGGCCAGGCCAGGGAGATCCTCACCTGTAGCCAGCGCAGGACCGAGCGGATCATGCTGGAGACCAGGCTGGCTACGGGCTGCCCGCTCAGTGAGCTCGGGGCGGCAGGCCACCGCGCGGCGGCGTCCGCGGTGGCGGACAGGCTCGCCGATCCTGGCGCGTTCGAGGCGGGCCGGGTCGTGCTGACCCCGTCTGGCCGGCTGCTGGCCGACGCCGTGATCCGCGGCCTGACCGAGTAATTCGCTGGCCCGGAGGTGACTGCACGGTGACTTGACGGGCGTGTCCCAGTATCGTTCGGCCATAGACTTGGCACTCTGGCTAGCCGAGTGCCAGGGGAGGTGACCACGTGCTAGATGACAGGAAGCTGGCGGTACTGCGTGCCATCGTCGAGGATTACGTGTCCACCAACGAGCCGGTCGGCTCGCGGGCCCTGGTCGACCGGCACAACCTTGACGTTTCTCCCGCGACGATCCGCAATGACATGGCCGTGCTCGAGGAGCAGGGGTACATCGTCCAGCCGCACACCAGCGCGGGGCGGATACCGACCGACAAGGGCTACCGGCTGTTCGTCGACAAGCTGTCCGCCATCAAGCCGTTCTCCGCTGCCGAGCGGCGCGCCATCGAGACCTTCCTGGCCGGCGCCTACGACCTCGACGACGTCGTCATGCGGACAGTGCGGCTGCTCGCCCAGCTGACCCGCCAGGTCGCGGTCGTGCAGTACCCGTCGCTCAGCAAGTCGGCCGTCCGCCATGTCGAGCTTGTGCCGCTGACCGAGCGGCGTCTGCTGCTCGTGCTGATCACCGACACCGGCCGGGTGGAGCAGCGGGTGGTCGAGCTGCCCGCCAGCTTCGACGAGGACTCGATCATGCACCTGCGCGCGGTGCTGAACGCGTGCCTGGACGGCCGTAAGCTCACCGAGATCGCGTCCGTCGTGGCGGAACTGCCCGAGCGGGTCGAGCCGAGGGAACGGGCCAACGCGGCCGCGGTGTTCTCGGTGATACTGGAGACGCTCGTGGCGCGGCATGAGGAGAAGATCATCGTGGGCGGTGCGTCCAACCTGACCGCAGCAGATTTCTCCCAGGGACTGCGCGAGGTGCTCGAGGCGCTGGAAGAGCAGGTTGTCCTGATGCGCCTGCTCGGCGAGTCTGACGACCAGTCGTCGGTTACCGTCAGGATCGGCGCGGAGAATGATGTGCTCGGGCTGCGCAGCACGTCGGTCGTTGCCGCGGGCTACGGCTCGGCGGACCGGCCGCTGGCCAAGCTCGGTGTAGTTGGCCCGACGAGGATGGACTATCCGACAGCAATGGGGGCGGTACGCGCAGTGGCACGGTACACAGGTCAGATCCTGGCGGAGTCGTAGGGGGATGAGCGTGGCAACCGACTACTACGCCGTCCTCGGCGTGCGCCGGGACGCGAACGCCGAGGAGATCAAGAAGGCCTACCGGCGGCTGGCGCGTGAGCTGCACCCGGACGTGAACCCCGATCCGGTCACCCAGGAGCGGTTCAAGGAGATCACGCAGGCGTACGAGGTCCTCTCGGACCCGGACAAGCGCCAGATGTACGACCTCGGCGGTGACCCGTTCGCGCCGGCTGGCGCAGCGGGCGGCTTCGCCGCCGGGTTCCCGTTCAGCGAGATGATGGATGCCTTCTTCGGCGGCGGCGCGGCCGCGCGCGGCCCGCGCAGCAGAGCCCGCCGCGGCCGCAACGCGACCATCAGGGTGGACCTGGACCTCTCCGAGTGCGTGTTCGGCGCGACCAGGGAGCTGACCGTGGACACCGCGGTGGTCTGCCCGACCTGCTCAGGCGAGGGCAGCGCGCCGGGCAGTCATCCGACGACCTGCGAGGTCTGCAACGGCCGCGGTGAGGTCAGCCAGGTGACAAGGTCGTTCCTCGGCCAGGTGATGACGTCGCGTCCCTGCCCGGGCTGCGGCGGCTTCGGCACCATCATCCGCAAGCCGTGCCCGGAGTGCGACGGTGACGGGCGGGTCAGGACCCGGCGCACCGTCAAGGTCAGGATCCCGGCCGGCGTCGAGGACGGCACTCACATCCAGCTGGCCGGCGAGGGCGAGGTCGGCCCGGGCGGCGGCCCGCCGGGAGACCTGTTCCTGGAGATCGTGCAGCTGCCGCACCAGATCTTCGAGCGGCACGGCGACGACCTGCACTGCACGCTGACGATCCCGATGACGGCGGCGGCGCTCGGCGCGACCCTCCAGATCCAGACCCTGGACGGCCCGGCGAACATCGACATCAGGCCGGGCACTCAGTCCGGGCAGGCGATACCGCTGTACGGGCAGGGCTCCTCGCACCTGCACGGGCCGGGCCGGGGCGACCTGGTCATCCACGTGACGGTCGAGACCCCGGTCAAGCTGGAGCCCGAGCAGGAGGAACTGCTCAGGCAGCTGGCCAGGCTGCGAGGCGAGGAGTCGCCGCCCGGCCGGTTCTCGCCGGGCGAGCAGGGGTTCTTCTCCCGGCTGCGTGACGCCTTCAATGGCCGCTAGGAGGCGTCTAGTGGATCTTGGCGGCTGCGGGCGGAGCCAGCGCTGACCCCGCCGGTCTTCGTCTGTGACCGAGCTCAGCTCGCCAGCGACCGGGTCACTCTGACCGGCGCCGAGGGCAGGCATGCCACCACGGTGCGCAGGCTCGCGCCGGGTGAGCGAGTCGACCTGACCGACGGGGCCGGCCTGCTGGCCGAGTGCGAGGTGGTCGCGGCCAGGCCGGCGTCCGGTGAGCTCGACCTCGGCGTGCTCGCCAGGCGGTCAGAGCCCGAGCCGCAGTGCCCGGTGACCGTGGTGCAGGCCATCTTGAAGGGCGACCGTGGCGAGCTGGCGGTCGAGCTGATGACCGAGGTCGGGATCGACACGATCGTGCCGTGGGCCGCCGAGCGCTGCGTGGCCCGATGGTGCCCGGACCGGGCGGACAAGGCGCTGCACCGCTGGCGGTCGTCGGCGCGCGAGGCCGCGAAGCAGTCGCGCCGGAGCAGGTTCCCTGAGGTCACCGGGCAGGTGCAGACCGCCGAAGTGACCGACCGGGTGCGCGGGGCCGCACTGGCGGTGCTGCTCGATCCGCAGGCCGGGCCGTCGCTCACCGCCGTGCCGCGGCCGGCCGCGGGGGAGATCGTCCTGATCGTGGGACCGGAGGGCGGTATCAGCCCGCGCGAGTCGGCCGAGCTCACCGCCGCAGGGGCGATCCCGGCCAGGCTCGGGCCGTCGGTCCTGCGCGGCTCCACGGCCGGCGCGGTCGCGGGGGCGCTCGTGCTCAGCGGCAGCGGACGCTGGGCCTGACGCCGCACGCAGGCGTGGACCCAGGGCGGGAGCCAACCCCGGCGCGGGCTGAACTCCGCCCGCACGCGGGCCGTACCTACTTGGCCCGGAGCCGGCGCCGGCCGGTCAGCCGCCGCACCGTTTCGAGGAGACCGGCGGAGCCGGCGAGGAGATCGCCTTGCCGGACGACGACTTGGGCCGCGAGCTGGTCCTCTTGCCCGATGAGGAAGACGCCGAGGGCGCCCGAGAACCCGTAGCGGCCGGACGAGCCGCGCTAGCTCCCGGGCTGGTGGTAGGAACCGATGTCGACGGTGAATCGCTCGGAGACGGCGTGCCGGTGCCGGTCGGTGACGGCGACGGGCTTGGTGACGAGCTGGGCGACGGAGATGTGCTGGGCGACGGGCTTGACGAGCTCGTCGGGCTGGACGACGCTGATGAACTCGGCGCGGCCGAACCAGACCGGCAGCTGTACGACGGCTCGGGCGAGCTTGGGGGAACAGGCCCGATGCCCGCGCCTGACGTGTCGAGCGTGCCCCTCGAATGAGATGGCGCTGGCGCGCTGCTTCCGGCCCCCCCGCCGCCGCCGAGGTTGCTCGAGTTGTTGGCCGGGGTGATGACCGCGGGCAGCGCGGTGACGGCCCACGACGCGGCCGCCACGATGAAGACCACGGTGGCCAGCGCGGCGGCGGGACGCAGCCAGCCCAGCCGCCCCGCGCGGTCCGGATCGGGACGGAACCGCTCGACCACGACGCCGGCCATGTACCGCAGCCAGATGGCGGCCGGCTCGAGCCGCCGCCACAGCGCGCCGAGGACGCCGGCCGGGGCTGACATTGTCCAGCCGGCCTGCACCGGCTGGCGGGTGGAGATCTTGGCGCGGATCCGGTCCAGGCCGTCCGCGGCTGGCTCCACGGAGTCGGCCGCCAGGCGCAGCGCGTTCCGCAGCGCGTTCTCAAGACCAGCCTGGCGCGGGTCCGGGCGACGATGGGTCATGACTCACGCTCCAGAACCGAGCGGAGCGCGGCCATCGCACGAGACGTATGGCTCTTCACCGCTCCGCGGGTGATTCCCATCGCCGCCGCGATCTGCGCCTCGGACAGGTCGCCGTAGAACCGCAGGACGACGACTTCGCGCTGCCTGCAGGGTAGTGACCGCAGCGCGGCGACCACGGACGAGCGCTCGATCAGCGCGAGGGCGCCGTGCTCGGCGCTCGGCATGTCCGGGGCCGGCTTGGGCGCGTTACGGTCCACCACCACGCGGTGTCTCAACACGGAGCGTGATCGATTGACTACTGCCGCGCGAAGGTAGGAGAGCGTCTTCTCGCTGTCACGCAGCCGGTGCAAGCCGGCATGCAAGGCGACAAACGAGTCTTGCACTACTTCCTCCGCGGTCGAGATGTCGTGGACAAGCAGGGTTGCCAGGCGCACCAGTGACCTGTAATGCGCGCCGTACAACTCCGTTATGGTCGCATCAGCGTCAGTTGCGTGGTATCCGTTGGCGGCAGGTGCATCTCGATGCTTGTCTGCCGTGACCCGCCCCAGCACTGTGCCCGCCACCAGGGTTTCGGTCACCTTGTCTTGACGCGCGGCCATGCCGCTAGGTTCACGCGCTGTCATCACAAGATGTAGCGCGGGACTCTCGCGCACTTCCTCGCCACACGAATCCCACTGCTCCACGATCCCTCAGATCCGACCTGGCGTCGCCACGGAAGGGCAACGCTCGCCGAGCAGGATCCCTCCGGCGGACCATCGCCGGCTGCCCGACGCGCTAGTCCATCGGGCAGCAGGGTCCAAGTCGCCCGGGTTGTCGCGCACTCACAACACGCCACGGGTCGGCGCTTCTGTCGGGCCTGCGGCGCGCTGGAGGTTCGCAATGTTGCAACCATATATGTCGGCAGCCCGCCGAGCACGGCACACGTTAGTATCGGCCCCGTGCCTGATTGCCTATTCTGCAGGATCGCGGCCGGGGAGGTCCCGGCAGCGCGCGTGCTCGAAACCGAGCGCACGCTCGCATTCCGTGACATCAATCCGCAGGCGCCTATTCATGTCCTGGTGATCCCCAAGCCTCACTATCCTGACCTGGCAGGCCTCGCCGCCGCGGACGACGGGCTGATGGCCGAGGTAGCAGGACAGGCCCACAAGGTAGCCCTGTCCGAGGGCATCGCGGAGACCGGTTACCGCGTTGTCTTCAATACGGGCAGTCACGCCGGGCAGACCGTCGATCACGCGCACGCGCACGTGCTCGGCGGGAGGCGGATGGCGTGGCCGCCGGGATGAGGCACCCGGGATGAGGCGGGGGTATTGAAGAAGAATCCGAGCGAGACCGGATCAGCCGGGCAGCAGCCCGGCGGCGCGACGTCACTGCGGATCGTGATTCCTGAGCCACACTCGATGGTCAGCCTGCTCGGCTCGCGGGACGAGCTGCTCCAGGTCATCGAGGACGAGTTCGACTCCGACATTCACGTGCGCGGCAACGAGATCACGGTAACGGGGTCGGCCGCCGAGGCCGCCGTGATTGGCGAGCTCTTCGAGGAGCTGACCACCCTGATAGCAAGCGGCACCCAAGTCACCGCCGAGGTCGTGGAGCGCAGTGTCGGGATGCTCCGGCGCAAGTCGGGAGCGCGTCCGGCAGACGTGCTGACCCTGGACATCCTGTCGACCCGCGGCCGGACCATCCGGCCCAAGACGCTGAACCAGAAGCGCTACGTCGATGCGATCGACAAGCACACCATCGTGTTCGCGATCGGGCCGGCCGGCACCGGGAAGACCTACCTCGCGATGGCCAAGGCGGTCAAGGCGCTGCAGAACAAGGAGGTTAACAGGATCATCCTGACCAGGCCCGCAGTCGAGGCCGGCGAGCGGCTCGGGTTCCTGCCAGGCACCTTGTACGAGAAGATCGATCCCTACCTGCGGCCGCTGTACGACGCGCTGCACGACATGGTCGACCCCGACTCGATTCCGCGGCTGCTGACCGCCGGCACCATCGAGATCGCGCCGCTCGCCTATATGCGCGGCCGGTCGCTGAACGACTCGTTCATCATCCTCGACGAGGCGCAGAACACCTCCGCCGAGCAGATGAAGATGTTCCTGACCAGGCTCGGGTTCGGCAGCAAGATCGTGGTCACCGGTGATGTCACCCAGGTTGACCTGCCATCTGGGCAGGTCAGCGGGCTGCGCATGATCCAGGACGTCCTGGACGGCGTCGGTGACGTGTACTTCTGCAAGCTGACTGCGCACGACGTGGTCAGGCACCGGCTAGTCGCCGACATCGTCGACGCCTATGCGCGGTATGACGCGGCACGGGCTGCGGCCGAGACTAACCGCCTGCCGGCCAGCCGGGCACGGCGCGATGCCAGCAGGAACCGGTGATTGCGATCACGGGTATACCAGCGAATATGGTCAGCAATTCCCGGGATCCAGCGCCAGCGGGGAACACGACGGGGTATACCGCGTGAGCATCGAGATCGCGAACGAGTCGGGGCTGAACGTCGACGAGGCGGCCCTGGCCGGTCTGGCCAGGCACGTGCTCGACGAGATGCGGGTTCATCCGCTCGCCGAGCTGTCGCTGCTGCTCGTGGACGAGCCCGCCATGACGGAACTGCATGTCCGGTGGATGGGCGAGGAAGGCCCAACCGACGTGCTCGCCTTCCCGATGGACGAGCTGCGGCCGCCGCAGCCGGGCGGGACGCACGCCGAGCCGGGCGGCACCGAGCCGTCCGGTATTCCCGGTCTGCTTGGTGACGTGGTGATCTGCCCGCAGGTGGCCGCGGTCCAGGCCAGGCGGGCTCGGCACAGTGTCGGGGACGAGATCGACCTGCTGTGCACGCACGGCATCTTGCATCTGCTCGGCTACGACCACGCGGACGCGCAGGAGCACGCGGCCATGTTTGGCCTGCAGGACCGGCTGCTGGCGTCGTGGCGGGCGGAGCAGGGCCCAGACGGCGGGCCGGCGGGATCGGCCAACGGCGGGGTGGCCGCCAGCGGGCCTGGCTCGCCCGGTGCTGATGCCGCCGGCGGTCAGGACCACGAGCAGCCGGCGCCCGGTTAGGGACTGCGATGGCCTGGCTGATCCTCGCGGCGGCCGTGCTCGCCCTATTCGCCGGGCTGTGCGCGAGTGCCGACACGGCCCTGCTGCGGGTTTCCAGGGCCGGTGCCAAGGAACTCGCGACCTCGGGCCGGGAGGCATCGGCGCCGCTGCAGACGGTGCTGGCTGAGGTACCCAAGTACATCGCCGTGCTGCTGCTCGCCAGGGTGGCCGCCGAGATCGGCGCCACGCTGTTCGCCACGGCCGCGCTGCTGCACTGGTCCGGCCCGGTCTGGCGGGTATTCCTGGTCTCCGGCGCCGTCATGACGGTGGTCATCTACGTGATGGCCGGCATCGTGCCGCGCACGCTCGGCCGGGAGTACGCGGCGAGCGTGGCCGACAGGGCGGCCTCGGTGATGCAGCCGGTTGTCCGGCTCATGGGGCCGATCCCCGCCATGCTGCTGGCGACCGGGCGGATCCTCGGCCGTGGCGGCAGGCAGCAGGCCGGGCCGTCGGGTGAGGAAGAAGATCTGCGCGGCCTGGTCGACCTGCTTGAGCGCCGCAGGGTGATCGAGCCCGGCGAGCGGGCGATGATCCACTCGGTCTTCGAGCTAGGGGACACGATCGTGCGCGAGGTCATGGTGCCGCGCACCGACATGATCTTCGTGGAGAGCGGAAAGACCCTGCGGCAGGCGCTGACCCTGGCGCTGCGCAGCGGATTCTCGCGGATCCCGGTCGTGGGGGAGAACCTGGACGACGTGGTCGGCATCGCCTACCTGAAGGACATTGTCACCAGGACGTCTGAGCATTCCGAGGGCCTGGCTACCGAGCGGGTGGCGTCGATCATGCGCCCGGCCACGTTCGTCCCTGACAGCAAGCCGGTCGACGACCTGCTGAGGGAGATGCAGGCCAGGCAGACCCACGTCGCGATCGTGATTGACGAGTACGGCGGCACGGCGGGGCTGGTGACGATCGAGGACATCCTCGAGGAGATCGTCGGTGAGATCGCCGACGAGTACGACCGGGAGCAGCCGCCGGTCGAGTGGCTAGGCGACGGGCATGCCAGGGTGACCGCCCGCCTGTCGGTGGACGAGCTGGCGGAGCTGTTCGACGTCCAGATCGAGGCCGAGGACGTGGAGACGGTCGGCGGCCTGCTCGCGCAGCGGCTCGGGCGGGTGCCGATCGCCGGGTCGACGGCGACCGTGGCCGGACTGCGCCTGACCGCGGAGAGCCTGGCTGGCCGGCGGAACAGGATCAGCACCGTCACCGTGCAGCGGGTCAGCGAGAACGGCGCCGGCCAGACAGGAGCCGGCGGTCAGCAGGGCACCGGTCAGCAAGGCACCGGCCTGGAGGGCCTCGGTCTGGAGGGCCTCGGCCAGCAGGGCCTCGGCCAGCAAGGCGCCGGTCAGGAAGGCGCCGGTCAGGAAGGCACTAGCCGGGACGGTGCCGGTCAGGACCGCACCGGCCGGGACCGCGCCGGCCGGGACCGCGCCGGTCAGGACCGCACCGGTCAGGACCGCGCCGGCCGGGAGATAGCGGCGGCGCTCGAGGCGGGAAACGGTCAGCTGGCCGGCGGCGAAGCCGCTGGAGCTGGTGAGGCTGGCGGAGATGGAGACGCGGAGCGGCCTGCTGACGCCGAGGCCGGCCAGGGGCACGGCAGCCCGACTGCGAACGGCCGCCGCGGTCGCTCAGGTCCGGATGCAGCCGGTCACCAAGCGGTGCGCTCGGACTCTGACCAGCAGGAAGCAGCCGAAGACGACGCTGCGCAGTAAGCTCAGTCGCGTGACAGAGGCTGAGCTCGGGCCCGAAGACCTGAAGATCATCACACTTGCGCGCTCGGCCAGGGCGCGGGTCGGGTCCGCTGAGGGCGCCGCTGTCCGGGACGAGACCGGCCGCACGTACGCTGCTGCCGCGGTCGCGCTGCCCTCGCTGCGGGTCTCGGCGCTCACGCTGGCCGTGGCGATGGCC
>Ga0307373_10009794_pt1 | contig 14231 bp, 15 predicted proteins | sample OX2MG_FD_202534 | JGI IMG/M metagenome (GOLD analysis project Ga0307373, IMG submission 202534) | Soil microbial communities from Risofladan, Vaasa, Finland - OX-2 | ecosystem: Environmental > Terrestrial > Soil > Coastal area > Acid sulfate soil | place: Finland: Risofladan, Vaasa | collected... | reverse complement strand
CCCGCATCCTGTGGATGGCGGAGCGGATGCGCGCCGGCGTGGTGTGGGCCAACACGTTCAACCGCTTCGACCCGACGTCGCCTTTCGGTGGCTACAAGGAATCCGGGTACGGCCGCGAAGGCGGCGTCCACGGACTGCTCCCCTACCTGGAGCTGAACTGATGGAGGTGCGCAAGACGTACAAGCTCTTCGTCAACGGCGAGTTCGTACGCTCCGAGTCGGGCCGCGCGTACCGGCCGGCCGGCAACGTCAACGTTCCGCGCGGCTCGCGCAAGGACGTGCGGGATGCGGTCCGGGCGGCACGGGCCGCCTTCGCCGGTTGGGCAGGCAGGACCGCCATGAACCGCGGCCAGATCCTGTACCGCGCAGCCGAGATGCTCGACGGCCGCGGCGCCCAGTTCGTCGAGCTGATGGGCGGCGGAGCTCGAGCTCGCCGCGAGGTGGAACAGTCGGTCGAGATGCTGGTGTGGTACGCCGGCTGGACGGACAAGCTGTCCCAGGTCACCGGCACGGTCAACCCGGTGGCCGGACCGTACTTCAACTTCACGATCCCGGAGCCCACGGGCGTGGTCGCCATCGTCGCACCGGAGGAACCGCCGCTGCTGGGGCTCGTGCGCCGGCTCGCCCCCGCGCTCTGCGGCGGCAACGTGGTGGTTGCGCTGGCTCCCGAAAACGATCCGCTGCCGGCGCTCACGCTCGCGGAGGTGCTGGCGACCAGCGACTTTCCGGCCGGGGTGGTCAACGTGCTCAGCGGTCAGCGCCGGGAGCTCCTGCCAACGCTCGCCGCTCACATGGACGTCAACGCGATCGACGCCGCCGGATGCACCGCGGACGAGACCAAGGCAATCGAGCTCGCCGCCGCGGACAACGTGAAGAGAGTGATCAAAGTCTCGTCCGCTGAGCGCAGCCCCTACCTCGTCGCGGCCTTCATGGAAATGAAGACCGTGTGGCATCCCATTGGAGTCTGAGCCTCACTAGAATTTAGCCTGCATGGCTGAGGTCCTGACCAGGCCCGTCCCGGTTGAGAGCAAGGTCTCTCGGCTGGACAGGCAGGCGGCAGGCAAGCCCATGCTCAGCTCGACCAGGATCGCGCGCCGCGTGCGCCAGCTCGGTCGCCAGATCTCCGAGGTCTACGCCGACATCGAGAGCCCGCTCGTCATGGTCGTCATCCTCAAAGGCGCGACCGTCTTCGCGGCGGATCTTCTACGCAGCCTCAGCATCCCCGCCGAGCTCGAGTTCGTGCGTGCATCCAGCTACCCGACCGGCACGTCGCGCAACGGGCGCCTGAAGCTGGCCCACATGGTGCATGGGACTTTGATCGGGCGTCACGTCCTGCTGGTCGAGGACATCATCGACTCTGGCATAACCGTCAGCGCGATCGCCAGGCGCATCCGGCGCGTTGGTCCGGCATCGCTCCGCACCGCGGCTCTCCTCGACCGTCCCGCCCGCCGCGAGGTTCCCGTGACGATCGATTTTTGCGGGTTCGTCATCCCCGACCGTTTCGTGATCGGCTACGGCCTCGACTACGCCGGGCTGTATCGCGAGCTGCCCCACATTTATTCGCTGACCTAGGCCAGGCCAGGATCTCGTCCCCGTCGCCGTACGAGTCGTGGCGCAAGGCCGAGCTGCACTGCCACCTCGATGGCGCCGTTCGGCCGGCGACGGCTGAGGAGCTGGCCCGGCAGCAGGATCTCGACCTGCCGCGACCGCTGCAGATGGTCGCGCCCGTCGACTGCCCGAGCCAGGCCGCCTACATCGGCTACTTCGACGATGCGATCGCCGTCTTGCAGACTGCGTCCGCGCTGGAGCGCGCCGCCCTCGAACTGGGCCTCGACTCGGCCGCGGAGAACATCGACTACCTGGAGGTGAGATGGGCGCCCCGGCTCCATCAGCGGAATGGACTGACGGTCGAGGAGGTGATCCGGGCGGTGCTCTCCGGCCTGGGAGCAGCCCCGCTGCGAGCGGTGGCGATCGTGTGCGCGATGCGCCAGCACTCGCCCGAGGAAAACGTCACGCTCGCGCGCGAGGCGGGGAGGTTCGCAGGCGCCGGCGTCGTGGGTTTCGACCTTGCCGGTGACGAGGTGCGGTACCCGGCGGGCCCTCAGCGACCGGCCTTCGAAGCGGCGCGGGCAGCCGGCCTGCGGCTCACCTGCCATGCGGGCGAGGCCGGCGGCCCGTCGAGCGTCGAGGAGGCGCTCGACCTCGGCGTCGAACGAATCGCACACGGCGTGATCGGAGCGCGCGACCCGCGGACCGTCGATCGCATCCGGCGGGAAGGGGTCGTCCTCGACCTGTGCCCGACCGCCAACTGGAAGTGCAAGGCCGTGCCATCGCTTGCCGAGCACCCGCTTCCCCGGCTGCTGCGCACCGGCGTCCGATGCACCATCAGCACCGACTCACGCACCGTGGCCGGCACCAGCCTGAGCCGCGAGTTCAGGCTGGCGTCGGAGATGGGCCTGGACGACGACGAGCTCAGGCACTGCAACGCCATCGCCTATGAGGCCGCGTTCGGCTCCTCCGACCTGGATCAGTTGCCGGTGCCGAAGAGCCGGTCGCCGAAATCCCCTAGCCCCGGCACGATGTAAGCCCTGTCGTTCAGCCTCTCGTCCAGCGCCGCCGTATAGATGACGACCTCGGGATGGCGGTCCTCGAGCACCTTGACCCCTTCGGGCGCGGCGACCACGCAGATCATTCGGGGCTCGACTCCGCCGGCCTCCTTGATCAGGTCGAGCGCCTGGGCGGCCGACCCGCCTGTGGCCAACATGGGGTCGAGCAGCAAGGGTGTCTTGCCCTTCAACGCGGGCAGCTTCTGGTAGTAGATGCGAGCCACGGCCGTCGCCTCGTCGCGCTCCAGCCCGATGTAGCCGACGCTCACGCGCGGGAGCAGCTCGAGGACCGGACCGAGGAGCCCCAGGCCCGCCCGCAGCACCGGGATGGCGACCACCTCGCGCTCGACCGTCGTCGCTGCGGCGTCGGCGAGCGGGGTCCGCACAGTGCCACGCCGCACGGGCAGGTCGGCCGTCGCCTCGTATAGCAGCAGCGTGATCACCTTGCGCGCGAGACCGCGGAACTCCTCGGGGGCCGTCGTCTCATCGCGCAGTCCGCGCAGGCAGTCCGCGACGACTGGGTGCTTACTGACGCTTACCGGCAACTGCGTCGCGCTTGATCAAACGCCGGACTGCGTCCACCGCCACCTTCAGCATGCGGTCCATGTAGCTCGGGTCGAGGTGATGGATCTCGCCTGCGCCCAGCTCGTCGACGCAGAGGTTGATGGTCCCGGCGCGCAATTTGCGGAGCCGCGCGACGACGAAGAGGGTGGAGGTCTCCATGTCGTTGCTGATGATGCCGGCCCTCGACCACATCTCGAGCTCATCACGCAGATGGGGCCGCGGCATGCTGTCGGGCACCAGGTCGGAGTAGAGCGCGTCGACCGAGCGGATGATCCCGACGTGGTAGGGAGCTTTCGAGGCCTCCGCTGCCTCGACCAGCGCTTCGACGACGTCCAGCGATGCGACCGCCGGATATTCGAGCGGGATGTAGCCGTTGGGCGTGCCCTCGCTCCGGACCGCTCCCAGCGCGATCACGAGGTCGCCCATCTTGATCTCCGGCTGGGCCGCGCCACAGGTGCCGACGCGGACAAACGTGTGCACGCCCAGCTCGCTCAGCTCTTCGACGCCGATCGCGACCGATGGCCCTCCCATCCCTGTCGACATGGTGGACACCGGCACACCGTCGAGCTTCCCGCTGAAGGTGCGGTACTCGCGGCTGAACGCCACCTCGCGAGCGCCGTCGAGGTACTTGGCGATCATCGGCGTGCGGCCCGGGTCGCCCGGTACCAGGACGTAGTCCCCGACCTCGCCCCTGGCTAGGCCGACGTGGTACTTCTTCTCGCCGGTTGCGGCCACCGACGCGAAGTCTATCCGTCCTTCGTGACGCCGTTCCGGTCGACCCGGGCCAGCACGTGGGGCGGGCGCCTGACGTCGTGTTCGCTCATCCGCCAGGCCCTGGCGAGGCGGGGCGCGACCCGCTCGACGAGGTCCCTCGAGCGCGCGTGCACGACGGCGAGCGTGTCGCCGGCCTCGATGCGCGCTCCGACCGGGGCCTGGATCACCAGGCCCGCGGCAGGGTCGACCCGGTCCTCCTTGCGCGCTCGACCGGCGCCCAGCTCCAGGCACGAAAGGCCGACCTCGAGGGCGTCGATCGAGGCGACGTGGCCGGCGGCCGGCGCGCGCAGCGGCACCTGGAACGGGGCGACCGGCAGGCCTTCCTCGAGCCTCCCTCCCTGGGCTCGCAGCATCCGCTCGAAGGTGGCGCGGCCGGCGCCCGACCTCAAGGCGCGTTCCGGGTCGGCATCGATCTCTGCGAGACGGCACATCTCCCGGGCGACACGCAAGGAAACCTCGAGCAGCTCCTCATCGCCCTCGCCCGACAGCGCGTCGAGCGCCTCTTTGACCTCGAGCGCGTTGCCGACCGAGCGGCCGAGGGGGTTGTCCATGGCGGTGACGAGAGCCACAGTGCGCCTTCCCGCGCCTTCGCCGAGCAGCACCATCTCCGACGCGAGCTCTTCGGCGGCGGCCGGGTCGGGCATGAAAGCGCCACGGCCGAACTTGACGTCGAGCACGATCGCGTCGGCGCCGGCCGCGATCTTCTTCGACATGACGCTGGAGGCGATCAGGGGGATCGACGGCACTGTCGCGGTGACGTCGCGCAGCGCGTAGAGCAACTTGTCGGCGGGCACCATGTGCGGTGACTGCGCCGCGACCGCGATGCCGACCTCGCGCACCTGGCGGATGAACCGCTCCGGATCGAGGTCGACGGTCAGGCCCGGCACCGACTCGAGCTTGTCGAGGGTGCCGCCCGTGTGCGCGAGGGCGCGGCCGCTGAGCTTGGGGACCTTGACCCCGCAAGCTGCCGCCAGGGGCGCCGCGACTAGGGTCACCTTGTCGCCCACGCCCCCGGTCGAGTGCTTGTCCACCTTGATCCCCTCGATGCCGCTGAGGTCGAGGACCTCGCCGCTCGCCACCATGGCGTCGGTCAGGGCCAGTGTCTCGGCCCTGGTCATCCCCCGCACGCAGACCGCCATCAGCCAGGCCGCCATCTGGTAGTCGGGGATATCCCCGGCCACGTATCCGGACACCAGGAACTGGATCTCCTCGGGGCTGTGCTCGAGCCCGTCGCGTTTGCGGCCGATGACCTCGAGTGGGACCATGCCCGCAATCGTAATTTCGCGCCGGTGAGATCGTCAGGGAAGGACTACAATCTCGCCCGAACCGGGGAGCGATCAGGGATGCGCCCCGGAACCACCATTTGTCGAAGGGGGCAACGTATGGGTCACTCGCGGCTTCGGTTGGTCGGACTCGTAGCGGTAGCGCTCATGCTGGTGGCCGCATGCGGCGGCACGTCCACCGGCGGAGGGACGGCGACCAAGCAGTACAAGATCGGCCTGGTCACCGACATCGGCGGCCTGAACGACAAGAGCTTCAACCACCTCGCCTATCTCGGCCTGCAGAAGGCCATCCAGGACTTTGGCGTCAAGGGCGACGTCACTGAGTCCAAGTCGGGTGATGACTACATCCCCAACCTGACGAACTTCGCCTCGAAGGGCTATGACCTCGTGATCGGGGTCGGCTTCCTGATGCAGGAAGCGATCGGCACGGTGTCGGGCCAGTTCCCGAACGTCCACTTCGCGATCATCGACGGCGCGGGTACCGACGCCAACGGAAACGACCTCCAGCACGCCAACGTCGCGTCCCTGCTCTTCAGGGAGCAGGACGCCGGCGCCATGGTGGGAGTCATCGCCGGAATGCTCGAGAAGCAGGGCAAGGCGAAGAAGAACCAGGGCGTGATAAGCGCGGTGGGCGGCGTCAGCATCCCGCCGGTCAACCGGTACATCGCAGGCTACAAGTGGGCCGCGGCGATGGAGGACCCCGGAATCAAGGTCCTCATCGGCTACTCGAACGACTTCACCGACCCGGCCAAGTGCAAGGGCGTCGCGCAGAGCCAGATCAACCAGGGCGCTGACATCCTGTTCCAGGTCGCGGGCGGCTGCGGGCTGGGCGTGCTGCAGGCGGCCGGCCAGGCCGGCGTGTACAGCGTCGGCGTCGACGCCGACCAGAAGGACGCCGACCCGTCGGTCATCGCCAGCGCCCTGAAGAAGGTCGACGTGGCGACTTACACAGCGATCCAGGACGTGGTCAAGGGAACGTTCTCGGGTGGAGTGCTGACCTTCAGCATCGCCAACGACGGAGCTGGATACGCGTTGGACAACCTGACGCTGCCGGCCGACATCCAGGCCGAGGTGACCAAGGTCCAGAACGAGATCAAGGCCGGCACACTGACCCCGCCGGCGGACATCCCCGCATAGCGACAGATTCGGGGACGGCAACCAACGTGGCCCGTCCCCGAACACCCCGCCTGCCGCCGGCGATCCGGCGGTTGCGCGGGCTCGGCATGCCTCTCGGATCCGTCCTCCTCGCGTTCGCCATCGGTGGCGCGATCCTAGCCGTCACCGGCGACAACCCCTTGACTGCTTACGGCGCCCTGGTCTGCGGTGGATTCGGCATCGGCTGCACGTTCGGCGAGAATCCGGCGCTTCAGATCTCCAACACCATCGTCTTCTTCATCCCGCTGGTCACCACCGGTGTCGCCGTCGCGCTTCCGTTTCGAGCCGGGCTGTTCAACATCGGGGCGGAGGGCCAGTTGCTGGCGGGCTCGATAGCATGCGCCACGATCGGCATCAAGCTGGGATCGCTCCCGACTCCGATCCTCCTGCCGCTGGTGCTGCTCGGCGGAATGGTGGCGGGCGCCCTGTGGGCCGGTGTTGCCGGCGTGCTGAAGGCCACCGTGGGGGCACACGAGGTGGTGACGACGATCATGATGAACTACGTTGCGCAGTGGTTCCTGCGTTACCTGATCGTCGGAGGTCCGCTCGAGCTGCGGCCCGGGACGTCGAAGTCATTCCCGATCGGCCATGGCGCCGAGCTCGCGACCCTTCTGCCGGCCAGCAACTCGATGATCATCTTCGGCCTCCCCGCCAGCGTGTATCGCGTTCACGCCGGCCTCTTGATCGCGTTGGTCGCAGCGGCTGTCTTTGCATTCCTGCTGTGGCGAACGTCGCTCGGCTACGAGATACGGGCGGTCGGCCAGAGCCAGAAAGCGACACGTTACGCAGGCGTCAGCGTGCCCCGCACCGTCATCGTGACGATGCTGATCGCCGGCGCATTCTCAGGCCTTGCCGGCGCAGTGCAGATCGCGGGGGTCGACCACAACCTGACCGACAAGTACTTCTCGGACACGACCGGGTTCGACGCGATCGCCGTGGCCCTGCTCGGGCTCGGGAGCGCCGTCGGAATCGTGCTCGCCGCACTGCTGTTCGGAGCGCTGCACAGCGGGGGATCGGTGATGCAGGCCGACGCCGGCATCTCGAGCAACCTTGTCCTGGTCCTCCAGGCACTGATCCTCTTCAGCATCGCGGCCAACTTCATCGGTCACATCGCGGACGTGGTACCAGGCTTGCGGAAGCGCGAGGCGCCGCCGCCAAACGCGCCACCCGCCGCGGGCTCGCTGGCGGAGGCGGCCGCACCGCCGGCCGAGCTCGCATGACCCCGGTCTTCGACATCCTCAAGCTGCTGCTCACCGCCCACCTGTGGCAGGCCACGCTGACCTGGGCTGTCCTGCTTCTGCTGCCGGCCCTGGGTGGGGTCATCTCCGAGCGCAGCGGCGTGGTCAACATCGCGATGGAAGGCATGATGCTGATCGCCGCTTTCTTTGGCGTCACCGCCGACATCTTCTGGCACAACGTCTGGCTCGCCACCGGGGTGGCGATGCTCGCCGGCGCGCTGCTGGCGTCGGTCCATGCGGTGGTGTCGATCCGGTTTCGAGCGGATCAGATCGTGAGCGGGATCGCCATCAACATTTTCGCCGCCGGCCTGACCGTGTTCCTGATCGGCCGCTTCTATGGGGTCCAGGACGTCGGGCACGTGAGCCAGGCGCAGCTGCTTCCCAACGTCGACTTTCCGCTCCTCGACAAGATCCCGTTCCTGGGCCAGGTTGTGTTCCAGCAGAACGTGATGGTCTACGTCGCGCTGGTGATCCTCGTGCTCACCCACGTCGTCCTCTTCCGCACGCGGCTCGGGCTGCGCATCAGGGCGGTCGGTGAGCAACCGCAGGCCGCTGACACGGCCGGCATCAACGTCTACTTGATCCGCTACGGGGCGGTCATCACGAGCGGCCTGCTCTGCGGGATCGCGGGCGCCTTCCTGGCGATCGGCGTCTCCAACACGTTCACGCCCAACATGACCGACGGCCGGGGCTACATCGCTCTTGCCGCGATGATCTTCGGCAAGTGGACGCCGTTCGGCGCGTTCATCGCTTGCTTGATCTTCGGTCTCGGGCAGGCGATCTACGACAACAACTCGATCATCCACATCTCGCCCTATTTCCTGAGCATGCTCCCGTACCTCTTGACCCTGGTCGTTCTCGCCGGCCTGGTCGGCCGGGCCACTCCACCTGCCAACGACGGCGTCCCGTATGTGCCGGGTTCGGAATGAGCATCGCCGACACCGCATCGCTGGCGGTCGACATGCGCGGCATCACCAAGCAGTTCCCTGGCGTGCTTGCGAGCGACCACGTCGATTTCGCAGTTCGGTCCGGTGAGATCCACGCCCTAGTGGGCGAGAACGGCGCCGGCAAAAGCACCCTGATGAACATCCTGTACGGGCTGATCCCTTCGGACTCTGGCGAGATACTGATCAAGGGCAAGCCGGTTCGGATCGGAGGGCCACGCGACGCGATATCCCTGGGTATCGGCATGGTGCACCAACACTTCATGCTGATTCCCGTGTTCTCCGTGGGCGAGAACATCATGCTCGGCCGCGAACCGGTGACCGGCCTCGATTTCTACGACCGGGCGCGGGCACGCTCCGAAATCTCGCAGCTGACCAAGCGCTTCGGTCTGGCCCTCGATCCCGACGCGCGGACTGGAGACCTTCCCGTGGGCCTGCAGCAGCGGGCCGAGATAGTGAAGGTCCTCTACCGCGGCGCTGACATCCTCATCCTCGACGAGCCCACCGGGGTGCTCACGCCGCAGGAGAGCAAGGAGCTTTTCGGTGTGCTGCGCGGCCTGGTCAAGGATGGCAAGACGATCATCTTCATCAGCCACAAGCTGAAGGAGGTGCTCGAGATCTCCGACCGCATCACCGTCATGCGGCGCGGAAAGGTGGTCGGGCATCTGACCACGAAGGAGACCAACGAGGAGGACATCGCGACCATGATGGTCGGGCGCGCGGTCCTCCTTCGGGTTGACAAGCAGCCCGCCAAGCCGGGCGCGGTCGCTTTCAAGGTCGAGAACCTCACCGCCAACTCCGAAACCGGCGTGCAGATTCTCAAAGGAGTCTCGTTCGACCTCCACCAGGGCGAGATCCTCGGCATCGCCGGAGTCGAGGGAAACGGGCAGAGCGAGCTGATGGAGGTCCTGGCCGGGTCACGCCGCGCGACCGGCGGCCGAGTCCTGCTCGGCGACCGAGACGTCACCACCTTCGACGCCCGAACCGAACGCGACGCTGGGGTCGCATACATCCCCGAAGACCGCCGCGGCGCGGGCCTCGTGCTCGCCTTCTCGGTCGCGGAGAACACGATTCTGGGTCGGGAACGCACAAACCTGTTCTCTTGGCACGAGCTGGTGCTGCGCCTCGTGGCCATCCGGGACTGGGCGCGGCGCCTGGTCAAGGAATACGACATCCGGACCCCGAGCATCGAAACGGCGGCGCGGAACCTTTCCGGCGGCAACCAGCAGAAGGTGATCGTCGCCCGTGAGATGGGCGGCAAGCCGAAAGTGCTCCTCGCGGCTCAGCCCACGCGCGGCGTGGACATCGGGGCCATCGAGTTCATCCACCGCCAGATCGTCCACGAGCGCGATGAGGGCGCGGCCGTCCTCCTGGTGTCGGCCGAGCTCGAGGAGATCCGGTCGCTCTCGGACCGGATCGCGGTCATGTACGAGGGCAAGATCGTGAGCATCGAGCCGCCCGACGCCCCCGAGGAGCGATTGGGATTGCTGATGACGGGCGGAGGCACTCACTCCGGGGCGGCTTAGAGCTCGGCCAGGGCCTCGCCCAGCTCGGAGATGTGGGCGATTTGTCGCCATTCGCCGCTCGGGATCGACTCCTCCGGCACCTGCGCGTGCTGCCAGGTGATGTGAAACGGCACATGTATTGCCCGCGCTCCGAGGGCGATCACCGGCGCCACATCGAACCGCAGCGAGTTGCCGACCATCACGAACTCCTCCGGCCTGATGCCGCGGCGCTCGAACACCGCGCGATACGAGTCGACGTTCTTCTCGCTGAGGATCTCCACGCCGAGAAACGCGTCACCCAGCCCAGAGCGAGCGAGCTTGCTCTCCTGGTCGAAGAGGTCGCCCATGGTGATCAGGAGGAGGTCATATCGCTCGCCCAATTCCCGGAGCGATTCCTCGACGCCTTCGAGCAGCTCGATCGGCTCGTTGAGCATGCGCTTGCACCAACCGAGGATCACCTCCAGGTCGGACGACGGAATGCGCCCTTCGGTGAGCTGGATCGCGGTCTCCAGCATCGAGAGCGTGAAGGACTTGACGCCGTAGCCGTACATGCCGAGGTTCTTCATCTCCACCTCGAGCAGGTGCTTGTCCACGTCGGCGTCCGGGACATGGCGGCGGATGAGGTCGCGAAGCTCCGACTGCGTGACGTTGAAGCGGTCCTCGTTGTGCCACAGCGTGTCGTCGCCGTCGAACCCCAGGACCCTGATCGTCATGGACCCGATTATCCGGGCGAGAGCACCCCGGGTGTTTCCAGCCTGGTCCAGTGGGCGCCCCCATCGAGGGTGCGATAGATCGTTCCCCTGACCGTCCCGTACCCGACCGCCCCATCCGCGAACGTGAACTGGGACACCACGCCCGCCGCGTCGGAGTAGTCCGACGACCAGGCGTGCCACGAGCGGCCGCCGTCGAGCGTTTCGAAGCCGGAACCGTCGTTGCCGATCTTCAGCCAACGTGCGGCGGTCACGAACGCGACATCTTCCGGAATCTCGCTGGATGCCGACACGCTGGTCCACACGGCTCCGCCGTCGACCGAGAGAAACACGTACTCAGCCCCTCCGCCGTACGCCGCGACCAGGGACGTGCCGCCGAAGCTCCGCACCAGGCTCGGCTGAAGGGTGAAGCCTCCGGCTTGCGTGACGAACCCGGGTGGGTCCAAAAGGGCGCTGCCGACCCAGGTCAGACCTCCATCCGAAGTCCGGTAGACGGTCGGCCGGTGATTGTCGTCCCAGGCGGTGAAGAATCCGTGCCTGGGGTCGGCAAACGAGATGTTCCGCTTGCACTGGGAATCGGCAATTCCCTGCGCCTGGAGCTGAGTCCAGGTCACCGCACCGTCGGTCGTGTGCCAGATGGCCGCGGACTCTGCATTGCACTGCGTCTCGGGAGAGCCGGTGGTGAGCAGCCAGCCTTCTTTTTCGTCGACAAACCAGATGGAGGGGGGAAGGCCGAGCGACGTTGGCATCGAACGCTTGCTCCAGGTGTTTCCACCGTCGGTCGAGACGAAGAGCAGGGTGTCCGCGACCAGCGTCCACACGACTCGAGGGGACGGGGCGCTGAGCTGGACATCGGTGGGCAGGGAGATCGCCTGGCCGCCGTTGCCGGTCGGGCTCGGTGTTGCTTTGGCGACCGCAGGGCTCGAGCTCGATTGGCATGAAAGCAGCAGCCCCACCATCGCCACGCTGAACGCGACGCGGACCGCCCGCATGATCGTTCTACGGTCGAAGAACGGGAACCGTTACGCCCCGGAACAAAGACAGGCCCAAAATGAGTTGGAACTGTCGAATCATGAAGAAGCTCGAAGGCATCCACCACATCAGCGCGATCACCGCCGACGCGACCAACAACCTCCTCTTCTATGCGGGGGTGATGGGGCTGCGGCTGGTCAAAAAGACCGTGAACCAGGACAACCCGGCGGTCTACCACCTCTTCTATGCGGACGAGGACGGCAGCCCCGGCGCTGACCTCACGTTCTTCGAGTACCCGGGCCTGGCTCGCGGGCGGGCCGGCGCGGGCATGATCCACCGGATCGCCATGCGGGTCGGCTCCCTCGAGGCGCTCGAGTACTGGGGCGGGCGCCTGGCCGCCGCCGGGATCGAGTCCACGATCGAAGACGGGCGCCTGGGCTTCCGGGACCCCGAAGGACTTGACCTCGAGCTCATCGCAGGCCAGCCGGTGGATCGGCCTCTGGTGGCTCGTCACCCTGAGATCCCCGAAAAGTTCGCGCTGCAGGGCTTCGCCGGCGTGCGCGCCTACGCACGGCGGCCCGAGGCGAGCCAGGCCTTCCTGACCGGGGCCCTCGGGTTCGAACCGGTGCGATCCAACCGATACGAATCACGAGGCGACGCCCGGGGTTCCTTTTACGTCTACGACGACGCCCCCGAGGCCCGCGGCCTGGGCGGCTCTGGCACCGTGCACCACGTCGCGTGGTCATCGACGATGGAGGACCACGAGGCCTGGCGCGACCGCGTCATCGAGGGCGGCGGGGATCCGACGCCCGTGATCGACCGGTTCTACTTTCGCTCGATCTATTTCCGCGAACCCAGCGGCGTGCTTTTCGAGATCGCCACGATGGGCCCGGGCTTTGCGTCGGACGAGCCCAAGGAGCACCTCGGCGAGCGCCTCTCCCTGCCGCCTGCCTTCGAGCACCTTCGGGCCCAGGTCGAGGCCAACCTCACCCCTCTGCCCAGCCTGCGGCAGGGTATGCCGGCGCTCAAGCCCGCTGGCTGAGGGCGGAAGGCTCGCCAGGCGGATCTCGCGCCGCCGGCACCAGGGATTCGCCGGCCGGGAAGGCCGGGTGAACCGGACTTGCGGCGCATCATGTAGGGAGTGAGCGTTCCCAGGGTCCGCCTCGAATCGGTCCGGCGCAAGTCGGGCGGGCGCATTCACCTGATCCCGCGAGTTCCACGTTCGGGCCCCGTGACGACCCTGTGCGGCCAGACGCTCGCCGACGGGACCTTCGGTGGCGTCAAGGATGCCGCCGACTGCGCGAACTGCATCCGGCGGTCCCAGGACCAGGGCCGCATCTCGGGCGCCTTCTTCGCGCAGGACGAGGGATCGGAGCTGCTGCGCCTGTCCCTCGAGCAGGCTCGTGAGCGAAAGCCGCCGACCGGCGAAACCCCGCGACCTGCCGCCGAGCCTCGGGTCGTGTGGCCGGCGGCCAAGCCGCCACCCGAGGTCATCCCAGACGAGCTCGGCGAGCTCGTCACCAGGGGTTTCAAACCTGCCGGCGAGGGAGTCTGGCGCAGCCCCGGCGGGGTGATCGTGCGGATGCGCAAGCACGGCAAGGAGTGGCGCTTCGACGAGCTGGTGTTCGAAGGTGCGATCGCGGCGACCCGCGACGGCGAGTGCATGCGCGTCAAGGCGGGCGACGTGGAGGTGAACCCGGTCGATGGCGGGTTCGCCGTGCAGCTCAAGAAACGCTGAGGGCGGCCCAGGAATAGCCCGGCCCGGCCACTGCTTTTGATAGGTGTGGCTCAGACGCTCCCTCGCTCGATCTACGAGATCAGCCTGCCCCGGCTGAACGGCGAGGAGGCGAGCCTGTCGGAGTACAGGGACAAGGTCGTGCTCGCTGTGAACGTCGCCTCGAAATGCGGCTTCACCCCTCAATACGCCGGCCTGCAGAAACTGCACGAGCGTTATTCGGCCCGCGGCTTCAGCGTGATCGGCTTTCCGTCCAACCAGTTCTTCCGACAGGAGCCGGGCAGCGCCGAGCAGATCCAGCAGTTCTGCAGTGACAACTACGGTGTGACGTTCCCTCTCTACTCCAAGCTCGACGTCAAGGGCGCCCACCAGCACCCGCTGTACGCGTTGCTGACGCAGATACCCGACGACAGCGGCAAAGCGGGCAACGTGGGGTGGAATTTCGAGAAGTTCCTGATCGGCCGCGACGGGATCCCGGCGCGCCGGTTCCGCTCCAAGGTCGTGCCGGAAGACGCGGCCATCGCAGGCGCGATCGAGTCGCTGCTGTAACTTCGCCCAGCCGGACCGCGATCTCGGCTGCCGCCTCCCGGGCCGCCCATCTCCTGGTCGACTCCCCGCATTTCATCTTCGAGGACCCCCTGGCCCTTGGCCTGCTCGACGAGCCGGGCGCGGCCATGATCCCTTACCACCGCGCCTCAGGCTCGCACCCCGTGCTCGCCGGAACGCGCGCGGTCGTCACCACGCGC
>Ga0307373_10009793_pt1 | contig 14233 bp, 17 predicted proteins | sample OX2MG_FD_202534 | JGI IMG/M metagenome (GOLD analysis project Ga0307373, IMG submission 202534) | Soil microbial communities from Risofladan, Vaasa, Finland - OX-2 | ecosystem: Environmental > Terrestrial > Soil > Coastal area > Acid sulfate soil | place: Finland: Risofladan, Vaasa | collected... | reverse complement strand
ACGTTCGCGTTGATCCCGGTGCTGTTTTACCTGAAAGACAAGCTGGCCGCCTGGCCCGAACAGCGCCGCGAGCGGATCGCCACGCGCCGAATCGCCGGGTTGCGGCTGGCGCACGGCGAACCTTTCGAACCGACGTTGGCGCAGCCCCCGCGTCTGTAGGCGCTCTCAATCGTCGATGCTCGAGCCCGCCAACGAAGGCTTGTGCTCACAATCTGCGCCAGTGAGCCGGAGTGCCCGCGAGGGGCGGCCTCGGCTGGTCGAAACCGACGGTTTGGGGCGGGAGGGGGCTTGACAGACATTCGTTTATAGACGAATATTCTACATGTTCGAGCTACGGCACTACCTGACGCCAGAGGGGAAAGACCTGATCGCGGAATGGCTGCGTCAGCTTCGAGACGTTCGCGCCAAGGCGGCTATCATCCGGCGATTGAATCGGCTGGAACAAGGCAACTTCGGCGACTTCAAACCGCTGCGCGATGGCGTCCATGAACTGCGGATCGACGTAGGACCTGGCTACCGAGTCTATTACGCGCGTGCGGGCAGGATTTTGATATTGCTTTTGTGTGGCGGTACGAAGCGAACCCAGGACACCGACATCGAGCGCGCATGCGGCTACTGGCGCGATTGGCAGAGCCGCGACGAGTGAAGGGGTGATGACGATGAAAGACCGGAGCCACGACGAAGCAATGGCCGAGATGTTCCGTGACGATCCAACAACGGCCGCTGCGACGCTCGATGCTATTCTTGCAGATGGAGACCAAGGCGAACTGCTGGTGACGCTGCGGCAAATGGCGAAAGCGTTTGGTGGCGTGCAGGCGGTTGCCAAAGCGGCCGAGCTTAATCCGACCCAGCTTTATCGCACGTTGTCGGAGAAGGGGAACCCAGAGTTGCGGAACTTGAACTCTATCCTGCACGCGATGGGCATGCGCCTGGCGGTAGAGCCATTGAAGCGGACCGTGCCCCACGTATGAGGGCGCGTGGTTCCCCGCTGGGGCGACAAAGCGTCAATCGGCCTTCAGCAGGTCGGCAAGCGGGCAGCCGAGTGCATCGGCGATCTGTTGAAGTGTCTGGACGGTCGGGTTGGCCTGACCGAGCTCGATCAAGGAAATCGCCGGCTGTGCCAGCCCGGCGCGTTGTGCGAGTTCCACCTGCGTCAGGCCGGCGCGCTGACGGGCTTCCCGAACATTCGCGCCGAGGACCACGGTCGCCGGTACGGCGGGCCGGCCGCGTTCCGGCGACCGTGGAGGCTTTGGCGGCCGGGTCACCTTGCACGCTTGCCTCTCTGCTGCGCGGCTATCTCGCGGCTCCGGCGCCGATGCAGGCGCGTCACCGCAGGACGGACCCAAGACTGACGGGCGTGGCGCCGGCCATCGTGCGGTGATCGACGTAGGGCCGCAGATGCATGTCCTTGCTGACCATCACCACGAACCGATAGCCGGGCCGGATCTCCAAGGTATTCGGAATCGCCAGGCCAGCACGCGCGTATTCTTCGCCGAGTTCACCGAACTGCTGCCCGAGCGCGGCGGCGGCGATCTGCTGGGAGTTGTAGCCATTCGTGGTCTGCCCGGTGCCCTGCGAAAGCTGGACACTGGCGCCGGCGATCGAGATCAGCAGCGCGTTGCCGATCTTCGACCAGAAATGCGTGTCCACCCGGTCGTGGAATCCGGCGTAGCCGCCTTGGTCGGCGCCTTCCATCGAACCGAGATCGATCGACTCGGCATCCGGGAAAATGATGCGGTTCCAGATCACGGCGACACGGGTCTGCCCGTTCGACACCATGTTGTCGTAGGTGCCGATCAGCCGCGCACCTTGAGGGATCAGGAGGTAGCGGCCGGTCGCGGTGTCATAGACGTTCCGCGATACCTGGCCGACGACCATGCCCGGCATGTCGGAGTTGATGCCGCCGACCATGACGGCGGGGATGGCGGTGCCCGCCATCACCAGGAAAGGCGAAGACGGGTCACGCAGCCTGGCCTGGAGGTCGTCCGAACCGCCTGTCACGTCTCCGGGTTGGTTGAGGAAGGCCTGCTTTTCGCCCTGGGCGTTCGTATCCACACGTGCCGGCGGGTAGGCCGGCAGACCAAAGCCACCCGGATACAGGCCGGCGGTGACACCGGGCGTACCCGCCCCCAAGCCCGGCGCACTCCCATAGGGGGTCGCCGAAGGGGTGCCGGTGGCTCCCGATCCGGCCGTGTTGGGCCCGGCAGCCTGGCCGCCGGTGTGGTTGCTCAGGCCGGTGTCCGCTGTCATTGCCGTGGTGGCGGCTGACAGACGGGCCTTCTGAAGCTGCGCGACCTGGGCATAGTAGGTTCGCCAGGCCTCTTGCTGCGCCTTGGCGGCGCCGTTCTTCCCCTGAGATTGGCCGCTGTCCGCACCGGAACCGTCCGAGGGCATCGAACGGGACGACTGGGCGGTACGCGACGCTGTGCGGCGCGGCTTTGCGGGGATCGACGTTCGGACCGCCGCGGGGACGACCTCGCCGCCGGCTGGTGCATCACCGAGCACCGCCGCGTCGCTGCTGGGCGCCGGCTTGTGCGAAGCCGCGGCCTGCGCGTTCGCGGTGGCCTGCATCAGGCGGTCGCGGTACGTGTAGCCGATCGCGGCCACCACCAGCATGGCACCGCCGGTGACGAACACGATCGGCAGCCTGTTCAAGCGCCGCACGCCGGCACCCCGCTTCGGCGCGGCGCGGAGGAGGGCGGGCGAGCGGTCGGGAGCGTCGCTCACTGCGCCGCCTCCGCTTCCGTCACCATGAGGGGACCTCCGGATTGCAGCCCGCCGGCAAGGTTGCGCACGAAAAAGCGCGACCCCTTGATGGCGTTGTCCAAGGTCATCCGGACCAGATCCCCGTCGCCGAGCGGGGTGACGAGATAACGCAGATGGTGCACGCCTCCCGGCACCGCCTGTCCGTCCTGTGCCACCGCGAACCCGCGGCTGCGGAGGGCGGCGACGAGGGCAGGCGTGAGGGAGTTGCGGGCCTGGTCCGAAGGCGTCGGGTCGAGAACCACGGTGCTGGACGCAGCGGGAAGGCGCGCGGCCACGAAAGCTGCCATGCCATCGGCGAGGACGCTGACATCCGACGGACTTTGAAGCCGTGCCACGTAGGAGGCGTTCGGCCCCAGGGCGCAACCGGCCAGCAACGCGGTGAGGCACGGCAGCGCGATGCGCGACGGGCGCATCATCCCGCACCGTCCCGCGTGATCGTCACGCGCGTCTGGCTGGCGCCGACACCCGAGATCAGCTCGGCGCGGTTGATCACCTGGTCCACCACGTAGCGGTCGCCCTCGATGCGGTAATTGACCATTCGCTTCGATGGGCTGGAGAACCAGCCAACGCTGTTATCGAGGCCGACCAGCGCGGGCGCCGAGCCGAACGCCATCGCACGCGGGAACTGGATGTAGGTCTTGCGCCCGTCGGTATAGACCCGCAGCGGGCGCCAAGACGGGTGGTCGCCCGACAGGCGGAACCCGAAATCGAGATCCGCCACGTTCTCGCCCGTGGGCAGGGTGGACGCTGCCGCGTTCCACGCAACCTTCCGCCGATACGCGCTCCATTGGCGTTGCACATCATCGGGATAGTTGAAGGCGATCAGTGGCATCCACGCATGCCGCGTCGAGACCAGCTTGATGGCATAGGTGCGCCGATTCGTCTCGATCGTCATGCTGGAGACCAGCCCGGCATCCGTGGGCTTGATGATCAGATGCGTGATCTCACCGGCGGCCGATCCGGACATCGCCGGCGAGACTTTCCATCGCACCTTGTCGCCGAGGTTCACGTTGTTGACGACTTCGCCCGGTTGGAGGGCGAGGTCGCAGACCTGCAGCGGCGCGCAGACGATCGTGGGAAGGGTCGCGCCATACAGAAAGCGCACCGCCCCGTCCGCGCCGGCATGCGGCATCTCATTCCGGTTCGCCCATCGCCGTGCCAGCGACACCGCCCTGCGCTCTTTCGCGTTCAGAGGCGCCGAGGGCGATTCCAGCCGGACCGGCGGCGGCATACCGGCCGGCACCGCCCCGCTGCCACCCGCCTGCGTTTCCGGTTCGTTGGCCGCCACATCCGCCGAGGCAGCTGCCACGACTTTGGTATGGACGATCGCCGGCACATGTACCGTCTCGGCATGCGCGAGGGCCGGAAGGCCGACCAGCAAGATGGCCCAGAGAGATTGTTTCATGGGAGCGCGTCCCCGACGGCGGTTTTGCTTTTCATTGGCGCTGCGACCAGTGGAATGATTCGACATAAAGCCCGGTCGGATTGACCAGGATCGTGGAGTCGTCGGTCGGCGGATTGATGCTGATCGTGATCGTCGCCTCCCATTGCTGCGACGATTCCAACGCGCCCTGCCGGGTCCGCCTGTCCTCCCGCCATTCCACTCGCCAGGTCTTGTCGGACAGCGGGAGGACGGATTCCACGGCGACGCCGGTCGTTGTGTCCCGTGCGCGCTGGAACGGATCGTGGTGGGAGAACCAGTCGTTCAATTCCTGTGCGCCGGCCGCGTTGCGATCCACCATCGCGTAGGCTTCACCGATGACATGCTTTTCGGCGGCCACGTCCACATAGACGGAGCGTACGTCGCTCACCCAGCGGGCGAGTTGCGAGCGGATGATGCGCGGGTCGGCGGACGCGGCGATGTCCGCCCGCTTGATGGCGATGGCATCGCCGAGCCGATCGGTCTGCACCACGTATGGCACGATGTGATTCTGCGCGCCGATCCAGACCACGCCGACGACCGCCACGAATGCAACGCCGAGTGCGGCAAGGGCTGTCAGCCGCCAGGCGTGGGCCTGCGCGATATAGCTGCCGTACCGTTCGTTCCATTCCCGCCGCGCCGCCAGATAGACTGCGGAGTGCGGATTGTCGGGATCGAGGGCAGGGATTTTCGACGATTGCATCATGCAGCTTCCGACCTCTAACCGATCGTGTTGCCGCGTCCGCCGGGCGCCGGCGGGGGCGGCGTAGGCTTGTTGTTGTCGTCTTCCAGGAGCCGACGGCGGTTCGCGAGGTCCGCACTCATGCGCCAGGTTGGCACGCCGTGTCGGGAGCCTTGGCCGCTCAGCCGGCGGCCCACGTCGGCGAGGGGGGCCGAGGCAAGGTTTCGGGCGGCGTAGCCGGTCATCGTTGCCGCGCGGCCGAGCCGTGTGCGCTGTGGTGTCTCGCCGCCGCTCGCTTCGGCGGCCTTTGCGTCGGCAGCAGCCATTTGCGCGCCGGCCAGGCGCACGGCGTTCATCGTCATCGGAGCGGCGCCGGCCATGCCGAGGCCAACAGCACCGACGCCGGCGCCGACGGCCGCAGCGGCGCCAACCAACGCTGATCCGCTCGCCATGCTGGACCCATTCACGATGCGCTGCATCGTCTCAGGCAGCACCTTCACCAAGGCGAGCATGACGATCGAACAACCCACCAGGATGCACAGCGAGTTTGCCGTCACATCATTGAAGGTGCGAGCCCAGTCGGTGATCAAGCCGGTGCCGATGCTTACCAAGAGTTGTAGCACGAACAGCTTGCCGCCTACCGAGACGGTGTAGCGGATGGTGCTGACAGCGAAGTCCTTGGTCCATCGCGAGCCACCAAACGCCATGAAAATGACGCCCATTGAGATGATCAGGTAGCTTTCCACCAATGCAAGGACCATGAATGCTGCGATCAGCGCGAAGCAGACCTCGATCACCAGTCCTGCGATCACCAGAGCGATACTCGCTTCTGGTGCCCAAAAGGACATTTGCGACATTACCTTTCCAGCGAGCGACACACCAGCGGCGAACACGTCGCTTGGAGCGATCCCACCACTGCCGGCCGCGCCCGCAGCCTCTCGGAAGCTATCGACAATTGCTTGGCCCCACGTCACAGAATTTTCGAGCAAGGCCAAGAAAAAGCCGAGGAACAGAATCTGGTTTACGATCTCGGCGAGCCACTCGCTCAAGTCCGCACCACGGAACGCCAACCGAAAGGCAGCCCAGACCAGCTCGATTCCCGCAAGAATGCCGAATGTTCTGAGAGCAAAGGACTCGAGGGTGGCTTGCCATCCCTCCGAGCGCATTCGGAACTGATCGACAATCTGATCAAGTGTATTCACTGTCTGCGCGTGAGCAGGAGGCACCGCTGCAACGGCGATTACCGCAAGTGCGACAACAGCAAGTATCGCTCTGCGGCGCATCAATATTTTTTGCCTTGATTGAGCGGCACCGGTGCGCCCTGTGGCAGGGGCGGTCTAAGTGTGGTCGGTTCTGACTGGGTGGCCCGTCGGCAATCCACCGATACTTGCATGTTTGCCTGCGTGGTAACGTAAGTGATCCCCGCAGTGGCGGCGACGACGCCGACCAGAATGGCAGCGGCGACAGATGTTTTGAGTGTCAACATCCCGTTCCCACCTCAGTACTGTTGATAGCCGGTTATCGTGACTGGTTGCGGCGTTGCGAAATGCTGCATGGCGGCGTCTTCCGCGGCCCGCCGGTCGGCGGCGACGGCGGCGTCCGAGGCCTGCATTTGCGCTGTTGCCGAAAGCGTCGCCTGGATTTGCATGAGCTGCTCGGCGTTCGCGCCGGCCAGTTCGTCACCGGCCTGGATGGCCTGCATCTGGCCCTGCGCGGATTGTGCGTGCTGTTGCAGGGCTTGGAGGATGGCGGCCTGGTTCTGCTGCTGGGATTCCTGAAGGTCCAGCGTGCGCCCCATGGTGTCCAGATTGTTACCGATCGTCTGTTGCCAGGTGGTGAACTGGCCGGCGATGTTGCCGAGACTGGCCGCCTGGTCTGCGTAGGCGGACGCCGAGCGGAGCCGGTCGATCATCGACCCCGAATTGCCGGACAGCAACGAGGCGGTGTTCGAAAGCGCCTGGACCTGCATGATGTCGGATTGTACCGTGCCCCACACTTCCTGCGGCAGCGCTACGGTGTTTGTCACCATGTTGGCGTATTGCTCAAGCTGCGTCTGGTACTGTTGCAACTGCGTCGCCAGCGACTGCGCTTCCTTGGCGTATTGCAGGAGCTGGGTCCACGTCGTGGAGCAGTTGACGCAGTTGACGGCCCATTGCGCCTGCGCCGGCCGTGGTCCGAGTGCGATTCCCAGGCAGGCGATGACGGCGCCGGCAAGTGCTAGGCGGCGCATGTATGCCCGCAGGTCACTGGAGGGCCGCATAGTCCACCCCCTGTTCTTCCAGCCAGGCAAACGGCCACTGATCGCCCGCGCGCTGCGCCAGGCGGTCGAGATGCGCGATCTGTTCCTTGGCGCTGATGCCGGCGAATGACAGCGCGATCGGACCAAGGCCAAGATCGAACAGCCGCCGCCCTTCCGGGGACACCAGGTAGTAATGCCGCTTCTTGGTGGCGGTCCGGATGATGTCGATCTGCGTCTCGTTCAGCCCCATCGCCTCGTAAAGATCGCGCGGGCCAGGATGCTCGGGCGTTCCGGCCGTCCCGGCTTCCTCATTGGGGAGGAAGATCTTGGTGGGGCACGACTCGATCAGCACGTCGAGAATGCCCGACCGTGCCGCGTCGGAGAGCGATTGCGTCGCCAGGACAACCGCGCAGTTCGCCTTGCGCAGCACCTTCAGCCACTCCCGGATTTTGGCGCGGAACACGGGATGGCCGAGCATCACCCAGGCTTCATCGAGCAGCAGATAGGCCGGCTGCCCCTTCAGAGAGCGCTCGAATCTGCGGAACAGGTGGAGCAGGACCGGGATGAGGTTGCGCTCGCCCATCGCCATCAGGTCCTCGATTTCGAAGACCGCGAACGGCGTGTCCGCGAGGCCGTCCTCTTCGGCATCGAGCAGCCGGCCGAGCGTGCCTTCCAGCGTGTAGTAGCGCAGGGCGGCGCGGATCGACTCGTCCTGCACCTGCGCCACGAAATGCGTCAGAGTGCGATCATTGGCCGACCGGAGCAGCAGCATTGCCCGATGAATGGCTTCGCGTTCACGGGGCAGGGGCGGCCGCCCGGCCTGCAGCTCGAAGCACGTCGCGATCCAGTCTTCCGCCCAGGCCATGTCGGCGTCGGTCTCGATCGCGGCGAGCGGGCAGAACGCCGGCCCGTCGCCGTCACCGCCCACGTCGTAGTGCCGGCCGCCACAGGCGCGGACCGTGGCCCACATGGACCGGCCCTTGTCGAAGGCGCAGATCGTGACGCCGCGATAGCGCCGGGCTTGCAAGGCGATCGTGCACAGCAGCACCGACTTGCCGGCGCCGGTCGGGCCGAAGATCAGGGTGTGCCCCACGTCGCCGACGTGGAGGTTCACCCGGAAAGGCGTCGCACCCTGCGTGGCGCCGTGCAGCAACGGCGGCGATCCCGGTGGATAGAGCGGGCAGGGGTTTTCCTCCGGCCCGGTCCAGACGCCCGCCAGCGGCAGCAGGTCGGCGAGATTGCCGGTGTGGATCATCGGGCGGCGAACGTTCGGGACGGTGTGCCCCGGCAGGCTGCCGAGCCACGCCTCCATGGTGTTCACCGTCTCGATCCGCGCCGCGAAGCCCTCGCGCAGGATCTCGCGGACGACCAGACGAGCGTTTTCGATCAACGCGGCCCGGTCTTGGTCCATGAGGACGATGACCGGCGTGTAATAGCCGAAGGCGACCAGAGCCGAGCTGGCGTCGGCGATCGCCGCATCCGCCTGGTCGGCCATCAGCAGGGCGTCCTCATTGACCGAACCGCCCTGAGTCTTGAACACCTGCGTCCAGAAGCCGCGGACCTGCTGCTTCCACTTGCGGCGGTATTTGCGGAGTTCGGCCAGCGTTTCGTGCTGATCGAGGTAGATCATGCGCGTGGACCAGCGGAACGGAATCGGGAGGTGGTCCAGCGCGTCGAGGATTCCGGGGAACGACTCCTGCGGGAAGCCCTCGATCGCCACGCAGCAGATGAACCGCCCGTCGATAGCGCTGCCCAGGCGCGGCGTGTCTCCCGGCCAGAGCTCCCGGCCGCCGATCACCGCGTCGAGGTAGGCTCCGGCGGGCGGAATATTGAGTGCGGCTTCCTCGCCGGTCAGGGCGAAATGCAGGTAGTTCACCAGGTGGTCGCGCAGGTGCTTGCGGCCGAAGCGGCAAATGTGGGTGTAGCTCTCCATCCGCCGCAGGCTCACTGCATCGCCGATCGCGTCCTCGATGTCGGCCAGGGCCTTCTTGAACTGGTCCAGGATGCGGCTGGCGGGGCTGCCGGTTTCGGCCGGATCGTCGTCATAGATCAGGTCCACAACCTTGCTTTTGCGGCGGAGCGGCGGGGTGAACTGGACGAGGAGGACGTACTCGCTTTCGTAGTGGACGCCCTCGCGCATGAACCGGGCGCGGCGCTCGGCATCCACCAGCCGCGAGACCGGATCAGGGAAGTGCGACAGCTCCGGTGGCGGATAGCTGGACGCCGGCAGCCGGGCGGCTTCGATCCACGAGGCCCAGCCGGCGCCCAGCCTGGCGAGCGCGGCGTTCACCCGTCCCGACAGCCAGTTGCGTTCGCTGTCCGTGGAACTGGCGATGTCCGGTGCCCGGTAGAACCAGCCGGCGAGCAGCGAGCCGTCCTTGTTCAGGAGGATCCCGCTATCGATCAGGTAGCCCCAGTTGAGCAGGTCGGCCACGCCGGCGGCCGTATCGCGGAAGGGTTTCAGCGCGAGCATGCCGGCTACCCCATCCGCCACGGGCGCGACCGCGCCGGGTAGTACCCGCGGTAGCGAAGCTGGCGCAGATAGACCTTGGTCATCTGGGGATCAGCCTTGGCCATCCAGCGCAACAGGGGGATGGCGCAGAACCAGACCGCCGCGCCGATCGCGAAGGACACCGCGTTCATTCCGGATACCGCGAGGCCGCCGACGACGATGGCCGTCAACAGGGCCGGCTCGCGCTCGCCGCCCAGGAACAGGCTGGGCCGGTGCAGCACGCGATGAAAGGAGAGGCGGCGCAGGCTCACACGATCGCTCCGGTGATGCCTAGTGCCGAGGCCAGGTTCGACACGCCGACGATGAAGGCGCAGACCAGCACCAGCATGATGATGCGGCGCACGAACTCATTGATCTCGCCGCCGAACACCAGTGCTGCGCCGCAGGCCACCATGGCGAGGAGGGAGATGGTGAACGCGACCGGGCCGGTGAGGTCGTTCTTCAAGGTGTCCAGCGGTGTGTCCCACGGCAGGTTGCCGCCGCCGGCCGCCGCGGCATGCGCCGCGATCGGATGGAAGGACACGGCAATCAGCAGGAGGGGGAGCCAATTGCGGCGGAGGGCGATGAGACAGTGGGGCATCGGCAGGGTCACTCCGGGTTGGCAAATTGGTATTCGCCGCCGGCGCATCCGGTGACGGCCACCACTTCATCGATGCGCCGGCCCGCGCCGGCCGCGGTCTTCACGATCGACACGATGAGGTTGACGGCCTCGGCGATCAGGGCGCGCATCGGGGTCTGGCTGACCTCGGCAATCAGTTGTTCGATGCGCTGGAGGCCAGCGCGGGCATGGTTGGCGTGGACGGTGCAGACCCCGCCCGGATGGCCCGTGTTCCAGGCCTTCAGGAGCGAAAGAGCCTCGCCGCCGCGGACCTCGCCGACGATGATCCGATCCGGCCGCAGCCGCATCGTCGCCTTCAGCAGCCGCTGCATATCGATGGTGTCGGTTGCCCGCATCGCCACGGCATTCTTCGCCGCGCATTGCAGTTCGCTGGTGTCCTCGATGATGACGATGCGATGCTGGGGTGCAGCGCGCACCATGTGGTCGATGACGGCGTTCGTCAGCGTGGTCTTGCCGGTCCCGGTGCCGCCCACCACGAGAATGTTGTGACGTTGTTCGACGGCGGCCTCGATCGCGGCCCGTTGCCGGTCAGACATAATCCCTTGGCGTTGATACTCTTGCAGGGTGAACACCGCCGAGGCCTTGCGTCGGATGGTGAACACCGGCGCCGGCACGACGGGCGGAATCAGCGCCTCGAACCGCGAACCATCGAATGGGGACTCGAACGGAAGCTCGCATTCGAGAATAGGGTTCTCGCGTGTGACGGTGCCGCGCAGGGTTGAGGCGACGGTGCCGATGAACGATTCGGCGGAGGCAGGAAGCATCGTGCCGACCGGTTCCATGCCGCGCCCGAGACGGTCGGCCCACACCGTGCCATCCGCATTCAGCATCAGCTCGACCAGTCCGGGTTCCGCCAGATATCCGCAGAACCGACCCAGTTGGCGCTTCATCGACTCAGCGAGCCGCCGCGCCTGTTCCACGCGTGTGGAAGGCTTGTCTTCGTCCGCCATGATCGTCCATAACCGTGCCCGCGAATCCGACGGGGCTGCGCAGAACCTATTAGATAAATCTAATAGGACGCAAGCCCGTTGTCAGGCTGGTGGAGGGACTATTTCCGTCTGGCAGCGCCCCGAGGCGGCTTCAACAATTCGTGCACATCCTTGCCGACAGCAAGCGCCAGCACCGTCATGGTCGCCAGCGTGGGGTTCTGCCGGCCGCATTCGATCTGCGAAACGTAAGCCTGCTGGATGCCGGTGTAGAGTTCGATATCGCGCTGCGTCAGTCCGGCCTTGATCCGGGCTGCATGGAAGTTTTCACCGAACTGCAATAGCAGGGCCTCGGCCGCACGAGCCGCCGCCCTGGCGCCCGGGGCAGTCATTTTCCCAGACCCGCTGCTTGCCGCTTTCGGCACCCGCGATTCGCCCCTGTCCGAGAGCGTAATAGCCGATTTAACGGTGCTGTCACAAACAGGGGATGCAAGCTCAAACAGGGAACGGCGGGGCGGGTGTGGGGCTCCGTCGGTGCGCTCGTCGCGGTCTGTAATCAACCGCTGCGCATCGGAGCAGTCTGATGGGCCCCGCCAGAGCCCATCACAAACCGGGGGCAAGACCGGGTGTGGTGAGGTATGGTCGGGGTGGTGATCGAACAGCGCCCGCCTCTGCTGCTGCGGTTGAAGGTCCTGCTGCGGGACGTTCATCCCGCCGTTTGGCGGCGGGTCAAGCTTGCGGACAGTCTGTCGATCGCGGACCTGCACCGGGTCATCCAGCTGCTCATGGGCTGGGACGACGATCACCTGCACCGCTTTCGCATTCATGGCCGCGATTACGGCATCGCCTATATCGGCGGGCCGAGCTTTGACGAGGACGCTGCGGCAGTGCGGCTGGCACAGTTCGGATTCCGTCCCACCGAGCGCTTCCTCTATGAGTACGACTTCACGGCTGGCTGGCAGGTCGAAGTGCGGGTCGAGAAGGTGATCGAGGAGGCGCCATGCGAGAGCCACCGCATCCCCGCTTGCCTGGCCGGCCGGGAGCCTGGTCCTCCGGATGGCTGCGGTGGACCTCGGGCCTATGCGGAACGGCGTCGCGATGCGGTCAGCTGGGACATGGCGACCGATATCGACGCGGTCGCCGCCGTCCTCCGCCGTGTCGCCGATGGCGAGGACGCCGTCCAGGCCGATCCCGAAACGTTCTCGGACTTCAGACAGGCCGTGTCCCGCCTACAGTCACGGGAACCCTTTCTGGCCGAGGCGTTCCCACGCGCCGCGATCAACGCCGCATTGCGGCAGGCGTTCACCATAGGCGGAGTTCCCGATGATCCGGATGGCGATACAGGTGGTCTTCGTTGACGATGCAACCGACCGACGGGACGTGCGCGAGATCATCGGGATCGACCGTGATCGGCTGTGCCCGGCGGGCCTCGGATTGTCGCTGGCCGAAGCCAAGGAAATCACCGCCGGCATTCAACAGGTTCTCGCCGACGTTCAGGTCGCAGAGTGGCAAGCGGATCAGCGCGCCTGCCCCGGCTGTCGCAATCGGCGCTCGCTGAAGGGCCACCATTCGATCGTGTTCCGGACACCATTCGGAACGCTTCGGTTCGCCAGCGAACGGGTCAGGGTTTGTCCATGCACCCAGAGCGCAACGGTCACGGTGAGCCCATTGGCGGAGCTGCTGAGCGAGCGCGTCAGTCCGGAGATGCTGTATCTTGAAACCAAATTCGCCTCGCTGGTTTCCTATGGTCTGACGGTCCGGCTGCTGGACGAAGTGCTGCCGCTCGACCGTCCGATTGGCGCCGAGCGGGTCCGGCGGCATCTTTTTCGGGTCGCCGAAGCGCACGAAGCCGAGCTCGCATCGGCGCCGACGAACATAACAGTCGAGGACGAGCGAACCGGACCCGGCAACGCACTGCCGGATGGCCCACTGTATGTCGGCATGGATGGCGGTTATGTTCGCGGCCGAGAGCAGGGCTGGTTTGAGGTGATTGCGGGCAAGAGCCTGGTTTCATTCCATCGCGATGGCCGGGATCCGGACCCCTCCGGTCGCTGCTTCGCTTTCGTCCAGACAGTGGACGACAAACCGCGCGCCCGGCTCGTCGACACGCTGCGCCAACAGGGGATGCAGCCGCAGCAGCAGGTCGTGTTCTTATCCGACGGCGCCGACACTCTACGCCGTCTGCAGCAGAACATCGCCCCGGAAGCCGAGCACGTGCTGGACTGGTTTCATGTCACCATGCGGCTAACCGTGCTGGGGCAGATGATCAAGGGGGCATGGACCGACCCCGTCACGGGCGAGGCTAAGGCCGCTGCGCTGGAGCGGATCAAATGGCTGCTCTGGCACGGTAATGCCCCTGACGCGATCGACGACATCGAATGTCTGGCAGACGACATCGCCGGCGCTCTGGAGGAGAACCCAACTTCGGCGTCGCTCCGAAAGCTTGCCACCACGCTCGGTGAGTTCGCCACGTATATCACCAATAACGTGGGTCACATCGTGAACTATGGCGAGCGGTTCCGCGCCGGTGAACGCATCTCCACGGGCTTCGTGGAGTCCGCGGTCAACCAGATCGTGGACAAACGCTTTGACAAGCTTCAGTCGATGCGCTGGACCTCTCGGGGCGCTCATCTGTTGCTTCAGACCCGAACACGTGTCCTCAACGGCGATCTCGATCACCTCATCCGTCGCCGCTACCCAGCGTTCAGGAAAACGGCAGGCAACGACCTTGCCCCCGGTTTGTGATGGGCTCGTAGAGAGGGGCGCCTCGCATCGCTATCGGATTCACGCCTATAGCCCGCGACGCCGGTACCCTATTTTTGCGGGAACTGTGGCAAAAGCGACTCGGTTCGCCGTACCGGCCAAACCGAGTCGCCATTCCGGCGAGGTGTACTAGTACCAGCGCCCAGGAAGCGGTTGATCGCCACCATCGTCGCTTCGTCGGTAAGCGTCGCGCAGCGACCACATTGCAGTAGTCCGGCCAATTTTGCTGCCATGCCCCGTCATGATGACGGACACGGACATGCCAGAGACAAGCGGGCGCCCCGATCGGAGCACTCATATGAGTGC
>Ga0307373_10009792_pt1 | contig 14234 bp, 15 predicted proteins | sample OX2MG_FD_202534 | JGI IMG/M metagenome (GOLD analysis project Ga0307373, IMG submission 202534) | Soil microbial communities from Risofladan, Vaasa, Finland - OX-2 | ecosystem: Environmental > Terrestrial > Soil > Coastal area > Acid sulfate soil | place: Finland: Risofladan, Vaasa | collected... | reverse complement strand
CGATGGTCGCGGCGATTGAAAAATATTTTGCAATGCCCAAATCCTCCGAAGCGAGGTCTCAATGAGTTTTCCGATCACGCGGCCGCGACGCTTGCGGCGCAACGAAGCGATCCGGTCCCTGGCGCGGGAGAACCGCCTTTCGACGCACGGATTCATCTACCCGATGTTTGTCTGCCCCGGAAAAAACGTGCGCAATCCCATCGCCTCCATGCCGGGCGTGGCGCAACAATCGGTGGACACGTTTGTGGAGGAATGCCGCGAAGTCGAACAACTCGGGATTCCGGGAATCATGCTGTTCGGCATTCCGGAAAAAAAAGACGCTCGCGGCACGGAGGCCTATGCGGCGGACGGCGTGGTGCAGCGCGCCGTGGAAGCGGTGCGCCGGGCGAAATTGAATCTGCTGGTGATGACCGACGTGTGCTTGTGCGAATACACCGATCACGGCCATTGCGGCGTGATTGAAAATGGGGAAGTGCAGAACGATCCGACGCTGGAGTTGCTCGCTGCCGAAGCCGTTTCGCATGCCCGCGCGGGTGCGGACATCATCGCGCCGTCGGACATGATGGACGGGCGCGTGGGCGCGATTCGCAAGGCGCTCGACGCGGCGAGATTTGAAAACATCGCCATCATGAGCTATGCGGCCAAATATTGTTCCGGTTTTTACGGGCCGTTTCGCGATGCGGCGGAATCGGCGCCGCAATTCGGAGACCGGCGCGGCTATCAGATGGACCCAGCGAACGCGCGCGAAGCGCTTCGCGAAGTCGAGTTGGACCTTGCCGAGGGCGCCGACATGGTCATGGTGAAGCCCGCGCTGGCGTATCTGGACATTATTCATCGCGTGCGGGAAACGTTCAGCGTGCCGATCGGCGCGTACAACGTCAGCGGAGAATTTGCCATGGTGAAAGCGGCGGCGGCTAACGGCTGGATCGATGAAAAGCGGATCGCGCTGGAGATTTTGACCGCCATTCATCGCGCGGGCGCCGGCATTATCCTCACGTATCACGCGAAAGATGCGGCGCGCTGGTTGAAGAACTCCTGAATAAAAAATCATTCACGGAAAAATATTTCACAAATAACGATGAACTCGCCTAAAACTGTCAAAATGGATCGCCCACTTTCCCGGGAAATATTTCGCCGCGCAACCGATGTGCTGGTTGGCGGCGTGAACAGCCCCGTGCGCGCGTTTCGCGCCGTGGGCGGAGAACCCATCGTTGTCGATCATGCGTCCGGAGCGCGCCTGTGGGATGCGGACGGAAACGAATACATCGATTATGTCTGTTCCTGGGGCGCGTTGATTCTGGGCCATGCCCACCCGAAGGTCGTGCAGGCAATCTCCGGTCAGGCGCGCCGCGGCACCAGTTACGGCATGCCCACCGAACTGGAAGTGGAGCTTGCCACGCGCATTCGCGCGGCGCTTCCATCCTGTGAAAAAGTGAGGTTTGTCAGTTCCGGCACCGAGGCGACGATGAGCGCCGTGCGCCTGGCGCGCGCCGCGACGGGGCGCGACTTGCTCATCAAATTTGACGGCTGCTATCACGGGCACTCGGATAGTTTTCTGTCCGAAGCCGGATCGGGCCTGGCCACGCTGGGAATCGCGGCGTGCCCGGGAGTGCCGCAGGCGCTTGCGGCCCTGACGCTCAACACGCCTTACAACGACGCCGCGGCCGTGGAAAAATTGTTCGATCAGAATCGCGACAAAATCGCCGCCGTCATCGTCGAACCCGTCGCGGCCAACATGGGCGTCGTTCCGCCCGCCGAGGGATTTCTCCAGAGTCTCCGCGACCTGGCAACTCGGCACGGGGCCCTGCTGATTTTCGACGAGGTGATCACCGGGTTCCGTGTTTGCTACGGCGGCGCGCAGACGCTGTCCGGCGTCACTCCGGACCTCACAACGCTTGGAAAAATCATTGGCGGCGGTCTGCCGGTAGCCGCCTACGGAGGCCGGCGCGACCTAATGGAGCGCGTCTCGCCGCTGGGGCCGGTCTACCAGGCGGGCACACTCTCGGGAAATCCGCTGGCGATGAGCGCGGGGATTGCGTCGCTCGAATTGCTTGCCGCGCCCGGATTTTACGAGTCGATTGATGCGCGGGCAAAGCGGCTGGGCGACGGGATCGCTGCGGCGCTGCGGGAAACCGGAGCAGCGGCCACGGCTGCGCGGGCCGGTTCGCTGCTCACGCTGTTTTTTTCGCCCGAGCGCGTAACCGATTATGCCGGAGCGAAAAAATGCGACACAAAACGCTTCGCCGCGTTCTTTCGCGCCATGCTCGATCGCGGTATTTTTCTCGCGCCGTCGCAGTTTGAAGCCCTCTTCGTTTCCGCCGCGCATTCCGACGCGGATATCGACCGGACGATTGCCGCATGCCGTGAAAGCCTTGCGGTTGCCGCCGGATAACCGGGCCATACTGCGGCGCGAATCGCTCCAGCGCGGGAAACGGAAGGAAAAACACCTCGAAAAACGCCCCTCGCGCGTAAGAAATAAAACCAGAAACCATTTCATAAAGGTGATTTGTGGGTCGCGGCTTCAGTCGCGACATCGAACTCGCACGAAGAACCGGGCTTTAGCCCCTGAATCGTGGAGCAAGCGCCGGCTGCGGGCATTTATGAGATAGCTTCCGGCTATTTTGCCATGCTCGATCAGGAAGGCTCTGCTCACAAATACCTTGCGGCGCAGGCCGCAGGGGCATTAGGATGCGCGAGCCGGGAGTCCAGTTCGGAAATTCCGGTGAAGGCAACCGCCACGGTTTTCCGGGAGAAGCCTGCCATGTTCAAAGCCGCGCCAGATCGCTGGAAAACTCCGGTTTTCTTCCTGTTCGTATTTTTAGGGCTCACGTGCGGAGAATCTGCGGCAAACGCCGCCTCGTGCGAAAGCCTGAAAAATCTTTCCCTGCCGGACGCAAAGATCACTTTCGCTGCGAACGTTGCCGCTGGCGATTTCACGCCGCCTGCGCCCAACCGAACCAGCCAGCCCGATGCTGCGCCCTTCGCGCATTTGCCCGCATTTTGCCGCGTGGCGGCCTCCTTGACACCATCGAGCGACTCCGACATCAGGATCGAAGTGTGGATGCCCGCTTCGGGATGGAATGGCAAACTCGAGTCGGTCGGCAATGGCGGCTGGGCGGGAGTGATCAGTTACAAAGCGCTGGCCAGCGCTCTCGCGCAGGGCTACGCCACCACGAGCACCGACACCGGGCATACGGGCAACACCGGACGCTTTGCCTATGGCCACCCCGAGAAATTCATCGATTTTGCTTACCGCTCCGAGCACGCCATGACCGTCGCGGCCAAGGCCATCATCGCGGCATTCTACGATCATGGTCCTGAAATCTCGTACTGGAATGGATGCTCCACCGGAGGGCGGCAGGGACTCACCGAAGGGCAGCGCTACCCGCACGATTACGACGCCATCATCGCCGGCGACCCCGCGAACAATCGCACGCACCTTTATGTCTGGTCCATGTCCATCGCTCAGGCCGTGCACAAAACTCCCGGCAGCTACATCCCTCCGGAAAAATACGCCATGATTCACCGGGCCGTTTTGGATAGATGTGACGCCCTCGACGGACTCAAGGACGGCCTGATCGGCGATCCCACGCGCTGCCATTTTGATCCGAAGGTGCTTATGTGCAAGGGCGCCGACGCGCCGAATTGCCTGACGGCCCCGCAGGTGGAGACTGCCCGAAGACTATACTCCGACGTGAAAAATCCGCGCACCGGCCAGGAGATCTATCCCGGCCTGGAGCCGGGCAGCGAGATGGGATGGTGGATCCACGCGGGGCCGCAGCCGCTTTCCTACGCGCTGGACGGCTTCCGGTACGTCACATTCAACAATCCCGACTGGGACTATCGCACGCTGAATCTCGATAGCGACGTAGCCCTGGCCGACAAGGTGGACCATGGCGCCACCAGCGCCATGGATCCGCACCTGCAGGAATTTTTCGGACATGGCGGCAAGCTGCTGCTGTATCAGGGGTGGAGCGATCCGAATATTCCGACTCTCAACACCATCCATTACTACCAAAGTGTTCTGCAAACCGTGGGCGGCGCTGCGGCGAACTCCATTCGCCTTTTTCTGTTTCCGGGGATGGGACATTGCGGCGGGGGAGATGGTCCCAACACCTTCGACGCCATGAGCGCCCTCACGCAGTGGTTTGAGAAGGGACAGCCGCCCAGCCAAATTGTGGCGTCGCTTCGCGCCCATGGAGTCGTGGTTCGCACCCGCCCAGTCTGCCCGTACCCGCAGTTCGCCGCCTACAAAGGCTCCGGGAGCATTGACGACGCGGCCAATTTCGTCTGCAAAGCCCATTAGCCTGAAGAATGCAGAGACTTTTTTGCGGGAAGTTCGCCCGGAATCGCTCGACTGTTGTCCTATGCTGTCCTGAATATCTCGCGCGTGAAGATATTGCCCTGAACTACGGGATGGATTCGTGCCGCTGCAGATGCGGTTTTTTTTAGTAGCACAGGCTTCAGCCTGTGTGGGTTTCATTTCCCTCCAGCGCAAACCACACAGGATGAAGCCTGTGCTACTCCCGGCCCTTGCATTAGGACCAATCATGAATGCCACAAAACTATTTGAGCAATGCAGGAGAAGTCCCGAGGTTGCAGTGAAATAAAAATCAGGCGCCGGGCGGCGATTGCAGCAGGCGCAACTGCGCGAGATCCTGCGTCAGTTGATCCAGGCGCTTTAAAACTTCCATATGCCGCAATTCTTCCGGGGCGGGCTTCTTCGCAGTGAACGAAATCGTGCCGCCCGGTTCCAGAACCGCTTGCTCCACTTCGGTGAGGCTTCCCAGGCCTTGCTTGTGCGCGGCGGCTTCCAGTTCGCTGTGCGTGAGCAGCTCTTGCGCCAGCTTGTGTTTCAGTAATTTTCCGTTTTCGATCAGTACGGACGATTTACCCTCGATGAGCCGGTCCAGCTTTTTGTGGCGGTACAGGAAGCGCACGACCAGATAATTGACCAGCAGCAGCGTCGCCGCGCCGATGACTCCGCCGGTGACGCTGGTATCGTCGCCAATAATGGCGTTCTGCACGGTGTTTGAGAGCGTCAGCAAAACCACCAGGTCAAACGGATTGAGTTGCGCAAGTTCGCGCTTGCCCGCCAGACGCAGTCCGATGACCAGAAAAAAGTAGATGGCAATCGGCCGGAGGATTTTTTCCGCCACGGGCAGGCCCAGAACGAACATGTCGGTAAAGATTTTTGAGTGCATCATTTCACTCCTGAAATTCCGCGGGCCATAGCAAGCAGGGGGGAGTGTGATTCCCCCTGCGCGGTTCTGCCGGAAGGCCCCGCGCGAGGGTATCACGTCCGGAAATCCGGCAAAATATGGCGCATGGGAAATCGATCACTCCGCTTGACGCGTTCGCAGGGGTCTTGTATATTCATGTACGCGATGCGACTTTCCGCGCAACATCACGGCCATCATCATCACGGTGCAGGGCCGTGCCCGCGGAGGTTTGAGTAGCGCATCGAAATTCGCACTCATAGACCCGCCGGCGCGGCAAGCGCTGGCGGGTTTTTTATTTGTGCACGAGAAATGACTGAGGATGGGGAGGAACGATGGATCTGGACTTCAAGAAACTGGATGGTTTGCTGCCCGCCGTGATTCAGGATGCGGGTACGGGCGATGTTCTTATGCTGGGATTCATGAATGCCGAGGCCTACGCGGCGACGCAGGCCAGCGGGGAAGTCACATTTTTCAGCAGGTCGCGCAACAAAATGTGGCGCAAGGGCGAACAGAGCGGCCACGTGCTGCGCGTCCGGGAAATTCTGGTGGATTGTGACGTGGATACGGTGCTGATTCGCGTGGACGCGGTCGGCCCCGGGGTTTGCCACGAGGGTTACCGCTCATGTTTCTTCCGGCAGCTTTCCGCGGATGGGGAAGCCAAGGTGATTGCGGAGCGCGTGTTCGATCCCAACGCCGTGTACGGAAAGGATGCGCGCTGATGAGCATACTTCGTCTGGGAATTCCCAAAGGCAGCCTGCAGGACGCCACGATCGCGCTGTTTGCCAAGGCGGGATGGAGGATCACGGTCAGTTCGCGCAGCTATTTTCCCTCCGTGGACGATCCCGAAATTCACTGCATGATGGTGCGCGCCCAGGAAATGGCGCGGTATGTGGAGAAGGGCGCGCTCGATGCCGGGATCACTGGGCGCGACTGGGTGCAAGAAACCGGTGCCAGCGTGACGGAAGTGGGAGAATTGCTGTACTCCAAGCAGAGTCTCGCGCCCGTGCGCTGGGTGCTGGCGGTGCCCGACGACGGGCCGATCACGTCAGTAAAGGATCTGGAAGGAAAAGTAATCGCCACGGAAGTGGTGAACCTGACGAAAAAATATCTCGCCAAGCACGGCGTGAACGCACGTGTGGATTTTTCCTGGGGCGCGACGGAGGTGAAGGTGCCGCAACTGGCCGACGCCATCGTGGAAGTCACCGAGACCGGGTCGTCGCTGCGCGCCAATCATCTGCGCATTGTCGACACGGTTCTGGAATCGCGCAGCGTGTTCATCGCCAATCATGACGCGCTGGCCGACGCCTGGAAGAAAGAGAAGATTTCCAATCTTTCCTTGTTGCTTTCCGGCGCGATTGCCGCCTACACCAAGGTGGGAATCATGCTGAACGTGCGCAAGGAGCAGTTGGACGCGGTGCTGGGCGTTCTCCCGGCGCTGAAAAATCCCACCGTATCGACGCTGACCGATCCGGACTGGACCGCCGTGAATACGATCATCGACGAAAATGTGGTGCGCAACATCATTCCGCGCCTGAAAGCGGCAGGCGCGCAGGGAATTGTCGAATACCCGCTGAACAAGATCGTGCTCTGAGGAGAGAGGGCGTCCGAATGCGAATTGTCAAACTGACCGACGCCGTTGCCGCGAAATTTTTCGCCCGCCGCAGTTCGCACGATGCGGCGGCGGAACAGGTCGCCGCGCGGATTCTTGCCGACGTGCGGCGCAACGGCGATTCCGCGGTGTTTCGCTGGGTGAAACGCTTGGATGGGCTCAGCCTCAACCGCCGCACGCTGTGGATCGGCCGGGCGGAGTTGCGCGCCGCGCGCCGGGAAGTTCCGCGGGAACTTCTGCGCGCCATCAAACACGCCGCGCGGAATATCCGGAGGGTTGCCGAGCAACAGCGGCCCGCTTCCTGGACGATTACAGTCGAGCCCGGCGTGCGCGTCGGGCAGCGCGTCTCGCCCCTGGGCACGATTGGCTGCTACATTCCCGGCGGACGATTTTCGCTTTTCTCAACCCTGCTGATGACGGCGATCCCGGCGCAGGTGGCCGGGGTGAAGCGCATTGTTGTGGCCTGTCCGAAATCCAGCCCTGCGCTGCTGGCGGCCGCGGAGATTCTGGAGGTGACGGAAATTGCGCGCATCGGCGGGGCGCAGGCGATCGGCGCGTTCGCCTACGGCACGCAATCGATTCCGCGAGTGAACAAAATTTGCGGGCCGGGCAACCGCTATGTGACTGCGGCGAAGCGCCTGGTTTCCAACGATTGCTCGATTGACATGCCCGCCGGACCGACCGAGGTGCTGATTCTGGCGACGGGCGGCAATCCGCGCTTTATCGCCGCGGACGTGCTGGCGCAGGCCGAACATGATCCCGACGCCGTCGCGTTGCTGGTGACGCCGTCGTTGCGGCTGGCAAAAGCGGTTGCCGCGGAAGTTTCCAAACAGATGCGCGAGTTGCCGAAAACAAATCCGGCATGGAAATCGCTCGTGCGCGCCAGCGCGATTCTGGTCGCGCCGTCGCTCGACGCCGCAATCCGCTTTGCAAACCGCGTCGCCCCGGAACATTTGAGCATTCCTCAGACGAGCAGGACGCTGGTCGAGAAATTGTCCGAGGCCGGCAGCGTATTTCTGGGGCCGTGGAGCGCGCAGCCCATCGGGGATTATGCCAGCGGAACGAACCACGTTTTGCCGACGTCCGGCTGGGCGCGTGCGCGCGGCGGGCTGAGCGTATCGGATTTTGTGAAATGCGCGAGCATGCAGGAAATCTCACGCGCCGGCTTGCAGCGCCTGGCGCCCGTCGTCTCCGCCATGGCGCGCGCCGAAGGTTTGGAGGCGCACGCCCGCGCCGTCGAGGTGCGCCGGTGAAAGCTGGGAAAATGTCGAAACTTCCGGTGCGCCGCGCCGTTCTGGGCCTTGCGCCGTATAGCGCGCCGGAGGAAGGCCGCGCGAAAAAGCTGCGACTCGACTTCAACGAAAACACGGTGGGGTGTTCGCCCGCTGTTTTGCGCGCCCTCTCCCGTATCACGGCCGAGCAGATGGCGATTTATCCTGAGTATCAGAAAACGGCCAGGCACCTGGCGCGCTTTTTTCGCGTCCGGCCGGAGGAATTGCACTTGACCAATGGAATCGACGACGCCCTGCATCTGATCGCGGACACGTTTATCGAAAAAGGGGATTCGGTTCTGGTCGTCGAGCCCACGTTTGACATGTACCGCTTCTTCGCCGAACTGGCGGGCGCGCGCGTCATTGCGTTGCGCTATGACGAGCAGATGCGATTTCCGGTGGATGCCGTGGTGCGGGCATTGCGCAAGCCGTCCAGGAGCGCCCCGCGCGTGCTGTATATCGCCAATCCGAATAATCCCACCGGCACGCAGGTTTCGCCCGCGGGCTTGCGCCGTATTTTGAAAGCCGCTTCACGGACGCTGGTGCTGGTGGACGAAGCCTATTTCGATTTTTCGGGGATGACGATTCTTCCGTGGATTCGCCGGTGTCCCAATTTGCTGGTGGCGCGCACGTTTTCCAAATCGGCGGGACTCGCGGCGCTGCGCGTGGGCTGCCTGTTCGCCAAGCCGGAGATACTTTCGGTCATGCGGCGCGCCTGCACGCCGTATCCGGTGAATACGGCCGCTCTGGTGGCGGCGGAAGCGGCGGTCGGAGATGCGCGTTTCCTTTGCAACTACACGAAGGAAGTGCTGCGCAGCCGCGCGCTTCTGGAAAAAGGGCTGGTGCGGCTGGGCGCGAGAATTTATCCCAGCAGCGCGAACTTTGTCCTGGCGGATTTCGGTCCGAAGGCGAATCGCCTGGTAAAGGCGCTGGAGCGAAAGGGAATTCTTGTGCGCGAGAGGAAAGATTTTCCCCGGGAAGGTTTCGTGCGCATCAGCGCGGGCACGCGCGCGGATACGCGCAAGGTTTTGCGCGCCATGGAAGGAATCCTGTGAAGTTTTCTCCGAAACTCGTGATTTTTGACGTGGATGGGGTACTGGTCGACGTGCACGGATCGTTTCACAGGTCCATCATCGAAACGGTTCATTTTTTTACCGGGCGCCGTTTCCCCTACGCGGAAATTCACGAGTGGAAAAACCGCACGGGATACAACGACGACTGGCGCCTGACGACGGATTGGATTGCATCGCTGGGCGATGCGGTTCCGTATGAAGAGGTGAAAGCGCGGTTTCAGAAATTCTATTGGGGCACGAAAGCGCGGCCGGGCAATGTTTCGCGCGAACGGTGGCTGGTAACGCCCGGGCGACTGCAGCGATGGTCGCAGCGGGCGGAACTCGCGCTGTTTACCGGCCGCACGCGGCGCGAGCTGCGCTACACGCTCGAGAGCACGGACGCGAAGCGGATTTTCCGCCGCGTGGTCACCATGGACGATGTGAAAAAAGGGAAGCCGGACCCAGAAGGCTTGCGCCTGCTGCTCGAAGGCGCATCGCCGCGCGAGGCCCTCTATCTGGGGGATAATATTGACGACGCGCTTTCGGCAAAGCGCGCGCGTGTGCCCTTTGTGGGCGTTCTCCCGCACGGCAGCGACGCCCATCGGTCGCGCGCGGCGCGCCTGCGACAATTGGGCGCCATCGAAATTGTGAACAGTGTTCGCGATCTGGAGAAATTGTGGTCATGAGAAAAGCCATGAGGAAAGCAAATCTGCGCCGCACCACCACCGAAACGGATATCCAGATCAGCTTGAATCTGGATGGGCAGGGCCGCGCGAAGATTTCCACCGGGATTCCGTTTCTGGACCACATGCTCACGCTCGTGGCGCGGCACGGTGCGATGGATCTGAACCTTACCGCGCGCGGCGATCTGGACGTGGACCAGCACCACACCGTTGAGGACACCGGCATCGTGCTGGGCGAAGCCGTGAAGAAAGCCCTGGGCTCGAAACGCGGCATTTTGCGCGCCGGATATTTTCTGATGCCGATGGACGAGACGCTGGCGGCCGCCGCCATCGATTTCAGCGGCAGGCCGCACATGGTCTGCAAATGGAAATTCTCGGCAAAATTCGTTGGCGGCATGCAAACCGAATTGCTGGAGGATTTTTTTGGCGGCTTCGCGCAGGCCGCCGGCGCCAACGTGCACCTGCGCCTTCTCTATGGCCGGTCGTCGCACCACCAGGTCGAGGCGATCTTCAAGGCCTTTGCCCGGGCGCTGCGGTTTGCGGCCACGCGCGATCCACAATTGAAGCGCGTGCTGCCGAGCACGAAGGGGCTGCTATGAAAATCGCTCTGGTGGAATATGGCGCCGGCAATCTCCCTTCGGTGGAGCGCGCGCTGACGCGCCTGGGCGTGGAATCCACCCGCGCATCGAATCCCGAATCGCTGGCGTTGTGTGACACTCTGATTCTTCCCGGCGTCGGGCATTTCGGCGCGCTCATGCGTTCGTTGAGGGAGCGCTCGCTGGTCGAACCGCTGCGCGGAGCGGTGTCGCGCGGCGTTCCATTGCTCGGCATCTGCCTGGGATTGCAGGCCATGTTCGCCAGCAGCGATGAAGCGCCCGGTGATGCGGGGCTGGGGCTGTTTCCGCAGGCCGTTTCGGCGCTACCGCCTACCGACCGCCTGCCGCACATGGGGTGGAATCAGCTGCGCCGCGTGCGGCCCAGCAGGCTGCTCGAAGGCGTCCCGGAGGATGCTTATTTTTATTTTGCGCACACCTACGCGGCGCTCGATGCGGGCGAAGCCGGAGTGGCGTTCTGCGATCACAGCGCGTCGTTCGTTGCCGTGCTCGAGCAGGGAAACGTTTTCGCCACGCAATTTCACCCGGAAAAGTCGGGGCCCGTGGGGGCGCAGGTGCTCTCCAATTTCGTGAATTGCGCGCGGGGCTCGCGATGAGCCTCGCGCACCGCATTATTCCGTGCCTGGACACTGACGGCGAGCGCGTCGTCAAGGGCGTGAACTTCGTCAATCTGCGCGATGCCGGCGATCCGGCCGAACTGGCGGCGCGCTACAACATCGAAGGCGCAGACGAACTGGTGGTCCTGGATATTGCGGCGTCGCGTGACCACCGGCCAACGTTTCTGGAAACCATTCGCCGCGTGGCCGCCGAACTGGCAATCCCGCTGACTGCGGGGGGCGGCGTGGCCACGGTCGAGGAAGGTCGGGCGATTCTTCGCGCGGGCGCCGATAAGCTCACCGTGAACACGGCGGCGATCCGCAATCCCCAGTTGCTCACCGACCTGGCAGCGGAGTTCGGTTCGCAGGCGGTTGTCCTGGCGATTGACGCCAAGCTGGTTGGCGATCATTGGGAGGCGTTTGTCCGCGGAGGCAGTGTGCCTACCGGCATGGACGCGGTCGACTGGGCGCGGCGCGGGGTGGATAGCGGCGCGGGGGAAATTCTGGTCACCTCGATGGACAAGGACGGCACGCGTTCGGGTTTCGACTGCGCTCTTACCGCGGCGATTTCACGCGCCGTCACCGTTCCCGTGATTGCCTCGGGCGGCGCCGACGCGCCGGAAACATTTTTGGAGGTTTTTCGCGAGGGCCGGGCCGACGCGGCGCTGGCGGCCTCCATTTTTCACGATCGCATCCAGGGTTTGGGCGAGCTCAAAGGATACCTTGCAGCACACGGCGTTGCGGTTCGCCAGACAGGCTGATTCCCCGACATGATGATTCCATGCATCGATCTGCAGGACGGCCGCGCCGTCCAGCTAGTTCACGGGCGCGAGCGAAAACTTGCCGTGGACGACGTGTTCGGACTGCTCGAGCGGTTCGGAAAACACCCTTTGATTCACGTGATTGACCTGGACGCCGCGATGAGGAAGGGAAGCAACGCAAGGCTCGTGCGCGAGCTGTGCGCGGTGGCGAAAAAGCGCAAGATGCGCGTCCGCGTGGGCGGCGGCATTCGCTCGGTCGCGCAGGCCGCGAAGATTGCAGGCTGGGGCGCGGAAAAAATCATTGTGGGCAGCGCTGCGTTCAAAAATGGCGTGATCGACGCCAGGTTCCTTGGCCGCCTGCGGGATCGCGTTGGCCGGAATAAGATTATCGTGGCGCTCGATACCGAAGGTGGAAAAATCCTGGTGCGGGGGTGGCAGGACAAGCTGCGTTTGCGCCCCGAGGAAGTGATACCCGAGCTGGAAGCGTACGCCTCGGGGTTTCTCTGCACCTACGTGGACGCGGAAGGCACGATGCGCGGCACCAACCTCAATTGGTTTCGCGCCCTGCGCCGCGTGACGCGCCGTCCGATTACAGCCGCGGGCGGCATTCGCAGCCGCGCGGAAATTCGCGCGCTCGCGCGGATGAAAATGGATGCCGCAGTCGGCATGGCGCTTTATACCGGGAAACTTTCCTGATCGCAGGACTCAATTCCAGATTGAAAAAGTGCAATTTAAAATCTCACCCGCCGGCAACATCTCAAATTTCAAATACGAAATGCAAAATGGCAGGCGATCAGGCTGAGGTTTTGCCTTTCGGAGCCGCGCGGATTTGCCAGAAGTCGGGATTGGTGAGAGGGAAGGCGACGCCGGCTTCGACGGTCCGGCTGCGCCGGGTGCCGAGAAAAACCACGCGGCAATCCTGCTCCTTCTGCGTCAGCGTGTTGGTGAGCAGCAGTTTTTGCCCTTTTCGTATGGGGGCGCTCAGCAGCAGCAAAGCCCCATTTGCATTCACATGCAGGGTGTGGGCCTCTTCGTGGAAGGGTTCCTTGGTGGGGCCATGCCCGTAGACGTATACGGGGATGTCGAGCGACCATCTCCGACTTCGCCGCCGGTCGGGCACTTCGACCGCGCCCTCACCGGGTGTTTTCGGCGTCAATTTGCCAGTCCGAATTAACTCGGCATGTTTTAAGGCATCAAAAATCCGGCTCATGTTTTCTGTTACGGTCCCCCACCATATCTTGTACCGTACTATGACAAAATACGCTGTTTGATGGGGTGTTGTTCTGACAATCCACGCTGCAGTTCGAATAGGTAAACCTGCCCGCGGTCGCCAATGGCCCGGAAATCGGGCAGTTTTCAGGCGCGCGCTTGCGCCGGCGAAAAAGAAATCGCACTCTTAACGTATGGGGAGATCGATGGTCCGGCCCAATGCCTGAGGCAGCAAAGAATCGAAAGGGAATCCGCGGAACGATTCGCGTCGGACCGGCGGGATGGTCGTACGCGGACTGGGCGGGGATCGTATATCCCGCGCACCGGCCGCACGGCTTTCACGAGGCCGCCTATCTGTCCGAATATTTCGACACGATTGAAATCAATACGTCGTTTTACCATCCGCTGCGCCCCGAGCATTGCCGCCAATGGATTGCGCGCGTTTCGGCGAACCCGCGATTCGTGTTTACCGCCAAGCTCTGGCAGAAATTCACGCATGAGCCGGACGCGGGGGCGGAAGACGAGCGCGTGGTGCGCGCGGGATTTGACGTGCTGCGCGAGGCCGGGAAACTTGGCGCGGTTTTGCTGCAGTTTCCGTATTCTTTTCATCGCACGGACGAAAACACCGCCTACCTGAAGAAAGTTTTGAAGCGGTTTGCGGATTATCCGCTGGTGGTGGAGGTGCGCCACGCCACCTGGAGCGACAAATCGTTTTACGCCATGCTGCACGAGCGCGGCGTCGGATTCTGCAACATCGATCAGCCGGTCATCGGGAGTTCCATGAAGCCGAGCGAGCGCGCCACCGCTCCCGTGGCCTACGTTCGGCTGCACGGCCGCCGCTACGACTCCTGGTTCAGCGACGATCCCGCCCTGCCGCCCTCAGAGCGCTACAATTACCTTTATACCGAGCAGGAACTCGAACCCTGGGCCGCCCGCGTCGAGCATTTGGCCGCCACCGGCGCCTCCACCTTCGTCATCACCAACAACCATTTCGAGGGCAAGGCCATCGTGAACGCGCTGCAGCTGGTTCGCCTGCTCAGCGGTGCAAAAGTGAAAGTCCCCGAACCGCTCCGCGAACATTATCCTGAGCTGGAACGCATCGCCTCAGAGCCGCCCGACCAGCCTCTGTTATTCCCGAAGATGTAGATGGACGAGGCGCAGGCCGAACGGCTCGGTCCGCCCGGCCGCTCAGGCGGTCCCGGCAGTCTGCCCTGCGG
>Ga0307373_10009789_pt1 | contig 14239 bp, 15 predicted proteins | sample OX2MG_FD_202534 | JGI IMG/M metagenome (GOLD analysis project Ga0307373, IMG submission 202534) | Soil microbial communities from Risofladan, Vaasa, Finland - OX-2 | ecosystem: Environmental > Terrestrial > Soil > Coastal area > Acid sulfate soil | place: Finland: Risofladan, Vaasa | collected... | reverse complement strand
AGGAGGCGCCGGATCTGTGTTGCCGTTGCCGTGGTGCCGTCGCGGTCTGGTGGGATGCGTTCCATGTCGAGCGGTGCCGTCCACGAGTCAAAGGCCCAGTCCAGCTGGCAGATCCATTGATAGTTCCACCCGGCCACGATGGGTTGGCCCGCTGAATGCTTCGAAGCCGAGTAGTAAAACCCTCGCTCTGGGCTGCACTCGGCGTCACAGCGATCCCAGGTCGAGGCGTCGACGGCAAAGACGAGAGGCCACGATGCCGGGCGTTGCGCCACGAGGAGCGCCCGAAGACGATCCTCGTCGATCCGGCCGCATTCGAGCGCCTTGTAGAGGCTGCCGTGGGAGCGGCGGAACTCTGGCTCGAGGCTGAGAGCGGGCACTGATCCGACGGCCCCGGGGGCGCACAAGACGGCATCGGCCAGCTCGAAGAGGGCGTCGCCCCAGCGCCGGAAGCACCCATGGAGCCCCTGGCGAAACTGGACCAACTGGCTCAACGCGCCGGCACCGGCTGGCTGTGGTGGCATCACCGATAGTATGACTACTATCGGGCCGAAAGCTTGGGATACTGGGGGGCGGAGGCAGCGATGGCAACCAAGAGGACGACCACCCGACTTGAGGCCTATGAGCGGCGCTATCGCGAGCTGGCCCGTCAGCTGGCTGACGTCGGCTACATCGCGTCGGGGAGTGTGGCTCCTCGTTATAACCGGTGCGGGAAAGAGGGCTGTGGTTGTCACGCCGACCCGCCCCGACTTCACGGGCCCTATTTCCAGTGGACAGCCAAGGTGGCAGGCAAGACGGTCAACCGGAGACTCACTCCGCAGGAGGCTGCGCTCTACAGCGAGTGGATCGGCAATGATCGACAGGTACGCGCCCTGATCGCTGAGATGCGTGAAGTGGCGGCGCAGGCCCAGCAGCTCATGCTTGAAGAGACTCAAAGCAAGGCCGGCTGAGGTTTAATCGCAAGTTCAGAGATCGCGCACACTGACGATGTCCAAGGCGTTCAACACCCTCGCCCAAGGGATGCATGCCGATGCATCCGGGCTGCTTTTGCTCTCATCCATCACGGCAAGGTGCTATGGCGCCGCGACTACTGGCTCCCCCCGTAGCGCACGATGTACGTCCGGCCGGCCACGCTCCTAGCGCAGATGCCCCGCCTCGTAGGGCCCGCAACATCCTGATCATCTCGATGGCGCAATCATGGCCGTCGAGCGCGTCCGATCACGTGGGGGGCCACAACCTTGGCCACGAAGCAGGGCTGGAAGAGGAAAGAGCGATGAGCTTCGACGGAAAAGCCGGCGCGCTCAATGGCGGCCTCGGTGTCGCGGTTGGGATGGCACCCGCCACCGAAGACAGCCCAGATCGGATCGGCGCGGTCTTGCAGTCGCGCTCTCTTGAACGTGCTGGCTCGGACGTGTTCGTAGTAGCGCAGCTCGCCCCCGCTACGGATGACTCTGTGCAGCTCACCGAGGGCCGTTGTCTGGTCGGGAACCGAGCACAGCACCAGTGAGGCCACGGCGGCATCGAACTCGCCGGCTTCCGCGGGCAGCTGGTCGGCGGTCCCCTCGACGACGGTGATCGGGACGGCCGCATCGACGGCGGCTTGTGTGGCCTTTTGGCGGAGGTGGGGTTCGGGTTCGACGGCTAGGACATAGCTGACGGTGGTTGGGTAGTACTTGAAGTTGAGTCCGTTGCCGGCCCCAACCTCGATGACCGTGCCGGACAACGCGGCCAGCAGCTCCCGGCGATGGTCGGCGGCACCGGCCTTCTCGGCACCTGCGGCCATCTTGGCGTAGAAGCGGGCGAAAAGCGGATGTGAGACCTCGGTTGTCATGGCAGTCAAGTTCCTTGCTCTCGACCGGGTGGCCTATCGCCGCTCATCCCACTGCGGCTGGAAACACTTCTGGGGACGGGTCGGCCCGGAGCTCGAGGCGCGAGCCTACGCTGTTGGGGATGTAGGCGTCGGGCAGTCGAGCGGCGAGCGCGTAGTTGGCGCGCCAGCCGGTGCAGTGGGCGGGGAGGACGACCTCTGGCTGCAACTCGGCGAGGGCGGCAACCGTCGAATCGATGACGGGTTCAAAAGCGGGGCCGCTCAGGTGGAATCCACCCACCACGGCGGCCACCTTCGAGACGCCGGTCAGGCGACGGGCGTAACGGACGATGTTGACGATGCCAGCATGCCCGCAGCCCGTGAGCACGACCAACCCATGGCCAGCGACATCGACGACGAGCGCTTGGTCGTCGAGGATGAGCGGGTCAGGACCCCAGGTGCCTTCGGCCAGGGCCTCGTGGAACGGCATGCCGTGCTCGAAGTCGGTGGTGCGGTCCACTTCGCCGGTGATGAGCACCGAGCCGTCGAACACCAACGACGGGTGTTGTCGTTCGATGATGTCGAGGCCGGCGTCGGACAGCGCCCGCCGGCTCGGTGCGGGCAGTTCGAGCTCCAAGATGCCGGGGATGGCGATGCGGCGTTTTGTCCACACTCCGGGGTTGACCACCAGCGGGAGGTCGGCGGTGGGTACGGCCCGGATGAGCCCGTCGAGGCCGGTGACGTGGTCGGAGTGGCCGTGGCTCAGCACCACGACCTCGATGTCTGCCGGCGACAGGCCGAGGCGGCGCATGTTGTCGACCAGGCCGTCGGGGGTCATGCCTGCGTCGAAGAGCAGGTGGTGATCCGTGCCGGCCCGGGTGACCGTGACGAGCATGGCGAACCCGTGCTGGGCGAGGGGGACGTCGTAGGTTTCGCCGGTGTCGAGCACGCTGGTGGCCAGCCGTGGTGCGTTGGCAGCGGCGAGCAGGCCGGCTCGCCTGACCGGGCCCTGGTCGGGGAGCAGCAGGTCGATCTTGTTGTCGACCAGCGTGGTCAGCGTCACCGCATCAACCGGTTCGAGGGTAAGCGGATCGGCGAATTCAAAGTCCGGGTCAGGACGTGGGGCGAAACCCGATACGGGCCGATGCGCGTGGGTGGACTCTGTGCACATGGGTCGCCGTCGTCCTCAGGTCCTACTCACCTTGCGGGAAGGAGTAGCCCGACGGGACGTGAGGAGTCGTGGTCGCAGATCCGTACCACAGAGCGATCTCTTGGTGCGCCTTGAGCACAATCGTGGCCGGGTCCCCCGTGAACACGTGGCCATCGACGTACGTGCGCAGTGCGTTGCCATTTCCCGTGGCCAGTCCGCCGACATGACCGGGACCGGTGGCCACTCCCCACTCGGTCAAGAACTGGCCGAGCGTGTACGGCGTGGCGGCGGGTGATTCGATGTGGATGACGCCGCTCGTGTCGTGGGTGTGAAGGGAGGTGATCCCGGTCTCCTGGCGCCCTTGGATCACGAGGCCAACACCGCCGGGCACAGACACAGGCGAGCCGTTCACGATGATGTCGAGGTGGGCGTGGTAGTGGACGGCCATAGCCTCGCTACCGGCGACCGTCAGGCCGGCGTCCGCGATGTCGGGGCGGGCGTCGGCCGGGAGCGGCCAGGGCGGCTGGGCCGTTGAAAGACTGCTCAAGACCGGTGTCGCGAAAGGGATGGTCTCAACCGTCGTCGACCCCTGAACAGAGCGGGGGCGTGAAGAGCCTCCCAGGGTGACGACGCTCACCACCACCGCTGCTGTGAGGGCTGTCACCCCGGCCAGGGCCCAGAGCATGACGCGACGGCGTCTCAGTCGCCGAGCAGCCTGCTCGTGTGCTCGGCGCGTCGCCTGTTCTCGTTGGTGCTCGGCCCGTTGGCGGGCGGTGGTCGCCGGCCGGTTGGATTTGGGCCGATGTTGGCGGGTCGACGGGGAGGAGGTCAAGAGTTCGCCACCACGTCAAGCGTTCCGACCATGCCCTTCTGGGCGTGGCCGGGAACCGGGCACAGGTACTGGTACCTCCCCGGCGTCGTGGCCGTGAAGCTGATCGTCGCCACGTGCATACCAGCAGAGGTCGGATTGCCGAGGAACCACACCGCCGAGCCGCCGAAGGGGCGAGCGGTGGTCATCATCGGCATATACGAAAGCACCGACGCCGCGGTCCCGACGACGAGTCCATGGGCGGTGTCCGGGTCAGCGTTTATGAACTCGATACTCACTCGACTTCCCGACCGCACGGAGACGGTCGGATTCACGAGCCCGGCGATACGGAATGCCTCGTCCCGACCACCCTTAGGGCTCCCAAGCACCACGAGATGGACGCTCGACCCCGAGAAGCTGATGCCGTTGCCTGCCTTGTCCACGGTCGCACCGGCGGGGACGCCGTTTCCGAGCCGGGTGGCCTGGGCCGGACTTACCCGAGGGCCGGGCGCATTGGCGAAGAGCCTGCCCATGACCTTCCCGGGGTCGGTATTCGTACCCATCATGAACTCAGGGAGAACGTCGCCTCGCATCCAGCCCGGAGCGGTGGCCCCTCCCATCATCCAGCCGTATTCCCTGGTGCCCATCATCGACCCGTACGATCCACCCATCATATTGGAGCTGCCGAAGCTGCCCATCATCGACTGGTAGTAGGAGTAGTTCGACCCACCGGCGCTCTCGGATGACAACGTGTCATGGGAGGAGGCGCCGGTGACGGCGACGGCAACACCAGCGCCGAGACCTCCGACGGCCAGTGCGGCAGCGCCGATGAGAACGACCAGCCGTCGATGGTTCATAGTTTCACCAGCTGTTCATCACTCCACTCCGCAGGAAGATCGGACGTTCCGGAGTCGGATGTCTGCGTGTCCGACGTCGTGGCCACCAGAGTCTCGGATGTCGCAACTGGTACCGGGCGACGCATCTCAGCGACTTTCCACCACCAGGAGAGACGGTGCTCCAAGTAGTAGTCGACGCTGTAGCGGGCCGGACCGGCGTAGTAGCTGAGCGCCAACAGACCCCCGAACACAACGGCGTAGATGATCCCTGTGCCGATGTCGGCGGAACCCGATGTGTACGGGCCACCGAAGCCTTCCGCCGTCGCCCAGATAAGGAAGCTGAAGACGATCGCCGAGACGTAGCTGAGCTTGCGGGCGAACCCCACGATCAGTGCCAAGGCGATGAGCGTCTCCACCACGGCCACGAGGTAAGCGAAGAACGCCGCGTTCGGGTGCTGCAGGTTGATCCAGAAGTCAAACCACCATCTGAGCCAAGCCGGTTGGCCATCGGCCGTTCCCATAATCGTGCTCATGTAGCTGGAGCGGAACCCCGGGAGCCACTTGAGGATGGCGTCAACGAGCCAGATCACTCCGAAAGCGATCCGCAGGGTGTCCTTCGGCCATGCCGCCAGGCCCGGCCGCTGTGGTCTCGTCATTGAGTGAGTCATTGTTGGACTCCTCTCGTCCCGTTCAATCGAGATCCGCTGTCCATATCTCTATGTTGAACCGGGATGCGGGTGGGGGGTAGGGCCATAGGTCACCAATGGACGGCGTCCCCAGACACGTTCTCGCCGCGAGGTGGATTCAGAGCAAGCGTGACGGTCCGGATGAGCGGTATCCGAGGGCGATCATCCCGATCTCGGATGCAGGAGATGGCGCAGCACCAGGGCCACCGCACCGACGAGCAGGACGAGCCAGCCGAGGGCTAGGGCCAACTCACCCCAGGCATGGAAGGTGACCGAGAAGGCTCCGTCGATGGCGACCCGGGTGGCGCCGTAGTCCGGGAAGAACAGGGCGACGCCTCCCGGCGTGCCCGTGCCGAACATCGGGTTCTGCAAGATACCGAGACCGAGCATCCCCAGGAAGAACACGAGATAGGTGGCGCCGAGTTGGCCCAGCAGCGAGCCGGCGAGAACGCCGATACAGGCGTACGTGAGGCCAACGAGCAGGGTTCCCGAGGCAAAAGCGATCCACGAGCCAGGCGTGAAGCTGAGCGCGGTGACGGAGAGCGAGGCAACCAGTACGACGACCGTGGCCGCAGTGAGAACGGCGAGCCGTGGGACCACGGCCTCGACCGGGCGGAAACCGGCCACAACGAGGCGACGGTCTCCCTGACGCGCCGAACGCACGATGAAGGCGCCGCACAAGCCGGCCAGAAAAGCCACGGCGATGGCGGCCATGAGTGCCCCGTGAATGTCTTTCATGGTGGTGAGTACCTCGCCACCGCCGGGAAGGCCGATGCGGCGTGGAACCGCCCTCGTACTTGAAATGGCTTTGGTGATGAAGACAAGCGGCACAACGACGAGCAGCACGACCAGTAGCGGTCTACGGGCCTGCTCGCGAAAACCCAGGCGGGTGGCCGTGACGAGGCGGGCGTTCACGAGCGCGGCCTGGCCGATAAGGCGAATACGAAGAATGCGGCGGCGAGGGCGACAGCCGTGCTGACGCCGAGAGCCAGCCAGTCCCCGGTTGAAGAGCTCTTGCCAAGGCCTGCGGCGATGAGTACGTCGGCGGCCTTGCGGCTGATGGCCCAAGGTGCCGCGTTGGCCGACATCCCGGGACCCGAGAACACGTCGAGCATAAAGACGAACACGACGATGAGAGAACCAGTGAGCGGGTCAGATATCACCGACCCCACCAGCACGCCAACCGCGAGGTACAACCATGCGAAGGCGATCACGGCCACAACCGCGTGCCAGGGATGGGCGACCCCGCCGCGCAGTTCCAAAGCAGCGACGGCGGTGACGGCGGCGACTGTGGCCAGGGTGATCGAGGCGGCAATGCGGGATATGGCCACCTTGGCGGCGCCGAGTCCCGCCAAAGCCAGACGGCGATCGGCGCCGCGCGACGACGCTGCTTCGAAGAAGCCCAGCGCGCCGGAGAGGAAGGCGGCCGCCCAGCCGGCTGATAGCGCCACGGCGGCATCGCCCGCCAGAGAGCCGCCGAGTGCGCTGGAGAAATCGTGGAGGGTGCCGGCGGCCGAGAGGACGAAGAGGAGGGGAACGGCGATGAGAAGCACGAGGGTGAACGGCGCCCGCAGCTGTTCACGGGTGAAGGCCAGCGTGCGGGTCATAGAAGCACGGCCCTTCCGTTGCGCAGCTCGTAGATGCGGTCGAGACGCTCCCGCTCAGCCAGCATGTGGCTCACGATGAGGATCCCCATGCCCTGGTCACGTCGCCGGCCGCTCATCTCCCAGAACCGAAGGTAAGTCTCCCAGTCGAATCCCGAGTAAGGCTCGTCGAGGAGGAGCAGCTGCGGATCGTGCATCAATGCCAGCGCCAGATTGAGCTTCTGGCGAGTCCCGCCCGACAGCCGCTCCACCCTGTAGTTCTCGTAGCGGGCGAATTGCAGCTCGTCGAGCATCGACGCAGCAGCTGCCCTCCCGTCGGCCTCGCTCATCGAATAGGCGGTGGCGAACAGGGTGAAGTGCTCGGCGACCGTGAGTTTGTCCCACAGGAGCGGTTGCTGAGGGCAATAACCGAGCCGGGCGGGCCGGTCGATGCTGCCGGCGTCCCGTCCGAGCAGACCGACAATCGCCTGCATAAGCGTGCTCTTGCCTGAACCGTTCTCACCGACCAGACCCACCAGCTCTCCGGCGCGCACTTCGAGGGACAGGTCATCCAGCACGTCTACCTGACGACGCCTCCACGGAGGCCCGGAACGGAAACGCTTGGATAGCCCCGTCACATTGAGGACCACACCACCTTTGGACGCACGTACTGGGGACTCGTCATCGGTTGGCTCGCCCACAGCATCATCCAACGCACTCGATGCGGGAAAGGTCACCCCGACCAGAGTTGGGTCTACCGAAATCTCTTGTACGCCTTCGGACCTCATGGATCCAGTGTGAGCGCTCCCTGCCCCTAGGGGGTAGGGCCATTGGTCCTCAGTCGAGGTGACCCATCGAGGATCAAATGAGGACTTAAGGCACTACCCCCCACGGGTAGCGAGGGAGCAGGCTCGATGTAGTGGCCCAGGAAGATCTGGGCCGAAGGAGGTCGATGACATGATGTTCGGATACGGCAGCAACTGGGCCTTCTGGCAAGTGGCCCTTATGTGGGTGGTGATGATCGGCTTTTGGAGTCTGGTCATTTGGTGGGTCTACGCCCTGGTGACCAACGTCACGAGGAGACCGACAGCCGCAACCCGAGGTGATGACACTCGGCACATCCTCGACCAGCGCCTGGCCAAGGGCGAGATCGACGCGGAGGAGTACCACCGCCTGCGTGAAATCATCACCGCGGATCGCACCCCCGTCGGTGCCGGTGACAGGCGATGACCGCCGCCCGCACCGATCAATTGAGCTTGGAGCGCACACCGCGGTCACCTCGAGCGGCCTCGGGACGTCCCGTCCGCGGCTACGCCTCGGGCAAGGACGACTACTTGGCTCGACTGCGCAAGATCGAGGGCCAGGTCCGAGGGCTCCAGAGGATGATCGAAGACGACCGGTGGTGCCCTGATGTCGTGACTCAGGTCTCCTCGGTAACCCGGGCGCTCCAAGAGGTGGCCGTGGGCCTACTAAACGACCACCTCCGGACCTGCGTCGTGAACGCAGCGCGAGGGTCCGCCGCCGATGCCGAAAGAGAACTTGAGGAGGTGGCCAGCACCATCCGCCAGGTCGTGCGGTTATGAGATTCGCAGACTCCTCAAACTGACACCTGTTGCTTGAGTGCCGCAGCCAATTGGAGGTTAAGCCATGCACGTCACTCTCCATCCACACACACCCCGCATGGTGCGACGTCGCACCAAGGGCACCCCAGCTCGTCGCCACGGGCCGAGCGTGAACATCACACCGGCCGAACGTACCGGCCGTGTTGTGATGGGCCTCGCGGCCGTCGTCGTCGCCGTGATCCTGCTCGCACCGGCGACGTCGGCACTGGCAGTCTTCCTGGAAGTGATCCTTATCGGCGCCGGTCTCGATCTCGTCGTTACCGGTGCGCTGGGCCACTGCCCCCTGTACGCCAAGCTCGGTCACGTCCCGGCCTCATTGAGGAGACCACGATGAACGGCGCCACACGCTTTCCGACACGGCCGCCAGGAGATCCCAAGGCAGGTGGCCACGGCGGCCACAGCTGGATGATGATGGTCTGTTGCATTCCTATGCTGGTCATCGCAGTCGCATTGGTGGCGACGGGCGTGGCCAGCGTCGGCTTTCTGTTCGTAGCGGTCATGTGCACAGTCATGATGGCGATGATGATGCGTGGGATGAATCACGGAGGTATGTAGGTGTCGTTCTGGGAGATGTGCCGGTGAGTGCCAACGACGCTGTTGTCGTCGCAGTCGACGCCGCTATTGCCGCGAGTCTCGGTTGGTGGTTTTTCGGCCCCAAGAAATCAACCGAGACCGCGGTCGAGGGTGACGTCCAGACAGTGAGAGTGACGGTTCACGGTGGATACAGTCCAAGCCGCATCCGAGCCCGGGCCGGCACGCCGCTGCGATTGGTTTTCAACCGCCAAGAGTCAGGCGATTGCACCTCTCGGGTTGTTTTCCCGGACTTCGGCGTTTCGGCAGATCTTCCCGCCTTCGCCGAGACCACCGTGGAGCTTCTCCCTGAATCTCCCGGTGATTTCGGTTTTGCTTGCGGCATGAACATGATCCACGGCGTTCTACTAGTCGAGGACAGTGGTGCGCCTTCCCTGGGTGTGCCCGCTACGCCTGACAACGACCCTGAGGTCCACCACCCCGAGACGGTTACCGCCGAACGCTCTGATTCCTCCGGCCCTCAGACGGCGACGATCGTCGTCGACGGTGGCTACCACCCCCAGAAGGTCCTTGCTAGCGCCGGAACGCCCCTCCGCTTGGTCTTTGATCGACACGACGAGGGTACGTGCACCGACCGCGTGCTCGTGCCTGCTCTTGGCATCGTGGCGAGCTTGGACGCTCACGCCCGCACTACAGTCGACCTCCCTTCACTCGACGTCGGACATTACGACTTCTCTTGTGGAATGAAGATGGTGCACGGCGAGATAGACGTGGCACCGGCTGAAGACATGACGCCGCCTACATTCGGTGCTGTGACTTTGGACGACCCACCTTCACCCGTCATTGTTCCCCCAATGGTGCGAGACGGCTCTGCTCATCCGAAGCCAGGTAGCGGAGACGGCGAGGCCGCCGAGCGACGGGCCGAGATTGCCGACCTGGCTCAGCGGGTGGCCGTCGGCACCGTGCTTACCATCCCTGTGCTATTCGGGGTCATGGCGAAGGACTTCCTTCACGCCAGCTGGCTGCCGGGCCTGCTCACGAACCCGTGGTTCGCTCTGGCGCTCATCACGCCGGTGTTTCTCTATACGGGCTTCCCCATCCATCGAACCGGCTGGCTGGGGCTCAAGCACCGCAGCCCCGACATGAACTCGCTCATCACCCTCGGCACCTGTGCGGCTTTCGCATACAGCCTCGCTATCACCATTGCCCCTTCGCTAGCACCAGTGAAGTTGCGCGGCGTCTACTACGAGGAAGTCGGGTTCATCTTGACCGTGATCCTCCTCGGCCGGCTCATCGAGACCCGGGCCAAGGCGGGTACCGGTGAGGCCATCCGGGCTCTTCTCGGCCTCCAGGCCCGCACCGCTCGGGTGGTCCGGGACGGCGTGGAGAGCGAGCTCGCCATCGAAGACGTCCTCCCCGGCGATGTGGTGCTCGTTCGCCCCGGCGAGAAGATCCCCGTCGACGGTGAGGTGGTCGATGGCCACTCGGCGGTCGACGAGTCGATGGTGACCGGCGAGTCGATTCCCGTCGAGAAGGACGCGGGTGCCGAGGTCGTGGGGGCGACGGTGAATGGGACCGGCTCGCTGCGCATTCGCGCCACCCGGGTCGGATCCGACAGCGTGCTGGCTCAGATCGTCGATATGGTGCGCCGCGCGCAGGCGTCCCGTGCCCCGATCCAGCGCTTGGTCGACCAGGTCTCCTCGGTCTTCGTCCCCGCCGTCATCTTCATCGCCCTCGGCGCCTTCGCTGTTTGGTACGTGGCCGGCCCCATCCCGCAGTTCACGTACGCGCTCATCGTGGCGGTCACAGTGCTCGTCATCGCCTGCCCCTGTGCTCTCGGGCTCGCCACCCCCCTCACGGTGATGGTGGGCACCGGCAAGGCCGCCACCTCAGGGATCCTGATCCGCTCGGCCGAGGCGCTTGAGACCGCCGGGCGGCTCGACACGATCGTGCTGGACAAGACCGGCACCATTACTGCGGGCCACCCCGCTCTCACCGATGTGGTGGTCCTCGACGGCACCGACCCGGTCGTGATGCTCGGCCTGACGGCGGCGGCGGAGGCCGACTCCGAGCACCCACTGGCCTCGGCGATCGTCGCCGGGGCCGCGCAGCGAGGCGCGCCCACACTCCGGGCCACCAGCTTCGAGTCGGTCACCGGCCAGGGAGTGCGCGCCACCGTCGACGGCCGGGTCATTCTCGTGGGCAACATCCGGTTGCTCCAGGGCGCCGGCATCGACGCGTCCCAACTGGTCGACCAAGCCGAGGCGCTCGCCGGTGAAGGCAAGACAGCCATGCTCGTGGCTCTCGACGGAGCCCCGGCGGGACTCATCGGGGTCGCCGACCCGATCAAGGAAGACTCAATCGAAGCGGTCGGTGAGCTGCGCCGGCTCGGCCTTGAAGTCGTGATGATGACCGGTGATGCTCGGCGCACCGCCGACGCCGTGGCCAAGCGAGTCGGCATCGAGAGGGTGCTAGCCGAGGTGCATCCCGAAGACAAAGCGGCCGAGGTGGCCCGTCTCCAGGCGGAGGGGCGCCGGGTCGGGATGGTGGGCGACGGCATCAACGACGCTCCGGCCCTGGCCAAAGCAGACGTGGGCCTGGCTATCGGTACAGGCACCGACGTCGCCATTGAAGCTGCCGACATCACCCTCATGTCCGGCTCGCTTGGCGGGGTATCCACCGCCATCTCCGTGTCGAAGGCGACGATGCGCAATATCCGGCAAAACCTCGTCCTCGCCTTTGGCTACAACGCCATCGGTATACCCGTCGCCGCTGGGGTGCTGTATCCGTTCTTCGGTATCGTGCTCTCCCCGATGATCGCGGCCGGCGCCATGGCCCTGTCATCGATTTCGGTCGTGACCAACGCCAACCGGCTTCGTCGAACCCACATAGCCGCAGGTGCCGCAACTGGTCGGGGCACTTCTCAACAGCCGTCCCCCGGAGTCTCCCATCTCCATTTGACTCCCTAGACGCCGATGTCTCGACTTGAACGACCCCACCTCAGCCGATCACAGGCAGCCGTGCTCGTGCGCCGAGGGCTCGTCCTAGTCGGGACTCTCGTGATCGTTGTCGTCGTTGTGGTGGCATTGACCCAGGGCAACGACAGGACCAACAAACACTCGAGTACGCCACTCACTCGACGAAACGGCGCGGCATCCACGTGTGCACCAATAGCAAACCCGCTGCCCGGGATGCCTGCTGTGCTCGATCCGTGTGACATTTACTCGGCCGACGGCCCGGGGGGTCTCAGCCTCTCAGCGAAGGCGGCACGACCGTTGGTCTACGTCCCCAACGTCGTCAGCAACACGGTCGACGAGATCGATCCGACCGCTTATCGGATCGTGCGGCATATCGCCGTCGGCGCCTTGCCCCAGCATGTCGTTCCGTCATGGGATCTCAAGACCTTGTGGGTCACGAACGACGAGGGCAACAGCGTGACTCCGATCGACCCTGTCACTGGCATCCCCAGTACTCCGATCTCCGTCGAGGATCCCTACAACATGTACTTCACCCCCGATGGCCGCTACGCCATAGTCGTCGCGGAGGCCTTGGGACGCCTCGACTTCCGAGACCCCCACACCATGGCCCTCGTCCATTCCCTGCCGGTGCCGTGTCCAGGAGTGGACCACTTGGACTTCTCGGCCGATGGCACCTATCTCATTGCCTCTTGCGAATTCACCAACCAGCTCCTGAAGGTCGACGTCGCCCGCCAGTCCGTCATCGGCACCCTCCTCCTGCGAGCCGGTGCCGTGCCTCAGGACGTGAGGTTGTCCCCTGACGGCAACGTGTTCTACGTAGCAGACAAGATGCTCAACGGCCTGTGGGAGATAAACGGTAACGCCCTTCGGGTCATGGGATACCTTCACACAGGCAAGGAAGCCCATGGCCTCTACGTAAGCCGGGATGCGAAGGATCTCTATGTTTCCAACCGCGGAGACGGCACCGTCTCGGTGGTGTCTTTTGCGACCCGGCAGGTCGTCGCCACGTGGGTATTGCCGCCCGAGAGCGGAGCCCACCTGGGTGGCGGGGCCAACGTCGCCAGTCCTGACATGGGCGGCGTTTCCGCCGACGGCACAGTGCTCTGGCTGTCAGGCCGCTACGACTCCGACGTGTATGCCATCGACACAAGGACGGGGCAGCAGCTTGCTCGTGTAATGGTTGGTAACGGACCCCACGGGCTGTGCGTGTGGCCTCAACCGGGGCGCTACTCGCTTGGCCACACAGGCATCCTGCGTTGAGACCAATAACGACCGTTGGCCGCATGGTGTCGACGGGTCCGTGGGACACAGCGGTGCGGGGAGCCTTGTACTCCTCCGGCTGCGTGCCCCGGTGAGGATCCGGTCGGAGCGCCAGCTCCAGGTCGGCTGCCGCCGCAGGTCGACCTTAGAAAGTCAGGCCTGTCACAGGGTCGGGACCTTCGACCCTTACGCCCCGAGTCTCGAGAGCGCACAATGACTGAGGAATTGTTCTACCGAAGGAGGTGAGGCAACTGGTCAGTCGGACCTGTACACAGCGCCTCTCCGGAGCTGGATCCTCGGGTGACTTAGGGTCATCCCGGACGGGCTGATCCTCGGAAATAGTGGTGACAATCCCCCGCATGGCGGGAGCAGTCATAAGGATCACGGCGCTTGAGCCGTTCCGAGGGGTCCGGTCCGCACCGTCTGAGGCGGACAACCGAGAAGCAGCGCCCGACTTTCTCGAAAGGGAAGCGGGCGCTGTTGCGCGCGAGGCAGAGTGACTCCTCCCTCAGTCCCGTTTGGGTGCGAGATTAGGCGAGACCAAGGGCTCGTCGCTCCCGGTGACTTGTGCGGTTCAGCTGGCCACTCGCAATCGGGGCGATACCGGGCTGCTCACGTATCGAAGCGGCCCGAGCAGACGTGCCGATACATCACCCCCGCAACGCTGACTCCGATTCGCATAGCCGCACGTATCGCTCGGACGACAACACCGACCATCGGAGTGCGACCCGTCTTCCCGCGGTTATTCGTGTGCCCCGGAAGGCAGCGTCCCACTCGCGAAGGACCGCCAGCCACGGGGCAACGCTGAGCGACCATGGGAGTGAACCTGAGGTTGGCGAGAATGGCCCATGCCTTGTGGACCATGCGGGCTCTCTTTGGTCGGCGCTGGATCTGGTCCGTGCCTATAACGAGCCTATATTTTCGGGTCCGAGCGAATCCGACCTAGTCGGAACGTGCCTGGTGAGAGCTTTGGCTGTCCTT
>Ga0307373_10009786_pt1 | contig 14241 bp, 12 predicted proteins | sample OX2MG_FD_202534 | JGI IMG/M metagenome (GOLD analysis project Ga0307373, IMG submission 202534) | Soil microbial communities from Risofladan, Vaasa, Finland - OX-2 | ecosystem: Environmental > Terrestrial > Soil > Coastal area > Acid sulfate soil | place: Finland: Risofladan, Vaasa | collected... | reverse complement strand
AATAACCCTCATCATACCATGGCCTGCGCTCAGCCGCGTCATCGGCGAGCCGATCGAATTGGACAAGCTCCGGGTGAATATGCATCATGATTGACGTCTCATAGGTGGCCGCATGTTCTATGGCCCGGCCCATGTAGCCGCCATTAAAGACGATTCTTATCGACTCGCTGCTCAGCTCTTTGAGGCAGGTCTCAAAGACCAGCGCCTTGACATCTTCCCGGTCTCCCAGGGCCGCGCGCACCGACTCATAGAGGAAGTTGCCATTCTCGTAGTGCCAGTTCAGGATCGCGAAACGCCGGAACCCGTGGCGCAGGAGCTCGGCGAGCACGTCCCGGATGACGCCCATGAACGTGACCGGGGTCAGGGATGTGGTGCCGACGAAGCCCTGCCCGCCCCCGGACAGCGGTCGCGACGGGCAGCCGTAGGTAACCGGCGGGGCAACAAGCATATTGACGTCCCGCGCTACCGCGAGGCCCACTGCCGTCGCACACAGATAGTCCGTTGCGAGCGGAAGATGCGGACCGTGCTGCTCCGTCGCCCCGACCGGAAGGATGACTCCGACGCCGCTCTCGGCCGCATCCCGTATCTCGAGCCACGTGCGGTGGGCCATGAGTCGCTCGTCCGCCCGGGTGCCTGATGCAGCTGTGGTCTGATCCATTGGTTTTCCCTTTCCGTCGGCGATGCTAAAAGAGCGGAACTTCAGCCGCCGGGGTGACCGGCCCGGCGCGTCTTCTGCGCTGTCGCGCCGCGATCCCGAGCCCTGCCGCGAGCATCAGGAACAATGCGACGCTCAGATAAGGGATGTGCGGGGCGCCGATGGGGCCGATGAGGACGCCGTTCAGCACAGTGCCAATTCCACTGCCGATCATCGTGGCGGCCTGATAGGACGAGAAGGCCTCGGCGCGTTGCTCGGCTCCCACTCGCGCCTCGATTTCTGACATACCCAGGCCGTTCAGTGGTACGAGCATCAGCGACGCGAACAGCAGGCATCCGCCGTAGGCGACCGGCGAGGGAGCAAGGATGCTCGGCAGCATCAGCACGGCGAAGACTGCGAAGAGAACGGACCCCTTCTGTGCTGTCCGGCTACGCCTGATTGGCCGCAGGCTCACGTAGGTACCGCCGATCACGCTCCCGATTGACAGCAGGAGCAGAAACAGGCCGCCGAGATTCGGCGACAGGCCATATCCCGGCATCCGCTGCGGCACATTGGACTCGAAGGTGCCGAACCCGAGCCCCTGGCAGAACGCAAGGCCGACGAGAACTCGGATATCGAGGCGCTGTCGCAGGATGTTCGTGCACGACCGGGGCCGCGGGTCTGACTGGACCACGCCGATGAGGCTGATGCTGGCGAGCAGGGATATGGCGGCGATGCCCGCGAGTACTGCGACGGCTCCGCCCAGTTCCGCCAGGATGGTCGCGATCAGCGGACCGATGCCCCAGGATGCCTCCACCATGAGCGACTCTACGAAGTGCGCCCTGCGCAGGCGATCTGGTTTGACGGCGACGATCAGCAGGGCCCTGAACCCGCCGTAGATCCCCGAGAATGCGTAGCCAAGGCATACGCACAGGCCGTACAGGACGATGATCTCGACCCGGAGAGCTACGCAGACGGCAACCGCGGCGAACAAGCCGCTGGTGAGAAAGCAGTTTCGCTGGAGTCCTCGGCGGAGCTCTCCCCGGTCGAGCAGCCGGCCGCGCAGAGGGCCGGCCAGGCCGGCGCAGAACATGGTGACGCCCGCGAGCCGCGCGCCAGTGGCGAGCGATCCCGTTTCGGCGTGTCCGGCGAGGACGAGGCCGAATAGGGCCATCGTGATCGGCAGGCGCGCCAGGAAGGAGGAAAGCGTCCAGCGCTGCCAGGTGCGCTGGCTGAGCAGCCCGCCGATGCCTCGGTATTCAGCGGTCACGGCACCGTGCGGCCCGGCCACGGCACGTTCCGGCAGTTCGGGGCCGCCGCTGTCGGATGCCATGAGACCCGGAGTCAGTCCGGCACGGGAGCAAGGTCGGCGAGAACCCGCTCCAGGCTCAGCGGCTCGGGCACCAGGACCGGCAGCGTGACCCCGGTAGTGCGGTACTCCTCGATTCGCCTGCGGCAGCGAGCGGGCGATCCGCAGACCGCAAGCGCGTCCACCACGTCATAGTCCACGAGGCTTGCGGCCGCCGCGAGGCCAGCAGTCTCGGCCGTGACGGTGATCTGCGCGATGAGCTCCGGGCTGAGACCCATCTCGCGCGCGAGCTCGGGAAACCGGGAAATGTACCTGGCAACCGTCGGCCGGAGCCGGTCGGCCGCATCCCGCCAGTCATCCGCGATGCTCACCATGAGGGAGGTCCCGATCTCGCCGGAGAAGCGACTGGCGGCCCCGTGGATCTGACGGATCATCCGCGTGACCTCGCCGGTGGACAGGAAGGCATCCAGAACGATCCCGTCGGCCTGACGAGCGGCCGTCCGGAGCGCCTGCGGACCGCCGACGCAATAGTAGATGTCCGGCGGCGGATCCGGCCGCACCTCGAGCTGGGCGTTATCTAGCGTCACGCAGCGGCCCGAATACGACACCTCCTCGCCCGACCACAGCAGCCGGATGGCCTCGGTGTACTCGCGGAGCCGGGCGATGGGAAGCGACACGTCGAATCCCTGCACCGCCAGCGTCGAGGCGGAACCCACACCCAGCCCGAGAATCGTCCGTCCCGGCGCGGCCTCGGCCAGCGCGGCCCAGGTGACGGCGAGCAGCGCGGCACCACGGGTGTACACATTGACCGCCGCGCTGCCAATCTTGAGCCGTGTCGTCGCCAGCGCCATTGCGGTGATGGCGGAGATCGCATCACGGCGCACGACCGTCTCTGCTATGAAGGCGGCCGAGTACCCCCGCTGCTCGGCGTCGTGCGCCAGCCGGGCAACATGACGCAGGCTAGGCTGAGCCAACAGCCCGATCGCCAGGCGACGCTCGCTGGGGATAACGTCTTCGGCCAACGAATCCGCCTATCTCTTCTCTCCCTGGCCACGCGCGGAACCGGATCGGGTGCGAGACCTATTACCACGCGTTCGCGAGGACCTCGGCCAGGCGAGCGCTGCCCTCGTCGATCAGTCGCTTCCCGATCTCCGCGGTCGCGCCGGTCGACCGAGTCAGCGACCCGGTCGCGGGAACGAACCCTGGCACCTGCGGATGGACATCATAGGGCGGGAGCGACGCGATCTCGGTGCCGGCCCGCTCGGGATGAACAAGCTCGGGACGCAAATAGAGCATGATCGAGGTCTCCAGGAAGGCCGCGTGCTCCAGGGCCACGCCGGGGTACTGCCCCGGGTAGATGTCGATGATCAGTTCCTCGGGTATCAGGTCCACCCAGAGCAGGTTAAGGATCTTGACGCCGTCGGCGGGCCGCCCGCGCAGGCTGAGGTCGATGCCCTCGTGCAGCATCATCGAGTTCTCGTAGTGCCCGCTCACCATCACGATGCGGCGCGCGCCGTCGGTCATGAGCTGATTCATCACGTTGGTGATGGTGCCGATCAGGGTCGAGGCATCCAGGCTTATCGTGCCGGGGAACATCTCCCCGCCCCCGCTCCGCGGGACCGACTTGTAGCCGTAGCTGAGGACCGGTGCCACCAGCGCGTCGCTGATCTGCGCCGCTGCCTCGGCTACGGCCACGACGTGAAAGGCATCGGATCCGAGCGGCAGATGATGTCCGTGCTGCTCGGTCGCCCCGATCGGCACGATCACCGGGGTGTCCCGGATGAGCTCGTCATACTCGGGCCAGGTAAGCTCCGCGACCCGGAATCGCTCTAGTGGCACTAGCTCTCTCCAATCTGATGTCCGGCGAACGGTCAGCCTGCGTGCACCGCAGGAACGAGCCCGACGGGGAAGTCAGGAAGGTCCGGCTGAGTGCTTGCCCGCTCCGGGCAGCTATTCAGCCTGCACGCGCTTGGTCTAGGTCGAACTCGGTCTGGACTGCCTCGATGAGCCTGCCGACGGCCCCGTTCAGCAGGATGTGGCCAGCCTGCTCGGTGGCGTGACTCGCCCGCGCGAGGACTCCGCTCTTGGGCACGAACTCGGCCGGGGCCGGAATGACATCCCAGCTGGGGCTGCGCTCGGCCGCGTCGTCAACGATGCGGTCGAGGCGGAGAAGGTCGGGGCGGACGACCATCATCATCGAGGTCTCCACCACCGACGCGTGCTCGACAGCCCAGCCCTGGAATCCGCGCGGGAAGATCTCGGCGACCTCACCGGGGCTGAAGTCGGGAAATGGATTCTCAATCAGCAGGAACCGCGCGTTCGGCGAGCTCGCTGAGGCCAGGTCGCAGGCCTCCCACAGGTAACCAGCGTTCTCCAGATGCCAGTTCAGCACCACGATCTGCCGGAAGCCTGACCTCGCCAGCCCGGACAGCACGTCCTTCAGGAACGCCATCAGGGTCGCGGCCCGCAGCGACACGGTGCCGGGGAAGCTTTCCCCACCGCCGATCAGAGGGCGCGAGCAGGCGCCGTAGGTTACCGGCGGGGCAACCACGAGCGGGACGGTCGCGCTGGCCCGGTCGGCGACGGCGACCGGGAGGATGCTGTCCGTGGACACCGGCAGGTGCGGCCCGTGCTGCTCGCACGCCCCGATGGCCAGCACGACCGGGGTGTTGCGCGATGCGGCGGCGGCGATCTCCGGCCACGTCATGTCGGCCAGGTGAAGCGGGGCTGCCGGGCCGGTCATTGCCCGGCACCGCCGACGTGCGCGGACAGCGCCCGCTCAACGGCAGGCAGATACGAGCGGAGCTGACCGTAGTCCTCCGGCCGGCCACTGGCCGGCGGTCCCACGGTCTCGAAGACCTGCGCCGCCGCGATCGCCGCCCGGACCGGATTGATAACGGGTACCTGCAGGGCGCGCGACAGCTCGGTGGTGAACGGGCCGAGCCCCAGGCTGATGCAGCCCAGGATGAGAGCCTCCGCTCCGCGGTCGACGAGCTTGCGGCCCTCACGTGTGAGCAGCTCGAGAGTCTTATTCGTATCGTCCAGCAGCTCATAGAACGCCATGTCTATGACGCCCGTGCCGACGCACATGCCGGACAGGCCCAGCGTCGCGAGTGCGACTTCCGTTTCCGGGATGTTGGACGCGCGGATCTGAAGGATGCCGAACCGCCGGGCGTACAGCTGGGCGAGCACCATCGACGCCTCTCCGCCGCCGATCACCGGCACGCGTGAGACCGCCCGTGCCGCGCGCAGGCCCGGATCGCCGAAGCAGCCCAGAACGATCACGTCGACGTCGTCCTGGTGACGATCGACCTGGTGCAGTACGCCGGGTACCGCCATGGCCAGGCCCACCGAATCTTCGTAGTAGTGGCTCAGCCCGAACTGGATCGGCTCGACCGTCGCCGTCACCGTGCCGGGTGCCATCGCCTCGATGCCGTCCTTGATCCGCGCTATCTCGGCGGCGTCCGGCGTCAGGTCATCGACCAGCAGCATCAGCAGCCGGATCACGTCGGCACCACGCTGTCGGTCTCATCCTGCTGGCGGTGGTCCTCTTCTTCCGGCGTGTCAAGCGTGTGCGGGTAACCGAGGAGCACTTCCCGGTGCCGGGCCGGTGCGAGCACGGCCAGCAGCACGTACAAAACCGCGGTGATCGCCCACGCTTGCAGCGCCGGGTATCCGATGTTCTCTGTCCCGAACCCCGACAGCCCCGGGATCAGGCCGCCGGTGTACGAGCCGATACCGACGGCGACGAGGAGGGCGATGAGGCCGAGCCAGTTGCAGACCGCGACCTTCGACCAGCTCGTGATCCGGTCCACCGGCCGTCGGCGGCCCTTGATCACCCGCGGCAAAACGAAGACGTCGACTGCGACGATGGTTGTCGCGCAGGGGACGAAAATGGCACTGATTCCCGCGACGATGAAGAAGTCCTTCTGCAGGGACGACATAGATGCCGCCACCACCGCGCCAATCGCTCCCAGGACGAGAACCGAGTACAGGCGCCGCCAGTTCCGGATCCGGTCGATCAGGTTCTGCAGTGCATTGACGGCCTCATACAGGTTGCCATCGTTGAGCGCGAACTGGTTGACAACGAGCAGGATCACGGCCAGCGCCGTGACGCCGAACAGCGAGAACGGGACTATGTTCTTGACGAACGCGCCAAGAGCCGTGTTCACAGCCAGCTCGGCGAGCAGGTAGCCCAGGACCGGGAAAATGAAGATCCCTATGGTGTAGCCGCCGACCAGAGCCGGGAGGTTCCACCAGGGTCGCCCTTGCGAGTAACGGAAGACGTCGGGCTCATTGCCCCACACCGCGCCGCCCACCAGCAGGCCGGAGATGACCAGGATGGTCGTTGGCGCCGCGACGTGGGGCGCGGCGGCGAATATCTGGCTGGATGGCATCGTTGCCAGGGCCTTGATGAGGGCGTACGCCCCCCAGAGCAGCAAGATGGGCGCCGCCACGAACCGGGCGAAGGTGGCAATGCCGCGGAATCCGAAAATATTGTTCGCCATCATTAGAAGCGCGGCCACCGCACCCCACAACGCCACACTGGACACGGTGAAGAGCCCGCCGAGTAGCTGAGCCAGGAAGCGCGCCTGGAATGCGTACCAGCCGATGCCCATGACGATCAGCAGGATCGAGACGACCGAGGTGCCGACCCGCCCGAAGACCGTCCGGGCCAGCAGCGCCAGGGCCTGCCCGGTCACGGCGCCGACGTTCGCGGCACCGATGCCGTAGATGAACATCGCGCCGAGGCCGGCCAGGCAGGCGACTAGTAGCTGGTCGAAGCTGAGGCCCTCACTCCGGGCCAGGAAACCGGTGTAAATGGTCGACATGGCTATCTGCAGCGTCACAAAGATCAGGAACATGACCGTCTTTGAGCGACGCCTGGAAGCGGGGACAGCCGCTTCGTCATAGTCACCGGTTAGTGAGACATCTTCCACATCGGGCTGTGTCGCCACTCCCACGCCGGAGGTAGCTGGTTGGAAGTCAGGCGAGTTCGTCGATGCTGACCCGGTCATTTTTGCTCCTGGCTGTGGGTGTCTGGCAGCGACGGCGGCCTCGCGGGCAACAGGCGCCTGATGAGATGTCAGTCGTCGATGATCGGAGTGCGGTCGTAGCCACACCAGCCGTCGTGCATCCTGAGGAATAGCCCGGCCATGAAGGTCAGCATGGCCGAATTAAGCGTGCGGGTGGTGATCTCGGCTACGTCCCGGTACGGATCCATCTCCACGAAGTCGATCGCGGCGACCTTCGGATCCTGACCCAGCACGAAGAGCGCCTCGAACAGATCGTTCGGATGGAGTCCTTCCGGAGTCGCCGCGGCCGTTCCCGGCGCATAGCCGAGCTCGAGAACATCGATGTCCACGGTGACATATATCGCGTCGGTGCCCCTCCCGGCGATGTCAACCGCCTGCCGGGTTACCTCCTCGATGCCCAGCTTCCGGCACTGGCGGCCGGTGTAGATCGTGCCGCCATGCCCCTCGACCCAGCGCTTGTAGTGGCTGGCGTTCATGAAGCCGTGAATCCCGATCTGCACCAGGTTGTTACCGGACACGCGCACCCCCGACGTGAGGATCCCGCGGATAGGCGTGCCGTTCGTGGGGCCGTGATCAAGGACCCGGACGTCGTTGTGCGCATCAAAGTGGATCAGGCCCACCTGCTGGCTGGGGTGGGATTCGCAGTAGGCGCGCACCGACGGGGCCGTGACCGCGTGGTCACCGCCGATCACGATCGGGAAGAAGCCCTCTGGCTGGCTGAAGCAGCCGCGCAGCGAGTCCTGGATATGGGTGATGCCCTCCCGCAGGTCGAGCACCGGGACGGCCACGTCGCCGATCTCCCGGACCTTGAGCGAGGCTAGGTCCACGTCATAGTCGGGCGTGTAGGTCGTGTGCAGGTACCGGGCGTTGCGCAGCGCGTTGGGTGCCGCAAACGCGCCGTTGTGCTTGATCGATGTCTTGCTGCTCGGCACCGTGATCAGGCCGACGTCCAGATCGGAGCCGAAGTCCCAGGGTTCGATCCAGTTGTCTATCCGCAGCTCGTAAGGGTCGTTCCAGTGCGAGACGTGCTGTACTTCGACTTCCTGCAGATGCGGGATGTCCCGTGGAGAAGAAGGCGGAACCCAGCGCTCTGAACTCGTCGACACGTGAGACCTCGATATCCTCGTCCAATGATCTGTGATCAAACATCACAGAACTGAGGACTGTCAATACTCTTCTCTGCACTATTTCGACCGACTCCGGCCAGGCTTCCCCTACTCGGCCGAGGTCCCCGAACGGGCGGTTCGAGGGGCCGGCGTTCCCCGTCTACGACAGCACCGCCGCGAGCTGCAGGCCTCTCGGTCGTCGCTTAGTGCGCTGACGGAGAATCCGCTGTCCTCGGATACCATGCCTGCGAGCAGAGACTCCGGAGCATGCGATAGGGGTAACGATGAAGCAGGCTCGCGGGTGCGAACGGCCCGCAGATCGGATCACGGGTGACGTCGTTTACAGCTGCCAGCGCTGATGGCAAGGCGGCCGATCGGCGCGCAGGTGCCGTGATGCTCCTGGACGGGCAGCGGTATCCCCCCGACGAGGCGCCGTCCGATCCGATCGGCAATATTCAGGCCATCGAGGTCCGCTCGGCCGAGCAGGAGGTCTACGAGGCACTGCGGCGCGAGATCATTCAGGGCCTTCCGCCCGGTACTCCGCTGAGGCTTGCGACTCTGGCGGCCAGGTTTGCCGTGAGCACGATGCCCGTGCGATCGGCGCTCGCGCGGCTCCAGGCCGAGGGCCTGGTCATCCAGCGCCCGCGGCGCGGCTCGGTGGTGGCGGGACTCAGCGCTGAGGACTTCCTCGACCTGTATGCGATCCGGATGGCGCTGGAAGGGGTCGCTGCCCGCTGCGGTGTCCTGCAGCTTACCGACCAGCACGTGGCGGACATGTGGGCCTGCCTTGAGCACATGCGGGCGCTACTCAAAACCGAGCACCCGGACACTGCCGAGCAGTACCTGCGACTGGACCAGCGCCTGCACGATGTCTGCTTCAACGCCAGCGGCCGGCCGCAGCTCATCGGCCTGATAGAGGTCTACCGTCGTCAGGCTGAGCGATACTTCCGGCTGTACCTCGGTCGCCGGCTGGACGTCCGGGCCGAGGTCGAGATGCAGGAGGCTTGGGTCGCCGCCTGCGAGCAGAGAGATCCGGATGCTGCCGAGGCCGCGACGCGCGCGCTTTTCGACCGGACCTGCCTGGTGCTCCTGCCGACTCTCCGCCACAGCGAGCAGGGCGAGAGCTGACCACGCCCTCGCGATAGGGCACTAAGCCATTAGCAGCGCCTATACAGCGGACGTTTCATCGCCTGCCCAGGACAGCTGCGAAAATGGAACTGTACCCGTCCACCGCTTGCTCAACTTCCGCCACCGGTACGGCCTCGTCGACCGCATGCGCTTGCACGGCGGCGCCGGGCCCGTAGCCGATAGTCGGTATGCCCCGCTCGCCCGCGAAGTAGCTGCCGTTGGTGCAGAACGGATAGATGCCGAGCTCTGTGCCGGCCGCCGCGCGCGCCTTCTGCACAAGTTCGTGAGACGCCGGAGTCTCCCAGCTCAGGGCCATGTCCTCGAGCTCGTAGTGAGCGCCCGTATACGTGGTAAACGATGCGGGCATTACCCGTACGCGTCCCCGGCCGCCGGCCGGCAGCAAGCTCTGCATTACTTCAAGCAGGGACTCCCGTGATTCGCCGGGCAGGAAGCGAACGTCAAATCGCGCGACGCAGTAGTCGGGAATCGTAGAGATGCTCGGATACGGTTCCGAGCGGATATCAATCAGGTTGATATCGCGGCCGCCAAGGCTTGGATGACTCGGGCCGCGCAGTTCCCTGGCGCGGCGGATGATCTCGGCCATCAGCTCGACGGCGTTGATTCCGGAACTGCTTGCCGCCGCATGGACGCTCCGCCCCCGCACTTCCACCTCGATCCGCGCCCGGCCGCGCTGCGCGTGCGCGATCGACAGGCCGGTCGGTTCCCCGATGATGCACCAGTCAGCCGGCCGGCCGGCGAAGGACTCGGCCAGGGTGGCACCTTCCCGCATTTCCTCGGCGATCGACACGACCAGCAGCACGCATCCGGCAAGCTCGCCACCGCGCCGCCTGAGTTCTCCGCCGCTGTAGATGAAAGCGGCAATCGCGGCCTTCATGTCAACCGATCCCCGGCCGAAAAGGTAGCCGTCGACGATGTCAGCGCCAAACGGATCGTGCTGCCAGGCGTCCAGGGTGTAGACGGGGACCGTATCGATGTGCCCGTCCACGACCAGCGTCTTCGCACCGGCGGGTCCGATTCGGCCGATAAGGTTTCCGTGCCCGTCGATGACCACATCGTCGAACTCCAGGCGCCGCATCTCCTCCGCGGCCCGCAGGATGCCCTGCTCCTCGCGTCCCGGCGTGGTGTCGATCCGTATCAGGTCCTGCAGGAAGGAGACAACGCTCATCGGCCCATCCTTGCCTTGCTCGTAGCGAGACTCCCGTCAGCGTGACGTTGCGCCATCTCGACGGGCACAAGTAATAATTCACTATACGAAGTGACTTGGAGCCAGCCATGACGCCGGAGACCGACCTCGCCTCGAGGTGGATGGGCGGGACCGCTGTCGCTGCGAGTGACGAGTCCTTCGGCGAGAAGGAGAGCCTGCTGACGCCGACTCCGGCGGCGCTGCCGCGATCTTGTTCGTCAGCTCTAACCCGTCCGCCGGGCCGCGTGAGGAACGGTTCGACCCGGCAGCATGGCCCACGACCCGGGGAGCGCGGCTTGCTGCCCGGGCCGGCGTCACGGGCAGCCGTCCATGATGGTGCGGCGTGCCCGGGCGCTGCGGGCGCTGGCGCCGTACCGACGCAGCATCTGCGGGGAGGTCCAGCCGTTCAGCTCCATCAGGTCCCCCTCCGCACCGCCGCGGTCCAGCCAGGTGTGGCTGAAATGATGACGGAACCGGTGGGGATAGACGGGCACCCCGCACTGACGGCCGCGCCGGGCGACCATCTGGTAGATCCCGTTCGCCGTCATCGGCGCCCGGTTGTTCACCCCCAGCCAGAGCTCCGCCCGGTGCGCCTTCGCATGCCGCGAGCGGATCCGGATGTACGGGTCGAGGCTGCGGGCGGCCTCGTGGCCGATCCTGACGATCCGCGCCTTGCCCCCCTTGCCGCGGACGGTGATCTCCCGCTGCCACAGGTCAACGTCACTGCGCAGCGGGTCGTCTGGGTCGTAGCGGATGCCGGCCAGCTCCGACAGCCGGATGCCGGTCGCCCGGAGCACGCACAAGAACGCGTAGTCGCGGCGCTGGGCGAACGTCCGGCCCTGGCAAGCTCGCTCCAGTTTGGATAGTTCTCCGCTGCTGAAGACGGGAACGAGCTTCTCCGTCACCCTGGGCGGGCGGAGCCTGGCCATCGGGTCGGGCAGCTCTTCCTCATCGGCCCACCACCGGAAGAACTGCTGCAGGGCCCGTGTTCTCATCGGAGTCCCGGCGGGACTGATCACAGGGGCGCGCCGGCAGGATACGCCGTGTCCGCGGCAAAGCCGCAGCGCGCGATGGTGCCTCCGGGCGATGGCGCCACTGAGAATGACACAGGCATGGCGGCCCGCGGCGCCGGGTCAACCGCAGCCTGGGGTGCGACTTCATCCGCTTGGCGGCCGCCTGACGGAGATCATCACTCACCCCTACGGCAGCAGCGAGCCGTCGGCGGTACGCGGAAGACAAAGTCTACCGAGCGTAACAAAGTTCGGAGTCTCAAACTGGGCCGAATGGCACATATGGCCGATTATGTGTTTCTCCGTGGCGATGGCGTCTCGTTTGCTGGCGCGCTCCGATCGGCCAGTTCTGCGCTAATTGATCTCTGCTGATTCGCCATTGCATCCGGGCCCGCTCTAGCGTTTGCTCGATCGCGTCGTGCGCATCGGCCGAACCCTCACGATATCGGCAGGAACGGCACGTTCACGATGCTGCATTGGACGCAGATTAATCGGCTATGCGCTGATGGCGGGTGATGCCGCGTCGAGCCCATGGCAGGGCGCGGGCGATGAGGCCGCGGGCAGGCCGGTGCCCGGCCTGGTCGTTGACGAGGTCGCCGGGGCCGATTCCGAGGTCGCGAGTGAGCCCGGCGAACCCCTGCTGCCGGGCTTCCATCGCTGCGCCGAAGATCTCCAGGATCTTGCGCTTGTGATCTTCGATCGTGCGGGCGGACAGGCACCGCGCCCCGGCTACTTCCGCGTCGCTCATGCCTGATTCGAGCAAGGTCAGCGTCTGCTCCAGGGTGCCTGACAGGCGGATGTCGTAGCTGCGTGCGGCGAGGCCGCGCAGGGCCTGGTGCAAGGCCGCGGTCATGATCGCGCCGTGGCGGCCGACCTCGTCGACGGCGCGGGCGAGTGCTGGCGTGTCGTCGTACTTGCTGACGTACGCCGCGGCGCCGGCGGCGGCGCACCGGGCGACCGGGTCGGGGCGCTCGTCGGCGGTGTAGACGATGACCCGGTGGCCGAGTCGGTCGGCCAGCATCGTGATCGCGCGCACGCCCTGGAGCACGGCTTTGTCGCCGGCCTGCCGGTTCAGGCACAGGTCCAAGACGACTACGTGGCAGGGCTGGCGCTGGATCGCGAGGAATGCCTCCACGCTCCCGTATCCCCCGGCAAGCTCCAGCTGAAGGCCGCCGGGAGCGTCGATGGCCTGCCGGTACCCGGGCTCGTCGTCGATCAGGACGTACCGGACCGGCTCGCCGACTGCCGCAAGGCGCAGAACCGGCGGGCCGCTGGTCACGGCCGCAACCGGGGAACGGTGATGGTCACGCAGGTGCCCGAGCCGGGACTGGATTCCACGGCGCCAGTGCCGCCTACGTCGGCGAGCTGCCGGCCCAGCACCTGGCCTACGCCGAAGCCACGCCGCGTTGCTGCCGGGTCGTAACCGGGCCCGTTGTCGCGCACGGTCACGGTCACGTGATCGCCAGATGACCGCGCGGTCAGGGCGACGCGTGCGCCTGGGGCGTGCTGCTCGACATTGGCCAGGGCAGTGTCCAGGGCCCGCTCGAGTTGCTCGATCGTCTCATCAGGCAGCTCGACGTCGTTGGCCTCGCCGGTCGCGGCGTCGACAGCCAGGCCAGGGTGCAGCCGCAGGACGCCGCTGATTCGTTCGCCCAGGGTAGCCGCGCTGCCGGTGCCGTAGACCCAGGACCGCAGCTGGGCGTGCTTGGCCTGGGCCTGAGTGATCATAAGCTGCCTGGCCTGGTCATCGGCCTCGGCGAAGCGGTCCAGCCGCAGGTAGACCAGCAGGTCGTGGATCAGTGCGCGGCTGCGGTCCTGTTCTAGCTCGGCGACTCTCTGTCGGGCGGAGTCGGCGGCGCTGGCCAGGTCCCGCACGAATCGGCAAAGCAGGAACACCAGGCAGTGGGTCACGTCCAGCAGAGCTTCCCCGGGCTCGAGGAGCAGCTTGATGCCATCGGGCGAGGACGCCGTCCAGTAGGGCGACCCGGTGTCCCCGATCGGGCGCACTTCGAGGATTTGTTCAGCGAGCATGGCCGGTTCCTCCTTATCTCGCGCCGGTGCCTGCTGCTACCAGATGATGAAGAAGATCAGTCTTTTCGCCTGCCAGGTCCAGATCCGGTAGGCGTACCGGCCGGCAAGCGCGGCCAGGCCGAGGGTTAGCAGGCCGCCCAGGAACGTCCTGCCGTGCGGCAGCGCGAACAGCCCGCCCAGGCCGAGCAGGAGCGTCCACCCTCACCGGCTGGGCGGCGGACCGGACCGGTACCACGACCTACTACCTGCTCACCAAGTGCTCATCGGCCATCGACTACGGCAGCTTGTCGGCCAGCAATCCGCTCACCACCGCCACCTTCGCTGCGTAATCAGCCAGGCGCTCTCAGAGGGCGTCTGATTTAGATCAGTGATGGTTCGCCGGTTTCGGCGGGGGCGTCTGGCCAGGTTGGCGTGTTCTCACCGGTCAGCCGCCGGCTCATGCTGTCAGTCAGCGCCCAGCAGACCATCGTGACGGAACGTTCCGGGAGCGTCTCGAAGTCCCGGACAAGCCGCCGGTGCGGCACCCGCCATCCGAAGGTGCGCTCGACCGCCCATCTGCGGGGCAGCGGGGCGAAGCCTTTCTGATCCGGGTCTTTCGGGACGACGGCGAAGCTGATCCCGGCGTCGGCGGCATGCTCCAGGAACCCGGTCTTGCAGCCGCCGTCGACCCGCCCGGCGGTCACCGTCGGGTGCCGGACGGCGAGCATGCTCGCCACGTCCTTGCCGCCGCTGGTGTCCTGCACCGAAGCGGCGGTGATCACGATCGCGAGCAGCAGGCCGAGA
>Ga0307373_10009784_pt1 | contig 14242 bp, 10 predicted proteins | sample OX2MG_FD_202534 | JGI IMG/M metagenome (GOLD analysis project Ga0307373, IMG submission 202534) | Soil microbial communities from Risofladan, Vaasa, Finland - OX-2 | ecosystem: Environmental > Terrestrial > Soil > Coastal area > Acid sulfate soil | place: Finland: Risofladan, Vaasa | collected... | reverse complement strand
TCGCTCGGGCCGCGCCGCCGCTCGAACGGTGGGGTTTCTACGTCACCTACGATCCGGCGTCGCGCGTGTCCCTCGGCGAGCACATCAGCCAGCTCGACGACGTCGTGCCGAACTACTTTGGCGTCGAGGCAGGTGGCACGATCGTCGGGTCGGACGATCCGTCGATCGATGCCGTCGTCGTCGGGCACGGCAAACGGATCCTGCCGTTGGTACAGAACCGCGTGCGGGATAAAGATCTCAGCCAACTCTTGAATGATCCATCAGCGCGCCAACGGACGGTCGCCGCGATGGTCGACCTGACGACACGCTATGGCTACGACGGCATCACGCTGGACTTTGAAGCGGTCGAGCCGGGCGATCGCTCCGCGATGACCGGCTTTGTCCAGGCGCTCGCCGCGGACTTGCACGCGCGAGGAAAGCTGCTCGCCGTGGCGTTGCCGGCGAAGTCAGCAGACCTCGCGGTCGGGTGGGCCGGAGCGTTCGACGACGCGGCGATCGGCGCGGCAGCCGATCGCGCCATTTTGATGGCCTACGGCTTCCGGTCGGCGTCGAACAGGCAGCCTGGACCGATCTCGCCACTCGCCTGGGTGCAGCAGGTCAGCCGATACGCCGCGACGGTAATTCCCGCGAGCCGCCTGGTGCTGGGCATTGGCGTCTGGGGGTACGACTGGACCCGTGGGAAGCCGGGACTCGCTCAAACGCTCAGTTACACTAAAACCGCCGCGTTGATGGGTCGCGATGGAGGGAGCGCGACGTTCGATCGGAGCGCGGGCGCCGCGACGTACACCTATCGAGCCGACGGTCACGATCACCAGATCTGGTTTGAAAACGCCGCGAGCGTCCAGCAGAAAGTCGCGGTGGCAATGCAGGATCACGCGGTCGGCGTGGCCTTCTGGCGACTCGGGCAGGAGGCGCCGGGAGTGTGGGACGACCCGCCGGCGAGCGGCTCGAACGACGTCGCTATCGCGAACGGCCGGTTTTTCGAGGAGACCGGTGGCGGCGGCGGCCTGGGATACCGGGTCACCGACGATAACGGGATCCGATTCTGGAGCGAGTTCCGACTGCTCGGCGGCGTCGCCACGCTGGGCTATCCGAGTAGTCGCCGTTACGTCGGAGCCGATGGATTCACCTACCAGGTCTTCCAGCGCGGCGTCCTGCAATGGCGCCCCGAGCTCGGTCGGGCTGATCTTTCGAATACCTTCGAGCAACTGACGACGGCAGACTGGGATGGACGATTGGTGCAGATGGGGATTCCTGAGCCGGTCCACGACGACGGGTCCGGCGGCGATTGGAATCGGGCGCGACAGATCCGCCTGTCCTGGCTGACCAACCCGGCGATTGCCGCGGCCTTCTACGCCAACCCGAACTCGTCGACCTTCCCGACCTGGAACGTCGACCGGTCGATCCAACTGTACGGGTTGCCCGCGTCGCTGCCGGTGAAGAGCGGGCCCTTCGTCGTGCAACGATTCCAGAGAGTCTCGCTGCAGCTCTGGGTCGACGACGTGCCCGGTATGCCCAGGCCCGGCAGCGTGGTCGGCATCCTCGGCGGCGACCTGTACAAGCACGCGGGCCTGATCCCGCCAGCGGCGGCCGCGCCTGAAACCGGGTGATGAGTGGTTAGTGATTAGGACTGAGGACTGAGTGGAGATGGAGTCGGTCTTGACTCGGTCCTAATCACTAATCACTCATCACTCGTCACGTCGTTCCGGGGCATTCGGCTGCGATCACGGGGTTCCAGAGCACCCCGATCCCTTCGATCTCCACTTCGACCACGTCGCCCAGCTTGAGACTGCCGCTACCAGATGGCGTGCCGGTGAGGACGACGTCGCCGGGCAGCAGCGTCATGATCTGGGAAATGTAGCTGACCAGATCGTACGGACCGAAGTGGAGCAGTGAGGTCGACGCCGATTGGCGGACCTCTCGGTTTACCCGGGTGATGAGCTGACACGCCGCCGGATCGACCGCCGTGTCGATGCATGGCCCGAGCGGGCAGAAGCTGTCGTAACCCTTCGCTCGGGCCCACTGGCCTTCGCGCCGCTGCAGGTCCCTCGCGGTCACGTCGTTGGCGCAAGTCACACCCAGAATGTACTGGTGCGCGGCGGCTGCGTCGACGTGTCGGGCCGTCTTGCCGATGACGAGAGCGAGCTCACCCTCGAAGTCCACGCGTGAGGACGCGCGCGGCCAGAGGATCGGGGCACCCGCGCCGCTGGCGGCCGATGGAGGTTTGAAGGAGAGAATTGGCTCGTCTGGCAGGGTCGGCAGTCCCTCTTGCGACGGGTTGGCGTAGTTCAATCCCACGGCGACGATCTTCGTCGGAAGGCACGGAGGAAGGAGTTGGATGTCGCGGAGCGTCCCGGCCAGCGGACCAACCTTGACGTCGTCGAAAATGCCATCGTCGATCGTGTACACGTCGGCGCCTTCGAGCACACCATTCCGTGGGCGACCGTCGGCAACGTAGCGAAGCAACTTCACGATATCGGTCCCGTGGCGCTACAGCAGCTGCGTCTTGTTGATGAACAACTGGAAGCCGCAGCCCAGGAACTGCGCCGCTTTCCGGATGAACAGCATCCGAGACAGGAAGATCTCGAAATAGTCGACGACGGATGCCTTCGTCGTGTCGATCGTCAGCTCCAGCGCGATGGTGCGTCGCTCTCCATCGATGCGGACGAAGCTGTGCTGGCTCGCATCGTTCACCCGATCGTGAATGTCGAAGGCAGCGGGGTTCGGGTTGCGGACCCGCGTTCGGTGAACGTCCGACTTGTCGGCGACGATCACCGCGGCCGAGACCGCGCTGACCGGCTCGCCCAGCCGTTCTTCGTGATTGCCCACCGCTCCGGCGACAATCGCCGCCTCCGCGGGGTCCATGCCCAGCCCCAGGAGCAGGCTCAACGCCATCGTTGCGCCCGCGGTGGCGTGGTCGGGACGGTTGACCACGTTGCCGATGTCGTGGAGGTAGCCGGCAATGGCCGCCAGCTCGGCCGTTCTGGGATCGTAGCCCAGCCGTGCCAGGACGTTCTCCGCGATGTGCGAGACGAGACTCGCGTGACGCTGACCGTGCTCGGTATAGCCCTGGGCGCCAAGGTGATCGTCGGCAACCTTAATCAGTTGGTGGATCGTTCGATTGGATCGGATGTCTTCTGACGACGGCGACGGCATGTCCACGCCCCGGAGTATACACAGTTAACGGACGATCGGCAAACGATGGAGACGAACCGGCGAGGCGGTCGAGGTCGCGAGGGTCGCGATTCGTGTGCCGGTGGGCGATGGCTGGACGGGGACCAGCGTCGGCGTGGGCGAACGCGCCGCGGAAGCGGGGGTGCTGGTCGGCGATGGCGGAGTCGGCGTTCGCGTGGGCGCCGCGGTGGCGCTGGCCGTTGGCGCGCGGGATGGGTTGGCGGTTACCTGCAACACGGGCTTGGGCGTACCCGTCGCCACGGGCGTCTTCGTCGGCCTGGGCGTGGCCCGTCGCCGGGCGGTCGCGGTTGGAGTGGCGAAGTGGGCAACGTACGTCGTCGGCGTGGCGGTCGGCGGCTCGGCACGAGGCGTGTTCGCCACGACCACCGTGGGCGGTTCGACGGCGGGCGTCGGGATCGGCGTCTCCGTGGGAACGGGCGTTGGCGACGGGACGTCGATCACAGGAATGGGAGCGGCGCTGGCGGTTCCCGCCGGTGTGCTGGTGTCGGCGGGACCGACGGTTTCGAGCAGTACTCCGGGAGGCGGTGTCGGGACGGCCGTCGCGACGTGGAAGCGCCCGGCGGCGACGATGCTGGCGATGCCGAGGCAGTAGAGGGACGAGATTCCGAGAAACAGCACGATCACGGCCGCGCGCGTGGCCGTTGGTCGCGCCCAGAACTCCCGAAGCCAGTCAGAGATTCCCCTCAAAGCTGGACGAGCCTGGCCGAACGGATCGGGGTCTGCGTGAGTAACTGCCGGTACAGCACGGCGTCGATCGGCTCGTCGACCACCAGGACCATCATCGCGTCGCCGCGCCGCTCGAGTCGACCGACCTGCATCGACGAAATATTCACGTCGCCCGCGCCGAGGAGCGTGCCAATCTTTCCGACGACGCCGGGCTGGTCGGTATGATGGACGAAAAAGAGGTAACCCCCGTTGAGCACCACGTCAACCCGGTACCGGTCCACGCGAACGAGGTGGGGTTCGTCGTTGACCGCGGCGCCGGCGAGCTCGCGCACGAAGCCATCGCGGGCGTCGATGCGCAGTGAGATCAGGTTCGCGAAGTTCTCCTGAGGATCGGAGCACCGCGCTTCGACGATCTGGAGACCGCGGCTCTGGGCGAGGAGCAGTGCGTTGACCAGATTGACGTGATCGGGGCTCGCCGTCTTCAGCAGCCCTTTGACCACCGCCGACTTCACCGCAGTGGTATCCAGGTCGGCGATCTGGCCATCGTAGGTGATCTCGACCGAGCGAAGCGGTCGATCGATCAGTTGCGCCATCAGGAAGCCGAGCTTTTCGCCGAGCGCGACGTATGGACCGAGCGCGGCGAGACTCTCCGGCAGGATCGCCGGGGCGTTGACCGCGTAGCGAACGGGCCGACCTTCGAGCACGGCGATGACCTGTTGAGCGACTTCGATCGACGCGGCGACCTGCGCTTCTTTGGTCGAGGCCCCGAGGTGCGGTGTGAGCACGACCCGATCGCTGCCGAGGATTGCTTGATTGGTCGGCGGCTCTTCGGCGAAGACGTCGAGCGCCGCGCCGGCGACGCGGCCATCGTTCAACGCCTCGACTAGCGCCGTCTCGTCGACGACGCCGCCCCGCGCGCAGTTCACGATGCGCACGCCGGGCTTCATCCGCGCGAACTGGGCGGGCCCGAGCAGGTGGCGCGTCGAGGACGTGAGCGGGACGTGGACGGAAATCAGGTCGGCCACGTCCAGGAGCGAGTCCAGCGACACAAGCTCGACGCCGAGGCGGGACGCGTACTCCGCTGTCACGAACGGATCGCTCCCGACCAGCCGCAGGTCGAACGCGGCGAGCCGTCGCGCGACTTCCGCGCCGATGTTCCCCAGACCGACGATACCGACCGTCTTCCCCCGCAGCTCGGTGCCGACGAACTTGCCGCGCTCCCATCGCCCCTGCGAAACCGATTGGTGCGCTTGCGGGATGCGGCGACACAGTGAGAGAATCAGCGCGAGGGTGTGCTCCGCAGCCGCGACAACCACGGCCGTGGGCGCGTTGACGACGACGATGCCCCGCCGACTGGCGGCGTCGACGTCGATGTTGTCGGTGCCGATGCCAGCCCGTCCGATGACCCGCAGTTTGGGCGCTGCCGCGATCATCGCCCCGTTCACACGAGTCTGGCTGCGCACCACCAGCGCCACGCACTCGGCCAGAACGTCCATCAGGGACTCCGGCGACAGGTCGGGCTGGACGACCACCTCGCCGAACTCCTGAAGCGCTCGGATGCCGTCGGAGGCGATGGGGTCCGCGACGAGGATGCGCGGGGCAGTGGCGATTGTATTAGCCTTCAAAAGTCAGTACACTTGCTCATCAGATGAGGACTAATCATAAGGCAACGGCTGAAAGGGGTCAAGGTGGGGTCGTCGGTCCGAGAGCTGGCAGAAACCATCATCGATAACGTCGAGCGGGTGATCGTCGGCAAGCGTCCGGTGATCGAGTTGACGATCGTGGCGATGCTCTGCGAAGGGCACGTGCTGCTCGAGGACGTGCCTGGAGTCGGGAAGACGATGCTGGCACGGTCACTGGCGGCGTCGCTTGGCTGTGTTTTCCGTCGGATCCAATTCACGCCGGACCTGCTCCCGAACGACGTCACCGGCGTTTCGATCTTCAATCAGAAGACGCAGGACTTCGAGTTTCGCCCGGGCCCCGCCTTCGCGAACATCCTTCTGGCCGACGAGGTAAACCGAGCGACGCCGCGGACGCAGTCGAGCTTGCTCGAGTGTATGGGCGAACACCAGATCTCCGTCGACGGCTCGGCCCGTCAATTGCCGCGCCCATTCCTCGTCCTGGCCACCCAGAACCCGGTCGAGTTCGAAGGCACGTTTCCGCTGCCCGAGGCTCAGATTGACCGCTTTCTGCTTCGCCTGAGCATCGGCTACCCGGATTACGACGACGAACGGCAGGTCATCGTGAATCTCCGGCGCGGCCACCCGATCGACCGGCTGGAGCAGGTTGCCGACGCGGCGGAGATGACGGCTCTGCAAGACGCGATCTCTGACGTCCACGTCGACGATTCCATGTACGATTACGTGCTGCAGCTGGTTCGGGGCACGCGCTCGCACGCCGACGTGGCTCTGGGCGCGAGTCCGCGGGGGACGCTCGCCCTCTTCAAGGCGTCTCAAGCGCTCGCGGCGATACGGGGCCGCGAGTTCGTCGTGCCCGACGACGTGAAGTACCTCGCGCCGTTCGCGCTGGCGCACCGCCTGATCGTTCGGCCCGAGAGCCAGCTACGGGGCCGGTCGGGGACCGAGATCCTGTCGGGCCTGCTGGAGACCGTCCCGGTCCCGGTGGCGACGACACGCCGATGATCGATGTTTAGCATCTTACCAGCCGCGCTCGTCCTCTTCGTCCTAGCGTCGCTGTTCAAGATCAGTTTTATCTACAATGTCTCGTACGTACTCTTCGGCGTGTACGTGCTTGCCGCGCTCTGGAGTCGGCGCAGCCTGACCGATTTGCGCTGCCGTCGACGCTACCAGGAGCGCGCGCTGCTCGGCGACGTGGTCACGGTCACGCTCGAGGTACAGAATCGCGGTTGGCTACCGGTTCCCTGGGTGCAGTTTCACGATCGCCTGCCGCTCGCGCTGATCAGCCCTCCGTTCTATCGGACGCTGGTGTCGCTCCAGCCACGGGAGACGAGGACGTTCTCCTACGAGCTGCATTGCCGTCAGCGCGGCTGGTATCAGATCGGACCGCTGACAGCGCAACTGGGTGACGTCTTCGGGCTGAACGACCGCCACCAGGATTTCTCGGCGGGCGCACAGTTGACGGTCTATCCCAAGATCCTGCCGATCGACGAGCTTGGCTTGCCGTCGAAGTCGCCGTTCGGGCACCTGCGGACGCGCCAGTTGCTGTACGAGGACCCATCGCGGGTGATTGGAGTCCGCGAGTACCAATCGGGCGATAGCCTGCGCAACGTCAACTGGAAGGTCACGGCAAGCTCCGGCCGGTTGCAGGTCAAGAAGCTCGAACCGGCGATGACGTTGGAAACGGTGGTCCTGCTCAACCTGAACACGACCGAATACAACCGTTCGTACGTCTACAGCGCGTCGGAGATGGCGATCGTCGTCGCCGCCAGCATTGCGAACCACCTGGCGAGCTTACGACAAGAGGTTGGCCTGCTGACCAACGGGATCGATCCGGCCGATCCCCACGTCGGCGCGCTGGCGGGTTATCTCCCCCGAAAAGGGCGCGCTCAGCTCGCGTCGATCCTCGAGCTGCTTGGCAGGGTGACGGTGGTGGCCGAGCAGCCGTTCCTGCCGGCGCTGCGCGCCGAGGTCAAACGCCTTCCCTGGGGCGCGACACTCGTCGTGGTGACGCCCCGCGAGACCGAGGAGCTGCTGGAAACGGCCTTACCACTGCGGCGCGCTGGTTTCAACGTCGTCCTGATCTACGTAGATTATCCGAACCCGGAACCCTTCGAGGCAGCGCATCAGCGAGCGGCGATGCTCGGCATGCGCGCACATCGCGTCTGGCGGGAGGAAGATGTCGACGTTTGGCGACGCCAAGTTCAATCAGCCGTCTGAACCTGCCGCGGCCGAGGCACGACGAGGCCGATGGGCGGACGTGCTGCTACCACCGGACTTCTTTCCCGACCAGCAGGTGGACGCGACGACCTGGGCCGAAGCCGTCTTCGAGCCGGTCGCCTTGATCGGCGCGGTGGTGTGCTTCGTGCTCGGCATCGTCGCGCTCGGTCTGGCGATGTCTCCGGCGTGGCAGACTCGCTTCGTGGTGCTCCTCTCGGCGGTCGTCGGTGTCGAGGCGTTTGTGTACGCGCGGCGGCTGGGGCGGTCGGCGTTTCTGTTCAAGGAATGGATGGTTTTGCTGGTGCCGCCGATCTTCCTGATGCGTTTTTTGCCCTACCTGGACGACCCCACGGCCTCCCTGGGCCGCGACCTCGCGGACTGGTGGCACGATCCGGGGACGTTTTTCACCTTCGCCTTCATCACCGATCTGGTGGTCTTGCTGATTGTCTGGTCGATCGTCTTCATCTGCACGCGCTGCCTGAACCAGTTGCGGGTACAGGAGGGCGAGGTGCTCGATCAGACCGACGCCCGGTTCAAGGAGTTGTACGAAGACAACTGGCGCTCGTACGACCACTCTGAGCCACTGAAGCGCCTCGGGCAGTTCTACCTGTGGGGTGGCGTGATCCTGGTCATCCTCGCCGCCCTCGCGTCGATTGGCACGGCGCAGTTGTTGGACCTCGCCGCACTGAGCCAGCTGGTTGGATTCCAGCGGCCTTCCTTGCACCTGGCGCTGGCGAACGTCCTGTTGTACTTCGTGCTGGGACTCCTCTTGATCGGCGAGGCGCACTTCGTCCGGCAGCGGACGATCTGGCGCCTCGACCACCTGCCGGTTCCCGGCGAGGTCGTGAACCGCTGGGTGGTCTCCGTGGTCGGTCTCGTCGCGCTGGCGGGGATCATCGCGCTGATTCTGCCGACGAGCTACGCGATGACGCTCGGCCAGTTGGTGTCGTACGTGGCCGAAGCCGTTCTCGAAGCGTTCGCCTACGTGGCGGCGGGATTCTTTTACCTCATGTACCTGATCTCGCGGCTGTTCCCGCACGGCGGCGGAGGTTCTCAGCAGTCGGCGCCGGCCGCGCTGCCACCGCGTCTTCCGCCAACCGCCGCTCCCCCGCCGGGCGCATCGCCGCTGGATACGATTCGCTCGTTGATCTTCTGGCTGGTAGCGCTCGGAATTCTGTTGTATTGCTTGAGCGTTCTCTGGCGAAAGCGCGGGCCCTGGGCCGATCACCTGCCGATTGCCCGGATCCTTCGTGTGCCGCTGACCGTGCTCCTCTGGCTGGCGAGGCTGGTCGGACGCGTCGGACGTGAGGTCGGCCGAGCGGTGCTCGAGGCTGTGCCAGCCCTGTTCCGAAAGATCCCAGCCACCACGCCGCGCGCGTTCCAGTTCGTGTCGCTCTCGAGGCTCGGGCCGCGCGAGCTGATCGAGTACTTCTATCTCTCGGTCTGCGAGCGGGCCGGCCAGCTCGGCCACCCGAGGCCGCCCGGCGTGACCCCGCTCGAATACCAGTCGATGCTTCGAGAGTCGCTGCCACTGGTCGACCCGGAGATCGAGGCGCTGACCGCTGCCTTCGTCGAAGCCCGCTACGGCCCTCACCCGACGACGCGCAGCCGCGCGCAGGGAGTCCGGCAGACGTGGCAGGCCCTGAAGCTCAAACTGCGGCGGACGCGCCTGACGCGCCCCCGCGGTATGGTAAAATGACGGCGACCGTCGTCGCGCGGCGACAGTCAGTTCCCCTGGAGGAGACCGTGCAGCTACGCATCCCCGGCCCGACGCCGATTCCGGGTCCCGTGCGCGAGGCCATGGCCAGGCAGATGATCAACCACCGCGGGCCCGAGTTCGCCGAGCTGATTGGCGCCGTGACCCGCCGCCTCAAAGGATTCTTCCAGACGTCGAACGACGTGCTGCTGCTCACGGCCAGCGGGACCGGCGCGCTCGAGGCCGCCGTGGTGAACACGCTCTCGCCGGGCGATCGCGTTCTGGCGGTGTCTATCGGCGTCTTCGGAGACCGCTTCGCGGAGATCGCGCGCGCCTATGGCGCAGACGTGGTGTCGCTCTCGATCAGCCCGGGGCAAGCCGCGGACCCGGACGTGGTCAAGCGGGCCCTGGCGACGAGTGGTCCGTTCAAGGCGGTGCTGGTGACCCACAACGAGACCTCGACGGGTGTCACCAACGACGTGGAGGCCATTGCGCAGGTCGTCCACGAGTCCGACGCGCTGCTTCTGGTGGACGCGATCAGCTCGGTCGGCTCGATCGAGCTGAAGACCGACGATTGGGGGTGCGACGTCGTCCTGACCGGATCGCAGAAGGGCTGGATGGTCCCGCCGGGCCTGGCGATGGTCAGCGTCAGCGCGAAGGCGTGGGAGGCGTACCAGACGGCCCGGCTACCCCGATTCTACTGGGATCTCGGCAAGGCGCGCTCGTACCTGGAGCGTGGGCAGACCCCGGCCACCCCGGCGCTGTCCATTCTGTTCGCGCTGGACACAGCGCTCGAGCTGATGGAGCGCGAAGGGATGGCGGAGATCTTCGCGCGACACCGGCGCTGCGGGGACCGGACGCGCAACGGCGTCAAGGCGCTCGGCCTGGAGCTGTTTGCCGACGAGGCCCACGCGTCGGATACGGTCACGGCGGTGAAGGTGCCGAACGACCTCGATGCAGCTCGGTTGCTCCAGGTTTTGCGTGCGGAGGGCGTCGTGCTGGCGGGCGGGCAGGGCGCGCAGGCTGGCAAGATCTTCCGGATCGGCCACCTTGGCTGGATCTCCGAGGCCGACATCGACGAAGTCCTCGCCGCGCTGGCGAGGGCGATGCCGCTGGCGAGGCGCGTGCCGGCAAGCCGGTGAACCTGTCACGCGGGGGTGAGCAGATCAAAAGGATAAACCTGGGCTTCCTCGGCGCCGGCGTGGTCGGCGCGGGAACGCTGGACCTCTTGCAGCGGCGTGGCGACCAGATCGCCGGTGCGATTGGCGCGGAGTTCGCGGTCCGCCGCGTCCTCGTTCGTGATCCATCGCGGCCGCGCGCCGTGGCGATCGATCCCTCGCTCCTGACGACGGACGCTTCGGCGGTCCTCGACGATCCGTCGCTCGACCTGATCGTGGAGCTGATCGGGGGAGAGAACCCGGCGGCCGAGTACATCGCGCGGGCGCTCCAGAGTGGCAAGCACGTGGTGACGGCGAACAAGGAAGTGATCGCCAAGCACGGCGTCGAGCTGCTGGACCTGGCGAACCGGCGGAACGTCAACCTGTTCTTCGAGGCGAGCGTCGGCGGCGGGATACCGGTGATTGGCGTTCTTCGCCACGACTTGATCGCCAACGAGATCACGAGCCTTCGCGCCGTGATCAATGGCACGACCAACTTCATCCTGACCGAGATGGAGCAGGGGCGCGACTACGACGCGGCACTCCAGCAGGCTCAGCGACTCGGGTACGCCGAAGCGGACCCGTCGAACGACGTCGACGGCGTCGACGCCGCCTACAAGCTGGCAATCCTGAGCACGCTCGCCTTTCGGACCAACGTCCGCCCCGATCAGATCCAACACTTCGGGATCCGCGCACTCCGCCAGAAGGACTTCCAGTACGCCGCGGGCATGGGGTACGTGATCAAGCTGCTCGCCGCGGCCGACGTGGGACCGCGCGGCGTCGAGGCGTCGGTCCGCCCGACGTTGATTCCGACCAGCCATCACCTGGCCAGCGTCAAGGGCGTTTTCAACGCGGTGCTGATCGACGGTGACCAGATCGACCAGTTCATGCTCTACGGACGGGGCGCCGGCGCGCGCCCAACCGCTTCCGCGGTCGTGGCCGATCTCTGCGCTGTCGCGCACAACCTGCAACGCAACGTCATCGACCGGGTCGAAATCGTCCACCATCGGCGGCCGGTGGTCGACTTTGGCGACACTCAATCACGCTACTACCTGCGGCTTCAGGTGGCCGATCGCCCGGGTGTCCTGGCGCAAATTGCCCACGTTTTGGGCGAGAATCAGATTAGTATCGCCTCGGTCATGCAGCACGAGACCGACGACACTGTCGGTGTGGCCGAGATTGTCATCATGACACACCTCGCCGTGGAGCGACGGATGACCGCCGCGCTGACTGAGATCAAGACCCTCGACGTCGTGCGCGAGAACTCGGCGTTCATCCGCGTCGAACGATGATCGTCGCTCGTGTCCCGGCGACCTCGGCGAACCTGGGCGCCGGCTTCGACTGTCTCGGCCTGGCGCTGCACTTGCACAACGACGTCGCGCTGATCCCGGCGGGGCCCTTCCGGGTGGAGATCACCGGCGAAGGGGCGGATTCGCTGCCCCGGGACCGTGCAAATCTGGTCGCGCGAACGGTCTACCGGTTCTTTGACGAAATCGGTCGGACCGCTCCGCCGTTTGCGCTTCGGTTGACGAATCGCATTCCCATGACCGGTGGGCTGGGTAGCTCGTCGACGGCGATTGTCGGAGGGCTGCTGGTGGCGAACCGGTTTGCCGATGAGCCACTGGGCCGTGACGACCTGCTACGGCTGGCGGTCGCCGTGGAAGGACATCCCGACAACGTGGCCCCGGCCATGCTGGGCGGACTGGTCCTGTCGGTCGTCCAGGCAGAACAATTGACGACGGTCCAGGTGCCCATGCCGACCGGGCTGCGGGCGGTGCTCTTTTTGCCCGGTTTCACGATCTCGACGCGCGAGGCGCGTCGTCGTTTGCCATCCCGCGTGCCACTGAGCGACGCCGTGTTCAACGTCGGCCGCTCGACACTCTTCGTGGCAGCCATGGCGACGGGACGACTGGAATTGCTGCGCACCGCGACGCAGGACCGCCTCCACCAGCAGTACCGTCAGGTCCTGTTTCCGGCGATGCCTCGGCTGTTCGACGCGGCTCTCGACGCGGGAGCGCTGGGTGCCTGGTTGTCCGGCGCCGGATCGGCGCTCATGGCGCTCGTTCAGGGTGATGCCGAAGGCGTGATCCAGGCGTTCGATCGGGCGGCTCGGGCGAACGGCGTGGCCGGGCGGGCGGTGGCGGTCGATCTGTCCCCGGCGGGTGCCACGATCCTGGAAGCCACCACACGCGAAGGCGAAACGGTGGCCATGGAGGATGCTGGCTCACCACGACTGAGCCGCCCGTGATGGTCGTCAGGTTCCTTGCCTGGCTTTCGGCGTCGAAAGAGGGCGAAAGGTAAGGCGGTCGGGCGCCTTCGCAGCAGGGGACCGGTTGAGGTCTACACGCAAGCTGGAACGCGAGTTGCGATGCCCCTGTGCGTGTTCACCGCTCTTCTTCTCATTCTCGGAGTCATCCTGCAGGTGGTGGCCGGCGCAGCGCTGGGCTGGTATCCGTCGCGCATCGGCGGTCCCGCGTACTGGCTGGACGACCACCTCTACCAGCCGGTACTCGGGCTCTTGAGCCCGGTGCCGGATGCGCTGGCGATCGCCGGGCTGCTCTTTCTGCTGGCCCTGGTCCTCAGCTTTGTCGGCTACGCGCTTGGCGCCCGATGGGCCCTGCGCGTGGGAGCAGGGCGAGAGCGTCACTTCTGGCTGATTCTCGGCGTGCAGATCATGCTCTGCCTCTGGCTGCTGGTCCAACCCTACCTGTCCTCGCAGGACATTTTCAGCTACGCGTTTTACAGCCACATCTTCGCCTGGTATCAGGATAATCCCTACGTCGCGGTGCCGCGCGACTACCCGTTCGATCCCCTGTTTTCGGCGATTTTCTGGAAAGACCAGACGTCGAACTACGGACCACTCTGGACGTATCTGAGCGCGCTCGCACCGCTGGTAGCCGGGGCGCGGGTGGGTTGGACGCTGTTGGTGCTGAAGGCGATCACGATCGGGTCCGCGGTGGCCGGAACGCCGCTCCTCTGGTCGACGCTGCGACGCCTGCGTCCGGAACGTCGCGTGATCGGAACGCTGCTCTACGCCTGGAACCCGCTCCTGCTGATCGAATCAGCCGAGGCTGGCCACAACGACGTGGTGATGGCGTGCCTGCTGATCGCCAGCCTCTGGTTCTGGTGTCGTCGACGGCGAGGCGCATCCCTGACGATGCTGATCCTGGCGGCGCTGGTGAAGTACGTCGCGATCGCGCTGGTGCCGCTCTATTTGCTGGCCTGGTGGAAGGAGAGCGGCGAATCTCCGTGGCGGGTCCTGGTGCGGACAGCGCTGGTCGGACTGGGACTGGGTATCGTGGCATTCGCGCCGGTCTTCGCTGGTCCAGCGACGTTCGCGGTCGTGGGCTTCGGATCGAACTCTCTCGCCTACACGAACTCGCCGATGGAGCTGGTGTTTCGCGAGGCGCGCGTGTTCCTGGGAGAATCGTCCGAGGTGGCCGACCTGCCCTTGCACTACGATGGCCACTGGATCGGTTCTCAGCCAGCGGCGATCCTCTGGAGCTTCCCCGACGAGCAGCGGGGAACGGGGATTCTCCTGCCCGCGGGCACCTCGCTCCTGGTCGTCGAGGCGCAAACTGGCTCGTGGGTCCACGTGTATGAACCGAAGCTGGGGCGCTTTGGATTCATTCGCGCGAACCTGACTCACCCGATTCCAGTTCCCACGTCGT
>Ga0307373_10009783_pt1 | contig 14245 bp, 1 predicted proteins | sample OX2MG_FD_202534 | JGI IMG/M metagenome (GOLD analysis project Ga0307373, IMG submission 202534) | Soil microbial communities from Risofladan, Vaasa, Finland - OX-2 | ecosystem: Environmental > Terrestrial > Soil > Coastal area > Acid sulfate soil | place: Finland: Risofladan, Vaasa | collected... | reverse complement strand
TGTGCGCATTGCCGACAGTACCCTGGCCAACAACGCCGGCGGGATTTCGTCGACCAACCGCGACGGGCTGGGCACCAACGCCTCGACCACGATCTACGTGCTCGCCGCACAGCCCGTGCTGGTGAATAACGTGATCCAGAACAACCTCGGCGAGGCGATCGATATCGACGCCAACGCGCTCAACACCACGATCGTGCCCGACCCCGGCCGCGCCACCGGCCCGATCGGCAATTTCTCGCAGTACGACGCCAACCAGGGACCCCTGGTGCGGCTCAACAAGCTCGGCGGCAACGCCATCAATGGGATGGTCATCCGCGATACCGGCAGCCACAGCTCCGGCGCGGTGGCCATCGACGGCGGCGACCGCGACGACTTCGGCCACGGCGACTTTACCGGCGGCAAGAACGTGGGCGGCTGGCTGTTCATCCAGGAAATGGTCAATTTCGCCTACAACCAGTCGCCGAACAGCGGCGCCGGCATCCTGGTGATCGGCGCCCATCAGGGTGGGCGCGCCCGCGCCGCGATCGACAGCGCCGCGCGTGCGCTGGGCTTGCAGGAGTTCTACGCCGACACCGACCCCGGCGACCTGGACATCAGCACCGTCAATTTCAGCAAGTACCGGATGATTTACGTTCCCTCCGACGAGAACCCGCCGAATTCGGGCGCCGATACGCAGGGCGGCATTCTGCAAACGGAAATCAACCTCTTGACGGCGCGTAAGCTCGACGTCGAGAACTTCGTCAATAGCGGCGGCGGCCTGGTGGCCCTGACCGAGGAGGCGGCCGACACTCCCGACTCGTGGCTCGCGCTGCCCAAACCGTTCGTCATCGACGGCAACGTCAACGGCACCGACCCGCTGATTCAAACGCCCGCGCTGGCCGCCGCCGGCTTGAATATCACGAACGTCGATCTGAACCTGGGCACGCCCTGGCACAACAGCTTCACCGGCCCGCCGGGCTTCAACAACATGCAGCCCTGGGTGCTCGATAAGACCACCGGCGCGGTGGTCACGCTGGGGCTGCCTCCGGGCAGCGCCGGACTGGGCCAGGTCCGAACGCTCGACACCCAAACCGTTTGGGACGACACCGACATCGTCCACGTCGTGAAGGGCGAGATCCAGGCCGGCAATTCAAGCGGCGTGCAATTGGTAAGCAGCCCCAACGAGAGCCTGGTCGTCAAGTTCCAGGGCCTCACCGCCGGCCTGACCGCCAGCGGCACGGCCCTGGACGTCAACGGCCGCATCGGCGGCACGGTCCAGGTCATCGGTACGCCGCTGCACCCGGTGGTGCTGACGTCGCTGGCCGACGGCAGCGTCGGCGCGGGGCTCACGCCCGACGGACTCCCCGACGACAACACCAACAACTCCAGCGGCGTCACGAGCTCGGTGAGCGTCGGACCGAACGTGAACGTGACCAAGTCGAAGGCCAGCAACGGCGAAACGACGATCGCCGTCAACCCCACCAACCCGCTGAACTTGTTCGTGGCCGACACGGCCGGCACCGCCTTCGCCAACGTCGGCGGCCATTACAGCATGGACGGCGGCAAGACCTGGCTGCTCAGCGACTTCAGCAAGGTGCCGGGCCCCAGCGATGGCGACGTGCATGCGGTGTTCGACCAGTTCGGCAACCTGTTCCTCACCCGTTTTGGCCCGCAAGCCGCCGGCGGACTGTTCGCGACCCAGTTTGCGCGCTCCAGCGACGGAGGGCGGACGTTCAAGGACGCCCGGACCCTGCTGATTCCGCCCACCGACTATATGATCATCGCGGCCGGATCGGGCGGCTCGGTGGCGCCGGGCAGCGTGTGGATCAAGACCGACGACACCCAGGCCGGCTTCCAGGACGCCGTCGGCGCGCCGGTGTACGGCTTCGACCAGGTGGGGGCCTTCGGCCCGGTCGAGCAAGAATTCTCCGCCGCCAACGGGGCCTGGACGTTTGGCAGCCTGGCCGTCGGCCCCAACGGCCAGGTCGCGTCCTCCTTCGAGGACCAAACCATCAAGGCCGGTCCCCAGACGCTCCACGTGAGCGTCGACCCCGACGGCCTCGGACCCGCCGGCTTCGTGGGCGCGGTGCCGGTGACCGGCTCCTCCCTGGGCGCCTTTTCCGCGCTGCCGCCACAGCCAGTCCGCCTCACCGGCGCCCAGCCCAAGCTGGCCTACGACGACAGCCACGGTCCCCACCGCGGACGGCTCTACATGGCCTACATCGACCGACTCCAAGTCGGCGGCCAAGCGACGCGGGTTTTCCTGGTTTACTCGGACGACAACGGCCAGACCTGGAGCCGGCCGATCGAGGTCAGCGACGATAATCTGCCCGCCGACGTCGACCCGTTGCGCGGCAAGACCGAGCTCATGCCCGCCATCGCCGTCGACAACACCACAGGCGACGTCGCCGTCACCTGGCTCGACGCGCGCAATTCCGACCCCTTCGATCAAACGACGCAAGTCTTCGGCAGCGTCAGCAACGACGGCGGTTTGACCTGGTCGCCCAACTTCCTGATCAGTCAAGGCAAAGCGGCGACCGCGACCACGCCCGCCGTTCCCGCCTCAAACGCCACGGTCAACGGCGACCAGGGCGGCTTCGACTACGGCGATTACGACGAGATGGTGTTCACGGGCGGCGTGTTCTACCGCGCCTGGTCCGACAACACCAACGGCACCAAAGACAACCCCAGCGGGACGGTCGTGGTCAACGGTCAAACGTTCAGCACGAACCTCAACACCTATGTGGCCCCCGTCTATGTGACCGATGTCCCCGGCCGGGGCATTTCGACCGGCACGCCGGGCGACTGGCGGAGCCTCAAGGTCGACAACAATGCCAACGACACCAATGTGGCGACGGTGTTGAAGTCCGAGCCCGCGGGCGTCGACACCGACAACACGATCGCCACGGCGCAGCAGCTCGGCATCCTCGCCCCCAACGTCAAGAGCGGCGACGACGTGCAGCGGCTCGGTTTCGACGTCCAGGGCGCGATCAGCACTCCCAGCGACGTCGACAACTTCGCCTTCCAGGCCCAGGCCGGCACACAGGTTTGGATCAGTGCCGGCGGCACTTCGCCGGCGCTCGACGGCGTGCTGGAGCTGATCGACGCCAACGGCACCGTCCTCGCGCGCAGCGACAACGCCAACGCCGAGGCCCAGGACGCCGCCAACGCCGGCAATCCGCTGGCGGCCGGACCCCTGCTCGCCGGCGAGCTGCCGAACAACCAGGCCCTGCCTTTGACCTCCGACACGCTCACCGACAACGTCTACGACCCGCTCAGCCAGACCTACCCTGGACTGCGCAATTTCGGTTCCACGAACCCTCTCGACCCCGGCTTTCGCGTGGTCCTGCCCGGAACGGCCGGCGCGCACCAGTACTACGTGCGGATCTACAGCAAGGGACCCGTCAAGCTGCCCAACGGACAGCAGCAGAACCCGTACGTGCCGGGCACCGGCCTGACCAGCGGCAACTACGACCTCTCGATCAGGCTTCAGGAAGTCGTGCCGACGCCCGGCTCGACGGTGCAAAACGCCGACATCCGCTTCGCCAAGAACGGCATCGAACTGGACGGGCTACCCGCCAACTCGCCCTTGCTGGGCGAGGCGGGCCAGGCGCCGCCGCCGGCGGTCGGCGCGCCGTCGCCCAACGCCACGAACGCCGTCCCCGCCCTCCCCCCCGTCGTCCCGACCAACCCCACTTTCACGAACTTCATCGACGTCACCCCGACATCGACGCTCGCGACGAACCCGGTGCCCCCCGCGACGCCGGTCGCCGCGGCGAGCTTTCCCGAAAGCCTGGGCAACCTGTTGACCACCAACCAGGCGGCGCTGAGCGTGGCCGGCTCGCTCAGCTCGCCCACCGAGGTCGACTGGTACTCGCTGACCGTCGACTACGACCTGGTGCAGGCCATTTCCGGCGTGAACGCCGGCGACAAGACGTTCCCGGCCATCTTCGACATCGGCTACGCCGACGGGCTCTCGCGGCCCAACACCACCATTTCCATCTTCGACCAGTGGGGCGAATTGATCTACGTCGGCCGCGATTCGAACGTCGCCGACCAGCAACCGCAGCCCGGTGAGGGCAACAATCTGACCAACCTCACCCACGGCTCGGTGGGCCAGCTCGATCCCTACATCGGCACGGTGCAGTTGCCCGCCGGCGAAGTGCCCACCGGCAACAGCCACACCTATTACGTCGCCATCTCGTCCGATGCCACGCTGCCCACGGCGCTGGACGGCACGTTCGACGCCGGGACCTTCACCGATCAGGGCCAACCCGTGCATCCGCTGGTGCGCCTCGAGCCGATCGACTCGACGAACCGGGTGATCGAAGACCACATCGGCACCCAGGGGGGCGAGACAGCCCAGCCCGCCTCCACGCTCACCGCGGCCTTCAGCGGCAACACGACGAGCACGGCCGGCATCATGCAGCTCAACACGTCGGCCGCGCCGTTGGGGCTGGGCGACGTGGTGCTGTACGTCGACCAGGGAGGCGCGGGCGGCCAGTTGCAGACCGTCAATGCCTCGACCGGCGCGCTGGAAACCACCGTCGGCCCCACCCCCGGCACCGGCCAGGGCTATGGCGACATCGCCATGCGCAACGACGGCACGTTGTACGGGATCACGCAAGGCGCCAGCGACGCCGCCTCCGGCGCCTTCAACCAGCTCAGCACCGGCAACGCCGCGGTGCTCAAATCACAGCAGGACGGTATCGCGACGTTCGAGGACAACGCCGCGGTCCCGCCCGCGATCGTCGCGCAGAACGTCGGCGTGAACATCGACGCATTGGCGTTCGTCGAGCCCAATTCGACCACCGGCACCGCGGCCCCGCGTGAGCTGTTCGCCGTCGGGCACCGCGTCGGCGGCGCTTTCGGGGTGCCGGTCCCAGAGCAGAACGTGTTGTACCAGCTTAATCCGAACACCGGGGCGGCGCTCAACCCCACGGGGGCCGGGCAACCGCCGACGTTCACCGATCCGGCCGGCACGCTGATGGTCACCGAACCGACGATCGACGTGGTGGCGGCCACCGATACCGTCAACAATCCGCCCATCAACGACATCGTCGACGGCTACTCCTTCACCGTGGCCAGCGGAAGCGTCTCCAAGTCGTTCGAAATGGACAGCGGGCCCGAGGTCCAGCTCGTGCCCGGTCCCGACACCGGCGCCGAATACATCCGCGACGGTGAGACCTTCACGCTCAATAAGAAGGTCTTCGAGTTCGACAGCGGCCCCGTGCTCGTCGTTCCGAACCTCAGCCAGGCCTCGGACTTCCTCACCAACCGAACGACGCTCACGGTCACCGACAAGAAGAACAAGAGCGTGATTTTCGAGTTCATCGACGACGGCCTGCCGCCCGACATCTTCGACACGGCGATCAACTACCAGGACAACGAATCCACGCAAACCGTGGCCGACGATCTGGCGAACGCCATCAACGCCGCCGGTTTCACCGGAGTGACGGCCACCGTCGTGCCGGCTCCCGGCAGCGGAGCGTGGCGCGTCACGGTGGTCGGTGAACAGAGCATTGGAAACAATACCGCACAGGGAGGGAAAGACGGGATCATCAGCGACGGCAATTTCGGGGTGGTGAACGGTCACATCGCCGTGCCCTTCGAAGAGACGGATACGATGGCAAAACTCGGGCAGGAGATCGTCAGCACGGTGAACGGCAGCGGCAGCGGCGTCACGGCCAGCTTCGCCGTCGATGGCGCGGGCGACGGCCGCCTGACCTTCCTGAACGATACGGACCTGACACCGCAGAACGACTTTCCGCCGCCCCCGACGCAGCCCACCGACGTGCCGAACGAGCCGGCCGGCATGGTTTACGTGCGGGGACTCAACGGCGTCACCGCGGGGAACATCCGGATTCCCTACGGGGCGGGCGATTCCATCGACACCATCACCCAGGACGTCTGGGCGGCCCTGGAGAAGGCCCTGCCGCAGTTGAACCCCACGATCGAAGCCAGCGGCAAGATCGGTTTTGGAAGCGGCAGCGTGGACCTCTCGGGGGTGCCGTTGCCGTTCACGACCGAGGGGGGCGGGCCGGGCGGAAGGATCACCGGCCTGGCGAGCATCAACGACGGGTCTTCGGACCCGCCCCTGTTCGCCGTCAGCGACGCGGGCGGCTTTTACCGGGTGATTTACAGCACCGCCGGCAACCCCAACGGCGCGACGCTCATCGACGCAGAGACGGTCAATGGCCCCAACGGCGCGCCGATCCAATTCAGCGGCCTCACGGCCGGGCCGCCCGACGTGAACGGCGGTGAGTTCGCCGAGATGCTGTTCGCCACCGACACCTCGGGCAACCTCTACGCCTTCAACGCGTTTTCCGCCAAGTCGCCGAGCAACCCCAACGGCAACCCGGCCGGCACGCTGCAGCCGATCTTCGCCAATGGGGCCACGAGCATCCACTTGGGAACCAGTAACATCGTGGGACTGGCCTTTTCGACCTTGGACTACAACCTCTGGCACGTCACCGACCTGCGCGGCGCCGACCCGGGTCACGGTATTCCGTCGGCGCCCGACAACAGCCGTAATCCGCAGTCCAACGCGGGCAACCAGCCGACGCAATCCACGGCCAACGCCAACGCCAGCTTCTACTTCGGCCTGGAGGATCCCAACGCTTCGACGACGCTCACACAGTCCCTGGGTAACTCCTTCCAGCCTGGGGCCGGCAATTACTCCAGCAACCCGGCCGTCTACGACACCTACGATCTCCCCGGCGGCGCCCTGGGAAGCCTGGTCACCAACAGCTTCAGCCTCGCGAACTACACCTCCGGCGACAAGCCCACCTTGTATTTCAACTACTTCCTCAGCGCGCGCGAGTCGGCCAGCGACACCCAGAGCCCGGGCACGATGCTCGACAGCGCGCGGGTCTTCGTCTCCGACGACAATGGCGTGACCTGGCAGATGCTGGCCACCAACAACTCCGACCTGGCCACGAGCAACACCGACCCCAACGCCGAGCTGCCCAGCTTCCTCAGCGCCTCCTCCGACATCGGCTCGAACGATCCCCGCCAACAGGTGCAGCAATTGTTCGACAACTCCGGCCTCTGGCGCCAGGCGCGGATCGACCTGAGCGATTACTCCGGACAATCGAACCTCAAGCTGCGCTTCGATTTCAGCACCGCCGGCACGATGAACCAGGGCCTGCCGGGCGACAGCTTCGGCAACTTCAACAGCAATCTCCGCGGCATGGACGGCGACCCCTCGCTGCCCAATACCCCGACGAACCCGCGCTCCCACGAGGGCTTCTACGTCGACGACATCACCGTCGGCTTCGCCGAGCGCGGCGAGATGGTCACCAACGATCTGACGTACCCCCGGTTGCCGACCGACCCGCCCGCGACCGTGTTGCCCCTGCCGACGCCGACGACCACCGCGTGGGCCGCGTCGGGCAATTACTCGGCCATCAACAACATCTACGACGGCATGTACGTCGAATTCCTGACGGGTAAGGACGCCGGCCAGTCGCAAGTGATCGTCAATTACATTGCCGGGCCCGGCGGCGGCTTTTTCGTGGTCGCGCTCCCCTTCGGCAGCGCGCCCGCGCCGCTCGACCAATTCAAGATCATCGACATGTCGTACTTCCAGACCCCGCCAAACCCCAACGCGGGCGCCCCGACGCAAATCCTCAGCGGGCCCTACCAGTTGGAGGTACGCCAGGGGACGGAGTACGCCGTCACGCCCAACTCCACCAATTCCGACGTCGCGCTCACCCAGTCGTTCGACACGAACGACCGGCTTTCCAGCGGCTTCACGATCATGGCCCCCCCCGGCACGGCCTTGGCCAACGGCGAGACGTTCACCATCAGCGACGGCACCACGTCCAAGACGTTCGAATTCGTGAACAATTCGGGGGTCGCGCCGGGCGACGTCGCGGTACCGTTTTCCGCGGCCGACAGCGCGGCCACGGTGGCCCACGACATCGCCGCCGCGGTCAACTCGATCAGTACCTGGAAGGTTTCCGCCGGCACGGTCAACAACGCGACCGGACCGGGCGGTACCATCGTGACGACCGGCAACCGCGTCGACCTGTTCGGCGTCGCCGGCTTGACCAACTCCGGAGAGAACCGGATCACCGTCTCGCCCGCGCCGGCGTTGCCGGCGTCGCCGACGACGATCGACGAGAACGGTGGCGTGACCACCTACCAGGTGACCCGCCAAGGCCCGCTCGGCGCCCCGCTGAACGTGGTGATCAACGCGACCGACGTGGCCACCGGCGCGGCAAGCGTCAATGCGAATTTCGGCGCGGCCAACATGACCACCCTCAATGTCCTGATCCCGGCGGGCTCGGCTTCCGCGACCTTCAAGATCTTCGGCCAGGAAACTTTGTTCGCGCCGGGTCAGGAGTTGGCCGACGGCGCGCAAACGGTCCAATTGGTCCCCTCGGCGGCCGGCTTCCTCGGCGTCTCCGACACGCTCGACGTGACCGACTCGCCCAACGTGCTCCCGCAATTGACCCTGGTGATCGCCGCGCCGAAACAGATCTCGGAGAACGCGTTCTCGCAGAAGCCCCCGGCGACGATCCAGGCCACGCTCACGCGGAGCTCGCCGACGGCCGCTCCGCTGGTGGTCAACCTGCAAAGCCTCAATCCGACCGCCGCGCAATTTCCATCCGCCACGACGGCGGGCGTGACCTCCGCCCTCACCACGGTCACCATCCCGGCGGGCCAGGCCTCGGTGACTTTCCAAATCGCGCCCATCGACAATACTCTCACCAATCCCCAAGGCCAGCAGACCGCCGTGATCCTGGCCTCGGCCACCGGCTTCCTCAGCGGCCGTGACACCCTGACCGTCACCGACGACAGCGACGGATCAGGCGCCGCCGCCAACCTCACCGTGGCCGTCAACGGGCCGGGACCCGTCAGCGACGACGCCGGCCGCCTGGCCGGCAAGCTTACGATTACTCGCGGCGGCGCCACCGGCAATCTGGTCGTCACGCTCGCGAGCGGCAATCCGACGCTGGCCCAGTTCCCCTCCGCCACGACGCCGGGCACGACCTCCGCCTCCACCACCGTCACCATCCCCGACGGGCAGTCGTCGGTGACCACGGATGTGACGATCATGGACGGCTCGATCGCCCAGTTTCCAGGCACGGTCGTGTTCACCGCCACCGGCGGCGGTTTCAATCCGGTTTCCGACGCCCTCGACGTGATTGCCGACGGCGACGACGCGCCCGCCACGTTCGTCTTGCCCGCCGACGCCGACACCCCGGCCTTGAGCATCCAGTTCCCGGCCGGCGCCGCGATCCCCAACGGCAACGGACAAAACAGCGTGGTCGCGACCGTCACCCGCGACACGCCCACCACGCAACCCTTGACGGTGTTCCTGGTATCCAGCGATCCGACCGAGGCCACCGTCACCCAGCCGGGAGGCGGCACGACGGTGACCATTCCCGCCGGGGCGGCCTCGGCCACGTTCCTCGTCAGCTACGTCGGCCCCTTCTCCGTCAACGCCGTCGAGAACGTCTCGATCTTCGCCGCCGCAAGCGGACTGGCCGCCGCCCACAGCACGTTGCGGGTCAATCCGCCCATCGGCTTCAACCGCCTGGGCGACCAGAACGTCACGCGGCCCCAGGGACAGATCATCATCCAGGACAATATCATCTCCGATTCGCGCAGTTTCGATATCGCCGTCAACGCCGGTACTCGCGGCGCCAATGGCAGCCTCACCCACCCGGGCGTGGCGCGCAATCTCGACGTGATCAACGGCCCGCCGCAAGCGCCGGCCGGCGGCCTGGCCCCCGGACCGGTGATCACCAACAACCTGCTGATCAGCAGCGGGAACGGCGCGATCCTGTTCAGCGGCGACACCGACCCCGGCGGCCAACCCCCGGCCGCGGCCCCCTTCGGCCGGATCATCAACAACACGATCTACGGCACGAGCGCCAAAAGCGGCGGCGCCACGGTCAGCGGCACCGGCGTCCAGGTGCAAAACAACGCCGCGCCGACGATCATCAACAACATCTTCGCCCACCTTTCCACGGCCATCAGCGTCGACGCCTCGTCGAGCGACTCGCGCTACAACCCGACGGTGATCACCTCCAACCTCTACCAGGGCAATTCGAACAACGTCGTTTCGGCCAACCCGATCGTGGAGACCAACGCCATCTACCTGGCCGCGACCGACGCGCTGTTCACCAACGCCGCCGCCGGCGACTTCTACCTCGTGAAGGGGTCGTTGGCGGTCGACAGCGCCACCAACTCGCTGCCCGATCGCGCGGCCATGGTCGCCGCCAAGACGCTCACGGGTATCCCCGCCTCGCCGGTGGCCGCGCCCACCTACGACCTGTTCGGCCAACTCCGCGCCACCGACCCCACCAACCCCGGCAGCGGCGGCCTCGGTTCGAACAACACCAAGGACCGCGGCGCCATCGAGCGCGTCGACGCCACCGGGCCCCTCTCGGTGCTTGCCAACCCCGTTGACAACGACCAGTTCGACCAGGACCCCACCATCAACGTGGTCCACGAGGTCGGCCGCTCGTTGACCGATTTCGCCGTCCAATTGACCGACCCGAACGGCACCGGCGTCGACAATAGCACCGTCAACGCCGGCGAATTCGCCCTCTACCGCAACGGCACGCCGCTGGTCAACGGCATCGATTACGTCTTCAGTTACGACACCAACACCGATACCGCTCATTTCACCCCCGCCACGGGCACCTGGCTGCCGGGCAACGAGTACACGATCTTCGTCGACAACGGCGTGAAGTTCGACGGCTTCAACTCCCAGCGCACGCCCGTCGGCATTAAGAACCTGGCCGGCAACCTGTTGCAGGCGAATTCGGCGACCGGCTTTACTCGCTACGACGTCCTCTTGCAAAGCGCCGTCGGTGATTCGCCGGTCGTCTCCGTGCCGGCCCCGCAGAGCGTCGATGAGGGGACGCCGCTGGTTTTCTCCGGCGCCACCAGCAACCCGATCTCGATCTTCGACATCGAGGGGGGATCGAACCAGATCGTGGTCACGCTGAGCGTCACCCAGGGGACGCCCCCCCTGCCGCAGGGAACGCTGACCCTCGGTTCCACCTCCGGGGTGACCTTCCTTAACGGCACTGCCAACGGCCAGAACACGATCACTTTCAGCGGTCTGCTGGCCGACGTGAACGCGGCCCTCACCGGCCTGACCTACACTCAGGCCGACGACTTCGCCGGCCAGGCCCAGATCGGCGTTTCGGCCAAAGACACGGGCACCGGTCTCACCGGTCTGGGCACGGCCCTGGTCACGGTGGTGCTGGTCAACGACGCGCCGCTGAACACGGTGCCCGGCCCGCAGAGCATCGCCGAGAACGGGGTGAACGGGCCGCTGGTGTTCACCGCCGCCAACGGCAACGCCATTTCGGTCTCCGACGGCGACGCCGCGGTGCCGCCCGGTAACGGCGTGATTCAAGTCACGCTTACCGCCAATGACGGCACGGTAACGCTGGGCGGCATCGCCGGCCTGACCATCGTCAGCGGCACCGGGGCCAACGACGTCACCGTCACGGTCCAGGGGACGATCCCCAATCTCAATGCCGCGCTGAACGGACTTAGTTTCCAACCCGCAGTCAATTTCGTCGGCAGCGCCTCGCTGACCATCACCACGAACGACCTGGGCAATACGGGCCTGGGCGGCCCGCAGTCGGCGACCAATACGGTGCCGATCAACGTCTTCCACATCGACCAGCCGCCGGTGACGATCACGGCAAACACCACGATCACGGTCAACGAAAACGCGCCGCCCACGGTCCTCGACTTGCGGACGATCTTCAACGACGCCGATTATCCGCTGCTGGAGAACTTCCCGATCGTCACCCTGACGGGCAGCACCAACCCGACCTTGGTGAACGTGAGCGCCTCGGGGACCACATTGACCTTGAAATACGCGGCCAACCAGTTCGGCACGGCGGTGCTCACGCTCACCGCCACCGATCAGGGGCCCAGCCACGCCACGGCGAGCGCCACGATCACCGTCAACGTGCTCAAGGTGGAGCAGCCCCCGCAAACCCACGAAAGCGACTACCTGTACGCCCCGAACACCCCCTTGTCGGTGACGGCGCCGGGCGTGCTGGCCAACGATGTCGAAGTCAACGGCGAGCAGCTCACGGCGGTACTGTTCAACGTGCCGGCGCACGGCAAACTGGTGCTCAACCCCGACGGCTCGTTCAACTACCAGCCCGATCCCGGATTCAACGGCGAAGACTCGTTCGTCTACATGGCCGACAACGGCACCTTCCGCACGCCGGCCACCGTGTACCTCGACAGCGTGCAATCGCAATGGGTCGCGCGGATGTACAGCGAGGTGCTGGGGCGCGCCGCGCATCCCAGCGTCGACGAGGTGAACTCCTGGGTCAACCAATTGAACATGGGGGTCAGCCGCGGGCAGATCGCCGAAATCTTCGTCACCAGCCCCGAGCGCCGCAGCCAGGTGATCGGCAACCTCTATGAGACCTACCTGGGACGCGCCGTGGACGTGGGCGGGTTGAACTATTGGCTGGGCGTCTGGAGCGCCAACAACGGACCGGAACAGGTGCAGGCCGGCATCATCGGCTCGCCGGAGTTCTACTTCACCGCCGGCAACACGGACGCCGCCTGGGTCACCGCGCTCTACCAGAACCTGTTCGAGCGCAACCCCGCCTTCTTCGAAGTGTCGTACTGGACCGGCGTGCTGGCGGCCCAGGGCCACACCAGCGCCGCGCGGACCAATGTCGTGTTGGGCTTCGTCACCAGCGACGAATACCGGCTTGACCTGCTGCGGGGCATCCCCAACGACCCGGACGATCCGGACGGTCCCAGCGACCCGAACGAACCCAACGACTCGGGCTGGTACGTGCAGTACCTGCACCGGACAATCGACGGCAGCGGCGCGATGTACTGGTTGCAACAGATGGATGCCGGATTGCCGCAGGAGAGCATTCTGGTCGGCCTTCTCGCGAGCGACGAATACTTCATCCGGCCGTGACCGTCCGCCTCCAGTGGCTGGCCAGACGACGTCCCAATCGCGCCACCCTGGGCCTAAAGGTTGACGTCGCCGAAGCGGTTGAGGTGGAACATTCGTCGGCATAGGGTGCCTTTTTGTTTGGATCGACGGCATCGCGGCGCTGTCGCCGCCATGCCACGGCGGCTTTTCTTTAGGTTTGGAATGCGAGTTCGCGGTGCGCCGGCCATTGAAGATTGACACAGGCGTTGGTTGGCGCGCCGCGCCGTCATGGCGCCGCCCAACTCATCGCGGGCGGGAAGGTACCGGGCGTTCCTTGGCGCCACCGCGCGCCGCCGACGATTGCCGCACGCCGTTGGGAAGTCCTCTCCGGCGGCGGCCCTGAAACCGAGCGACCGCCAGCGGCAAAAACTCCTGGTGCTCCATCGACAATCGCACCACCGCTCACAGGGCACCGTCAGCGCCGGGGGAACGAAGAAGTGTGGCGCGGCAATGACCCGCCCCGCCGGGCGCAGTCGGCGCGGTTTCCAATGGACCGTCCATGGCTGCTTCCTCTGGGGGTCGTGGAGACGCAGGAGTTTTTGCCGCGGACGTGACCTCGTTCTCATGCTCCAGCTCCTCGCTTGGTGGCGCTTGGTCGCAATGTGGCCGCGGAGCGGCCGAAGAGTTGGTTCCCACGCGGAGCGTGGGAACCAGGGAAGTGGTAAACCCCTGCCACTGCGCACGTTACATCCGGCCCACAAGTTCGCCTTGCCCCGTTCGGCCATTCTCGCTACCTTATGGCCCGCGCAAAACCAGAGCGACAATGCTGCGCACATTTCTCCTCCTCCTTCTGTTGCTGTGAGCGACGAAAATGAACGTGCGACTCGTGCAGGTCAGGCGGCTTGAGATTCTGATGCTTTCGGTTGTTGTCGGCGTGGCGACCATAAGCCGCATTTCGCCGGCGACGGCACAAGAGACGAATGACATTCAGACGGCCACGGACGAGGCCGAATGGATCTGGTCGCCCGCCCACACCAAAGACCTCGTGCCACCGTCGACGTGCTTTTTCCGCAAGTCGATCAAAGTGGCCAAGGGCGATACCGTCACGGCGCAGGTCACGGGCGACGACGAATACGAACTGTTCGTCAACGGAAAAAAGGTAGGTGCCGGCGGCGATTGGCGGCTGATGAAGACCTACAACCTCGCCGAGCAATTGCACTCGGGCCCCAACGCGATCGCGGTCAAGGTGGTCAACACCAAGGCGCCTTCGGCCGGTCTGGCCATTCGCCTCAAAGTCGTCTCGGAGAATGGTGACGAGAAATCATTCTCGACCGACGCGAGTTGGAAGACCAGCACCAAGCCCACGAATGG